>Ga0207706_10001554_pt1 | contig 22756 bp, 21 predicted proteins | sample KBSC53metaG_FD_184318 | JGI IMG/M metagenome (GOLD analysis project Ga0207706, IMG submission 184318) | Corn rhizosphere microbial communities from Kellogg Biological Station, Michigan, USA - KBS C5-3 metaG (SPAdes) (version 2) | ecosystem: Host-associated > Plants > Roots > Rhizosphere > Soil ... | reverse complement strand
CCGGCGGGCCCGGACTTCGAGCCGATGATCAGGTCGATGTGGGCGACCTCGTTGCCGTCGCCGACGAGCGACTCGCCGAGAAAGAAATCCGCTGCCATGTGGAACTCCTCCGTAATTGGAAAGGTGAGCCGGCGCTGCGATACCTGTCTTTCCAGTCGACGGAGCGGCGCGCGGTCGCAAGTGCGGCGCTAGCGCAGTCCCACTCGAGCGAGAGCCCCGCGTGGGTAGCCCGTGATCGTTCGGTTTTGGCGGCGCCGGTGCACGCCGCTTGGGATACCGATGATGCCCAGACGGCGGGGAGGGTGTCAAGCGAACTGGGGACTGGACGGCGCGCCGGAGGCGCGCGCCCGGGAACGGGGAACCGGGAACCGAGGTGCCTCACGGAGGCACTGTTCCCAGTTCCCGATTCCCTGTTCCCCACAGGCCCAGTCCAGTCCCTCAGTACGTCACCTGCAGCCCCGACGTGAAAAACCGATCTGTCTTCTTCACCGTCGGCTCCGGCAGGTTGTCGAACCTAACGACGTAGCCGAGCTTGAGGCCGAAGTGTCGTGACACCGGAGCGACCACGGATGCCTCGACGTTCACGCGATAGTCTTCGCTCTTCTCGAAGTTCGGCAGGTACTCGACGCGCTCCTCGAAGTATGTGTCGTCCTTGAACGAGTACCGATAGAGCTCGGCCGCTCGTCCGGCGAGGAAGTTGTCGTTCATTTCCTGGAGGTTCTGTTGCTGCACGAACTGGCTGCCCAGCTCAGTCGTTAGGCGGTGATGCGTCCGGTCGACGAGCCGGTACCCGAGGCCCAGGCCTTCCTCGAACCGGCGTCGAATGTCGGCGAACCGGTTCCGGTCGAAGTTCACGAGCGAGTACACGGACAGTCGGCCGCGCGGCCTCCAGTCGCCGCGGAGCCCGATGGTCAACAGGTTGGCGCTCTCTTCGCCGTCGGTGCTGCTGTTGATCCCGTTGATCGACTGCGTCCAGAGGAAGTGTGGTCGCTTCCACTCCAGCCGCTCGTTGATGCTGAGCGTCGTGACTTCAGTATTTCCGCTGGCGTCGAGAAACGCCACGCCCGCGGTGACTTTGAGCGGCTTCGTGGTGTCGGGCTTGGCAGCCTGGGCATGCAGAGTAGAGGCACCGAGCACGATCGTGGCGAGCAGTGTTGCGACTGACAAGTGGTTGCGCGGCATGGCGGGACGAGTGGAGGGTCGCAAACAACGGGGAGTGTCGGACTCCCGATATGGTAGAGTCGCGGGATGGTCATCGGGATAATCCGATAGGTCACCTAGCCATCGGGAATCGGGAATCGGGTGTGTAAGCCTCTTGACGGCGTCCGGACTGCACACCAGTTTGTATTGCAAACCAGTCTGAGTTGCTATATGACTTCGCGAGAGGCCGCCACGCTCGACCGCATCAACGCCGTCACGGCAAACTTCTTCTTCTGGCAAGGGCTCCGGTGGGTTCCCGTGGGCATTGCCCTCCTGGTTGTCGCGTGGGGCAATGGTCCGAGCTCACCGGTCCCGAAATCGTGGGAGTCAACACTGCTCATTGTCGCGATGATCGCGGCGCTCGCCGTGTCGGCCGCGGTTGGCCGCTGGTACGCTCGATCGTTCGGCAGAGTGCGTGGCATCCCGGGTCAGCACGCGCGCCGCACGCGGACGAAATGGCTGATCGTTTACCCCGCACTGGTGATCGCGCTCCTGGTCGATGCGATCGCGAAGCCTCCTGTGCTCGTCTCAGGAATCGCGTTCGCCGCTGCGATCGAGGCGTATCGTCGCTCCACCGGAGGCGGTCGCGCTCACTACATCATCGCCAGCATCGCATTTGCCGCCCTGACGTTCGCGCCAACTCTTGGCCTGGCGACGCGCGGGGCGGGCGCAATCAACCTCCTCATTGCCATGCTGGGCGCCACCTACACGATTGGTGGACTGCTGGACCACCGCGAGCTCAAGCGAGTGTTTCCCGACGTCCATGAAGCCGACCCGCCACACGGCGCGGTTGCCGGCGTGGGGAGCTCGCGATGAGCGCGCCATTCGAGCGCCTCGCCGAGCTCGATCGGCTCGTGCATGAACCGGCACGGCTCGCGATCATGACGGCGCTGTCGGCTTGTGAGCGCGCAGATTTCCTGTACCTGCAGCGGCTCACCGGGCTCAGTCGAGGGAACCTCTCGAGCCACCTCTCGAAGCTGGAGGCCGCGGGGCTGATCGCGATCGAGAAAGAGTTTGTCGGAAAAATTCCTACGACGCGTGTGGAACCGACCCGTGACGGCCGCGCCGCGATCGCGAGGCATTGGAAACAGCTCGAGAAGTTGCGGCAGGCGACGCTGGAGTGGACGCCGGATGCGACGGGTGCCTAACGGCCGGGGACGGGGGACGGGCGGCGGGCGACGGGTAGAAAGCGAGAACCCTCGGGAGGCTCATCTCGCTGGGAGATGCATCCCGAGGGTTTCTGCATCGTGGCCGTCCCCCGTCGCCCGCCGCCCGTCCCCCGTCAGTTCATCCTTCCGAACGCAACGCCTCGATCGGATCGATGCGCGCCGCGCGCATGGCGGGCAGCCAACTCGCCACCGCCGCGACCACCAGCAGGCCTAACGTCACACCGCCGAGAGTCACGGGATCATACGGCGCGATGCCGTAGAGCAGTGAGCTGATGAGTCGAGACATGCCGAGCGCGCCCACGAGGCCGATCGCCGCTCCGATCGCCGCCAGCACCAGACCCTGACGCACCACCATGCGGCGCACCTGGTCGGCACGGGCGCCGAGCGCCATCCGCACTCCGATCTCCCGCGTCCGCAGGCTCACCATGTAGCTGATCACGCCATAGATCCCGATCGCGCCAAGGAGGAGCGCGACGCCGGCCGCCGCGCCGATCATGATCAGCGTGAACGTCGTGCGCGCCATGGCGCTGTTGACGACGGCGGACAACCCCTGGACGTTGACGAGTGGCAGGTTGCGGTCGAGCGCCCAGATCTCGTTCCGGACTGCCGGGAAGGCCGCTGACGGATCGCCGGCCGTGCGGATCGTCAGCGTCATGTTATTCTCGGCGATGAGCGTATCCGGGAGGCCGGGCTGCGGCTGCGTGAGCCCGATCGTCGGCTGGTACATCACCTCGTCCACCGGCTTCGTGAGTGCCGCGTCGTGTACGTCACCGACGACCCCCACGATCGTGCTCCACGGCGCATCCGGCCCGCCGGTCTTCACACGCTTGCCGATGGCACTCCCGTTAGGCCAGAAGTGTCGCGCGAACGCGCGGCCCACGATCATCTCGTGCGGGGCGCGGTCGCTCCCGTTGTCTCGAAACGTCCTGCCTTCAACGATCGGGATGCTCATCGCCTTGAAGTAGTCCTGCGTGACGGTCACTGTGGAGTGGATCGTCGGGAGCTCGGTGCTCGAAATCGGATGATCCTCGACCCACACCGCGTTGTTGTTGCTGCCCGCGTCGAGGAGCGGAAGCTTCGATGTGGCACCGGCTACCTGGACGCCCGGCACCGCCGCCAGGCGGGTCGTTACCTGATAGAAGAACCGGGCGATGTCACCCGGCGCCCGGTACGTCGCGTCGGGGAGCGCGAGTCTCAGCGTCAACACGTTGTCCGACTTGAAGCCGGGGTCGACCGCGCGCATGCGCTGAAACGACCGCGCCAGAAGGCCGGAGCCTACGAGCAGCACGAGGGCGAGCGCGACCTGAACGACGACGAATGCGCTGCGCACCCGCTGGCGCTCGCGACCGCTCGTCGAGCCACGCGAGCCGTCGCGCAGCATCGGCGTCAGCTGGGCCTTGCCGGCGCGGATGAACGGGATCGTGCTAAAGAAGACGCCCGTGAGCACGGCGACGACTGCCGCCACACCTAACGAGGCGAGGTCGATCGAGATCTCGCTCGCGCGCGGGATGCTCGTCGGGGCGAGTCGGAGGAGTGCTCCGAGAGCGCCGTAGGCCAGCGCCACGCCGAGCACGGCACCGGCGGTCGCGAGCGAGAGTCCCTCGCCCAGGTAGAGCCTGACGATGCTGCGGGGCGACGCGCCTAACGCCGACCGCACCGCCACCTCCTTCGTCCGCGCTTCGGCCCGTACGAGGAACAGGCTCGCCACGTTCGCGCAGGCGATCAGCAGCACGAGGGCCACGCTGCCGACCACCGTGAACAGGATCGGCCGGATGTCGCCGACCACGTCATCACGCAGCGAGTGCAGCATGACCCGGAACTTCGCCTGCTCGAACATGGTGCGCGTCATCATACCCGGCGCGTCGTCCGGCAAGCGCATGAGGAGCGGCGTCATCTCCGCTTCGGCCGCGCGAATCGTGACACCCGGACGGAGCCGGCCGATCGCGTCGCGATTGAAGCTGGCGTTGTTCAGGTTCGCGCGATCGATAGCCATCGGCAGCCAGAGCTCGGTCGTGGCGTCCGGGAAATGGAAGTCCGCCGGCATGATGCCAACGACCTCGCGAGCCTTGCCGTCGACCTGAACGGTCTTGCCGAGCATCGCCGGGTCGCCGCCATAGCGGCGTCGCCACAGGGCGTCCGAGAGTATGGCAGCGGCGGGGCCGCCGGGTCGATCTTCGTCTTCGCTGAAGTTGCGGCCTACGGCCGGACGCACGCCGAGCGTCGGCAGAAACGAGGCGGTCACATACGCCGTGCTCACACGCTCGGGATCCTGGGTGCCGGTGAGGCTGCTGGAGGCGTCCTGATAGCTCGCCGTCGACTCGAACGACCGAGTCGCCTTGTCGTGGTACTGGATGTAGGAGGCGTCCGACTGTTCGACCTGCGCCATGCCGACTCCCGGCGCTGCATGCCAGAGCTGCACGAGTCGCTCGGGGTCGCGGTAGGGAAGTGGACGGAGCAGGACGGCGTTGATGACACTGAACGCGGCCGTCGTGCCGGCGATTCCGAGCGCGAGTGTGAGGACGGAAACCGCAGTGAAGCCAGGCGTGCGGGCGAGGCGACGCAGGGTAGGGCGAATCTCGGCAACGAGCGACATCGGTACCCGATCTGAAGGGTGGTGACAGCGGTACGGGTGAAATTCGACATGCGTTTCACTCAGAAGGTTACGATGCGATGGACCAATGTGATATCGCCTGTCTGGACGGTCACGACGTCCGGGAGCCGCGGGGGCAGCGGCGGAAGATGCAGCGTCTCCAGAGGCGGAACGCCAGGCGTGCGCGTGAGCAGGTCGAGCGACACGCGACTGCCCGCTGGAACGGTGAGCCCGAGCCTGATGCCGGTTGGCGGTGGGGCGCTGTACTGGAGAGCCCACCCGTTCGGACGGCCACGGCGATAGCGTGACGTGTCGATCGGCACGCCATCGATCGACGCGCGGAGTACCGATACGCCGAGCGCTCGCATATCGATCGTCTCCGTCGCCGGCGGTGCAACGATGTCGATCAACAGGTGACGCTCGGAGCCCGAGGTCGTGTCCGAAACGACCGAGGCGGTCGGCGGCGGTGTCGGGACGGCGGACGCTGACATGTAGGCGACGGATGGCCCTCTCCCGGTGAGCCGGCCAAGCCATCCCGGAGCTGTCACCAACTGCCGGCCGGCCGTCAGCGCGCGCGCGCTCGGACCACGAACGGTGAGCCACGCACCGGCGGAGTCGGCATCGAGTGCGTATGCGATGATCAAGGGTGTCGGGTGCGCTGGCGAGCTGCGGACGGTCGCCATGCCGATCGCGGTCACGAACAGCGCCGCGACGAGCGCCACACCGGCTGCGGCCCAGCGACGTCCTCCCAACGCTTCCATCTGCGGTGCGAGCAGCCACGCCAATAGCGACACGAGCGCGCCGGCTGCGATGGCGCCGGGGCCGACTGCGCCGAGCAGGATGGTGCTGAGGGCGTAGACGGTCGAGACGATGATTGCTGCCGCAACGGCGGTGGCGATCCAGAGCAGCGCATCGCTGCTGAGGGTCCACGCGGGTCGTTCACGGGAGGCGGTTCCTGCGGGCGCCGGGCTCATACGACGCGTCGCGAGCAGACCCGCTATGAGCGGCCAGGCAAACAGGAAGCTCACGCCCGGCAACTTGAGCGAGATGATGAGCGTGGCGATGGCCCAGACGACGAGCGCCCCGACGTGGGCGCCGGGAAGGGTCGCCCAGCGGCGAACGAGCGCCCAAAACCCAAGTGCGATCGCGAGCGCGATCAACGCCAGCACGGCCGTGTACACGCCGCGGAACATTGGTGCGCCGCCCCATCCCATGGCGTCGTGCGTGCGCACGATCAGGTTTCCGACGCCGAACGCGACTCCGGCCGCGGCACACATCGAGACGATCGTGCCGACGGCGCCTGACGTCACATCGCGGATCCAGCGCGTCTCGTCGCGCGCGAGCTGCACCACCGCGGCACCGACGAGGAGCAGCCCGACGATGGCGATCGGCAGCACCCAGCTCTCGGGGTAGACGATCAGCCCCACGAACGGCAGGTCGAAGAACACGGCGTCACCTGTGACGGGCCTCGGCAGCGGCCCATTGCCGAACGCGCGCGCGAGCGCGAGCATCTGCGATCCGTGGTGCTGCAGGCTGCCCTGGTCGAGGTAGAACACATCGTCGTGCGCGGTGTGGTAGCGCTCCACGCCGTCAGCGAACGCGAAGTTGAGCGCCGGCTTGCCCAGCACGGCCACCTCGGACAGGTCTGTATCGTTAGGCAGCGTTCGGTACACAGTCACCGAGAGCGATGTCGCCGACACATCGCCGGCGTGCCGCAACTGGCGGGCGACGTCGAGGTTGCCGGCGCCGGTTTCGAACATGTACGAGCGTCCCGTTGTGCCGCGCGCCTCGAAGTTGAGCGTCACGCCGACATCCCTGGCCCAGGGGTGCTCGCGGACGAACGCGGCCGCGCCGAGCAGGCCGGCTTCCTCCCCGTCGGTGATAACAACCATCACATCGTGGGCGAGCGGCGGCCCCGCACGCAGCGCCCGCACGGTCTCGAGCACCGCCGCGGTGCCGGCGGCGTCGTCGCCAGCGGCGGGTCCTCCGGCCACGCCGTCGTAGTGCGCCATCAGCACGACCGCCAGGCCGCCAGGTGTCCGTCCCGGAACGCGAGCAAGGATGTTGCGAACGTGTCCGGCTACCCCATACCTGGTGCCAACGCCCGTGGCCTCCTGCACCTGCGGCTCGAGCCCGAGGGCGCGCAGCCGGCCCACGATATAGTCCCGGACGCGGGCGTTGTCGGCGCTTCCAATGGGGTGTGGTCGCTGCGCGATCTCGCGCACGTGGGCGAATGCCCGTTCGGCCGAGAATTCCGTTGGTGGGGCGGATGCGGGGACGGGAGCCGGCGGCTCGTCGACGCGCCTAACGATCAATGCGCAGAGCACGAGCAGAGCGGCGGCGGTGCCGACGGCGCGGCGCGGCGTGGTGGAGTGCATTTGGCGGATTCTACACGCGCGCGAGATTGGCGCCACCGGAGCCTGCTGTCATCCCGAGCCGTCAGGCGAGGAGCCATGTCATTCCGAGCCGTCCGGCGAGGAATCGCGCTCGTCCCGACAGAGGGGCTAGTCCCTCTACCGAGATGCCTGCGATTCCTCGCTGCGCTCGGAATGACACGGCTCTCGCTCCGCTCGGGATGACAGCCTACCTTCCACCATGCGCCGACTTCTCCCGTTCATCTCAATTGCCGTCGCCGTCGCGTGCGGCACGACACAACGCTCGACCGAGCAGCCGATCACGGCGACACTGCCACCGGGCGCGCAGGCCATCTCGTTCCTCGGCGATACGCTCCGCACGTTCCCGCTGGCGCCGGAGACGAAGGCGCGATACGAGGCGCAGCTCGCGGAGGCGAAGGCGGCATACGACCACGCGCCGACCAACGTCGACTCCGTCATCTGGTACGGGCGACGGCTGGGGTACCTCGGCCGACTTCGCGAGGCGATCGACGTCTACTCTCGCGGCATCACGCTCTATCCCGACAACCCGTGGCTCTACCGGCATCGCGGGCACCGGTACCTGTCGGTTCGCGAGCTCGATCGTGCCGCGGCCGACCTCGAGCGCGCCACCGCGTTGACGCGCGGCAAACCCGACGAAGTCGAGCCCGACGGGCAGCCTAACGCGAAGAACTCGCCCATCGGCACGCTGCAGTCGAACATCGCCTATCATCTCGCGCTGGCGTATTACCTGAAGGGCGACTTCGCGCGTGCGGTTCCCGTGTACCGGCAGGAGATTGCCGATGCGCGTAACGACGATCGCATCGTATCGACCGCGCACTGGCTGTACATGAGCCTTCGCCGCCTGGGGCGGGCCACGGAAGCCGCGCAGGTCCTCGTGCCGATCCGGCGAGACATGAACGTCATCGAGAACGACACCTACCATCGCCTCCTGCTGCTCTACAAGGGCGAGCTTCCCGTCGATTCCGTGCTCACAGTCGGCCCGAGCGGAGAGATGTCGGTGACCGATGCAACGGGCGCGTACGGCGTGGGAAACTGGCATCTGTACAACGGCCGGAGCGCGGAGGCGGAGCGAGTTTTCCGGCGCATCCTCGCGGGCGGCCAGTGGGGCGCATTCGGCTACATCGCCGCGGAGGCAGAGATCGCGCGTATGGGACCGAGGCGGTGATGGAGTGAAGACGCTCGGAATCGTCGGCGGGATCGCACCAGCCTCCACGATCGAGTATTACCGCATGCTGATCGCGACCTATCAGCAGCGGAGGCCCGATGGCAGTAACCCGCCCGTGATCATCAACAGCATCGACATGCAGACGATGCTGCGGTTGATCGCCGCTGACGCGCTCGACGAGGTCACCGAGTACCTTGGGGCGGAGATCGATAAGCTGGTGCAGGCGGGCGCCGATTTTGGCCTGCTCGCCTCGAACACGCCGCACATCGTGTTCGATCGTCTGCAGCGCAGGTCGCGGATCCCTCTCGTAAGCATTGTCGACGCCACGTTCGACGTGGCGAAGCGATTGAACCTGACGCGCGTCGGTCTCCTCGGTACGCGGTTCACGATGCAGAGCGCCGCATACCCGAGCGTGTTCACGCGACGTGGTATCACGGTGGTGGTGCCTGACGCGTCGGATCAGGAGTACGTGCACGGGAAGTACATGAGCGAGCTCGTTCGCGGCGAGTATCTCCCGGAGACTCGGGCTGGCTTGCTCGCCGTCGTCGAGCGGCTTCGCCTCCGAGAGGGGGTCGACGGCATCATCCTCGGCGGAACCGAGCTGCCGTTGATCCTCCGTGACGTCGCTCAGGTCGGCATCCCGTTTCTCGACACCGGCAGGATTCACGTCGAAGCTGCCGTGGAACATATGCTGGGCTAGGGACCACGTCTGAACGGTCCCCTCCGACAGCCATCGACGCCCGAGAAGGCCGGCCCCACAGACGAAGGGGCGGATGATCAGTGGCATCCGAAGCATCCGAACACCCCTTCGTAGAAGCCGGACCCGCCAGGCCTTTACCCGCGCTTCGTTCGGAGCGTCACGACTCGATCACGCGCCGCGGCGGCGCGCCGGGCGTATGACGGATCGCCATGCTCCCAGGCACGCGCAACCCACGTGTAATGGGCCGAGGCGCTGTCGGCTCGGCCCGCGCTGTCCCACGCCTGCGCCAGAAGCTCGCGGATCTCGGTGTGCGTGACGTAGAAGTTCGAAGCGTCGAGCTTGCCGCGCAGCGCCGGCTGAAGCACCGCGACGGCGTCGCGCGGCCGACCCACGCGAAGGTAGATCCGCGCCAGATCGTAGTTTTCTCGGGTGTAGCCCGCCGGCAGCGAGTAGATCGAGCTGCGGATCGCCGTAATCGCGTTAGGCACGTCGTTACGGGCCAGCAGGAGGAGACCGCGGATGTAGGACGCGAGACGCTGGTCACGTCCGCTCGCGCTCTGTACGCCGACGGCCGCGAGCGTGTCGGCGCGGGTCGCCAGGTCCGCCGTGTCACCGGCTGCGGCGAGCGAGCGCGCTGCGTGCGCGAGGCTCCACGCGCGCTCACGTGCCGATGACGCTTCCGTCTCGTTCGCCGGCCGCCAGTTGGCGCTCGAGTCGAACAGCGCCGCGGCCTCGCGGTACCGCCCCGCCTCGAACAGCGCTTGTGCCAACGGGCGAACGGACTGCGTGGCCACCACGCCCGTCACGTGCTCGTTGCGGTCGGCGAGCGCTCGGTACTGCCGGGCGATCGCGACCGCCTCCTCGAGGCGGCCCTGATGCCGAAGCGAAAGGCCGAGGTCCCAGAGCGCATCCATCTGGGCAGCAGTGCTGCTCCCCTGGATGGCCGCTCGCAGCACGCGATCGGCGAGCTCGAAGTTCCCCATCCGAACAGCGTTCATCGCTGTGCGATCGGTGGCGCCGATGCCATCGCGATCGATCTGTGCGATGTGCGCGGCGACCTGCTGTGCCTCATCGAACTTCGACTGGCGCTCGAGAACATCCCACAGACTCGCCCACGATCGCGAGCTCTCCGGCTCGAGTCTCGTCCATCGACGTGCGACGCGTTCCGCCGCAGCAAGCGAGTCGGCGAGCTCGTAGGTGAGCACGAGCTGAAGCAATGCCGTGCACGCGGTACAGCCGGACGTGCTGTCGGCCCGTGTGAATGACAGCGAGTCCATCGTGATGGCGTGCTCGAGTGGCGCGACCGCCGCGAGAAAATCACCGGCCTGGAGCAGCGCGATACCCTTGTAGACATGGCCCTGCGTCTCCTGCGGGTACCGGGCGACCAGTGAGTCCGCCACCGCTCCAAGCCCGCGCGCCGTCACTGTCCACGCCCAGCCCGCGTGGATCAGGAGCCGCTCCCGCTCGGAAACGCCCGCGGACAGGCGCATCGCGCGCTCCATCCCAGAAACGATCTCCGTTCGATTCGGCGCGAGGCGCGCGTAGTAGTACGCGGCCATCGCAAAGGTAGAGTCCTCGCGTAAGGCAGCGGCGAAGAGTGTTCGTGCTCCAGTTACGTCGCCATTCGCGTTCGCCCTCAGTCCCTGCGCGTAGAGGCTGTACGCCGCGACGGACTGCGTCGTCACCCCCGTCACCGAACCAGGCGGCGTGCCGCCGTGCGCGGTTACGAGACGTGCCGTGCCGCTGTCCACGAGTGCGAAAAGATCGGCACCCTCGACCGTCTGCGCCTGCAGAATGTCTCCGTTGTCGACATCGATGCGGCGCAGGTCGAGGCGCAACCGGCCGTCGGGCCGCGTGTAGACGATGCCATCGACGAGCTCCGTGGCGCCCGCGAGCCGCGCGGCGGTGAGCACGGCGGCTGCGCTGGTGTCTCCCTCGGCTGAGGCGCGGCGTGTGAGCTCGAGCATGCGCGGCGCGCTCACGACACGGAATCCTTGCACGCGCGCGAGGTTCGTCGCGAGCAGATCGGCGAGCGGGAGTCCATACCGGCGATCCGCCGAGGCGCTGTAGTCCGTGATCCGGCCGATCGCCACGACCGGCGCATCGTCCGCGGCGTGCGACAGCCGACCGCGCAGAACGACCGTACCGGCAGCAGCGATCACGATTGCCGCAGCCGCGAGTCCGATCTGCTTCCAGCGGATGTGGCCGCGGCGCTCCACCGTCGAGAGCGGGGGAATCGGCGCCGCCACAGGATCGGTGATCACGCGGGCTTCGATGCGCCTCGGCGGCGGCGGGTGGGCCGTCCGCTCGAGCGTGAACTCTCGCGTCGGCTCGTTAGGCAGCTCCGCCGTGTCGCGATCGTCGTCGACGGCGCGGATCGGCTCGATCGGCTCATCGACCGCCACGGGGGCCTCCGCGGCCTGCAGCTCTGCCTCGGCGCGAGCACCCGCACGCAGCTCGCGTCGGATGCGAGCCGCGAGGGCGACGACGTCGCGGTCCGCTGGAAGGTCGAGCTGCTCCTCGAGCAGCGTCTCGTGCACCCGCGCGTGCTCGAGTGCTCCGTGCTTGTCGCCCGTCGCCATGAGCGATCGCATGACGCCGATGGCATAACGAGCGCTCAACGGATCCTTCGCCGACAGCCGGCGCCACCAGCCTGTGGCGGCCGTGTGGTCACCACGAGTATCCGCCGCGGTGGCCAGCTTTTCGAGTGCCTCGAGGTACTCCTGCAGCAGCACCGACCGTTCCGCCTCGGCCCAGCGGTCGAACTCGTCGTGGCCGGTGAGATGAAAGCCGTCGAGGAATGGTCCCGCGTAGACGCCTACCGCGTCTTCCGGCCGGCCCGCGCGAACAGCGGCGGTGTACTCGGCGACGTCGCTCGTGATGAGCTCCGGGTTGAGCCGCAGATCTTTCACCCCGACGATCGTTTCGTCGGATCCGAGCTCCTGACGGAGTGCGTAGATGCTCTGGGTGATCGCTCGGCGGGCGCGCTCTTCATCGGAGTCCGGCCAGACCAATGCGGTGAGCTTCTCGCGCGTGACCCCGCGGTCACCAGCGCGCGCGAGCATGGCGAGCAGCGCCATACGACGGGGCTGAGCCGCCGCTCCGGCTAGCGTGCTCCGATCTCTGCGCACGCAGAGGGTACCGAACGTGATGATACGCAGTGTCATGCCAAGATGATGCGCTCCCGCCACCGATTGCTTATGCTAACAGCGGGCGCGGCCACCGCAATCCGCCCGCATGCCACGACGTACCGCACTACCATAATTATGGATGGAAGTCCATGAACGCGGAGCGCAAGCGGCTAGTGCTGGAGAGCTGGGAGGCCATCGGTAGGAACCACGACGGTGTCGCTGTCGCGTTCTACGACCGGCTGTTCGAGATCGATTCCGGCGCGCGCGCGCTGTTCGCGAAGACGAACATGGTGGCGCAGCGCGCCAAGTTCGTCCAGATGTTGGGCGACATCGTCCGGAACCTGGACTTGCCACGAGAGTTGATCCCGACGGTCTCCGCGCTGGGCCGGCGGCATGTGGACTACGGTGTTCGTGACGCCGATTACGATCGTGTGCGTGAGGCCCTGTTCGCCGCGGTCGCGGCGGAGCTCGGGGCCGGCTTCACTGACGAGGTTCGTGATGCGTGGGAAGAGGCGTACGCACTCACGGCCGCCGTGATGAAACGCGGCGCACACGCCGGTGTGTCGGAGCCCAGCGCGAGCCAGTAAGGGGGAGGGGGAGGGGGACCGTCATGCCGATCTTCGAAGCGATCAAGCTCGCGCTGGCTCAGATTCGTGTGCAGAAGCTCAAGAGCTTCTTCACGCTCATCGGCGTCGCCATCGGCGTGATGTTCCTCATCGCCATCGTGTCGATCGTCCAGGGAGTGGGGCGATACGTCGAGGATGACCTCGTCGGTAAGCTCATCACGAAGAACTCGTTCGACCTGCGGCAGCATCCGAGCATCCAGATCGGCGACATGGACGAGAGCGAACGGCGGTCCTGGCGTGGCCGGCCGCGACTCACCGAGGACGACATCCCTCCCGTCGTCGCCGCATTGCCGCCGAGTGCGCGATGGTCGATCTCCGCTCAGGGAAACCTGACGCTGGAGTCGCGCTACGCGAAGCCGCGCAGTGTGACGATCAACTGCGTCGACGGCTACTGGTTCGACATCCGCAACATGGGCGTTTCCGAAGGACGCCTTCCGACGCTGCAGGAATACGAGCTCGGCACACCCGTTGTCGTCATCGGCGAAGAAACACGCAAGCACTTCTTCCCTGGTCTCAGTCCGATCGGGCGCGAGCTTCGGATCGGTCGGGTACCGTACACGGTGATCGGCATTGCGGAGAAACAGGGCAGTGCGTTCGGCGTCTCGCTCGACAAATTCGCGATCGTGCCCTACCGCACCCCGGCGCATCGGCTTGTCAACCGCTACAAGGTGCTGGACGGCATGACGATTCAGTCGTCGACGATGGAAGAAATGGTATCGACGATGGAGGTCGTGAGGCAGGTGATGCGGACGCTGCACCGGCTGCGTCCCGGCGTGCCTGACGACTTCTCGATGCAGACGCAGGATTCGGCGCTCGCGTTCTGGAAGAAGCTCCAGGGTTACCTGGTGCTGGCGGGAATCGTGCTGCCGGCGATCGGGCTGGTCGTCGGGTCGATCGTGATCATGAACATCATGCTCGTCGCGGTGGCCGAGCGGACGCACGAGATCGGGATTCGTAAGGCGTTAGGCGCGAAGCGGAGCGACATCCTGTCGCAGTTCCTTGCCGAATCCACGACGCTCGCCGTGATCGGAGCGTCGGTCGGGATTGCCGCGGGGTTCGGGCTGGCCGAGCTGATCGCCGCGGTGTCGCCGCTTCCAGCGGCGGTCGCGCTCTGGTCGGTGGTCGTGGGTGTGCTGGTCGGCGCGACGGTTGGCATTGTGTCGGGCGTGTATCCCGCTACGCGCGCTGCGCGTCTCGATCCCATCGCGGCGTTGAGGCACGAGACGTGATGCGCGTTCGCGACCGGGTGGCGAGTCTCGCCGAGGGGGTGGTGATCGCGATCGATGCGCTTCGCGCGAACAAGGTGCGTGCGGCGCTGACGATCCTGGGCATCGCGATCGGTGTGTTCGTGGTTGTGCTGATGTCGGCGGTGATTCACGGCATCAACTCGAGCGTGGCGCAGGAGTTCGAGAGGGCGGGACCGACCACATTCTTCGTCTACCGGTTCCCGATCGCGCTCGAGGGGTGCAGCGATGACGAGGACACGTGCAAGTGGCGGAGCAACCCGCCGCTTCGCGTGGGCGAGGCCACGGCCATACAGCGGTTGGCGTCGGTGCAGGACGTGACGATCCGTAGCGGGACGCAGGCGCCGGCAAAGTTCCGGGACCGCGTGCTCGGTTCGGCTCAGGTGGAGGCATACACGGCCAACTGGGTGGAGGTGGCCGGCGGCGACATCGTGCAGGGACGGAACTTCACGCCAGCGGAGGCAACGAACGGCGCGCGCGTGGCGGTGATCAACGAGACGATGGCGGAGCGGCTGTTCAACGGCATCGACCCGTTAGGCAAGGACGTCCTGCTGAACAAGTCGCCGTTCATCGTCGTCGGCGTGTACAGGCCTGCCAGTGCGTTCATCAACGAGCCGCGGCCCGGGGCGTTCGTGCCGTTCGCAGCGGGCCGGCGCTATCTCAACCTATGGATCGACTGGATCGACTTCACGGTGCGGCCGAAGCCGGGCGTGGCGCGCGACGAGGCCATCGACGACGTGGTGGCAATGATGCGCGGCCTGCGCGGTCTCCGTCCGACGCAGGTGGACAACTTCGCCGTGATCACGCAGGACAAGCTGTTCGAGACCTGGGGTAAGGTGACCGGCATGTTCTTCATCGTGATGATCGCACTGTCTGCGGTCGGGCTGCTGGTGGGCGGGATCGGCGTGGTGGCGATCATGATGATCAGCGTCACGGAGCGTACGAGGGAGATCGGCGTGCGGAAAGCGTTAGGCGCGACCCGCGGGACGATCCTCTGGCAATTCCTGATCGAGGCCGCGACGCTCACGGCGATCGGGGCGTCGATCGGGTTGCTGGTGGGCTGGGGGCTGGCGGTAGCGGTTCGAGCGGCGACGCCGGTGCAGGCGGTGGTGCAGCCGACGGCGATCGCGGTGGCGTTCGTCGCGTCGGCGCTCACGGGAATCCTTTTCGGGCTACTGCCGGCATCCAAGGCCGCGCGGCTGGATCCGATTGACGCGTTGCGGTACGAATAAAGCCGGCGCCGGGGGACGGGCGACGGGCGACTGTTCAACAGCGAGTCACCAGTTACCTGTAACCAATGGTATCACGGCGCCTTACCCGTAAGCGCTTCCAACCGGCGCTTCGCCGGGCTGTACGTTGGGAAGAGCTCCAGCACCCGGCGGTACTGCGCGATCGCGAGATCCTTCTCGCCTAACGACTCGAGCACGTGGGCCAGCGTGTTCACCGGGTCCCACGCCTCCGGATGCTCCTGAATGTTGAGCTCGAGCATTCGCCGCGCCTCGGCGAGCTGCTTCTGGTCGATCAGCCTGTCGGCCAGCGTATTGAGGGAGCGCTGGCTGAAATCGTAGGCGAAGCGGCCCGTGAAGCGCTGCTTGAGGCGGTCGTACGTCGCGAGGGCGGAGTCGACACCGAAACGGGCCAGCACGGTTCCCAGGGTGTCCTCGAGCATGAGCGGTCGCGGCGAACCGCGATGGCACGTGATGCACTGCACTTCGATCGCTGGCGTGCCCCGGTTCGGAATCGCGGGCAGCAGCTCCCCGTTGATTCGCGCGACCATCCGCAACATCTCGCGCGCCGTGCGCTTCGTTGGACGCTCGTCAGAGGCGAAATCGATGGAGTCGAACGGCACGTTGGGTGCGCCGTGGCAATACGAGCAGCTGACCCCGAGTCCGCTGGCGACGACGAACCGCATGAATTTTACGACCGAGTCGCGCGTGAGGTCGGCAGGGAGGACCTTGAGGTTCTTCGGCTTTTCCGTTGGCTGCGCATGGGTGCGCGCCGGGGCTCCGACCGAAATAGCCGCTATGAGTGCGATTGCTACGCGTCGTCGATGCGGAATGGAGGGCATGGAACCAAACTAGCGGTTACGTGATTGCCGTCCATATGGCGTCCGCGAGACGCAGCGCAAGCGGGCCAGACGAACTTTACCGTTCCCGAGTTGACCGACCGTTACCAGATCACGATACCAGCACCCTATGAAAGCGATTCGCGTTCACGCGCCCGGTGGTCCGGAGGCCTTACGCCTGGAGGACGTCCCCGAGCCCCGGCCGGGGCCGGGCGAGGCCGTCGTCCGCACCGAAGCGACAGGCGTCAACTTCATCGAGGTCTACCAGCGCAAGGGACTGTACCCGCTCCAGACTCCCTTCACGCCCGGGGCCGAGGGCGCCGGGACCGTGGTTGCAGTTGGCGAGGGAGTCGCGACCCTGCGTGTCGGAGAGCGCGTCGCGTCGGAGACGCTCAACGGCGCCTACGCCGAGCTGGCGAAGACGAAGGCCGAGCGGCTCGTTAGGCTGCCGGATCGCGTGGAGGCGCGGGTCGGGGCGGCCATCATGCTCCAGGGCATCACCGCGCACTATCTCGCGACGTCCACCTACCCGATCCAGCGCGGCGACCGTTGCCTCATCCACGCCGTCGCGGGCGGCGTCGGCCTGCTGCTCTGCCAGATCGCCAAGCGGCGCGGGGCGTGGGTGGTCGGCACGACGTCGACGCCCGAGAAGGCGAAGTTCGCCCGCGACGCCGGCGCGGACGAGGTCATTCTCTATACCGAGCAGAATTTCGTCGACGAGGTGCGGCGCCTAACGGGCGGCAAGGGCGTCCAGGTGGTGTACGATTCGGTCGGCAAGACGACGTTCGACGGCAGTATCGATTGTCTGGTCCCGCGCGGGATGATGGTCCTGTTCGGCCAGTCGAGCGGCCCGGTGCCTCCGCTCGACCCGCAGGTGCTCAACCGGAAGGGGTCGTTGTATCTGACCCGTCCCAGCATCGTGCATTACACGGCGACGCCGGAGGAGCTCACGGCCCGAGCGTCCGAGTTGTTCAGCTGGATCGAGGCGGGATGGTTGCGCGTGCACATCGACCGGACGCTCCCGTTAGGCGAAGCGTGGGCCGCGCACGCGGCGCTCGAGTCCAGGCGGACGGTGGGAAAGGTCCTGTTGGTGCCGTAGCGGCTCGCCAGGCATGGCCGGCCGCTCGGGCGTCAAAGCGTCAGCGCGGACGCACGCAGAGGCGCGGCGCTGACGCGCGCGACGCGGGTCCACGCGGATCGCTCCATGAAGCCGTACGGCTTATCGCCCATGCGGCCGAGATTCTTTGGTTGAAAGACCTCGGGAAGCCATGGCTTCCCGAGGTTGTTCATTTTACAACCCCGGCTCGTTGCCAGTGGAGGCCTGAGTACCGAGGAGCGATCCGCGTGCGTCAGCGTGCGGTTCTCCGCGTGGATCCGCGCTGACGCTTTTCCCAAGTTGCGAGTGCAGGACGACTCAGCGAGCCAGCGCGTAGAGGTTCGCGATGTAGAGGAGTTGCGCATCGGTGTCCTCCGAGTAGACCGGAATCAGCACTCGGCGATACTCGCTGCCCTCGAACGCGTCCAGCTCCTGCCAGGCGTCAGCCAGTGACTCCGACTCGAAGACCTGAACCGCCACCCAGGGGCCATCGTCTCGGGGAATGAGTCCCAGGTAGCCGCCCGCAGCACCCCACCCAGCGTTCATCAGATCTCCGCGCACCCGGCCTCGGCTCCAGGTGCCGGGATATTTCGCGAGCAGGTAATGGTTCTCCCTGCCGGGTTGGAGGCTGCCGTAAACCGCGAGACGTGGGACGGAGGACATTCGTGGCGAAGCCGGCGACGGACGAGCCACGGTACATGGCGGGCTCGCGCGAGTCAAACCTCGCCCCATCACTCTTCCGCATGGCGGACTGGCGCTGCATGCTGGTGAGCGCTTTCGTTCACCGTCCGGAGGAGGAATCGATCCATGACTACCGCCGCTACTCCCACCTCGTCGCCCCCCACCGGTGCGATGCCGAGCCCCCGCCAGCAATTCCTCGACGCGTACGAGCGCGAGCATGCGATCACGATGAAGATCCTGCGCGCCTACCCTCCCGACAAAGCGGAGCTCCGGCCGCACCCGAAGCTCAAGAACGCTCGAGAGCTGGCGTACATCTTCGTTCAGGAGTGCGGCCTCGGGATCGTCGGACTGAACGACGTATTCGGCAAGGGCACTGCAACCGGCCCGAGCTCGCCACCAGTGCCGGAAAAATGGGAAGACGTTCTGCCGGCGCTCGAGACTGCCCATGCGAGCTTTCGGAAGGTGTTCGAGTCCTTCACCGACGCTGAGCTGCTCGAGCCGATCAAATTCTACGGCGGGCCGAAGACGCTGGTCGACTATTCGCGCCTGCAGTTCGCGTGGTTCCTGTTGTCGGACCAGATTCACCACCGCGGGCAGCTGTCCGTCTACCTGCGAATGGCCGATGCCAAGGTGCCGAGCATCTATGGTCCGACGGCCGATGAGCCATGGCGCTGAGCCAGTCGCCGACCGGCGTTAGGCGTGCCCTGGCGCGTCAACCGGTGTCTGAACCCGACCTGAACTCGAGGACGACTCGATGTCCGATGACGATCTGAGGGCAGAGCTGGAGCGGCTGAGGCAGGAGAACGAGTCGCTCAAGAAGGGCGCGACGCGCGGCGTGTCGCTCAAGGTGAGCGAGAAGGGAGGGCTGTCGGTGTACGGACTGGGACGCTTTCCGGTGACCCTCTACAAGGAACAGTGGGTCAAGCTGCTCGACATGTCCGACGACATCCGGGCGTTCCTCAAGGCGCACGACGCGCAGCTCAAGACCAAGGAGTAGCGTTCCGGCTGCGACCGGGGCCTGGCCATGACGCTCCCGATTACATGGATCGGCACGCCGAACCGCCACAAGGGCCGTGAGGGTTTCCGGCCCGAGGCTGTCGTCGTGCACATCATGGAGGGAACATTGGCCGCGACCGACAGCTGGTTCGGCACTACCGAATCCCGGGTGTCGGCCCACTACGGCGTGGCCAGGGATGGGAGGATCCACCAGTACGTGGGCGAGTCAGACACCGCGTTTCACGCGGGACGCGTCTGGAAGCCGAAATGGCGAAGCATCAAGCCGGGCGTGAACCCGAACCTGTACACGATCGGGATCGAGCACGAGGGCAGTGGCGAAAGCGAGTGGCCCGACGCCATGTACGAGTCCAGCGCGAAGCTCATCGCGGAGGTGTGCACGCGGTGGTCGATCCCGATCGATCGCGCCCACATCGTCGGTCACCGCGAGATCTACGGACGCAAGACGTGCCCGAACGACGTCGTGAACATGAAGCGCCTCATCGCGATGGCGAGGGCATCGGCGGCTACGCCGACGCGGTACAACTTCATTCCGCAGGTCGGGACCGTGCGCACGCGAACGGCGCTGAATGTTCGACTCGGCGCGCCGACGACGGCGGTTCCCGTCGCGCGAACCGCGCCACCTAACGAGGTGCTCGATCATGTGGGCTGGTGCAGCAACGGGATGAGCGTGAACGGCAACCCGCACTGGTATCGCGACGGGGACGGGAATTACTTCTGGAGCGGCGCGACGAGTCGTCCGACGCCGGGCATTGCGGATTAGCAGACCAGCATCGCGGTTAGATCGAACTCGGGTTATCCAACCACGTTCGCAGCTCCCCATCGGTCACGATCACCGGACCGCTCTCCTTGAGCCGGGGATCGATCAGCTCCTCCGAATAGCCCGTGGGCATCCCGGTCTCGCGGTTCACGATCCACGAAAAGCGCCGGCCGCGCTCGCGCCCGCGGAGCAGCGAGCGCGGCGAGTGTCCGAGGACTGCGGCCACCGCGCCGTAGGTTGCGCGGCGGCCGTGCCGGTCCAGCAGGTCGACGATCTCTTCGAGCGACATGGTTTGCCTCGCGTTGCGCGGTGAGGTCATCTTCTCCCGACTCACGGAGGCCAATATGCCGACTCCGCCGACTGCATCCGTCACCGAAAAGCGATTTGCCGACATCGTTGCATCGCTGCGTAGCAAGCCCGGTGTCACTGCACCGTCATCCGATGCTGCTGGAGGCCGCAGATCGTTCGGATCGTCGGGGCTCAAGGTCAACAACAAAGTCTTCGCGATGGTTTCGTCGAGGGGAGAGTTCGTGGTGAAGCTCCCTCGGCAGCGCGTCGACGCGCTGGTGGCGTCTGCTGACGGCACGCGCTTCGACCCCGGTCACGGCCGGTTGATGAAGGAATGGCTTGCCGTTTCGCCGACGTCGAAGCTCGACTGGCTGAGTCTCGCGAAGGAAGCCCTGGCCTTCGTGGGCGGCTGACGCACGGCGCCGACGGGTGGGCGCCGTGGCCGTTAGGCCGATCTCAGTCCGCGGCGTTGAGCTCGATCACGTGCCGGTCGGGATCGAGGATGAAGATCTGGGGAAACCCCGCGTTAGGCTGCCGATTCCACTTGAGCCAGAGCGGGTGGTCAGCCGGCACGTCGTCGCGGTAGCCGGCAGCCCGCAACTGTGAGAGCGTGGCATCGAAGTCATCGACGTGAACGGCGAAGTGCACGTCGCGCGAGTCGACCGGCTTGTCGAGCCGCAGTGTGCCGCCCTGGCGCTCGATCAGGTGAAGCTGCCCATCGCCGAGCGCGAACCATGCTCCGCGAAAGTCGAACGCGGCTGGCCGCTCGATCTCCGATAATTGCAGGACTTCCCGATAGAATCGCCGTGAACGCTCCAGGTCCGAGACCGGGAGCGCGACGTGGTGCAGGGCGGTGACGCGAAGGGGCATGGTGGCACGGACGATGGTGAGGGCGCGGCCGGTCACGGCGACCGCACCCAATGTATCACCATCAACGCCCCGCCACCTTCCCGCTCTCGAGAACATCGCGCGCCATCCTCGCCAGGCTGACGAACTCGGCCCGATAGCCGAACGGATCGGCTCCCCTCGAGCGCTCGCCTCGCACGATGACGCTGTCCAGAGAGCTCTTTCCTTTGTGCGGCGAGTCGCGCAGTACCATTCCGAACTCTGCCACCGCGCTCGCGAACACGAAATCCGTCGACGGTCGCGCCGTCGTCTCGTCGGCGACGATGTGCGCGATCTCGCGGCTCTGCACGCCGGTCGGAGGCTTGTAGCGCAGCTTCACGTACAGGAGCTCAGAGCTCGCTGACACATTGGTGCGGGACGGCGTTTTTGTGTAGCGGAGCGAGTCGGGCCGCGGCACGTCGGCGAGATCCGGTGAACCGGGAGGAATGAGCTCGTAGAGCGCGGTCACCGCATGTCCGGACCCGAGCTCGCCAGCATCCTTCGTATCGTCCTTGAAATCCTCGTCCCGCAGAAGCCGATTCTCGTAGCCTAACAAGCGGTACGCCCCCACGCGCGTTGGATTGAATTCGATCTGCAGCTTCACGTCCTTCGCGATCGTGAGAAGCGTGCCGCCCATCTCGGTCACGAGCACCTTGCGCGCTTCCATGATGTTGTCCACGTAGGCGTAGTTGCCGTTCCCCTTGTCGGCGAGCTTCTCCATCTTCGAGTCCTTCACGTTACCGGTCCCGAAGCCGAGCACGGTGAGAAAGGTCCCCTGCTCGCGGCGCCGCTCGATGAGTTGCACGAGCTCCGCGTCGCTCGACACGCCGACGTTGAAATCGCCGTCGGTGGCGAGAATGACGCGATTGTTGCCGTTCGGCATGAAACTCTCCTTCGCGACATCGTACGCGAGACGAATCCCGGCACCGCCGGCGGTCGAGCCGCCCGCCTCGAGTCGCTCGATCGCATCGAGGATGCTGTCCTTCTGGCTCCCGGATGTTGGTGGGAGCACGACGCCCGCGTTGCCGGCGTACACGACGAGTGCCACGCGGTCCTGCGGCCGCAGCTCGTTCACGAGCAGTCGGAACGCGGACTTCAGGAGCGGCAACTTGTCCTCGCTCTCCATCGAGCCCGATACGTCGATGAGGAAGACGAGATTGTTAGGCGGGAGGGAGTCGACGTCGATCGGACGGCCCTTGAGCCCGATGCGCACGAGTCGGTGCGCCGGGTTCCACGGGGCCGTGCTCACCTCGGTGGTGATCGTGACGGGGTCCGCACCGCGCGGCGCCGGCAAGTCGTACGGGAAGTAGTTGATCAGCTCTTCCAGTCGCACGGCGTCGCGTGGCGGCTGCTGCCCCTGGCGCAGAAATCGGCGCACGTTGCTGTACGACGCGTGATCGACGTCGATGGAGAATGTCGAGCGTGGCGCGGACGCTGTCGTCAGGAACGGATTCTCGGAGATGACGTCGTAGCCCTCGGTGTTGGCGGCGTCCTTGTCTCTGAGCCCGGGCATCTCCTTCGCGGGTCGCAGGCCCGGTGCCCGGACGCCGATCTGCGCAACCGCCGGGGCCATGGCCTTCCCCGCTATGCTTGTGACGACGGCCGCCATGACGACGTTTTCCGCAAGCCGCGTTTGAATAGAGACGAGCGCGAAATGTGCCGTCCGCCGGCCTGCCGTGACGTGAAGCGCGCGGGTTGCTTGCTTGTAGCCGATGTGCCTAACCAGTAGCACAATGTCACGACCCT
>Ga0207706_10001551_pt1 | contig 22762 bp, 19 predicted proteins | sample KBSC53metaG_FD_184318 | JGI IMG/M metagenome (GOLD analysis project Ga0207706, IMG submission 184318) | Corn rhizosphere microbial communities from Kellogg Biological Station, Michigan, USA - KBS C5-3 metaG (SPAdes) (version 2) | ecosystem: Host-associated > Plants > Roots > Rhizosphere > Soil ... | reverse complement strand
TTATCACGCGGGGGACGATTTCAAGAAGATGCAGGCGGCTCGCACGGCGCAGCTGGAGCGTTCCAACGGCTGATGCCTCGTCACTCCGAAACGCGCCATCTTCCCTACACGCCGGAACAGCTGTTCGAGCTTGTTGCCGACGTCGCGCGCTACGATGAGTTCCTGCCCTGGGTGGTCGCCGTTCGGATCCGCTCGTCGAGCGAGAGCGAGACGGTCGCGGACCTCATCGTCGGGTTCAGCGCCTTCAAGGAACGGTTCACCAGCAAGGTCGTGAAAGAGCGGCCAGACGGCATTTGCGTCGATTATGTCGAGGGGCCGCTGAAGTATCTCCACAACGAATGGAAATTCGAACCCGCAGACGACGGCGGGACGAACCTGCATTTCTCCGTCGATTTCGCGTTCAAGTCCCGGCTTTTCGAGACTCTGGCGGGACAGATGTTTGACCGCGCGCTCAGGCGAATGACAGGCGCCTTCGAGCGCCGCGCCGCAGCGCTTTACGGCATCAGCAGCTCAAGCGCGCAGAGCGCCGCCTGAAGGCGCACGCCGGCCCGGTCCGGCTCGTCGAAATGCTTCTGATCGGCCACAATCTGCGACGGGTCGGCGCCACGCTCCGCGCGAGCGAAGACGACCGTTCCGACCGGCTTGGATGGAGTACCCCCGCCGGGCCCCGCGACTCCGGTGATTGCGACCGCGATGTCCGCATTGGTAGATGACAAGGCGCCCCGGGCCATCGCCCAGGCAGTCGCGACGCTGACAGCGCCAAAGGTTTCCACGACTTCTTCGCTGACGCCCAGGTCGTCGATCTTCGAGGCGTTCGAATAGGTGACGTAGCCCGCTTCGAATATCTCCGAGGCGCCTGCGATTTCGGTGAGCGCGGCGCAAACCAGCCCGCCCGTGCAGCTTTCCGCCACCGCGACGGTTCGGCCCGCCGCGCGATTGGCTTCGACGACCTCCTTCGCCTTGTCGTAGAGCTCCTGCGGCAGAAGCCTTTCGGTCATCGAATTTTCTCCAATCGAATGTTTGCGACGGCCTGCGCGGCAATGCCTTCGCGGCGGCCTGTAAATCCCAGTCCTTCGGTGGTCGTTGCCTTGATGCTGACCTGCTCCCGCTGGACCTGAAGGATCGCGGCGACCCTGTCTCTCATGGCCAAGCGATGCGGCCCCACTTTGGGTTCCTCGCAGACGATCGTGCAGTCTACATGGTCGATCACGCCGCCGAGATCGCCGATCAGCGAGGCGGCATGCGCAAGGAAGCGGTCCGATGAAGCGCCTTTCCATTGCGCGTCCGACGGCGGGAAATGCTCGCCGATGTCGCCGAGCCCGGCGGCGCCGAGAAGGGCGTCGGTGATCGCGTGAAGGGCTACGTCGGCATCGCTATGGCCTGCGAGGCCGCGCGAGTGAGGGATTTCAACCCCGCCCATCATGATCGGCCCGTCGCCCTCAAAGGCGTGAACGTCAAAGCCGATGCCGGTGCGCGGCGTCATCCGGGACGAGAGCCACTCTTCAGCTCGTGCGAAGTCGTCTTCCGTGGTGATCTTTTCGAGAGCGGAGTCGCCCTGGACGGCGGCAATGCTCATCCCCGCCGCGCGAGCGACCGTCGTCTCGTCGGTCGGCGCTTCGCCGGTCCACTGGTTATAAGCCTCTCTGAGCGCCTCGAGCCTGAAAGCCTGCGGGGTCTGGACCCGAACCACTCCGCTCCGGTCGATCGCATCTTCCAGCCTGTCCGACGCCCGCGCGATCGTATCGCCCACAGGCAGCACCGGAGCGGCGCCATCGAAGAATTCGAGGGGAGCTAGAAGGCGGTCGATAACGTGGGACGGGCAGAAGGGGCGTGCGGCATCGTGGACGAGCACGGCGTCGTCATCGATCGTCGCCAACCCGGCGCGCACGGAGTCGGCACGCTCGGCTCCCCCCTCGATCAATTGGCCGACCTCAAGGCCTGCGAGTGCCTCCGCCGCGAGTTCTAGCTGCCCTGCGCCGATCACGACCCGCACGCTTCGGATCGCCGGATGCGAGCGCAGCGCCTCGACAGCCCGGCGGACCAGCGGCTTCCCGCCCAGCAGCCGGAACTGCTTCGGGATTCCGCCGCCGAGACGCTCGCCCCTTCCGGCGGCGACGATGAGCGCTGTTGTAGTCACGGCGGCGGCCTCTAGGGCCGCTTGCCTTGTCCGCCAAGGGCTGTTCCACTATCTCCCGCCCACCCATGACGATGCTGAAGCCCATCAACATCGGTCCGATCCGGATCGACGCGCCGGTGATTCTGGCGCCGATGACGGGCGTCACCGACCTGCCGTTCCGGCGGGTCGTCAAGCGCTATGGGGCCGGCCTGACGGTCAGCGAGATGATCGCCAGCCAGGCTATGATCCGCGAGACGCGTCAGTCACTCCAGAAGGCGCTGTGGGACCCTTCGGAGCAGCCGGTGTCGCTGCAGCTGGCCGGCTGCGAGCCGGAGGTGATGGCAGAGGCCGCGAAGCTGAACGAAGACCGTGGTGCGGCGATCATCGACATCAACATGGGCTGTCCCGTGCGCAAGGTCGTGAACGGCTGGGCAGGCTCGGCGCTCATGCGCGACCTCAAGACCGCCGCCGCAATCATCGATGCGACGGTCAAGGCGGTGAAGATCCCCGTCACCCTCAAGACCCGAATGGGCTGGGATCATTCCAGCCTGAACGCGCCCGAGCTTGCCCGGATCGCCGAGGACCTTGGTGTCCGAATGATCACCATCCACGGGCGGACGCGGTGCCAGCTCTACAAGGGCGAGGCCGACTGGCGCTTCGTGCGGAAGGTCAAGGACGCCATTTCCGTCCCTGTCATCGTCAATGGCGACATCTGCTCGGTCGAGGACGCTCGCGAGGCTCTTCGCCAGTCCGGCGCGGATGGAGTCATGATCGGCCGCGGAGCCTACGGGCGTCCCTGGCTGCTTCGCCAGACCATGGCCGAGCTCGTCGACGGAACGACCTGGATCGAACCTTCGCTCGACGAGCAGCTCGAGACCCTTCTTGTTCAGTATGACGAGATGCTGTCGCTCTACGGCGTGCAGACGGGCGTCAACCTCGCTCGCAAGCATATCGGCTGGTACACGAAGGGATTGCCGGGTTCGGCCGAGGTCCGGAATCGGATCAACTCGGAAAACAACCCGTCCATCGTGATCGCAACGTTACGGAATCTTTACGAGTCTTGGCTTTTATCCGCTGCGGCATAATGATGCTCGACAGCGGGAGCTGGGGTGGGACCTTCTCTACGTCTATTCGCGGCAGCGCTTTGCGCGGCTTTGACCGCTGCACCGATGGCTGCGGGCGCTTCGTCCAATTCGCTCTACGATCGCCTGTTGGCGTCGCAGAACCGCGAGCGCGCGATGGCGGGCGTCGGCCCGCTGCAGTGGGACCCGGCGCTCGCGGCAGCGGCTGCCTCATACGGGCCTGCTTTGGCATCGCTTCCTCACCTGCGGCATTCGCCTAAAGCGACGCGGCCCGGCCAGCGCGAGAATCTGTGGAAAGGCAGCCGCGGATATTTTTCGCCGGAGCAGATGGTAAGCACATGGGCGGCCGAAAAGCGCTTTTTCCATGCCGGCGTCTTTCCCGCGGTCAGCAGCACCGGCGACTGGGAAGATGTCGCACATTACACGGCAATGGTCTGGCCAACGACCACCCGCGTCGGATGTGCGGTCTACAGCACCCGGGAATTTGATTACCTGATCTGCCGTTATTCGCCGCCCGGGAACATCGACGGGCGCCGGGTCCAGTTCAGCAGCCGCTAGCCGCAACGCAAGCGCCTCGCTAATCACGGCTTCGTCCAGCCGGGCGGGGTCTGAATGAGCATTCCATCCATATTGTTGCGTCTGCGCCTGCCGGTGATCGGCGCGCCCCTGTTCATTATCTCAAACCCCAAGCTGGTGATCGCGCAGTGCAGGGCCGGCATCGTCGGCAGCTTTCCCGCGCTCAACGCCCGGCCTGCGTCGCAACTTGACGAGTGGCTGCACGAAATCACCGAGGCGCTGGCCGCGCACGACCGCGAGCATCCGGACAATGTGTCGGCTCCCTTTGCCGTCAACCAGATCGTCCACCGTTCGAACGACCGCTTCGAGGCCGACATGGCGGTTTGCGAGAAATGGAAAGTCCCAATCGTCATCACCTCGCTCGGCGCTCGCGAGGAGCTGAACCACGCGGTGCACGCCTGGGGAGGCATGACCCTCCACGATATCATCGACGACCGTTTCGCGCGAAAAGCCGTCGCCAAGGGCGCGGACGGGCTTATCGCGGTTGCGGCAGGCGCAGGCGGACATGCCGGGCGTTGGTCACCGTTCGCGCTCGTGCAGGAGATCCGCGCCTGGTTCGACGGCCCATTGATCCTGTCGGGAGCGATCGCCACCGGCTCGGCAGTGCTCGCCGCCGAAGCGATGGGCGCGGACTTTGCCTATGTCGGCTCGCCCTTCATTGCGACTCCGGAGGCGCGCTGCTCGGACGATTACCGCCAGGCGATCGTCGACGGCGGAGCCGCGGACATCATCAACAGCGCTCTCTTCACCGGGATCCCGGGCAATTATCTTCGTTCGTCCATCGAGCGGTCGGGCCTGGACCCCGATACGCTGCACAAGCTCGATTCCGTCCCGACCGAATTCGGCTCGGAAGGCTCAAGCAAGAGCAAGGCGTGGCGGGACATCTGGGGATCGGGGCAGGGCATCGGCGCGGTGTCGAAGGTGCAGCCTGCAGCCGATTATGTTGCCCAGCTCGATCGGGAATATCGGGAGGCGCGGGAGCGCCTGTGCGGGCCTAGCCCTCGCCGGTAAGCCCCCGCTCGAGCCGGCCCATCAGCGCTCTCGCCGGGCTCGCCGCAGGTTCGGCGACGGTGCTGCCTTCGTCTAACCGCTTCACTCGAGCGTAGAGGTCGGAGCTGGCACTGACGAGCTTCTGTGCAGACTCCGGAAGGCGAGCGACGACTTCGGGATCGCTCTCCTGCGCATGGCCGAGCCTGCGCTCCGGCCGGCGACCTTCGCGATAGGCGATCTCGCCGCTTTCGATCGCGCGCTGGGTGAGCAGCCAGGCGACGATGTGCATGATCCGGGTGGTCACCTTCAGCGACTCGCAGGCGAAGTTGACCCGGACGAATGGATCGAGGGCGCCGCGCTCTTCGCGGCCCGTATCGTCGAAATAGGAGCGCGCCTCGTCCGCGAGCAGCATCGCTTCCGTGTAAAAGGAATCGACCAGCCGCGGCGTAATGCGGACTTCCGGTTCTGGCTGTTCGTTTGAGTCGTGCATCGCGGTCAAACTGCCACTTTCGGCTGAACTAGCAAACGCCAATCGACGCAGGATGTGCCGAGTCGCGGTAAATGTCTCGAAGCGGGACTGGCGCCGCGAGCAGGCTTTTTACACGATGGAATGCGCAGGAGCCTCGGCGGGCGGTTGTTACGAAGGCAAGACAAATTGAACGAAAAGTGATTTATTGTCGGAGCTGTCACTCGTTCACGAAAGGAACTGGCACCGATGGACAAGGCACAGGCCGAGGCTCTCGCATCCAAGCACGCAGCGCTCCATGCAATGATCGACGAAGAGGAGCATCGGCCGCATCCCAACGAAGACCTCCTCCATCAACTCAAGAAGGAAAAGCTCCGGCTCAAGGACGAGATGGCCGGCCATTACGAGCATTAGGCCCTGGCCAGCTCCACGTGACGTCAGTCGTCGCGTGAAATCTTTTCGATCCTCTCGTGGCGCTCCTGCGCCTCAAGGGTCATTGTCGCGATCGGGCGAGCCTCAAGGCGGGCCAGCGAGATCGGGTCGCCCGTCACTTCGCAATAGCCATATTCGCCTTCGTAGAGACGGCGAACCGCACAATCGATCTTGGCGATGAGCTTGCGCTGCCGGTCCCGGGTCCGGAGCTCGATTCCCCAGTCCGTCTCGCTCGACGCGCGGTCGGCAATGTCCGGCTCGCGAAGCGAATCGACCTGGAGCTGCGCCATGGTGTGACGCGACTCTTCGATGATCGCCTCTTTCCATTCCCTCAGCTTCTTGAGGAAATAGGCGCGGTGGCGATCGCACATGAAGTCTTCGTCCTCGGAAGGACGATAATCCTCCGGCAGGACCAGCCTGTCGAATGGTACAGGTTTTTCATTGAAGAAATCGACTAGGGCAGTTGCCATTAGAACCCCTCCCACTCATCCGTCGGGCCGTGACCCGAGGGAACCCCGCAAGCCCGCCGTCGCCGCTGCGACCGGGCCCACCGGTGCAGCCGGAGGCGGATTCAACAAGACTTTCCCGGGACTTAACACCGGTAAGTCGGCCATCCCCGAACGCGCCTATAATTAAGCGCCGACTGCTTAACAAGCGCTGACGAAGGGCCGTCCCAGAAAAGCACAAGCTGTTGCCGATATGGCGCAATTTCCACGGAGAACGCCCGGTTGCGGGCTTCTCCGCGGTCGCTATGACGGCGCCGGATGCGGATCCTTCTCACCAACGATGACGGCATCAATGCGCGAGGGCTTGCCCTTCTCGAGACCGTCGCACGCTCTTTTTCCGACGACATCTGGGTGGTGGCCCCGATGGAAGAACAATCCGGGGCCGGCCATTCGCTGACGCTGACGGAGCCGGTGCGCCTCAGGCGGCACGACAATCGCCGCTTCTCCGTGCGCGGCACTCCGACCGACGCCGTCATGATCGCGCTCGCTCACATCATGAAGGATTCGCCACCAGACCTGATCCTGTCCGGAATCAACCGGGGTGCGAATCTCGCGGAGGACGTCACCTATTCGGGGACAGTCTCCGCAGCCATGGAGGGAGCGCTCGCGGGCGTTCGCTCGATCGCCTTCAGCCAGAGCTACTCACGCGAAGGCATGGGCGACACCGTGCCGTTCGCCGCAGCCGAAGCCTGGGCGGAGAAGGTCCTGGCCCGCTTAGTCGATTTCGACTCGCCGCCCGGCACCCTCATCAACGTCAACTTTCCGGCGCTGCCTCCCGACAAAATCAACGGAATCCGGATCTGCAGGCAGGGGATCCGCGATTACGGACGCCTCAGGATCGTCCAGCGGACCGATCCGCGCGGCTATGATTATTACTGGTTCGGTCTTGGCCCGATGGTTCAGACCCCGGGGCACAGCACCGATCTCGAGGCAATGGACGATGGCTATGTCAGCGTCACTCCGCTCCACCTCGATCTGACACACGATGCCTCGATCGAAATCCTCCGGGATCGCTTTTCGTAAACTCGACGGTACCAGCCGTAACTTTTCGTTATGCGTGGCGTTATCCGCTGCACATTGAAATGGTGACCTGGCCTGATATTGCGTTCGTATCTCCTTGCAGCGGTTTTCGTTCTTGCCGCCTTCATGCTGCGGCTTCTGCTGTCGCCGCTCCTTGACGGCCATGCCGTCTATGTCTTCTTTCTGCTTGCGGTTCTCGTCAGCACCGTCAGTCTCGGCAGGGGTCCGAGCGTCGCCGCGTCAATCCTCGGCGGACTGATCGCGACCATCGCATTTCTCCCACCCGAATATTCCCTGCTTCCCTTCGGGTTCGACAGGCAGATCAGCCTCCTCGCGTTCCTCCTGGTCTGTGCCGCAGTCATCCTCTTTGCCTCGCAAGTTTTGGAGCAACGTGCCGATCTAAAGGATCGCGAAGCGGAGCTGGTCAAGGAAAGCCGCGAACACCGTCTCATCGACGCGGCCCAGGATTATGCGATCTACGAGCTCGACCGGGAAGGCAGGATCCTGACCTGGAACAAAGGCGCCGAGCGCCTCAAGGGCTGGGCGGCCGAAGAGATCATCGGCAAGCCGTACAACATCCTTCACACGCCCGAGAGCCGAGCGAAAAACTCGCCGGGACGCGAGTTGAAGATCGCCGCCGAAACGGGTCGCTTCGAGGAGGAAGCTCCGCGGATGCGCAAGAACGGCACCATCTTCGCGGCTCACGTAAGCCTGTTTCCGTTGCGGGACGATCGCGGCGACGTCACCGGCTTCGTCAAGGTCACGCGCGACATCAGCGACCGAAGCAAGGCGGGCAAGGCGATCCTTGAAACGCGCCGGAGGATGGAGGCGATCGTTCAATCGGCGATGGATGCGATCATCACCATCGACGAGGAGCAAAGGGTTGTCCTCTTCAACCCGGCTGCCGAGAAGATGTTCATGACGTCGGCGGACGAGATACTGGGCAAATCCGTGACCCTGTTGATGCCCGCGAGGTTTCGCGGTCACCACGACGAACATGTACGCGAATTCTTCGACAGCGGCGTTGTCAACCGGCGGCTCCAGAGCGTACGCCCGCTGACGGGACTTCGCGCCAACGCCGAAGAATTTCCGATCGAGGCATCGATCTCGCAGGTTACCGTCGACGGCGAGAGGGTCGGGACGATCATCCTTCGCGACATCACGGAACGCAAAACCAATGAGGAGGCAAGGGCCCTGCTGGCGCGCGAAGTCGATCATCGCGCAAAGAACGCACTAGCTGTAGCCCAAGCGCTGGTGAGTTTGACGAAGGCCGACACGGTCGACGATTTCGCTGAGGCCATTCGCGGCCGCATTGCGTCGCTAGGACGGGCGCACTCGCTTCTGTCGCAGTCGCAATGGCGCGGAGCTCCACTCGACCAGCTGGTCCGGGACGAAATCCTTCCCTATGCGAAGGAAGGTCAGCTGTCCCTTAAAGGGCCGAAGGTGAGCTGCAGTGCCGGCGCGGTGCAATCCTTGAGCCTCCTCATCCACGAACTTGCGACCAACGCCGTCAAATATGGCGCCTTGGGCAGCGAGAGCGGCCACGTGACGATCGGCTGGCGCGTCGAGGGAGAAGCGCTTCGGATTCGATGGAAAGAGGGGGGAGGCCCGCCGGTTCATCCCCCCAGGCGAAGGGGCTTCGGAACCAAGCTCCTAAACCAGGTGAGCGGACGTCAGCTGAATGCCCGCCTGCACTTCGACTGGGACCCCAAGGGGCTAAACGTCGAAATCGATTTGCCGGCGGACACCTTCGTGGCCGGCCAGATCGGTCAGACGGGGGGAACGGAACCCTCGGAGACCTTCGTGATGCCCAATGTGGGGGAAGAGCGGCGGATCCTGCTGGTCGAGGACGAAGAGCTGGTCGCGCTCGAACTCGGCGCCGAATTGTCCAGGCTGGGCTGGACCGTCATTGGGCCTGCCGCCACGTTGAACGAAGCGCAGGCGCTCCTTTCGAGGAGCTTCGAGGCCGCCGTGCTCGACGTCAATTTGCGGGGGCGCCCGGTCTATGCGGTTGCCGAGGCGCTGGAGGAGCGGCATGTCCCGTTTCTCTTCTGCACAGGCTATGAGATGGTCGATCCGGAGGGCCGATTCCCGCATGTCCCGGTGATCCGCAAGCCCGCACACCCGGCTGCCGTCAGCGCAGCTCTTGCCGACCTTCTGAAACCGCGCGCGCACTAACGCCGCTACAGGCGCTCGCGGAGCTCCGCGACTTCCCAATAATCGTTGCGGCTGAACGGCAGCAGCGGCTTCAGCGCAGCGAATGTCGCCGGGCCGATGAGACGCTTCAACTCAGCGACCCGTTTGAACGCGTTTTTTGCGTGGACATGGATCTTGTGGTGCGGATCCTCGGTCTGCTTCAGCATCACGTCCTCCGCGCTGACCAGAAGCCAAGTCAGCAGGCGGACATATTCGTGGATTCTGTCGGATGTCGTCGAATCGCATCGGGCAGCGAGCGCCGCGGTCCGGCGCCCGCTCTCATCGTCGGGGAAGTGGCCGCTTTCCAGTGCGACCAGCGCTGCGCGATGCTCGTCCCGCTCCCTCGCCAGCCATTTTTCGGATTCCGCCTCGCCGAAACGGAAGATCGCCATCAGCATAAGCGGCGCGACGACCAGCACACCGATCATCGCGAGCAATGGCCGGTCGGGAAACTGATTGAACGCCGTGTGGATGGCGACGGCCAGCAGGAATCCCGGGAGGAACCACCATATCTGCATCCGGAATTTCGCCGCGGGCATCCGCTCGGCGCGTTCCGCGAACTGGTGCGCTATGGTCGCGGCCAGAGCGACGGTGGCACTGTGCATCACGGCGGTTCCAAAGCCCCGCACCATCCACACGCTCGGACCCAGCTCCGGAAATCTGGAAAGATAGATCATGTTCTCGATGACCGAGAAGCCGGCGCCGATGGCGACACCGGAGATCACCGCATCGAGCTTCAATCCGATGCGGTTCGCGGCAAATAGGGCGATGATGCCCACGGCCTTCAGGGCTTCCTCGATCCAGGGAGCGACGAATCGGCTGTAGATCGAAAACCCGATCGGCAGCGTGTCGAGCATCGCACCGCTGATCGGATAGGAAACCGCGGCGGTCAGTACTCCGATTAGAAGCAGCACGATGATCTCGCCCCAGGTCATCAGCCTGAAGACGTCGAGCGAGACGAACAGGGCCAGGAGCACCAGCACCGGTACGAGGGCGAGGGCCCAGTTGAGGATCGTGAATGCCATCGACCGCCGGAAACTACATGATCTTCAACGAAGCCATCCACTCCGTCTTGCGATATTCCCCGTCGAGGAAGCCGGCCGCCGCTCCGACCGACAGGACCATCGGCAGGCGCAGCGCGACGGTGAAGCTGAGATCGAGCTGCGCGCCGACGTCGGCATAGGTGTGGCTGCTTCCGTCGGGACTCCTGGTCGCCATTGCGCCGGCAAAAGCCGCAGGGCGGATATAGGCGAGATAGATGGACGGAGTTCCGAGTTCCGCAAACCGCACAGGGGGAAGGTTGATCTCGCCCGTCACCCTCCCGAACTTCCGGACCGCGATCTCGTCGATCTCAAAGCCCGGGAAAGACTCGACCTCGCGGTAGCGCTTCTCCGGCCGGTCATCGACATAGTTGTTTCGGAATGCGCCGAAATAATAAGCGCCGAGAGGGCTGTCGGCGTCGCCTCCGACGATCCCGCCATGCACATAGACCCAGGCGGAGCTGTTGCGCCAAGGGAGGGCGGTGCCCAGGTCCACGCCGCCGTATAGCCTTGGGAAGAATTCGCCCTCGGCCTGGTCGGTGCCGCCAATGATGCGGGCATTGATCCCCTTCTCATGGTCGACGCCGCCGAGCGCCTTCGTCGTGTTCGTATATTTGAGGCCGATTTCGCCGGACTGCATGTTCTTCGGGCTGGCGATGTTCTGCGCTCCTGGAAGCTGCTCGAGCCCGAAATAGGCGGCGCCCCATCCGAACACGTCCAGCTGGCGAGGCGGGTCGTAGATCAGCGGTCGCGTATAGTTGACGATGAAAGCGTCGCCCTTGCGGCTTCGAATGACGGGGCCGGCGAGATCGTAGACGTCGGCGAGATTGTGCCAATAGGTCAGCTTCCAGTTCGGGGTCTGGTATTCGAGATCGAGATGGAAGCGCTCACCGCCATCCACGTGGTACGGTGAAAAGGCGATGTTTGCGCTGAACTGCCGGAACTGGAGCGGGTCGGCGAGGTGGAAATAGTAGCCGAACGCGGGCTTCTCGGCGTAGCTCGAGAGGATCGGATAATGGGCGTCGAAGCGCATCCGCTTGAACGGGTCGTAAGTTCCGCGAGCGGTGATCATCTGGTCGAGCGGCACCTTTGCCGGTGAGCCGACGCCCCACGTCTTCAGCTCGGGATGCGCATTGACCACCTCGGTGCCGAGGAACCGGACGTTGGCCAGATCCTCTCGCACCTGCGGCTGGATGATCGACGGATTGAGGCCTTCGCCCGTATAATCGTAGACGAAGAGCGAGCCGTCGGGACGGAGCTGGGGGCGGAAGAAGCCCGTCGCGGCATTGGTCAGGACCTCATACTTGGCGCTCGCGATGTCGAAGCGGAAGACGTTTGAAACGCCGGTGTAGTAGGAATTGCCGAGAAGCGCCTTGCCGTCCGGAGTGAAGGTGAAGTTCTCCGGAACCGAGCCCGGCAGCTCCAGTTTCGCCACCGGCTCTTCCGCATTGCCCTCCTCGAGGTCCGACCGCTTCCAGACCTTGACCGACTGCTTGCCGTCGACGGTCCCGTAGGAAGCAGAAACGAGTTCGCCGTCCGGCGAGATGTCGAGGTCGAAGATGATCTCGCCGTAGCGGAAGGTCTTGACCTGGTTGAAGCTCGTGTACGGCTCGGGAATCCGGACCAGCGTGACGTAACCGTTCTGGTGGCGGATTCCCCACAGGCTCCTGTCGGCTTGATTGAATGCCAGGTCGCCGATCCGCGCGTCGGTCAGCAGCCGCCGCTTCTTCCCCGTGTCCACGTCGATCGCGTTGATCTCGCGATAGGCGTAATTCTGGTTGGTGTAGAAAGCCGTCCTTGAAGACGGATCGAAGGCGACGCTGGTCACTTTGTAGAGCATCATTCCGTCGAGGTCGGTGAGGTGCGTGATCTTGCCGGTCGCAAGATCCATCCGGCCGAGGAAGCCGATCTTGCCGGGCCAGCGGAACGCGGCGACGAGGCTATGGGTCCTCTCGTCGATGAACCCGCGCGACATCGATCCGAGGCCGTCCGGAGAAATGTGCGTCGGCTCAGTCAGCGGATATTGAGCAAGCCGGGCGAGATTTTCTTTCTGAAACTTGCGCTCGAACGCGATCCACTCGTCCCAGACGTCATCGAGCCTCTTGCCGAAGACATGCTTGAACTGGCTTGCATAATAAGCCTTCGAATCCTCCGAGCGCCGAAGCCACTCGACAACCTTGTCCGGCCCGTAGGTGAGCCCGAGATAGGACATGAAGCGCGTGCCATAGAGGTAGGAATTGGCTCCCACCTGGAAGTCGATCTGAGTCCCTTCGCTCTCCAGCCCGAGCGGCGAGAAGATGCGCATGTCGTCATGGATCTTCGCCCGCCAGACCATCTCGTCATAGCCGCCCTGCGCACGGCCGAGCCCGCCCGCCATCCATGTTTCCATGAACACCGCGCTTCCTTCCATGTACCAGCGCGGAGTGAGGTTCCTGGGGTTCGTCAGATAGTTGAACAGGATGGACTCGGGGTGCTTCTGAAGCGGCACGGGCTTCCCGCCGAGGAAGCGTCTCCAGCCGGCGTCGCGCTGGTTCCACACGTCGATCGTGCCCACGTGCGTCAGCTCGTGGTTCATCAGCGTGAAAAAGCGCTCGCCGGGCGAGAAGGTCTCCATCGACAGCGACAGCGGAGCCACGTCGAGAAGCACCATGTCGCTGGGGCTGCCGAGAGCGGCCGCGTTCCCGTAGTCGGAGAAGTCCTTGAGCAGGATCGTAACCTTCTCCCACGGCTTCCAGTTTAAATTCTTCTCGTGAAAGGCGAGCGAGTTCTGGAAGGACCGCGCGATGTAGGGCGTCAGGTACGTCTGGATCGGGTCGATGTAGAGAAGCGTCAGATCTTTTGTCTCGAGGGTCGAGAGATGAAAGCCGGACGCGTCCTGCGGCACATGCTCGGGCTCGGTCCGCTCCGGCGCGTTCGGCTTAGTCGGCGCCGGAGTCACGGGCTCCGATACCGGCGTCTCGTCGGAGGGCGGCGGCACGGGCTGCTCGACGGTCGTCGTCGTGTCAGGAGGAGTAGGGGGAGGGGGCTGTTTCCCCGGAGTTTGCGCCGCTGCAGCTGTCCCGGAAGCAGCCACGGCGAGCGCCAGCGAGCATAGAGCAAGCCGGCGCCCGTCGTGAAACGCACCCCCCATTTACGGCTCCCCCAAGCCGCTCAGGCTAGTTGGCTTGCGACTGGGATGCCGCCTGCGAAACTCCAGCCTGGTTAAGCGCGGCCGAGAAGCTGGGGTTTGCCATCAGCGCCGCAAGGTTCGGTTGCGCAGCAAGCGCAGCGAACGCTTTTGGATTCGCCGCCAACGCCGCCATGGCCGCCGAGTTCTGGCTTACCGCGGCAAATGCCTTTGGATTGGCCATCATCGCCGAAAAGGCCTGCGGGTTGGCTAGCACCGCCTGCGAAGCAGAAGCGTTGAACTGGTTCGCCGCAGCAGCCGACGCCACGAGCGAATGGGCGTTCATCGCCTGCAACGCCTGCGAAGCGGAGCTCAGCATCGCCGCATTGCTCGCCATCTTCGCGAATGCGGAGGCGTTGCTTCCCATCGCCGACATCAGCTGCGAACTCAGCAGATGCGCATTCGACGCGAGGCTTGCGAAGGCGAGCGACTGGCTTGCCATCGACGAGAATACCCGCGGATCCGCCGCGAGGGCGCTCATTGCCGCATTGTCGCTGGCCAGCCGCTGGAACGCGGCGGCGTTGCTCGCCATACGCGCGTCCGCCGCTGCATTGGCTGCAGCATTCCGAAACGCATTCGCATTGCTTGCAAAGCTGCTGAATGCGGACGCGTTGCGCATGATCGCGGCCATCGCTGCCGGATGTGCCGCAAGCGCGGCGAAGGCATTCGAATGGCCCGCGATTGCCGCCAGCGCTTTCGGCTGCCCGGCAAGCATCGCAAAGGCTGACGGATTGGCAGCGAGCGCCGCCAATGCGGAGTTCGAAACGCCCGCCGACTGCAACTGGTGAGCCGCAGCAGCAGCGCTGTTCACCGCCGCCGAAAGCGCCTGCGGTTGTCCCGAAAGCGCCTTGAACGCCGCTGCATTCGCAGCAAGCGCGCTGAACACCGACGGGTCGGCGGCGAGAGCCTTCATCGCCGCATTGTCGCTCGCAAGCTGCTGGAACGCCGCCGCGTTGCTTGCCAGCCGTGCGTCGGCAGCAGCCCTGGCTGCAGCGTCACGAAAGGCGTTGGCGTTCGAAGCGAAGCTGCTGAACGCCGAGGCGTTCCGAGCGATTCCGGCAAGGGCCTGCGGATGCGAGGCGAGCGCCTGCATCGCAGCCGAATGCCCGGCGATCGCGCTCATGAGCTGAGCGGTCGCCTGGTGCGCCCTGGGCTGCAGCGCCGATGCGTTCTGCGCCGCATTGGTGAGCGCCGCGAAGGCCTTCGGGTTAGCAGCGAGTGCAGCGAACGCTTTCGGATTGCTCATGAGCGCCGCCATCACCTGCGGTTGACCCGCCAGGGCCTTGAAGCCCGGCGTTGCCGCGAGTGCGCGGAAATTCTCGTCATGAACCATCAACTCGAAAGCGTCGGTCTGCATCAACTCGGGAACGGACGTGTCCCCAAGCGTGATGTCGCCTTCGCCGACTTGCGGCGCCTGATATCGTTGAGAAGGAGCGATCGTACCCGCACTGGGGCCGAGGGGAGGATAGACCCTCCCAAGCCCATATGCTCCTGCTGCGACGAGAATAAGCGCCGCTCCAGACATGAGGTATTTACGATTGTTGGCCGTGGTCCCGGTCATGGCTCAACTCCCTGTCGTTAACCGGAATTGGTTAACCGGACAGGACTACCACCGCGCCCGCAAGAGTCAACAAGTTGAACCGTGTAAAGTGGCGAAGAACTGCCATTTCTGCCAAGTCAAATGTACTTGCGCCAAAGTCTTCGAAGTTAACGAACGATAGCACTTCTATAGCATTGGATTCGTTTAGACTCTCGGCAGACTCGGTTTCTCGGCTGCGTCCGCGGAATAAGGCGGGGCACGCCGCGAAGAAGCAGTTACGGCTGTTGGTTATTCAGCAGTAACAGACGGATGGCGCTCAATTGCCAGCCGGAGCGGGCGTGAAGAGCAGGTCCTGGTAGTCCCAGCTGAAATCGGCGGCGGGCGAGACGGGCTTCATCGTAACCCGGTCGACCTTGCCGTCGGCGCCCATCGAAAAGGTCACGTAGGCCGGCTCCACCCAGCCGAGCGACGGGTTCGTCCTGAACGTGTCATATCGATAGTGGGTTAGCGGCCCGTCCATTCCGGTGGAGTGCGGGAAGTCGACGGCAAGGGACTCGCCGGCCTGGGTCACCTTGATCGTCCCGTACCAGGGATCGGTATATTCGCCGGCGTAGCTTTCGAGCGGTCGCGAGGGCGCAGCCTTTGCGGGCTTCGCCTCGGCCGTTTTCACCTGCTTGGCCGCGGCGTTCAGCCTGCCGATCTTCCAATCATGGAATTTCTCGGGCCAGTGGTTGGCGGGCGCCCCGAGAAAATGGTCGAGCAGCTCGTCGCGAAGCCCGAGGATGATCTCGCCGTCCTCGCTGTTGGCCGCGATGAAAATGCCGATATTCTTTTCCGGGAGGAGCGCGATGGTCGCTTGCGAGCCGAGGACGGCGCCGTCGTGGCCGACAACCTTCGTGCCGCGATAATCGGACACGTCCCAGCCCAGCGCGTAGAGATTGAACTTCGGCTCGGTGGCGGCGAATTCCGCCGGGAATTGCCGGATTGGAGCGGGGACGACGCCGGTCCACATCTGCTCGGACTGGTCCTTGGAAAACAGGATCTCGTTGCTGCCTGGGATCTTTCCGCGGCTGAGTTGTGTGAGGAGCCAGCGGCTCATGTCGTTGGCGCTGATCGCAAGTCCGCCTGCCGGTGCGGCATTCTGCGCGATCGTTGCATTCTCATCGAGCGGGGTCTGGGTACCGAGGCCGTGGATCGGACCGCCGCTGCGACTGTGCGGGCGTGCATGGTTCGGATTGGCCTGGAATTCGCCGTCGGTGTCGGTCGAATTCTTCATCCCGAGCGGGCCGAAGACGTGGCTGTGGATGTATTGCTCCCAGGTCTCGCCGCTCACCTCCTCGATCAGCTGGCCGGCCGCCATGTAGAGGATGTTGTCGTAAGCGTAGCCGCTCCGGAAGCTCGTCGCGGGCTTGAGATAGCGGATTCGCCGCACCGTTTCCTTGCGCGAAAGGTCGCTGTTTGGGAGGAACAGCAGGTCGCCCTGGCCCAGGCCGAGTCCGCTCCGGTGGACGAGTAGGTCGCGGATCGTCATCTCGCGCGTGACCCAGGGATCCCACATGCGAAAGTCAGGCATGTGGTCGATGATCTTGTCGTCCCACTTGATCTTGCCTTCGTCGACGAGCGTAGCGAGTGCAGCATTGGTGAATGCCTTGCCGGTCGAGCCCGTGAAGAAGATCGTGTCTGCGTCGACCGGCTGGTTGGTCGTGATGTCGCGGACTCCCCACCCGTGGGCTAGCGTCACCTTGCCGTTTTCGACGATCGTGATCGTCACCCCCGGTACGCCGAAATCCTTGCGAAGCTGCTCGACCCTTTGCTCGAATCCGTCGGGCGGAGCGGCCGCGGCGGCGGCTGCCGACAGGACGAAGGTGATGGCAGTGAATGTGCGAATGCCGTGCTTCAGCATGGGCTTACTCCTCGACAGGAAGGGGTTGGGGTTGCGATGCGCGCGGCCATTGCCAAAGCTTCCACAGTCCGACTGTGACGAGCGGAAGGATAAAAGTCGCCAGAAGGACGTAGGCCAGGGCGCGGTAGCCCGTGGCGATCAGCGCAACGAGCCCGAAACTGCTGGCAAGGAACATGCAGAAGGCGAGAACCACGACTGCGATGCTGAGCCGTTGCCGGTGTGTGAGCGTTTTGCCTTTGCGAGCATCCCAGGCGTTGCCGATACGTTCGTTGATCGCGTGCACCGAGCTCGTGCCGCTTTCGAGCAGCGCTGAGAAGATCATCGCCTGGAAGAGGATGTGGAAGGCAGGGATGCCGATGCGCTGGAGAAGGAAGTCCGAGGGCAAAGTGGCGCTCTGCACTTCGGGATAGAAAGCCACCATCGCGACGAAGAAGAGCAGCGCCGGGAGCATCGTCAGCGGTCCCGCGATCGTGCCGGCTATGACTGCGTCGCGGTCGCTCAGCAAATGCCGAAGCACAGGCAGGATCACGACGGCGCCGATGATGTTGTAGCCGAAGTAGGTGATCCCGGAGAGCGCCCAGCCGGATGTCTGCGGATAGGCGGCGAATCCACCCGGAACCCGCTCGCCGAACTTCCAGAGCGCCAGGATGATGAACAGCGCATAGACGCCGTACAGCAGGTAGGAAACGTCGCGGAAAAGCCGCTCAACCGCCTTGTTGCCGAAAGCCACGACGCCAGCGATGCAAAAGGCGAGGAGAATCGTGCCGGACCAGACCGGCGCGCCGAACATCGCCTCGCCGATCGCTCCCGCCGCAGCACCGTAAACGGCCAGGATCAGAACCACGAACAGGATGTAGGCGAGCTCGAACAGGTGCCAGGCCGGTCCCAGCAGTTGCTTGAAGAAGCTCTTGTAGTCCCAGGTCTGGAAGCGGCGCGCCGCGACGAAGGTCAGCGAGCAGAAGATGCTGAAGAGGACAGTCGCGAACAGTATCGCGAAAAGGCCGCCCCACGGACCGCGCGCGAGGAAGAATTCCGCGAGCTCGCGCCCGGTCGCATAGCCGCCGCCGATGACGACTGCCTTCATTCCCAGGCCCGGCAAAATCCAGCGCGAGAAGCGGCCCGGAACCTGGCTGCTCACTCGATCGGCTCCAGCGAGGTTCCTCCCCAAAGCGACTCCGGAACGAAGATCTTTCCGCCGGAATAGATGCCGTCGACATTCGGATCCTCGGCGAGGCCGTATGGACCGTCGAGGTCCACGAAATCGCACAGCTGAGCAAGGACGAAGCCCGGAGCCATTGCGAGGCTGGAACCGCCCATGTTGCCGACCATCACCTGGAGGCCGAGCATCCTCGCCGCTCGCGCCATCGACAGCGCTTCCGTAAGCCCGCCGCACTTGTCCAGTTTGATGTTCACGACGTCGAAGAAATCGGCCCGCTCGCGAAGCTCGGCCAGATCGAGGATGCTCTCGTCAGCCGCGACTGGAACAGCGGGATTCCACCCGTCGAGAACCGCTTCGGATCCCCTCGCGACCGGCTGCTCGATCAGCGCGATTGAGAAATCGGACACGAAGGCGGAAAGCGTGTCGAGATCACCAGCGGAATAGCCCTGGTTCGCGTCCACCGAGAGCCAGACGTCGGGGCGAGCCTTGCGGATGATCCGAAGCCGCTCGCGGTCCGCCTCGACAATTCCGTCGAGCTTCAGCTTGATCGCCTTCGCGAAATGGAGATTTGCGACCCGCGCCTCGACCTGGGCCGCGTCGCCGGCAGGAACGGTGAAAACCGTTACCAGCGGTCGCGGTCTGGATACTCCTGCGAGCGCCCAGACGGGGATGCCCGACAGCCGCGCGTCGAGCTCCCACAATGCGCAGTCGAGCGCGTTGCGCGCACCGCACGGCGGAAGGAGCGACTGCAGCTGCTCGCGATCCAGGCCCGATTCGATGACCGGGCGAAGTTGCTCGATCGTTCCGACCATGCGGTCCTGGTCATCGCCGAGGTAATATACGCCCGCCGCCTCGCCACGTCCTCGTTCCCCGGCCTCGCCGATCGTCGCCACCACGGAGGGCATGGCGTCGAACACATAGCCGGCGATTCGGAGAGGAGAGGCGAACTGCATCGCCTCCCTTTCAACGGTCAAAGTCCTTGAATCGGTCGCGGTCGCCATTGCCGATGCATAGCAATGACAATCAAAGTTTCAAATACAGAAACATTTCATTCTATGCGTTGCGGGCCATCGTCGGTGAGCCGCCAGCTCCGCCCGGCGGCGCCAGCGAGGTGCTGGATACCGGGGCCCGCGCAGACGGCGAGGACACGGCATGGATCGCGGCTGGTCCGGACGTAGCCATGGGCCATTCCGCTGTCGAAATAGACCGAGTCGCCGGGGCCGAGCGGCAGGGGTGCATAGAGATCCGAATGGAGGTCCATGTTTCCGCTGAGCACGTACAGATATTCTTCGCCGGCGTGCCGCACGAGCCCGCCCAGCTCCTCGACGCTTCTGGCCTGTACGTCGATGATAATCGGAATCATCATTTTGCCTAGGAGATCCGCAGCGGGATAGTGGTGGACGTGTTGCTTCGAATCGGCATCGAGCTCCTCGCCTGCGTGTGTCACGCTGCGGCGTCCGACGGCTACCGGAGCGGTCGGTTGGTCGCCGCCCGCGATAATGTCCTTGAGGTCCATGTTGAGCGCCTGCGCAAGCCGGATGAGCTTGTCGTAGGTGAGCGCCATCTTCCCATTCTCGAGCTTCGAAAGCGTTGAATAAGGAAGGCCGGCGCGAGCCGAGAGTGCGCGCAGGCTGAGCCCCTGATCGATGCGCGCCTGGCGAAGGGTGCGACTCGGGGCCGGCACAGTGTCCGATTCGCCGCTATGCGAGTCGCCTTCCATGTCCTTAGCGGTTGGAATTCCTACCATAGAGCCTCGATCAGAAAACTAGTTGCTATTCCAGAAACACGTGGCAATGATGCCATCAAATTGGCTGGGAGGGCTAGAGCCATGATGAATCGATCCATTGCGCTGTGGTTGACAGGGACTTGCGCGGCCGCGCTCGCGACTCAGGCGAATGCACAGGACGCGCCCGCCGCGCCGACCGCTCAGGAAACGACTGCGGATCAGGTTGGCGCGACGGGCAACGACATCGTCGTCACCGCGACGAAGCGCGAACAGCTTCTGATGGACGTCCCGCAGTCGATCACGGTGGTCAGCGGCAAGACGCTCGAAACGCAGAACGCCACCAGCTTCGAAGACTATCTGAAATACGTCCCCAATCTCCAGCTCAACCAGGACACTCCGGGCGCGGGACGCCTCGTCCTTCGCGGCGTCAACACGGGCGGAGTCGCCTCCACCGTCGGCGTTTACGTCGATGAAACGCCGTTCGGTTCGAGCAGCGGCCTGGTGAACGGTGCCGTGCTCGCCGGAGACTTCGACACGTTCGACGTCAACCGGATCGAAGTGCTTCGCGGACCCCAGGGCACTCTTTACGGCGCGAGCTCACTGAGCGGCGTGCTTCGGTTCATTACGAACAAGCCTTCGACCGACCGCTTCCTGGCCAGCGGCCGCGCCGGGCTCGAGACGGTGAAGGGCGGTGACGTCGGATATTCGACCAACCTCATGGTCAACGCGCCCCTGAGCGGGAACATCGCGTTCCGGGCGTCCGGCTTCTACCGGAAGGATCCGGGATTCATCGACTCGATCGGCAACAGTGCTTCCGATCTATTCGGCAATGTCTTCACAGCCGACGTGGCGGACGACATCAACGATTCGGCCAGCTATGGCGGCCGAGCGTCACTTCTGTTCGAGCCGAGCTCGACCGCATCGATTCGCCTAACCGCGATCGCGCAGGACATCAGGGCAGACGCGCCGACGATCGTCGAGGCGGATCCCGTGACCCTCGAGCCGCTTCACGGACTCACTCAATCGCAGTTCGTGCCGCAATTCATCAACACCGACTATCGCCTGTACAATGCGACCGGGGACCTCGACCTTGGCTTTGGCAAGTTGACGTCATCGACAAGTTACGGGACGCTCAAAGCGCATTTCCGGGCGGACCTGACCTTCCCGTTCAGCGGGTTCCTGTCCTTCCCGCCGCCTGTTCCGCCCGCGACTTTTGGTGGCCTGGGCTTGCCTCCCAATGAGTTCTTCCAGCTGCAACATACCAATGACGAGAAGTTCACGCAGGAATTCCGGCTGGCGGGCGAGTCCCACCTGCTCGATTGGCTCGTCGGCGCTTATTACACGAACGAGGACGGGCTGATCCTCCAGGATTTCGTCGCGGTCGAACCCGGAACCTTCACGCCTCTCGACCTTACGCCGTTCATTGGCGACCTGGGGCTCGGTCACGCGAGGATCGACTCGAAATATAAGGAGATCGCCGGCTTCGCCGATGCGACGATCCACATCACTCCTCAATTCGATCTCGAGCTCGGCGGCCGTTACAGCCACAACAAGCAGTCGTCTCACCAGTTCACCTCGGGCGTACTCGCCAACGCGCCTGAATTATTCGCTGACTCCTCAGAGAATGTGTTCACCTGGTCGGTGGCTCCGAAGTACGAAATCAATTCCAACGCGACGGTGTATGGCCGGGTGGCTAAGGGCTTCCGGCCGGGCGGACCGAATGTCCTTCCACCGAATTCTTTGCCCGAAAATGCGACTTACGACTCAGACTCACTGATAAGCTACGAACTCGGCGTTAAAGCCGAATCCTCGGACCATCGATTTAGCGTCGACGCCGCGGCATTCCACATCGACTGGAAGGATATCCAGTTGTTGGCCCGCGATCCCGCGAGCGGCTTCGGCTTCAACTCCAACGGAAGCTCGGCAAAGATCGACGGCGTCGAATGGGTGTTCGCAGCCCGTCTCGTGCGGGGTCTCGAGCTGTCGTGGAACGGAGCTTATACGAACGCGCGCCTGACGGGCGACACTCCGCCAGTCGTTGGCGGACGGGATGGCGACCAGCTTCCCTTCACTCCGAAGTTCAGCACCGCAATTAACGCCGACTACCAGTGGCACCTCGGCGGTGAAACGACGGCGCATGTCGGAGGCTCGCTGCGCCACCTGTCCGGCCAGACCGCGGATTATGACGCGGCTTTCGTGGCTGCCCATCAAGAGCAGCGTCACATCGACAGCTATGAGGTCATCGACCTCAACGCCGGTGTCGACTTCGGGCGTTTCGACGTCCAGGCTTACGTGCGAAACCTGGGCAACAGCCATGGCGTGACCTCGACGACAGCGACAACGGTCAGTGGCCTCCCGGCCAACCCCGATGGCGCGATCGGTACGGGCATCATACGTCCGCGGACGATCGGCGTGACGCTCGGCTTCGATTACTGAGGGAGACGCGAGGATGGCCTTCACGAAGTGGATTCTCGCCGCGCTTGCGGCCCTTGCAATTCCCGTCGCCGCCCAATCTCCGACGCAATTGCAGCCGACGAAAACCACGTCAGCAGTCCTGCCCGCGGAAACGCCGGCGACGTCGGCTGCTCCGTCAACCGGACATGAGTTGAGCAAGGCCGACGTCGACACGTGGCTCGACGGGTACATGCCCTATGCGCTGAAGGCCGGTGGAATCCCGGGCGCGGTCGTGGTGGTGGTCAAGGACGGCCAGCCGCTGACCATGCGCGGCTTCGGCTATTCCGACCTCAAGGCAGCAAAGCCGGTCGATCCTGAGAACACCCTGTTCCGCCCAGGCTCGGTGTCGAAGCTGTTCACCTGGACCGCGGTCATGCAGCAGGTCCAGAG
>Ga0207706_10001546_pt1 | contig 22782 bp, 22 predicted proteins | sample KBSC53metaG_FD_184318 | JGI IMG/M metagenome (GOLD analysis project Ga0207706, IMG submission 184318) | Corn rhizosphere microbial communities from Kellogg Biological Station, Michigan, USA - KBS C5-3 metaG (SPAdes) (version 2) | ecosystem: Host-associated > Plants > Roots > Rhizosphere > Soil ... | reverse complement strand
CGCACGCAGAACGCCAGTCTCTCCTACTAATTCCAGGGGCGTGCGATATTCTGCGCGGAAGGAAACCGCCACCGTGCCCAGAGTGCCGCGAGAAAATTCCAGCGTGAGCACGGCAGCCGATTCCACGGCACCCGACCCGAGGTCGTGCTGTCCCCGCGCGCTCACCCGCACTACTTCATCCTGCAGGACGTAGCGCAGGGCGTCCACGCAATGGACGCCGACGTCGGCGATGGGCCCTCCGCCAGCCACGGCGGGATCGTGGATCCAGGCCCGCGGATGCCCCGCACTTCCGGGAAATGAAAACTCGGAACGGGCAAAAATCACTTTGCCGATCTGTCCCGCGGCCACGTGGTGGCGCACCCGTGCCGTGCTCTCCTCGAAGCGGAAAACCTGGGCCACGCCCAGCAATAATTTTGCACTGCGGGCGGCTTCTACCATGGTGCGGCATTCGCCGGCGTGGATCCCCATGGGCTTCTCGCACAACACCGGCTTGCCACAGTGGAGAGCAAGCAGAACATCGGCCAGGTGGCAGGCATTGGGGGTGGTCACAAACACGGCATCGACTTCGGGTGACCGGCACAGCTCCTCAGCTGAATCAAACGCCAGCGGGATGTTGTACTGCCGGGCGGAATCGCGTGCTTTGTCGAGAGTGCGTCGCGACAGCCCGGTGACGCGGCAGTTCTGCGCCAGCGCGAACCCCGGCATCAGCCGCTTGACCGCGTGCAATCCAAACCCGAGAATGCCAAAGCGAACCATCGAATTGAATGTGTGGTCGCGGGCGACTCGCCAGCGGCTTTTAAACTTGATTGTGGTGGTGCTTCTATCCGGGAGTCTGTTGCCGATTTCCCTCAGCAGTTCGCGGCACCCACCCGCGGGCGAGTCGCCCGCGGCCACACACACCCAGACACATCCCTACTTTGCGAACGCTATCGACGCCGGCGCCGAATTGATGGTCGCAGCCACGGTGCTGCCGGGAAGCCCGCCGCCGTCCGGATTGATCGTGAATTTGGTGATGTTCTTCGATGTCTGATTGCAAACATAGAGAAATGTCCCCGCGGGATCTATCGTCGCGGACACCGGTGCGGTCCCGGCGCTAAAGGGGGACTTGTCAAGCTGGGTGGTTGCGCCCGTGGTGGGATCGATCGAATAGGCCGAGACATTGCCCGATCCCAGGTTGGTTACATACAAAGTTTTTGCGGAGGCCGTGACCGAGATCGGCCCGGTGCCGGCGGTGAAAGGAGAATTCAAGGCGGGGCTCAGGGCGCCGCTGGTGGAGTTGATCGCCAGACCCGAGACGGTGTTATCACTGAAGTTGGTTACATAGAGGAAATGCTCCGAAGCATCCACCACCAGGGAACGTGGTCCATTACCCACGGCAAAGGGGGAATTCGGAACTGCCGCCAGGCTGCCCGTCCCGGCAGCCACGGTATACCCGAATACCAGCGGAAGATTTCCACTCACGACGTACAGGAATTTGCCCGAAGGCGCCAGGGCCAGCGCTATCGGCCGGACGCCGGTGGAGAATGGCGATCCCGCAACTTCGGTAAGAGAACCATCGCTCGAACTGACGGAATAAACGGAAATTGTATTCGAGGTCGTGTTGGCCACAAAGATCAGATCGCCGCCGGAGTCCATCACCAGCGACGACGGATTCAGTCCCGCCGGAGTGCGAGGCATGACCTCAGAGAGCTCTCCGGTATTGCTGTTGACGGTGAACAGGGAAACATCATTGCCACCCTGGTTCGCGGCATAAACGAACTTTCCCGAAGGGTGGACCGCGATCGCCGCCGGAGAGGTCCCACCAGCGAAAGGGGAACCCAGCACGCGGGTGAGATCGCCGGAGTGGGAGTCTACCCGGAACGCGGCGATGGCATTGCCCTGGGGCACGGCGACATAGGCATTGCGGCCGGAAGCCGATCCACCGCCGCTACTGCCCCCGCAGCCCGCTAACCAGGCCAGGGCAAAGGCGGCGCTCAGCAAGCCCGCTCGTCGGATCCGTATCATCAAGTCCCTTCCAAAACTTTTTTGCATCATGCCGCGAGTTGCTACTGACCCAGCGGAGGCGCCCGGTGCCCCTTCTTAATCGCGCCCCAGCGATAAACCAGGCCGGTTGAAAAGCGCAGGTTGTTCTGGGTCTGCGAAAACAGACTGGTGTGCAGATAATCCACCTGAAATACGCGCACCGCGAAGCGGGAAGTGAGATCGAAGTCCATGCCCCCGCCCAGAACCACGGCGCGGGCCGTGTCTTCTTCACTGTTTCCCACCCGCACCAGCGAGCGGGCGCTGCCAATCAGCGCATGTCCAAAAAACAAGGCCTTGCCCTTGGGATAGAGGAATTGCGGACCCACGGCGATATCGCGCAGGTCGAGGTTCGAGCCGTATTGCCCGCTTACCTCCGCCACCACGCCGAAGTTGCGGATCAGGTTGAAGGCGGGTGCAAAATTGTAACCGTTCAGGCCGGATGGGCTGGAGAAACCGAATGACGGGCTATCGAACCGGGTGTAGGAGTAGCCGCCGAAAACCTGCACCCGGGGCGTGTCCTGCGCCCCCGCCGGCCATGCGGTACCAAGCACCAGCAGCAAAAAAAGAAACGCCGCCATCGCTGGAATTGCTCCCAGCTGGACAGGCTTCAGGTGAACCAGAGGCGTGGCCACAGGTTGGAGGGCTGTCATGAAATATTTGTGGAGTCTTCTTCCTAAACCCTACTTCAAGCGAAAGTTGCGCGCCAACTCTTCAAATGGATTGGATGCAGGAAACCCCAAAACAAACCCGGGAAACCGCGTTATTTCAAAGCCATGGCTCCGACCATGGACTCGAAGATCCTGAATCCCTCCGTGCCGCCCAACTCGGGCTCGCTCGAGCGCTCCGGATGCGGCATCATTCCCAGCACGTTTCGCCCTGGACTGCAGATTCCCGCGATATTTTCCAGGGATCCGTTCGGGTTGGCATCGGCGGTAATCTCGCCCGCGGGCGAGCAATAACGAAACACAATCTGTTGGTTGCGCTTCAACTCGGCCAGAGTTGCTTGGTCGCAGAAATAGTTGCCTTCCATGTGGCCGATGGGAATCGTCAAGACGTCGCCCTGGCGGCACGCGCCGGTGAAGGGAGTTTCCGCATTTTCCACTCGCACCTGCACCGGTTTGCAGATGTATTTCAGCCCTACATTCCGCATCAATGCCCCCGGCAGCAGGCCGGATTCGCACAGAATCTGGAAGCCGTTACAGATCCCCAGCACCAACCCGTCCGAGGCGGCGAAGTTCCGCACCGCCTCCATCACCGGAGAGAATTTCGCGATCGCTCCGGTGCGCAGGTAGTCGCCATAGGAGAACCCGCCGGGCACGATGATGGCGTCGCAGTTCTCCAGATCATGGGATTCATGCCAAAGAAATGTGACGGGCTGGCGGGCCACGTGCTGAATCGTCCAATACGCATCATGGTCGCAGTTGGATCCCGGGAAGATGATGACGCCAAATTTCATCTGATTTCCTCGGAGATGAGACTATTGAAAGTTTAACACGAAGAAAACCGCCGCCCGTATTGCCGAAAAGCATTCAGAGGTTCTTGTAGCGCCGGCATCTTGCCGGCTGACCCAGGGGCATCCTGCCCCCAGGGGCGGGCGGGATGCCCGCCCGACAGCCGGCGGGACGCCGGCGCTACAGAACGTCCACAGGCGGTGGAATTTTTCAGTACATCTCATCTCCGGGAGGAGGGGGAAGGGGAGGCAATGGAATCGCGTCCGGTGGCAGAGGCGTAGTCGAGGGCGCAGCGCCGGGCGGCAGCACTTTACGAAAGAATATCCGGTCCCCGCCGGGGCTCCCACCCTGTCCCTGAATCGACTTCAACTGCCGCCACTGGTCGAGTGACAGCACTTTGCGCAGATCGAGATTCATCATGGTGAATTCGCGCTCCAGCTTGCCGCGCGCGCCCAGTACCTGATCCACCTGGGCTTCGACCTGGCCCTCGTTGGGGACGTCGGCGTCGAGCAGAGTCTGCAATTTCAAGTCCTGCTTTTCCATTTCTGCCCCGTAGTCGATCAGCTTCAGCTTGTGATCGTAGAAAGTTTGATCGAGCTGAGAAATCTGACCGTCGCTGAGTTGTAACTTCCTGGCCACCTCCGAGTTCTGCCACCATTTTCCCAGTTCGCCACGGTACACGAAGGTGGCTCTGGTTCTGGCGGTAGCGACTCCCGCTGACGGTGGGGCCGTTCGCACCTGCGCCGGCATGGAGAGGGGGAAGAGAAGCATTGCGAATACGCCTGGATATCTAATTTTCATGAGTCGGCTCCTTCTTGTGAACAGGGGAATGTGCGGTGGGCAGGTCCTGGACCATCTCCTCAGCCAGAAGCGCCGCCGGATCGAGCGCTGCCGGTCCGTCATTGTGCACCGCGCGCTCTACCGCCAATAACAGTTCATGGTCAGGATCTACCTGCGCCCTGGGCGGCGGAGCAACAGATGCACGGTCCAGCATCAATCCTGCCAGCACGATCATGGCCGCCAGCGCCGACCATGCCAACACGAGCGGGCGACGAACCTTCCGATCGTGGGGATTCCGGTCGCGAGCAATCCGTGACCAGACAGCCACGCGCTGTTCCTGCCAGAATTGCTCGGGCCGTTCCGCCGAAGTGCGGGCCAACTCGGGCAGGGCGTCGAGCAGCGGACGCAGCGCTTGCTGATCGCTCTGGATCACCAGGTCGCTCAACTCCTCGTGGCTCAGATGCCGAATTATTTCCATTGTCTCTCCTTCATCTCCCGCAACTTCCCGGTGGCGCGCGACAGTTGCGTTTTTACCGTGCCTATGTTCACTTCCAGAAGGTCCGCGATCTGCGCCAGTGGCATTTCCTCCTCATATCGCAGGAAGAAAATGGTACGCTGCTGCGCCGAAAGAGAAGACAGGGCGTTCCACACGGCTTCCAACTCCTCGCGCGCCAGAAGTGTGCGTTCCGCCGAGGGTTCGCGAGCGGGAAATTGACGCGGCCCTGGGTCGGCGGCCTCACCATCATCCAGGCCCACCAGTCTTTTCCAGAACGAAACCCGGCGGTTTTTGCCATGGTCCCGCACCAGGTTGACGGCGATGCGCAGGAGCCAGGTTTCGATCCGGCATTCGCCCCGGAAGCTGGCGCGTTTCTGGTAAGCGCGGAGAAAGCATTCCTGGGTGAGAGTGTCGGCCGTGTCTGCGTCCCGCACCAGCAGGTAGATCACCCGGTACACGCGACGCTGGTGCTGGCGCATGATGTCGTCGAACCGCTCCACCGAAATCGCTGCAGCGGTTTGCGTCGCGGGCGAAGTCAAGGTTGTCGTCAGGACGGTGTCCACACGCCTTCTCTCTGGATGTCGACCTATGGATATTTCGTGCTAAGAGTATGGACGATAGACGGTCAACAAAGTTGACGCCCCGGAGGAATTCCTTTGCGAACTTTCCGGCCTTTTACCGCAAAGGACGCAAAGAAACACCGCCAAGGACGCAAAGAACGGCAAGACAATTCGCATCCAGGTTGTTCGCCGGGACTATCATCGTTGCCAGGGGAGGCATCTTACACGGGTGGATTTCTGGGACCACTTTCGCGTTACCGGCGGTGCGCTGAAAAACTGGCTGGTGGCGCAACTTGAAGACTCGCTGGCGGTTGGCCTTCTGTGGTTGGTCGGACTGCTCATTATCGGCGTACCCTGGGCTCCGTTCTGGGCGATGCTCGGGGCCGCGTTTCAGTTCGTCCCCCAGATCGGCGCCGTGCTCGGGGTTGTCGGTCCGGCCCTGACCGCCATGTTCAAGTGGGGAGACTGGGAGCATCCGATCTACGTTCTGATTCTTTACGCAGTCATCGCGATCGTGGATGGTTTTCTGCTCCAGCCTTACCTGATGAAGCGCACCGCCAGGGTGCCGGTGTGGGCTTCGATCCTGGCGCCGATCGTGCTGGGGATAGTAATTCCATTCTGGGGCGTGCTGCTGGCTCCGCCATTGCTGGCCGTACTCTATGCGTACAAAGCCCGACAGGCTCGGGTTCAGGGTCCCATGCTATAATTTTTTGTTCGGCGGCATTCATTAGAGGCAATCCGTTGATCTCCTCGACGGGCCAGTTCCGCGCCATAAAAGACTATTAAATACGAGGTATTTCCATGTCCGGCCATTCAAAATGGGCCACAATCAAGCATAAAAAAGGCGCTCTGGACGCCAAGCGGGGCAAGATTTTCACCCGCCTGATCAAGGAAATTTCGATTGCCGCCAAGAATGGTGGCGATCCCGACACTAACCCGCGTCTGCGCGGCGCCATTCTGGCAGCCAAGGCCGAGAACATGCCGGCCGACAACATCAAGCGGGCCATCCTGCGCGGCACGGGAGAGCTTCCCGGCGCCACCTACGAGGAGTTCTCGCTCGAGGGCTACGGCCCGGGCGGCGTGGCCGTCCTGCTCGATATCAATACCGACAATCGCAACCGCACGGTCAGCGAAATCCGCCACGCCTTCGGCAAAAACGGCGGCAACATGGCGGAAGCCGGCGCGGTCTCCTGGATGTTTCACAAAAAGGGTGACATCGTCGTTCCCAAAACTGCCGCCAAGGAAGACGATTTGATGGGTATTGTCCTTGAAGCCGGCGCCGAAGACTTACGCGATGATGGCGACAACTGGGAAGTGCTTTCGGAGCCCGCTGTCTATGAAGCCGTTCTCGAAGCGGTGAAGAAGGCCGGGATTGAACCTGTGTCATCCAGCGTGTCGATGATTCCGCAAAACTACATTAAGCTGGAGGGTCCGGCCGCAAGTCAGATGATCCGCTTGATGGAAGCGCTCGAAGAGCACGACGACGTGCAGAACGTCCACTCCAATTTCGATATCGACCAGAAACTTCTGGAAGAAGTAGCCGGGTAAGCAGACCTCGGACGTCGGACCTCTGACCAGACCACGGAGCGGTGGCTAAGGTCACCCTCATCCTCCCATTCCTGTGCGCGCCCGAACTGGCGCGCTGAACTTTTTCAACACCGCTGTGGAAAATTCTGTGGGAAAACGGGAAAGTACACTGTTAAGTTGTTTGTTACGAGAGCTTTCTGCACCTTGCACCTTTGCGGGTGCTCAAACCGCTTGGATTGCACCAGGGCTGGTTTCGTCCGGAGTCTGGTTTTGAAAATGCGGCTCGACAAATTGTTGCTGGAGCGCGGAGTGGCTACCTCGCGGGAGCGGGCCCAGGCGTTGATCCTCGCCGGCAAAGTGCTGATCAACGGACAAAAAATTGAAAAAGCGGGAACGGCCGTGGAGGCCTCGGCCGACCTCCGCCTGCTCGGAGACGATCTCAAATACGTCAGCCGTGGCGGTCTCAAACTCGAAGCGGCGCTCCAGCGCTGGCAGATTGATGTTGCGGGCGCAACCTGCCTCGATGTGGGAACCTCGACCGGTGGTTTTACCGATTGTCTCTTACAGCGCGGGGCGGGACGGGTCATTGCTGTCGATACCGGCCACGGCCAGATTGATTTCCGTCTGCGTCAAGACGCTCGCGTGCGCCTGCTCGAAAAGACCAATGCCCGCTATCTCACGCCGCTCCAGCTCGGCGAAGCGATAGATCTGGTAGTGATGGATGTATCTTTCATCTCGGCGACCCTGGTTCTGCCCGCGGTGATTGCAGCTGCTTTTCCCGGGCTTCGTGAGCGTCGCGGACGACAGATCATCGTTCTGGTGAAACCGCAGTTCGAAGCCGGCCGCGAGCTGGTAGGGAAGGGAGGCATCGTACGCGACCCCCTGGTACAAAAGGCTGCGGTGGAAAAGGTTCGTCATGCCCTGCTGGCACTGGGATGCACCCAGACCGACGTGATCGAATCCCCCATCCTGGGTGGGGAAGGCAATCGCGAATTCCTGTTGTACGGGCAATTCTAGTTTTTCCTCCGTGTCCTCTGCGTCCTCCGTGGTTACGGCTTTTGCCCGGAATTTCTGTACAATTCGACTTTCATCATGGCTACCTCGAATGTTGTTTCAACCACGAAGTCCACCGGCATCATCTCCAAGCCGGGCAAAGCGGAACTGGCAGATATCGTTCCACCCCTGCTGGCCTGGTTTCGCGAGCGCCAATACCAGGTTGTAGTCGATCCCGAGACCGCGCCCTTTGCTCCCGGCGTGGAAGTGCTCGCGCGGGAACAGATGGCCTCCCGTGCGCTGAACTTCGTGGTGGTGCTGGGTGGAGATGGAACGCTGCTCTCCGCAGCCCGGGCGGTATCCAAGGCCGGAATTCCGGTGCTCGGCATCAATCTGGGTTCGCTGGGATTCCTTACCGAAGTGCCGCTGGAAAATTTGTATTCCACGCTGCGGGATATCGAGAAAAGTTGTTGCAATCTGGACCGGCGGTCCATGGTGCACTGTGATGTGCTGCGCAAAGACGCTCCCGTCGGGAGCTACGAAGCGCTCAACGATGTGGTGGTCGGCAAAGGCACCATCGCCCGGCTGAATCACTGCGACGTTTACATTGACCGGGTATTCGTGTCGAGCTACCAGGCCGACAGCCTGATCGTCTCCACCGCCACCGGTTCGACGGCTTATTCGCTGGCGGCCGGCGGTCCCATCCTGATGCCTTCCGTGGACGCATTCGTGGTTACGCCGGTCTCGGCGCACTCCCTCACTCATCGTCCGCTGGTGGTTCGCGATACTTCGGAAATCGAGATTGTGGTCAAGACCGGAGAGGACGAAGCCTACCTCAGCATCGACGGCCAGATCGGCATGCCCATGCTGGACGGGGACCGCGTGCTGTGCCGCAAATCACAACACCAGGTCACGCTGCTGCATACCCAGGGAACATTCTTTGACGTGCTGCGCACCAAGCTGAAATGGGGCCAGCGGTGATCGTGATGTGGAACAGGTGGGGACAGCCGCCCCCGGCGCGGCTCGCTTTTTTTGATACGAAAACTGCGGAGCTTTGCTCCGCCGGACAGCCGAGGGCGGGTGTCCCCACGTGGTTTCTGGTGGTTGCTGCACGAGCGGGACGCTCGCGCCTACATTCAGACCGCTTCGGCAAAGCCGAGTTCTGAACGTGGATTCTTGCGCTGGCGCGAGGCAGTCTCCTGCGCGGCTGCCTCCTGCGCTTCGATTCCTGCCCTGCCGGGCTCGGCCAGGAATTCGCGAATCCTGAGCTTGGCCTTGTGCAGTTGCGACTTGGAATTTCCCACCGAGCAATCCAGTATCTTCGCGATCTCCTGGTGCTCGTAGCCTTCCACTTCGTGCAGCAGGAAGATGGTCCTGTAACCGGCGGGCAGATCTTTGATGGCGCGGGTCAGCGTAATGCGGTCCACCGATCCTGAAAGTCTGCCATCGCGGCTGCCGTACTCACGGCGCACCATCTTGGCATCATGACTCGAGGGCTCGTCCAGCGAAATCTGTTTCAGCGCCTTCTTTCGGAAGTGCATCAGAACGGTATTGACCGCGATGCGATAGAGCCAGGTGGACAGCGCCGAATTTCCCTTAAAGGTGGAGAGTTTCCGGAATACCTGCAGAAATGCGTCCTGGGTAAGGTCTTCAGCCTGCGCTGCGTTGTTGGTCATGCGCAGGCAAATGGAATAGACCCTCGCCTTGTGCGCGTGGAACAGAGCGGCAAAGGCTTCCGAGTCGCCTCGCTGGGCGCGCTTGACCAATTCAAGGTCCGTACTTGATCGGACTGTGCAATTCGCATCGGAGTTCATTGCCATAGGAATGTTCTGGTTCGTCACGCGTCTGCCTCCCAGGTCTGAAATTGACCCTTGCAAATCGGTTTTCATAACGACGATAAGACTAGGTGCAGAAGCGATCAGGGTCTATCCGGTGCACCCTGTAGTGGTTTCATTAACTTGCTGTATAGGGTGAACCCAAAACCAATCCTGAAGTTGTGTGCGCCTGGGCCGCATCCGGCGCGAAGATCGAATACGATTGCATCCTCGCCAAGCATGCCGAATGGCCCGACGCAACCCGAAGAATTCCAAACCCCTACTCAATCGTAGGTTGGACCACGTGAACAATATTGTTCCGGACGGCGTACAGCACCAGATCGCTGACCGAGTGCAATTGCAGCTTGCGCATGATATTCGAGCGGTGAGTTTCCGCCGTCTTCACGCTCAGGCCCAGCGCCACCGCAACCTCTTTCGTGCTCTTACCCTCGGCCAGCAGCTGTACCACTTCGCGCTCCCGCGGAGTAAGCCGGTCACGGCCCACGGCAATGGCGGCCGCCTGGGTCCCGCCTTTCAGGTATCCGTCCAGCACCATGGCTGCGACTTTCGAAGTAAAGTAGGTCTTATCTCGCTTGAGAGCTTCGACCGCAACCACCAGATCGCGGGCGGCATCGGATTTCAGCAGGAATCCCCGGGCGCCGGCATTCAGTACGTCCCGCACCACCTGGTCGGAGTCATGGAAGGTCAGAATGAGCACGCGGGCGCGCGGATCCTCTTTGATGATCTGCCGAGTCGCTTCCAGGCCATTCAAGCCGGGCATTCCGATGTCGAGGATGATGGCGTCAGGCTTCAATTCACGGACTTTTTCCGTAGCCTGACGCCCGTCGGCAGCTTCACCGCAGATCTCCCACCCCGGCTCTGCCTGCAGCAACGCGCATAAGCCCTTGCGCACCACTTCGTGGTCGTCCGCTATGAATATCCGGAATGCAGCCATAACCTACCTCCCCAGAATTACCTGGCCTTACGGACGAAACTTCCCTGGATGCCCTACGTAAGCATCGTAGTTGCCAAACGGGAATGCTCCACCCTTGCAACGCGTTAGCCGCCTGTGGAAAACTTTTGCAGTGTAATTCTTGCTGACATCGCGCGAAACTTCGCGCTTCCATCGACCGCAAAATCAGAAGCGAACAGGCAGGTCTGGCAGGCGGAAACCCCTTGATGGGAGCCACTTTCAGACACTACCCTACAGTGCCGTTTAGTCTATACCCAAGGGTATGGGCAGCCAATACAGTTTGTCCTGTATTTTTGGATTGTCCCTATCGGTGGTTTGAATCTGTGGAAATTCGTGTCAATTCACCGGTTCGTTGCGTAAAGACCGGAGATCGACTCCCAATTGCTCCGCTTTCTTGTAGAAGTGGCTACGCTCCAGGCCCAGTGCCTTCGCGGCGTTGGTAACGTGGAAGTGGCTGCGTTTCAGCTCGGCCAGGATGACTTCCCGCTCAAAGTCCTGCGTCCGTTCCGCCAGGGTGCCCGAGCCGGTCGGGGAGGCTGGGGACATAACCCCGCTGGGTAACGCCATCTCGACGGTGTCCCCAGTTACTTCACCGTCAGTCGCCAGCAGGATCAGCCGTTCCACGACGTTGCGCAGCTCGCGAACATTGCCCGGCCAGCTATGCGCCTGGAGTTTCTGAATCGCCTCCGGACTGAAGGTTAGCAGCTTCCAGTTATTCTGGGCGCAGACTTGAGCCGCAAAATGCTGTATCAGGACGGGGATGTCCTCCTTTCGCTCCCGAAGGGAGGGCAAGAGAAGGGGGAAGACGTAAATCCGGTGAAACAGGTCCTGGCGGAACTTGCCGTCGCGCACCAGCGATTCCAGGTTGCGATGGGTAGCCACCACCACCCGCACATCCACCTTGGTGGGCTTGTCGGCGCCGATGCGCTCGACTTCGCCTTCCTCCAGCACGCGCAGCAGTTTGGCCTGCATGGGCAGAGGCATGTCGCCGATTTCATCGAGAAAAATCGTGCCTCGCTCCGCTTGTTCAAATTTGCCGATATGGCGGCCGGCGGCGCCCGTGAAAGAGCCTTTTTCGTGCCCGAACAGTTCAGACTCGATCAGCTCAGCCGGAACGGCGGCGCAGTTTAAAGTGATGAAGGGACCGCCGGCGCGCGGACTGCGCTCATGCAGCGTGCGCGCTACCAGTTCCTTGCCGGTGCCGGTTTCGCCCAGAATGCAGACCCGGGTTTCGCTGGCGGCCACGCGCTCAATCTGGGCCATCAGCTTTTTCATGGTCTCGCCGGTCCACACGATTTCGTGTTTCCCGAGGCGTTGCCGGAGCTGTCGGTTTTCCGACTCCAGCCGCTGCAGCTTGAGCGCATTCTCCACTGTAAGCAGCAACTTTTCCGTGGAGACAGGTTTCTCCAGAAAATCGAGCGCCCCCAGCCGGGTGGCCCGCACCGCCATATCGATATGCGCCTGACCCGACATCATGACCACGGGCGTTGTGACTCCCTGGGACTTCAAGTCTTCCAGGAGCGAGAGGCCATCCTTGCCCGGCATGACTACGTCAGAGAGGATCAAATCGAAAGTCTGGGTGCGAGCCAGTTCCAGGGCCTTGGCGGCGTTGTCGCACAGCGTCGCTTCGTGGCCGGCCAGACGAAATGCGCGCGCCAGGGAGGCCAGGGTATTGGCTTCGTCGTCCACGATCAGCAGATGCGCCTTCTGAGGCCCCGCTTTCTGATACACGATATCTCCTTAGCCCGCCGCCAGCTTGTCCCTATTGCCCGGCAGCTCGATCATAAATGTAGCGCCTCGTCCCGGCTGGCTGCGCACACTGATCCGGCCGCCGTGGTCGCTCACGATGGATTGCACGATGGCGAGTCCGAGTCCGGTGCCATGCGCTTTGCTGGTGTAGTACGGCGTAAAGAGGCGCTCGCACTCTTCGGGCGTCAGGCCGGTACCGGTGTCTGCAATTTCCACCGTGACCCGGTCCCCGCTCTGCCGCGTGCGCATGGTGAGCGTACCGCCCTCAGGCATGGCATCTATCGCGTTCAACGCGAGATTGGAAAAAGCCCGATGCAGCAGTTCCGGATCTGCAGCGATGGGCGCAAGGCTCTCCGCCAGTTCAAGCCGGCATTCAACGGGATGCTCCGGCGACTGCAGTTGCGCCTGCAGCAGGCGCGCGACATTCTGCACGATGTCGTTGACCTGCACCTGCTGAAACTGGGGTTGCGGCATGCGGGAAAATTCGCTGAACCGCGAAATGATGGTTTTCAGATTCGCGATCTCCGCCAGCAGGGTGGAGGAGCTCTCGGGAAAAATTTCATCGAACTGCTCCGGGCTCTGCTGCCGTGCCCGCACCAAGTTCTCCACCGTCAGCTGCAAAGGAAACAATGGATTCTTGAGTTCATGCGCCAGGCGCCGCGCCAATTCGCGCCAGGCCGCGACGCGCTCGGCCTGCACCAGGCGTTCCCGCTGCTGGAGAAGTTCTGCCGTCATGCGGTTGAAGGATTCGGCCAGAGCTCCCAGTTCGTCGGATGAATTCACCTCAACGCGCGTGTTCCAGTTTCCCGCGGCCACTTCCCGCGCCGCCTCTGCCAGTTGTTCAACCGGTCGTGTGACCCGGGAGGAGGCCCATCCGCTGAACAGGATGGCAAGAACAAAGCCGACGCTTCCCGCCAGCAGCGCTGCCGAGCGAATTCGATTGCGCAGCTCAACATAGGGACGCTGCGTGTTGCCCACCAGCAGAATGCCCAGCAACTGCTTATCCTGGCCGCTGAGGGGGATGGCATGGACGCTCTCATCGTCGGCCGCATTGCCTGACCAGTGAAGAAGAGCGGTGGCTTCCTGCCGCTGTTGTTGGACTTGCTCAATCAGGGGCGCCAGCAGCGCCGGTTGCCGCGGGTCGCCCGCAGGGGCGATCAGCAACGGCGCGGAGAAGCCCCTGGCCAGGTTGCGATAGAGCATGGCCCGCATGCCGGACGGAAGTTCAAGGCTGGCCATGAAATCCTGGTCGAGGCGACGGCCGCCTATTACGAAAATGGGCTTGTCCCCGACCTCCACCCGCCGGATGGCGGAAAGACTCAGCGCCGCTCCGTCGGGAAGTTCCTCCTGCCGGAGAAAAGCGGCTGGCGACAGCGCTCCCGCCGGCAGCGAACTTTCCTTATAACCAAATTTCGCCGGCCACTGCGCCGACGAGAGAATGGTGCCGCTGCTGTCCACGAATTCCAGAAAGTCCAGCTGCTGGTTGTCGGCGAGCGCCCTGGCCTCGTTCACGTAGGCACTATAGTCCGCGGAACCACGGCTCACCGCCAGCGCCATGCGGGTCGCGGCGTCGCTGCCCGCGATGGTTTCCACGCGGTGTGCCACTTCGTCACCCCGCCGGCTGAACTCGCGGCGAAATTGCGCGATCAACGCCGTCGTTTGAGCTTCATTCGCCCGCTCGAAGGCGCGCCGGGTCACGCTGGATACGATCCAGGTGACCGCGCCCACGCAAAGGAAAACCGTCAGCGCGAATACCAGCAGAAGTTTGCGGCGAAAGCTCAAGGCTTCCCCGTTTCCAGCCAGACATCCTGCAAACGCCAGCTGCCATCGGGATCTTCCCGCCAACCCATCACGTTTGCGCCCAATGCAACCGCAGAGCGCAGATGCAGCAGGGGAACTACGCGCTGCGATTGCAGTAACGCACTCTCCGCTGCGTACGCCGTGGATGCGCTTGCACTCGGCTGCAGCGGATCACCATCGAATTCCGGTTGCGGCAATCCCAGGCTACGTGCAAGCTCGCTGAGCGCAACCCAGGCATCGAGCGAGGGCAGCGGCATGCGGACCAGGCGTATGTCGGCGGCCGCGGTGGCTGTTGTTTGCAGCGTCATCCCAGCGTCGCGCGCGTTCAGTGCGATACGCTCCGCGATGACTCGCGCCAGCGGATCGGATGCATCGTAGCCCAGCGTCCAAACCGGCGCCTGCTGAACCTGGCCCCGCGCCTGCCGCGCACGCTGCAGGTCGATGGCGGTGGGAAAAAGGAACGCATAGCCGCTCATCCAGCCTGGCAGGAGCGTGCCGGCGGGTTCGCCTCCGTCCTGCAGCAGAACGTTGTTCATGGATTCGCGATCGATGCAGAGCGCCAGGGCCTCGCGCAATTTTCCATCTTCCGCCGATTGAATGTCCCGGCTGAAAACCAGCCCCATCCATTCCGAGGGCCGTGCGCTCTCCACCCGCCGGCCCTCCAGGACCGCGTGACGGGCCTGGTCCGGCGCGATTTCCACCAGGTCAGCCTTGCCCAGATCGAGCGCGATCATCTGCTCGCGAAAGCTCTTGCCCAGTTCGATCTCGATCGAGTCCAGAAACGCCCGTCCGCCCCAGTAATCGTCGCGGGCAGACAATGCCAGTTTCTTTCCCGGGTCCCAGCGCCCGATGGCGAAAGGGCCACTGCCGACAACCTTTCCGCCCGTGCGTTTGGCGATGCCATAGCGGGCCAGTGCCAGCACCGCGGGAAGGTCTGGAGTCGGAGCGTTGCACTCGATGATGACTGCTTCTCCGGCGGCGAAAACTTTCCAGTCGGGGTTGGCGGTGCGCAGGGAAGCCGCAACCGCATCGGAACTCACGGCTGTACCATCATGAAATGCAACTCCCCGTCGGATGCTGAACTGCCAGCGTCGATAGCCGGGATCGGCCTGCCATGAAGGTGAGAGCCCGGGCTGGGCCTGGCCGCGCGCGTCCACCGTGACTAGAGTGTCGAAGACCAGGCGCGAGAGGCTGGGCAACATCTCCCTTCCGCCCCGTTCGGATTCCGCAGGATCAAGCGAAACAGGCGCTTCCCCGATGGCCACGCGGAGGGTTCCGCCGTAGTGCGGGCGGGTGCGGGCCGGTGCCGCGATCACCAGAGACAAACTAACGGCCACAAGTAAGAGTGAGCCGGAAGGCCTCATATTCCCCCGTTTCCCAACTGTGCACCACCGCCACGACGCTGGTTCCGCCGGATCCTGTCCATAAGGCGGTGACCGCGCCGCCCACTTCGAGGGGAATGCTCGCGGCGACAGGCTCCCGTCCGATAGATTCGAAAGCTTGCACCTTATCGTTTCGGCCGGCACCGGCTCCAGTTGCCAGAACTTGCCAGCCCGACCCGCAGCCGCTGCGCAGGCTGGCAACGTCACTACCCCACTTCAGCTTCTCCATCACTTGATCGGTGACTCCGTCGAGCAGATGGACTTTCCCATCCACTGCCGCCAGCACCCACCACGTGGAGTGTTCGCGGGGAATGGCTGCCGCGGAGTAAAACGCCGGCGCTGTCGTTTGCGTGCCGGTTCCAGGAGAGAGGGTGCCACTGAAGAAATTGCGCGAGGACATAAAAGGCGCACTCTGGCTGAACCCGTCCGCCCCGATCGGCCAGGAATCGTTACTCTCGAAGCATGTCATGGCCAGGGCGGCGCTCCCGGAACCTCGACAATAGACGCCGGGCAACCAGGCATCAAAAAGATGACTGTTGTCCCCGTCCGTGCGCCATACCAGCCTTCCTCGCAGATCGCGTGGCCAGGGCCGGGAATGTGTAAGGGGAAGTGCTTGCTCAACTAGCCAGCGACTTTCCTGCATCCGGTACAACGTCACGCTATGCGCGTCCAGCACCAGCATGAGCGCGGGATTGCCCTCGATGACCGCGACATCCAGAATGGGTTCCGGCTGTGACCACAGGGAAATTTCGTGGAGCACCATCGCCGCGGCTGCGGGTTCTACGGCAAGGACCCCAGATCGCGGCAGGGAAACCATGACGACCGCAGGGGGATGCGCATCCTGTCTAATTTCAGCAACCCAGACGTAGCTATGCAGGTCCTCGGAGAGCGTGACCCGGACGCTTACGGCAGCCTGTTCGGCCGTAAGGAAACGGACTCCCGTCGCGGCAAGTTGAGTTAAAAGATTGCGCCTGATGTCGTCGCTCAGGGCGGCGTTCAGCGACGAGCGATTCAACACTTCCAGGGCCATGGTTTTCGGGCCGGTGGCCGACGCGATCTTTCCTACCAGCAACCCTTCGGCGCCAGCCCAGTTCTGCGCGCTGGCTTCGACGAGGAACAGCAACGCAAAGAGGAGGCTGCTGAAAAATCGCGAAGAAAATGACGAGAGCATGCCTGGGATGCGCAAATTGACGTGCAAATTGATCCGTAAATTGGTGCGCAGATTGATGGGCGGATGGATGGACAAATTATAAACCGCATAGCGCATGGGCCCGGCTTCTGCGCCTGGTACTCTCTGGATTCGTCCATTTCGCATTCAATCCCCGCGCCTCAAATCAAACCAGTCCTATCAACATTGACCCGCGCCTGCCCGTAAAGGTTCCATGGGGCGCCATATCCTGGGCCTAGCGCTGAATGGCGGGTTTGGGTTGGCGTGCTCGAGGAGCAAAAAGCACGCACAGCACCTTACCGAAAATCAGTTCTTCTACGAGGATTGCGACGGCCAACGAGAAGGTCATTCCACCGATGACTGCGACGGTCGTGAAAACGAGTTCCATGGTTGCCTCCGTTCCGACAGACCGTACGTAGCGAGTGAGCAGCCATCTGTATGTGATTGATTATGAGCCGCGTATAAGACTCTACAGGGCAAGAAATCGTGGCTCTCGAAAGACACTGTGTCCGGGCTGACACAACCGGCCTGTGTGCGTCGGACACTCCTGTCCGACGCTTTTGTGGTTGATTTTAGGTTTGGACTCGGGCAGTCAGTGGATGGCGATTGATTTGCACCGGGGGAGGGTCAGAGTCGGAAAGTCCAAGATCAGAAATCAAAGATCAAAATCAAAGTCTAAGTCACAATCAACGTCAACGGCGTCGGACAAGAGTGTCCGACCACACCGGGGCTTTAGAATTCCGGCTCGGTGGAGACCCCACACAATTCTTCTTCTGCTTCCGCTTCCCGGGGCAATACCGGCTCCGCTTCGATCCTGATCTCTTGACGCAGAGCGTCGAGCAGTGCATCGAGGACAACCTTGAGGGACTGCGGGTTCTCGGCCAGCACGCGTTCCACGCTTTCGCGATGGACTGCCAGTTCTCCGAGGGGCCGCGCGCCGCTGAGGTCAACCCGGCCCGACGGAGTCGGGCGGCGCCAGCCCGTTGCTCCCAGTGCGGTTCGCGCGAAAGGATAATCAAGACTTCCCGTCGTCATCCAATGAATGACCAGTTCCTCCACATGGTCGATGCCGCAAGCCGCCTGAATGCCCGCGCGGGATGCTATCTGCTCATTCCATTGCAGTATCGTCAGTTTGTCTTCCCAGGTGTTTTCGGCGACCAGGAAACGGGTCTGGTTCGCGGAACGCTCTTCGCCGCAGATTGCGCATAGATGAGTTCTGAAATGATTCATAGGACACCTTTCAACTCCCTGGGGAAAATTCCCTGCATCCCGGTCAGATGCAGCGCAGGCACTCGGCGGTTCCGGGCAGGAAGCGGAACCGTAATCATTCCTCGTCCTCGTTCAAAGGTCAGGGTGAGTAAGGAAGAGCAACCATCGCATAACCAATAGCGCTCCATGCGGCGAAGCGAACGGTGCCTGCGACTGCGGGGGGGCGTGAACCCCTCGCCAAAGTCAGTCTCGAGAACAAACAGCTTGCCCAGGCTTAGGCTGCGAAACAAACTCGGACAGGCGGGATTAGCGCATTTATGCAGCATCGAGGGTCTCCTGAGAGCGTGAACCGGGTGACCGGGAGCGACTGGATGGTTGGAAGGCATGCACGCCAGGGGCCGCAAGTGAAAGGTTAGGGAAGTTGCGTAACTGATGGCCTGTTGGCGACCTTGACTGTCAATGAAGCCGGCGAATGCCGACCTGAGGTCAGTGCTGCCGACCGCCCGTCATTTGACCTTTGGGTGGCTCCGTAATTCCGGGCAAACCGTGCCTCGGATTGCCCGCCCTCTGGCCCAGGAGTAAGATTGCGCAACTGCGGCCCAGCAGAACTGTCCCTGGGGCCTCGGGACGCTGTTCTCCATTCTGAATTGTAGGTCCTATGGCGGAATTTGAGCCCACTCTCGCGAGTTCGACTCAGCCTCAGGATTCCCTGTCCGGCAAAGTCGTGGGACGCTTTCGGATTGGCGAACGTCTCGGCAAAGGAGGCATGGGCGAGGTTTACAGCGCCGAAGACACCAAACTCAAGCGTACCGTTGCCCTCAAGCGGCTGGCCCCTTCCTTGCGTGCTGACTCGCTTTACCGCCACCGCTTCCTGGAAGAAGCGGAGCGCGCATCCCGCTTCGGCGATGCCCACGTAGCCGCTGTTTATGATGTGCTGGAGGAGCAGGGCGAGATATTTCTGATTCTGGAATATGTGCAAGGCCAGAACCTGCGCCAGCGGTTGCGGGAGCCGCTGTCGCTGGATGAGTTTTTCACCATCGCGATTCAGTGCGCGGAAGCCCTGGTGTCGGCGCACCGGCATGGCATTGTTCACTGTGACATCAAGCCCGAAAACATCATGCTCAGCAGCGAGGGCCAGGTCAAGATACTGGACTTCGGTGTGGCCAAGCACTTGCCCCGTTCCGACCAGAGTTCGACCGTGGACCGCTCCGGCACTTTTGCCGGCACGCCCGCCTATATGTCTCCGGAAGTGCTGCTGGAGCAGGCTCCGGACGGCCGGGCTGATATTTTTTCACTGGGCGTGGTCTTCTACGAGGTTCTGACCGGGCAGCATCCCTTTCTGGCGGGCAGTTTCGTAGCCACCACCGACCGCATCCGGAACGAGACGCCCGCTCCCATTCGTGTTTTCAATCGTTCAGTTCCAGAGGGACTGCAGGCTCTGGTCAACAAGGCCATGGCCAAGGATGCGGGGAATCGCTATGCCAGCGCGGAGGAACTGCTGGATGCGCTCCTCGCGGTTCGATCGAGAATGAGCTCGGGCGAAGGGCCACACGAGGAAGAGGAACAGAAAGGGCGTAGCCGAACGCGATACCTGCTTCCCAGCATCCTGGCCGTGGTTCTGCTGGTCGGGGGCGTGCTGGCCAGTTCTAAAATGGCGGTCATCAGGGGCTGGTTTGGAATGGAAAAACCGCCGGCCATACAATTGGTGGTGCTGCCCTTTGCCACACCCGACGCCGATTCCAGCGCGAAAGCATTTTCCAACGGTCTCACGGAGACGCTCACCGCCGAGCTCACCCACCTTACTGGAAACTACCCTCTGCAAGTTGTCCCCGCAAGTGAAGTGCGCGCCGGCGCCATCACCACGGTAGAACAGGCCCGTAAAGAATTCGGGGTGAATATGGTGCTTGAAGGGAGCTTGCACGGCGCCGGCGACCAAATGCGCGTCACCTATAGTCTGGTGGATGCCACAACCAGGCGTCAATTGCACGCGGAAGCCATCACTGCCGACGCCGCTGATGCGTTGGCCCTGGAGGATCGCGTAGTGGATGGTGTGCTCGGCATGCTGGGTCTGGAGGTGGAAAGCAAAGACCGGGCGATCCTGGCCGCGCACGGAACCCAGGACCCGGTTGCCTATGACTTCTATCTGCGGGGCCGCGGTTATCTTCAGGAACCGGAGAAACCCGAAAACATAGAGAACGCCATTGTCGCGTTCAATAACGCGCTTGAGCGCGATAAGAAGTATGCGCTCGCCTACGCCGGTCTGGGGGAGGCGTTTTGGGCCCGTTACGAGCTGACTCACGATCCTGACTGGGTAACGAAAGCTGCGCAAGCCTGCGAGCGCGCAGTTTCCTTTAACCCGGATCTGGCAAGCGGCAATACCTGTTTTGGCACGGTGTACAATGGCACCGGTAAGTACGAAGAAGCAGCCCGCCAGTTCCAGCGGGCGGTGCTGCTGGATCCGACTCGAGACGATGCCTTCCGTGGACTCGCGTTTGCATACGAGCGTCTAGGCAGGCAAGTGGACGCCGAGCGGACCTTCCAGCGTGCCATTCAGGTTCGCCCTCAGTACTGGGCGAGTTACGAGTGGCTGGGCACGTTCTACTCCGAACATGCCCGCTACGAGGAAGCGGCCAGGCAGTTCACTCAGGCCATAGCTCTTGCCCCGGACAATCCCCACAGTTATCGCAAACTTGGCGGGGTTTACATTTATATGGGAAGGTACCTGAAGGCGATCGAAGTATTGCAAAGGGCCATCGCTCTTTATCCCACGTCAGGCGCCTACTCCAATCTTGGCATCGCGTATTTTAACGTTCATCATTTTGATGATGCGGTGGCTGCTTACGAGCACGCCTGCACTCCCGCCAGCAAAGACTACATCGCGTGCGGGAATCTGGCGCGAGCCTACTACTGGGCACCAGGACGGCGAAGCCAGGCCACGGAATACTATCGCCGGGCGATTGCCCTGGCGGAAGAAAGACTCAGCATCAATCCTCGCGACGGTGACCCGCACATACTGAGCAGCAGCTATTACGCCATGCTCGGTGATAGACGACATGCGCTGGAACATCTACAACGGGCTCTCGAGCTGCGGCCCAACGAACCCGAATACCTCCTGACCGCGGCCATCGTCCACAACCAGTTTGGCGAGGAGGACGAGGCCCTGGAGTGGCTCGAGGCAGCCGTAAGACGGGGATACTCGGCGTCGGAGATAAAGGTTGCGCCTGAACTGGACAACCTGCGTGGAGAGGCCAGATTTCAAAAACTTGTCGGGCCCAGGTAGTTGAGAGAAACCGTATTTTCGATTTGAAAGAGAGGAAAATTGTATGGGAGAACCAGCCGAAGTGTATCAGTTCCCAGGAGAGATCGGAGATCGCAAAATCTACGTAGTTCACGACGAACCGGAGCCAGCAGATCATCCCGCGATCCAGATCTCGATTTCGCGGCAGGATTCCGTGCACTGGGTTTCGTATTCGAAGAGGTTTCGTGTCAGCGGGTTGAAGTTTTTGTCCAAAGAGAAAGGCGCGGGAGTTCCGCCTCCCCATCCGTTCTATCGCAAGTTCCCTGATGATAGTCGCGACTACGAAGTTCAGATCAACTCGGGTCCAGCCCGGCCTGAGGCCGAAGGCTGTACCTACGAAGCCTTCTTCGAGTTCGAAGACGGCAGTCAAGTAGATCCGCACATCCAGATCGGGAAATAATCGCGGTCGCCTCCGGATGACTTCCCGCTGAGCAGCCCTTAGGGGAACCGCTCAGCGGGACTTTCTCTTCCGTCGTTCCGCCCGAGCAATCAGACCAACCTGTTCTGTCACCAAAGGCCAATGCCCGTATCTTTAGTTACTTGCCGGGCTGAGGCTCACCGATTTGAATGACTATTGGCTTTCGGCCCGGTGCCGGAAGGAGAGGCAGTGCCTGGTTCACCAGGCCCCTTTCCGCAGAGTCAGGCAGATTTTCTCGATGGGGAGGAATACAGGAAATGCGTAAGTTAGCGAGTATTATCTTGTTGCTCTGGTTGGCGTCGTTGTCGGCGGCGGCCCAGGATTTTCCCAAAGCCGAGATCTTTGGCGGATACCAGCTTACCCGGCTGGACGGCACCACATTGAACGGCTGGAATGCCGCTCTTACCGGAAACCTGAATCACTGGTTCGGAGTCACTGGAGACTTCAGCGGCGCTTACACCTCGCAGGGTGGCGTGGACTTCCGCAACTACACCTACACCTTTGGCCCGACCATCGCGGCCCGGGGCAATGAGACCTTCACCCCGTTTGCTCATGCTTTGTTCGGCGGCTCCCACGCCTCCGCTGGTTTCAGTGGATTCTCGGCAAGCGACAACGCTTTCGCCATGATTTTCGGCGGCGGCGTGGATGCCAAGTTCTCACCCCACCTCTCCTTTCGCGTGGCGCAGTTTGACTGGATGTCGTTCCGCGCCAACGGAGGCTCGTCAAGTAACAATTTCCGATACTCTGCGGGAATCGTGTTTCACCCTTAGTCCGCGGCAATCGAATGCAGTATAAAGAGGGCGGTGTAACTCCGCCCTCTATTTTTGTGCGACGATTGTCGCCACACCGGAGAGGACGCTTTACTCACCCATCACTTTTACGATCACCCGCTTGTCGCGCTGACCGTCGAATTCGGCATAAAAGATTCTCTGCCAGGTTCCCAAATCAAGTTTGCCCGCTGTGACTGGGACTATGACCTCATGGTGGATGAGCAGTGCCTTGAGATGCGAGTCGCCGTTGTCTTCGCCGGTGTCGTGATGTTTGTAGTCTTTGCGAAAGGGTGCCAGCTTTTCCAGCCACTGATCGATGTCTTCGATCAGTCCGCTCTCATTGTCATTCACATAGACTCCCGCCGTGATGTG
>Ga0207706_10001543_pt1 | contig 22794 bp, 23 predicted proteins | sample KBSC53metaG_FD_184318 | JGI IMG/M metagenome (GOLD analysis project Ga0207706, IMG submission 184318) | Corn rhizosphere microbial communities from Kellogg Biological Station, Michigan, USA - KBS C5-3 metaG (SPAdes) (version 2) | ecosystem: Host-associated > Plants > Roots > Rhizosphere > Soil ... | reverse complement strand
CCTGGATCGACCGCTCCGACGCCCCGCGCATAGCGGTGACCAATCCCGCCACCGAGGAAGTCATCGGCCACATCGCGGCCGGCTCAGCCGCCGATGTCGATCTCGCGGTAGCGGCGGCGCGGCGGGCGTTTGATACCTATTCGCAATGGAGTGTCGCAGACCGCCTCGCGCTGCTCGAACGCATCCGCGTCCTGCTCGAGGAACGCAGCGAGCAGTTCGCCCAGGCGATCACCGCCGAGATGGGCGCGCCGATCGGGTTTGCGCGGGCGGGGCAGGTCTATTTCGGGGTCGAGCACGTGCGCGTGGCGATCGAGGTGCTGGGCAATTTCAAGTTCGAGCAAGAGGTCGACGGCATCCACGTGCGGCGCGAGGCCATCGGCGTCGTTGGCGCAATCACGCCGTGGAACTGGCCGCTCTACCAGATCACCGCCAAGGTCGCGCCGGCGCTCGCTGCGGGTTGCACCGTGGTGCTGAAGCCGAGCGAGCTGTCACCGTTCTCGGCGCTGCTGTTCGCGGCCGTGATGAACGATGCCGGGGCGCCTGCGGGCGTGTTCAATCTCGTCAACGGCACGGGCGACGTGGTCGGCAACGCGCTGTCAGGCCATCCGGACGTCGATATGGTCAGCTTCACCGGCTCGACCCGCGCGGGCGTGCTGGTGGCTCAGAACGCGGCGACCACGGTCAAGCGCGTGGTGCAGGAACTGGGCGGCAAGTCGCCCAACGTGTTCCTGCCCGACGCCGATTTCGCCACCGGCGTGCCCAGGGGCGTGATGGCCATGATGCGCAATTGCGGCCAGTCGTGCGCCTCGCCGACGCGGATGGTGGTGCCGGCCGCGCGCCTTGCCGAAGTGGAAGCGCTGGCCACCGAGGCGGCCGCGGCGATCGTCGTCGGCGACCCGCGGGACGAAGGCTCGGTGCTCGGGCCGCTCGCCAACGCGGCGCAGTTCGCCAAGGTGCAGGACCTGATCCAGGTCGGCATCGACGAAGGCGCCAAGCTGCTCTGCGGCGGACCGGGGCGGCCCCACGGCCTCAACCGCGGCTATTTCGCTCGGCCGACCGTGTTCTCCCAAGTCACGCCCGAGATGCGCATCGCGCAGGAGGAGATCTTCGGCCCGGTCCTCGTCATCCAGCCTTACGAGGACGAGGAAGACGCCGTCCGCATCGCCAACGCGACGGTCTATGGCCTCTCCAGTCACGTCCAGTCGGCCGACCAGGAAGCCGCCCGCCGCGTGGCGCGGCAAATCCGCGCGGGACAAGTGCACATCAACTACCCCGCCTGGTCGGGCTACGCGCCGTTCGGCGGCTACAAGATGAGCGGCAACGGCCGCGAGTACGGTCGTTTCGCGCTGGAGGAATATCTCGAGGTCAAGGCGGTGCTGGGGTACTGAGCGGCAGCAAGGCGATCGCGCCCACATTGAGCGCGACCGCTTGGCGGCCTGGGGCGAAAACCTTCGTCTTTCGCGCGCGAAATCTCGCTTGCCCCGCCGGATGGCCCGTCCCGTTCTTCTTCCCGTCCGACCTTGAACTCCGGATTGCGCCCGCTTCGGCCGCAGCATCGTGACCCCGGTTGCCTTAGCTCGAAAAGCCACGATCCCCGCGGCCTTGCTCGCGGGAAGGGTCGCACGGTGTGCCATGTCCAACCCCGGTGCGCTCTGCGGCACCAGCGCTCGCCTCGGCCGTTCATCGCGAGTGGACGTTGCAGGTGAGCCATGGCGTTCGTGCAGCTCGACCGGAAAAACCGCGCAATCGGCATTGCCGGGGCGCTCGCGATCAACGCGCTCATGGTTGCGGGCCTGTTGTCGCTGTCGACCGGAATCACGTCGCTCAAGGCCGTTCACGGGCTGGTAGCGTTCAACCTGCGCCAGCCTAAGCCGCCCGCCGCGCCGCCGCCCGACAAGAAGCCGGCGGGGGCGTCGGGGCCGCAGAGCCGCGGGGCCACCAAGGCGCCGTCGCCGCCCAAGCCTCCGCATCCGCTGCCCAAGCCGACCCCGGTCACGCCGTCGGTCGACGTCGGCAGCCAGTCGGCGAGCGGCGCGGGCCATGCGGCCGGCAGTTCAGCCGGGCGCGGCGGCGAGGGCAGCGGCACCGGTGCGGGCGGCTCGGGTGCCGGCAACGGCGCCGGCATGGCGACACCGCCGGTGCATATCGCCGGCGCGCTGACCGATGCCGACTATGCGCGCACCAGCCATCCGCGCGGCGCGACGGGGAGTGTTTACATCACCTTCCGTGTGCGCACCGACGGATCGGCCGACCAGTGCCGCGTTACCCGAACCAGCGGTTATCCCAGCATCGATGCCGCGACCTGCCGCCTGTTCCAGCAACGGTTCCGTTTCCGGCCGGCGCTCGACGCGTCCGGTCGACCCATCGACTACACAATGAGCACGGTGTTCACGTGGCGCCCGCGATGAATTGGGCGAAAGGGGTTAATATATATCAACCCGGCGCGACAGCGAGGCAACTCGTCGCAGCTTTTTGGCCACAATGTGGAACTGTGGATGAACGATGCCGTTTGCGAACGTGGGAGGCCAATCCGTGTGCCTGAGGGGCGGCTCGCCGCAGCCGATGGCGCTTCAAGGAGAAGCATCATGAAGAAAGCCGTTATTGCGTTAATGGCAGCGGCATCTCTGCCTTTGGCTGCCTGTGCATCAACAACTCCGAACGACAACACGCTGGCTTCGGCCGGGACCGGCGCGGCGATCGGCGCGGCGGGCGGCGCAGGCGTCGCCGCGCTCACCGGCGGCAGTGTGCTCACCGGTGCGGCGATCGGCGCGGCCGTCGGCGGTCTGGCCGGCGCCGTCTGGGCCGACCGCAACAATGACGGCGTGGCCGACGGCTATGTCTACAACGGCCAGTACTATCCGGGTGCCCCGGCGGGTTATGCCGAGTCGGCGACGGCTCCGGTAGCCGCTTCGTGTCCGTCGGTCGGCCATTCGGCCGCAGTCGGCGCGGTTGGCGGCGCTGCCCTTGGCGCGGGCGTCGGCGCTCTTGCCAGCGGCATCAGCATCCCTGTCGGCGCGCTGGTCGGCGCGGCGGTCGGCGGTCTTGCCGGTGCGGTTTGGGCCGACTCCAACAACGACGGTTGCGTTGACGGCTACATCTCGAACGGTCAGTACTATCCGGGTGGACCGCCGGCTGCGCCCGCCTCGGGTACCTCGTACACCGGGGAACGCGGCTGATTTTGACCAAACAGGGGTATGAAGCGCGGCATGGGACTGATTTCTGACGGACGCATGCTGCGTTTCGTACTTCCTGCTCTGGCAGCGGCGCTCGTCGCGTCGCTGCCGCAGCCGTCATTCGCCGAGGAAGCCAATGTCTCCCAGGCTTCCTCGCAGGGCGGCGGCGGCATCGCCGCCCGCATCCGGCACGAGATTTCCGGCAATGCCGACAAGGACTTGCGCGCGTTCTACGCCGCGCGGGCCGACGCGCCGCTGTGGCTCGACGAGTTCCATCGCCCTTCGGCTGCGGCGACGCTGCTGTGGCTGCGCATTCGCACGTCCGACCGCGACGGGCTCGATCCAGCAAGGTTCCATCTCGACAGTCTGTCGAACCTGCTCGACCGCGCGCGACAGGGCGACGCCGACGATGCCGCGAAGGCCGACATCGCCCTGTCCGCCGCTTTCGTCGCCTATGCCCAGGCGATGATCGCCGCTCCCCATGCGCAAGTGATCTACGAAAACGCGGCGCTTTCGCCGTCGGTGCCGCGGCCGTACATGCTGCTCGAGGCGGCGACCAAGGCGCCGTCGCTGGAGGGCTACATCGACCGCTTCGGCTGGATGGACCCGCTGTATGCGCCGCTGCGCAAGGCGCTCGACGATCCGCAATACTCGGCGACGCAGAAACAGATCATCACCGCCAACCTGTCGCGCGTGCGGGCCATTCCCGAAATTCGCGAAGGCAAGCACATCCTGGTCGACGCCGCGAGCGCGCGGTTGTGGATGTACGAGGGCGACAAGGTGGTCGATTCGATGAAGGTCGTCGTCGGCAGCCCCGAGCTCGGGACGACCCCGCTGATGGCCGGCTGGATCCGCTGGGCGATCGAGAATCCCTACTGGGAAGTGCCCGACGACATCACCAGGAACGAGATCGCGCCGAAGGTCCTGGCCCAGGGGGTCCGGTACCTCAGGAACGAGCACTACGAGGTGCTTTCCGACTGGACCGACGATTCCCCGGTGCTCGATCCCACCTCCGTCGACTGGAAGGCCGTGCGCGCCGGCACGCTCAAGGTCCATGTGCGCCAGCTTCCCGGCGGCGACAACTTCATGGGCAAGGTGAAATTCGAATTCCCCAACGGCAAGGGCATCTACCTGCACGATACGCCCGCCAAGCAGCTGATGGACAAGGACGCGCGCCAACTGAGCCACGGGTGCATCCGGATGGAGAACGCGCCGGCGATGCACCAGTGGCTGATGGGTGAGCCGATCCCGACGGACATCACCAAGCCCGAGGACAAGGTACCGCTGCCGGTGCCGGTGCCGATCTATGTGACCTACCTCACCGCCAGCCCGGACGGGACCGGCATCGCCTTCCACGACGATCCTTACGGGCTCGACAAGGACATCCGGCTCGCGACCGCCGACTGAGCGGCAGCTCACCCGGGCCGGTGCAGCGCTTGTGACAGGACGGCGGTGAGCGCGGCCATCGTGAACGGCTTGCGCAGGACGGGAAAGCCCTCCGCCGCCGCCGAACCGGCGGCGGCGCTGTAACCGGTCATCAGCACGACCGGGAATCTCTCGCGCCTTTCGCGCAGCCGGCGGGCGAGGTCGAGGCCGCCGATCGAGCCGGGCATGACCATGTCCGACAGCACCGCATCGACATTGCTTGTTTCGAACAGGCTCAGCCCCTCGGCTCCCGAGGCGGCCCGCAGGACCTTGGAACCCTGTTCCTCGAGCATCTGGCTGACCAGCTCGTTGAGATCCGCGTCATCCTCGACCAGCAGGATGCGCAATCCTTGCAGCGCGTCCTCGGCCGGCGGGGGCGCCGGCCCGGCTTGTTCTCCGACCGGCTCGTTGCAGCGCGGGATCAGTAGGATCACCTTGGTGCCCTTGCCAGGGTCGCTGACGATTGACACCGTGCCGCCCGCGGCGGTCACGAAGCCGTAGACCTGGCTCAGCCCCAGACCGGTGCCGCGGCCGGGGCCCTTGGTGGTGAAGAACGGCTCGAACGCGCGCTCGATCGTTTCGGGGCTCATTCCGCTGCCTTGGTCCTCGACCGCTATTTCGACCGCGTCCGCACCGGCGAGGGCGCCGGGTCGATTGGCCGCGGTAATGCACAAGAGCCCGCCTTGCGGCATGGCGTCCTTGGCGTTGACCGCCAGGTTGAGCATCGCCACGTCGAACTGCGAAACGTCGACGTCGATCGGCCACAGGTCTCCCGCGATGCTGAAGCGGACCGAGATGTTCTCCCTAAGCGAGTGGTCGAGCAAGTTCGCGAGATCGTCGATATGGCGATCGAGGTTCAACACCTCGGACTGAACCGGCGAGCGACGCGAGAAGGCGAGCAGCTGGTGGGTGATCTGCGCCCCGCGATCGAGTGCGTTGCGTATGCCCTCGGCGAATTTCTGGCGGCGTTGGGCGTCCTGCGATCGCTGCATCAGCTCGAGCCCGCTCGAAGCGGCCATCAGCAGGTTGTTGAAATCGTGCGCCACGCCGCCGGTAAGCTGTCCGAGCGCTTCCATCTTCTGCGCCTGGCGCAGCGCGATCTCGGCCTTTTCGCGGGCGAGGATCTGCCGCTGCAGCTCGCGATTGGCTCCTGCTGCCGCGGCGCTCGCGGCGCCGAGCAAGGCAATCAGCGCCGCGGCGAACACCAGGATCAGCCCGATCGCGGCGTATCGCGAGATACGCGTCGACAACGGCTCGACGATCTTCGTCAGGTAGACGCTGCCGAGATTGAGGTTCGCCTGGACCACCGGCACGACAACCGACACCTTGCGGCCGCTGATTTCCGGCGGGTGTATTGTCACGTTCGCGGGAAGTGCCTGTCCGGGGACGGCCAGCCCCGCAAAAAGGCGGCCATCGGCGCCGTAGACAGCCGCCCCGCGGAAGCTTTCATCGAGCCGAAGCGCGGAAAGATACTCGTTGGCCGTCGTGGCATCGTCGAAAGCCAGCGCCCCGGCGACGCTGCCGGCGAGGATCTGCGCCTGCACGTTGACCTGGCGCAACTGGTCGGCGCTTTCGCGCCTCTCCAGCTGCCAGCCAAGCAGGAGGCTGATCGCCAGCAAGGTGACCGCAAGCGCCGCGGTGATCCACCGCTGCTCGAACAGCGCGTGGCGAACGCGCCCGAGGATGAACCCGCTCACGGGTCCACCGCCACGGCCACGTTGAGGAGCTTCGAGCTCAGTTCCAGATGCCGTGCTGCCGCATCGCCCCGGTCGATGGCCAGGCGCACGTGCCCGTCGCGGATCAGGAAATCGACCACCCCGCCCTGGGTGCCGTTGTTGCGGTCACCGACCGTCAGGACCGGCAGCCCACGCGTCGCGCCGAGGAGGGCGCGCGCGGTGTCCGGCCCCCGGCCGAGAAAGAGTATCTGGCATTCCTTGGCAACGTCGGCACTGCCCGCTTTCACTTGCTCGACCGCAAGCGGGCGGCCGTCGACTTGCTGGCCGCGAACGAGTTGCTGCAGCACGCCGACGACGTCGTCCCGGCCGGCGATGCAGAACCTGAAGGCCCCGGCGCCGCTGCCGGCGGGCCAGCGAACAAACGAAGCCAGCTTGTAGAGATAGGCCGCCTTGACCTCGGCCTCGGGTGTCGCCGCGTCGGCGATGTCGGCATGGAGCCAGGGGCCGACAATAAGCGCCAGCAAGCGAAGGCTGCGCGCTCGCCGCGCTGCCTTCTTCATTAGTAGCGCAGCTCCACGCCGCCCATGATCCGGCGCGGAATGGAATCTGCGCCGGGGTATTCCTGGTGCCGTTTGTGCAGGAGGTTGGTGCCCGATACCGACAGCGCGAGGGCGGAGGTCACCTGCCAGGCGACACGCCCGTCGAGCTCGGCGTAAGGCGGGACCTCGGAACCTGAGAGCCGCCCGACGGCCCTTGCGCCAAGACTGAACGTCACGTCCGTCAGCGGGCTCATCGAGGAGCGCAGGGTAAAGACATAGGGCGGGTCGTTGCCGGCCTGGGTGGGACCGAGCAAGCCGCTGCCATCGTCCGAAAAAACGAGATCGCGGTGAAGCCAGGTCGCGCCGCCCGACAGGCTCCACCAGCTGCTGAGCTGCAAATCGGCCCATGCCTCGATGCCGTAGACGTCGCCCTTGAGATTGTTGCCCCACGTCAAGTTGAGCGCGGCCGGACCGGTGCCGAATTCGATCGTGCGCAGGTCCTGATAGCGGTGATAAAAGGCCGTTGCCGAGAGCGAGAAGCCTTGCGTCGGCTGCAGGCGCGTTCCGAGTTCGAACGACCACAATTTCTCGGTGCGAAACTGCAGATTGCCGCTCAAGGCAACGAGCGGCGGCACCCGTTCCTGGACGTCCTCGTCGAACGGTGTGGGTGAGCGAACCGCGCGTTCGACCGATGCCCATAGCAGGGTCTTGGGTCCGACTTTCCAGGCGAGGCGCGCCTCCGGAAGCACCGACGTGCCCGCATATGGCAGGTGTTCGGCCTTGATCCCGCCTGTGAAGGTGAGGGCCTTGCCGAGGGCGATGCTGTCCTGCGCGAAGCCGTTGGCAATGAACAGGTTGCGGTGCGGCGGCACAAAGAAGAAACCGGGCGTTCCTTCGATCATGTAATCGACGGTGCGGGCGCCCAGGCCCCAGACGATCGAATGCGCGCCCAGAGTGATATTGTGCTGCAATTCGGCGTCGAAGGTATCGGTGTGGAACTTGCCGCCGCCGACGGCGCGCGAATCGCGGGCGATGCGGTCGTAGAAGAGCTGCGCCCCCAGTTCGCCGGCGCTGCCCAGGTTCCGGTTCCAGCGGGCGACAAGATTTCGGCCCGACATATGTTCGGCGGTCGCGCCGGGCTGACCGTTGCGCCCGCCGAATATGTCGCCTTGCAGCGTCAAGAGGTCGGCGTCGCCCGGTGTCCAGTCGACCCGCAATCCACCCTGGAGATGGTGCCAGGGATCATGGGCCGACGCTCCCGAAGCGAGATCGAACGCATCCTCGTGCAAGTAGCGACCATGGATCTCGTAACTGACGTCATGGCCGGCCCTCCCGGAAATGCGCGCGCCGATCGCTTGCCGGTCGGGTCCGGCGCGAGCGTCGGCGTAGAGCCCTTTGCTCTCGGACGAAGATCGGGTGATGATGTTGATCACCCCGTTGACCGCGTTCGCACCCCACAGCGTCGCACCCGGCCCGCTGATCACCTCGATCCGGTCTACGTTGTCGGGAAGTACGTCCGGAAGGTCCCAGTAAACCCCTGAAAACAAAGGCGTATAAACCGTTCGCCCGTCGATCAGGACGAGCAGCTTGTTCGAATAGCTCTGCGCCGCGCTGTTCCCATTCAGGCCTCGCGCCGTGACCACCCAGTCCGACGGGGTCTTCTGGTAGACCTGCAGGTTGGGCGCGAGGCGAAGCATTTCCGGAAGCGTCGTCGCGCCCGAGCGAATGATGTCGTCGCGGCTGATGACGTAAATCGAGGCTGCCGCCTCCGAGAGCGGCTGGTCGGTCTTGCTGACGGATGACACGTTGACTTCCGCAAGGTCGTCGATCGACATCCCGCGCAGGTTCTCGACTTCTTGCCCACGCGCATCGGACCACGGCAGGGACAGCGCGATGAGCGCCGCGGCGATAGCAACGGCGACGCCGGGAACTCGACCCGTGGATGCCAAGCTGATGCCCCCTCCCTCACGCCGGGCTGTCGCTCCGGCATGCGGAACCAACGCCCGCGTGTGTCGTTAGTTCCGATCCCGCCATCGCTTTGGGGTCGGGATGTGACAGGGGTGCCGAGCATTCGCAGCTGCACGATTGTGCATCGCGGATCGTCATTGCAGCAAAGGAGGGAGCTCACCGCATGGCCAAGATCCTGCTGGTCGAAGACGAGATGCTGGTGCGGGAACTGGCGCTGGAGGATCTTACCGAGGCCGGTCACGAGGTGACCGCAGCAGGCACCGGCGACGAGGGATTGGCGATCTTGCGCCAGGGCAACGGCTTCGACGTGCTGTTCACTGACATTCGCCTGCCGGGCGTCGTTGACGGCTGGCAGCTCGCGACCGAGGCCAAGCGGTTGATACCGGCGCTCAAGGTGATCTACGCCACCGGCCTCAACGACGACACGGGCCGGGTCGGACCGGGTGAGAGGTTGCTCGCCAAGCCATACCGCAAGGACGACCTGCTGAACGCGGTCGCCTAGGCGCGCTCGGAATCGAGATGTTCCATCTGCGCGGGCGCGTACCGCTCGCCTTCGATCGAGCCTGGCCCAATGGCGGTTTCGAGTTGGGCCAGCTGGTCTGCGCCAAGGCCCCGTTCCAGCGCTTCGACGGCCTCGGTCACGCGGCTAGGCTTGCGCGCGCCGACCAGCGGAACGATGTCGTCACCCTGCGCGAGCACCCAGGCGAGCAGGGCCTGCCCGGCGGTCATGCCGAAGCCTGACGCGATCCGTGCGATCTCGACGGCAACTTCGAGGTTCCTCGCGCCGGCGTCACCCTGGAAGCGGGGAGAATGAACGCGAAAGTCGCCAGGCGTGGCCTCGGCCGGCTGCCAGCCCCCGGTGAGCAGGCCGCGACCGAACACGCCGTAGACGGTGAGCCCGATGCCGAGCTCGCGGCAAGCGGGGAGCACCGCCCGCTCGATGTTGCGCGTGGTCAGGGCGTATTCGATCTGCAGGTCCGCGATCGGGTGCACCGCGCTCGCGCGGCGCAGCGTCTCGGGCCCGACTTCGCTGAGGCCGACATGGCGCACCCAGCCGGCCTCGATGCATTCGGCGATGGCGCCCACCGTGTCCTCGATCGGCACGTTGGGGTCGAGCCGGGCGGGCCGGTAGATGTCGATGTGATCGACGCCGAGCCGCTGCAGCGAATAGGCGAGGAAGTTCTTCACGGCGGCGGGGCGCGCATCGTTGCCGATCCAGCCGTTGCCGGCGTCGCGCAGCGCGCCGAACTTCACGCTGAGCTGATAGCTCTCGCGGGGCAGGTTCCTCAGCGCCTCGCCAAGCAGCATCTCGTTGTGGCCCATGCCGTAGAAATCGCCGGTGTCGAGAAGCGTGATTCCCGCATCGAGCGCCGCGTGAATGGTCGCGATGGCCTCCTGGCGATCGGCGGGCCCGTACGTGCCCGACATCGCCATGCAGCCTAGGCCGATCGCCGAGACGTCGGGCCCGCTCTTCCCCAGCTTGCGTGTCTGCATCGCCGCCACCTCCTTGCCGCTGTGTCGTCGCTACCCTAAAGCCCCCGCCCACCGCCAGTTCCCTCGCGAAGGACCCGATGACCGCTTACCCCAAGACCCAGGCACTGATGAGCCGCGGCTGCGATTTCCTCGGCACCGAGTACGCGATCCTGTGCGGGGCGATGAGCTGGGTCTCGGAGCGCAACCTCGTCTCCGCGATCAGCAACGCGGGCGGCTTCGGCGTGATCGCCTGCGGGGCGATGACCCCCGAGCTGCTCGACCGTGAGATCGCCGGCACGAAGGAGCTGACCGGCAAGCCCTTCGGCGTGAACCTCATCACGATGCACCCGCAGCTGTTCGAACTGATCGAGGTGTGCGGCAAGCACCGTGTCGGCCACGTGGTGTTGGCCGGCGGCATCCCGCCCAAAGGGAGCGTGGAGGCGATCAAGAGCCACGCCGCCAAGGTCGTGGTGTTCGCCCCGACACTGGCGCTGGCGAGGAAGCTGCTCCGCAGCGGTGGCGATGCCCTGGTGATCGAGGGGATGGAAGCGGGCGGCCACATCGGGCCCGTGGCGACGAGCGTGCTGGCGCAGGAGTTCCTCCCGGCGCTGGCGGACGATTACCTCGTGTTCGTCGCCGGCGGCATCGGCCGCGGCGAGGCGATCGCCGGCTATCTCGAGATGGGCGCGGTCGGCGCCCAGCTCGGTACCCGTTTCGCGTGCGCCACCGAGAGCATTGCCCACCCCGATTTCAAGAAGGCCTTCTTCCGCGCCAATGCCCGCGACGCGGTGGCGAGCGTCCAGCTCGATCCGCGGCTGCCGGTGATCCCGGTGCGGGCCCTGAAGAACAAGGGCACCGAGGAGTTCACCGCCAAGCAGCGCGAGGTCGGCCTGCTGCTCGACCAGGGCAGCGTCGACATGGGCGAGGCGCAGCTCAGGATCGAACACTTCTGGGCCGGCGCGCTGCGTCGCGCGGTGATCGACGGCGATGTCGAGAACGGGTCGCTGATGGCCGGGCAGTCGGTCGGCATGGTGACAAAGGAGGAGCCCGTCGCCGAGATCATCGCCACGCTGATGCGCGAAAGCGAGGAGGCGCTCAACCGCCGCTGAAACCGATTCGCGCTATCTCCGTTGGTGGGGCAGGCGGGAGGCGGCGACACGGAGAAGCTGATGGCCAGAGCCTTCCTGCCGACGGTTGCGATCGGGCGCGTGCCGATTCACGCGATGCTGGTCCCCTTTCCCATCGTCTGCTTCACCGGCGCGCTGGTCTTCGACATCACCTACGCCAATACAGCGCTGATACAGTGGTCCAACTTCTCGGCGTGGCTCCTCGCCCTGGGTGAAATCATCGGCTGCATCGCCGCGATTTTCGGCCTGATCGACTTTCTTGCGGCCGGCAGCATGCGTCCCCGGATCGGCTGGTTTCACATGATCGGTAACGGGGCGATCCTGGTCATCGAGGGATTCAACAACTTCGTCCACGCGCGAGACGGCTACACTTCGGTCGTTCCGACCGGCCTTACGCTTTCGGTCATCGCCGTGGTGCTGATGGCCGTAACTGGCTTCCTCGGCTGGCGGATGGCCTACGTGCACATCGGGAAGGAACGGCCATGACGCGTCCACCGCTTCTCGTGGCAGCGTGCAGCGCGGCCCTGGCGCTCGCCGCGTGCTCGAAATCGATCATGTCGCCAGCAGAACAATACGGCCCGAATCCGCCGCTGCCCGCGCCGCACCAATACCTTCTGCCCCCCATGGGCGTGGCGCCGCCGATCGGATGGAACGGCGCGACACCGCAAGTTCCGGCCGGTTTCACCATCACCCCCTTTGCCATGAAGCTGCACACGCCCCGCAACGTGCTGGGACTTCCCAACGGCGACGTGCTGGTCGTCGAATCCGACAATCCCGGCATCGAGCCGGTCGCGCGGCCGAAAGACCTCGTCTTCAAGTACGTGCTGAGCCTGGCCCATGGACCGACAAAGGCCGGCAACGATGTGCGGCTGCTGCGCGACACCGACGGCGACGGCCGAGCGGATGTGGATATCGTCCTCATTTCCCATCTCGATTCGCCTTTCGGCATCGTCGCGTCGGGCGGTTATCTGTACGTGGCGGAAACCGGCGCCCTGATGCGCTATCCGTTCACGGCGGGGCAGACGCGTGTCGGCCCGGGCGTGAAGCTTACCGATCTCCCGAAGGGAACGATCGACCACCACTGGACGAAAAGTCTTGCCGTCAGCCCCGACGGCGCAAGACTGTACGTGGGCGTGGGCTCGAACTCCAATATCACCGAGAACGGCATCGACGCCGAGGAGGGGCGCGCGGCGATCTACGAGGTCCATCCGCAGGATGGGGCAATGCGGCTCTTTGCAACGGGCCTGCGCAATCCCAACGGGCTCACCTTCAACCCGCAGACCGGCCAGCTGTGGTGCGTGGTCAACGAGCGCGACGAGCTCGGAAACGATCTCGTGCCCGATTATCTCACCTCGGTGAAGGAAGGTGCATTCTACGGCTGGCCCTACAGCTGGTACGGCCAGCATGTCGACGTGCGGGTGAGGCCGCAGAATCCGGAGCTGGTGAAGAAGGCGATCGCGCCGGACTACTCTCTCAGCTCGCACGTTGCGCCCTTGGGTCTGGCGTTCGAGAACGGCACCGGGTTCCCCGCCGCGTACAAGGGCGGCGCGTTCATCGGCGAGCACGGCAGCTGGGATAGGACCAGGTTCAACGGTTATCAGGTCGTCTTCGTACCCTTTGCCAACGGCAGGCCGAGCGGCAAGGCGCAGACCTTTGTCGGCGGTTTCCTGACGGCGGACGGCAAGGCGCACGGGCGGCCCGTGGGCGTAGCGTTCGATTCGCGGGGCGGGCTGCTCGTGGCGGACGATCTTGGCAATGCCGTCTGGCGGGTCGCGCCGGCGCGGGCGCCCGCAGCCTAGCCTTGGCCTACGCGCTCAATGAGCCGGTCGAGCAGCGGCAGCTGGCTCGGCAGGATCATCTCGCGCGCTTCATCGAGGGTCATCCACCTTGCAGCGCCGACTTCGGGGAAGCTGGCCCTCTTGCCGCTCTTCGGCGGCCATTCCATCTCGAACAGGTTGCTGTGGAGCGCCGCCGGGTCGAAATCCTGCTCGATGGCGAAGGCCGTCACCAGCTTGCCGCCGGATTGGCGGATGTCGCCGAGCGGCTGGAGCTTTCCTTCGAGCTTCACGCCCAGCTCCTCTCCGGCTTCACGCCGGGCCGCGGCAGCGGGCTTCTCATCCGCCGCGATCAGTCCCTTCGGGATCTGCCAGGCGCCGCGGTCCTTGTGCATCCAGTAGGGACCGCCGGGATGGACGAGCAGGACTGCGAACGCGGGCGAGCGGCGATACAGCATGACTCCCGCGCTGTGCGTCACGGCGCGTTGCCGGCCGCCTCGCGCCGCGCTGCGCGCGTGGCAAGAATGTTGTTGCGGATCGCCTCATTGCCTTCCTGGCAGGCATATTCGAAGAACTGATAGCCCTCGTCACGCGTCCAGGTGATCCGCGCGGTCCACGGCGCGGCGAACACCTGCGGGTCCGAATAACTGAGCTCGTAGACCAGCGCGCCCGGTCCGGTGCGCGTGAACCGCTCAATGACGTGCGCCTCGGAACTGACGGGGATTGCGTTGTTCGCCGGTACGCCCTGGGTCGCGACGTTGAGCGGGGAGGCGGCGCGGCGCCGGACATCGTGGGTGGCGCCGTCGCCCGTGTTGATGTTGGTGGTGTCGACCACCAGCGTGTTGCCTTCCCAGTGGCCGAGACTGTCGCCCATCCAAGATCGGACGGCCTGCGGCCAATGGTCGCTCCTGCGCAGCGGGATGATCCGGTCCCCGAGCATCTCGAAGTGGATGACCACGTAGCCGGGCGCCTGGAACACGCGGATGCCGTTGTTGTAGTGGAACGGCAGCATCGAGGCGGGAAAGCCGCGGGTGATGCAACGGTCCCAGGTGTCGAAATCGTCGAGCCAGTCGTAGGCCTGGCCCTGGACCCAGCTCGAGCGGCCGGCCTTGCGCAGCGCCTCGGCGGCGGGGAGCAGTCTGGGAAGCTTGCCGTCGGCCGGCCTGACCAGCATCGAGGTTCGGCGGGCGAACGGCTCCGCACGCATCCACGCTTCGAGGCCCTTGGTCCCTCGCGAGTTCTCGACCGAATAGGCGGCATCGGATTTTTTCGCCGCCTCCAGCCGCCTCGCGAATTCCTCGTCGGTCAGCCAGACGCGGTCGCCGTACTCGTCGGGCCGCTGGAATTGGATGTGGCCGTTGTTGATCATGTCGAGCGTGTAAGTGGCTCGCAGGTCGGGATCGCCCCATTCGGTCCTGAGGCTGTAGGCGGAGGGAACGGGGAGGAGGACGGTAAGGTCCCGCTGGACCGGTTGCGCCGAAGTGGCGGCGGGAAGGACGAGCGCCGCCGCCAGCGCCAGGCCGCGCCCTCTCATCCGGCGAGGCTCAACAGCACCTCGGCGGTCTTCTCGGGCCGGTTCTGCATCACGAAGTGGTCGCAGTCGGTCTCGTGGTAGTCCCAGCCTTCCGCGCGGGCCTGTTCGGCGAAGCGCGGGAAGGGCGTCTGCTCGTAGCCGGTGGCGAAGATATAGGCGCGGCGCGGGATCATCGATTCCTTGCCGGTGTAGCGTACTGCTTCGAGCAGCGTCAGCAGCGGATGATAGCCGACGACTTGCGGCACGGGCTGGAAATCCTCCGGCGAGCCGAGCGGGCGGATCAAGCCCGGGGTGAACTTCTGCGTGTCGATGTACCAGGCGTGCTCGAAGCCGCCGGTGATGTCCCACAGGCTCTGGTTGTCGCCCGGGAGGAAGGCGTCGATGTAGCAAATCGCGTCGATCCGGTCGCCGAGGCGGGCGGCGACACCCGTGACGACCATGCCGCCATACGAATGGCCGGCGAGGATGAAGCGGTCGAAGCCGGCGTCGGCCACCTGCCGGCAGACGTCGTCGATGTGATCGGTCAGCGTGATCCCAGGGTGCAGCTCGTCCTGGCGCGTGCCGAGCCCGCGAAGTGTCGCGGCAAGCACCTTATGCCCCGCCGCTTCGAGGTCGCGCTTCGTCAGCTCGTAGCTCTGGTTGCCGCCCCAGGCGCCATGCACCAGCACGTAATTCGCCATTCCTCGCTCTCCCTGTTTTGGTAGTGTCTCAGTTTGAAATTTGATGGGCGCTCGCCGCGTTCCCATGTTATGCTTAGCGCAAAGCATGGAGGCAAGCCAACGGATGCCAAGTCTATCGTCGAAGTTGTTATGGCGCGCGCCGTGCCCGTCGCTCTGGTGGCGGTCGTCTGGCACCGGATCAGGACAGAGAAGGGGTTGGGCTATCGTTCACTCCAATTCCTGGCGATTGGTGTTGTGATGTCGATTGGCATGATTCCAGCTCTGGAGGGGGTGCTAGATCGGGGCGGCATTGGGACGCTTGCGGGTGCGGTCGTGGGCTACCTCGTTTCCACTGCCTCCGCCGCGAAGGAGGCCAAGAATGCCTAAGGGTCCACGCGGAGAGAGGCGCCCGGCCGACGCCATCGGGCGCGCCGTACTGATTGGCAAGATCGCCACCGGCGAAATTGAGGACGAGCGCGACGAGCTTTCCAGCGCGGCTGCCGAGCTTGGCCGCATGGGCGGCAAGAAGCGGGCGGAGAAGCTCACGGCGGAACGCCGCACTGAGATTGCCCGAGAGGCGGCCGCCAAGCGGTGGGGTCAGTCGTCGTCGACGAAAGGCAGCTGAAACGTGCTCCCGCGCTTCGGCAGCGCGGTGTCCAGCATGAGCTTGAACTGATCCCAGTTCTTCGACGCCCTCATCAACGTGATGACGGCGTGCACATGCTGGGCAAGTGCCGGATCGCCGATGTCGTCGGTTAGAAGCTGGTGAAGTTTGCCCTTCTTGTGGCCTTCGCTGTCCTAAGGCATCCGCTCCTCCAACTCCTCCCGAATACCCGACGCGAATCATTCCTTCGTGGCGGCGGGGAATTTTGCCGGTTGCGCGAAGGCTGGCATCCCGGAACTGCAAATAGACCTCGGCGGGCTTGGTCGACGCATCTAACTCGTTGGTAATAAAGGGTTTCAGGGCGGTCAGCCGGCAAGAAGAAGGGAAGTTCGCCGACAGTCAAAAGAACGCCAATCCCGCCTTCGGTGAGCGCGAGCGGCCCAACGCACGAAGGAACGTTGCTTGGGTAATGATGCGCGTTTCATCGCGAAGGACAGCAGCCGAGAGCACGATCTGGCCGATGTTGAACGTCCCCTCGCGTTTGCGTTTGCTTCACATATTGCGCTTATTGCGTTTACCTGCTTCAGCGCATATATGGCAAACATGCGCGCAACGAGGAGAACGGCAATGAGCGAGCAGGCTCTCACACAGAGACCGCCTACGGAAAAGGAAGTTAGGCAGGCGTCGGAGGCTGCGCGCGCCATTGCTACAGCTCTTACTCCAAAGGGCCTGCCATTCACCGTCAGCAAGAACGGAGACCGAACTGAAATTGATCTATCACCAGCTCTCGGACAACTCGTGCTCGACGTGCTTACCCATGTTGCGCGTGGGGAGATGATCACGTTCGTGCCATACGGCGCCGAGCTTACGACGAAAGAAGCCGCAGACCTTTTGAACATCTCGCGACCTTTTCTCATCTCTTTGTTGGATGCGGAAAAGATCGATTACCATAGGGTCGGGACTCATCGGCGCATTAGAGCAAGCGACGTATTGGCATACCGTGCAAAGAGGGATGCTGAGCGCGGTAGTGCGCTGTCCGAATTGCAGAGATTGGGTCAGGAGTACGATGAGGGTTGAGATGTGTAGCTGACAGATTTGTCGTCGTACTCGACGCAAACGTCCTTTACCCATTCCGCGTGAGAGATGCCCTGCTTCGGTTCGCCGAGGTGGGGCTCTTTCGCGCTCGTTGGTCACCCAAAATAATCGACGAATGGAAATCCAACTTGCTGGAACGCAAGCCCCACCTTCAAGCAAGCATTGAATCGCAAGTCGCGGCGATGCGCATTGCGTTCCCCGAGGGCTGCGTGGACGGTGCTGAAAGTCTCATTGAGGGATTGGATTTGCCAGACCCGAATGACCGGCACGTCCTGGCAACCGCCATTCGGACTGGCGCCGAGCACATCGTGACGGAGAACCTGAAGGACTTTCCCGAAACGAAACTGGCACCATTTGGTATCACCGCCGTGTCAGCCGACGACTTTCTCGCAAGCACGTTTGAGTTGTACCCGGCGGAAGCGTTGGCCGTTATGCGGACCATGCGGCGAGCTTACGAGAAACCACCCTTCTCGCCCGGAGAGTTCATATTCGACCTTCAGGCAAAGGGTCTGCCGAAGCTCGCATCGATGTTGAAAGAGAACATCGACGTCCTCTAATCGACCAAGTGATTAGCGCCGCCTCAGATTTCAAACTGAGACACCACCCTGTTCGAGTCCTGATGCCCCATGCGAGGACCGGAGACAAGAAAGGGGAGGAGCCTTGCGGCGCCTCCCCTTTCCTTGTTCCCGTCCGGAAGCGGATCAGGCCGGTTCGGCGACCCGGCTCGTGCGCCAGCCGGTTGCGTAGGTTTCGCGGCTCATCTGGCTGTACGGCACCGGCGAGACGATGGCGCGCACGGCGATCTGCTTGTGCGGCTCGACCGTGGTCTTGCGGGTGTTCGGCTCTTCGCCCCACAGCACGTGGATCTCGGTGCCGAGCGGGATCTCGTGGTCGATGGTCGCGAGGCTGAGCGCCTTCTTCTCGTTGTATGAGTAGCCGGTGAACATCGACAGGCCGACCACGTGGCCGTCGGCGTCGACGACCGAGTCGTAGTTGCTGTTGGCGTAGTTGGCGAGCGGCAGGTCGAAGAACTTGTACTGCTCGCCCTCGGGGTCGAACAGCGAGCCCTGGATTTTCTTCATGTCCTCGGCGTTCCACTCGAGGGTGACCTTCTTGCGCTGGGCCGCCGGGTCGATCTTCTTCAGCGCGTCGGCGCCGATGAAGTCGTGGTCGAACTTGACGAACGGGCCGTAACCCAGCTCCCACGGATTGAGGTAGTAGTCCTCGATCGACTTGCCGACGAACGAGCCGCCGATCGCGCCGGTCGCTTCATAGCTGTCGGCGCCGAGCCACTCGCGGTAATCCTTGAGCTCGTCGCCGGTGTAGATCGGAGGCAGCGGGCTCGGGATCCAGCCGGATTCGAGCGTGTTCGACGGATAGGCACGACTGCCGACCGCGATCAGGCCGAACTCTTCACCGGCCTTGAGGATCTGGTCGCGGATATAGTCCTGCTCTTCGTACGGGCCCCAGATCTCGAGGCCCGGCGAACCGGCCATCCCGTGACGCAGCGTGCGCACCGTCTTGTCGCCGATCTTCATGGTGCTCATGTTGAAGAACTTGAGCTTCTCAAGCGTCTGGCCGTTCAATTTCTCGATCACGTCCCACGCCCGCGGGCCCTGGATCTGGAAACGCCAGGAGATGCGGCTGACCGGCTTGCCCATCGGGCGGCTCGGCGAACGCGGATCGTTGATGATCTCGACGTTGTACTTGCCCTTCTGAGCCTGGAACATCAGCCAGTTCGCGGCCGGCGCGCGGCCGACGTACACGAACTGCTCCGGGGCGAGGTAGAAGATGATGCCGTCGCCGATCACGTGGCCGTAGGGCGTGGTCGGCACATACTGCTTGGCCTTGTTGACGTCCCACCCGTTGGGCGTGTTGACCATCGTGTCCGAGAGGAGCTTGAGCGCGTCCGGGCCGTTGATGTAGAGATCGAACATGTGGTGCGACTGGTCGAACAGCACGGCCGAGTGTTGCCAGGCCCACTGCTCCGAACGCCAGTTGGAGAATTCCGGCGCGACGACGGGGTAGACGTAAGCGCCGATCTGCGAGTTGCGCAGCTTGTCGACGATATCCGGGGTGTTCTGCAGAATCTGCTCAAGATTCTCGGCCATGGGAGAGTCCTCTCGTTCGTGCTCGTGAAAGAATCATATATGCGAAATTTGTATGCGGCACATACAATATCTGGCATGAGAGGCAAGCAGAAAGCTGTGGTGCGTTAGCCAGGTGAGAGCCATGAACGTCGAAGCCCTCGATCACGTAAATATCATCACCGATCGCATGGATGAGACCGCCAGGTTCTATGGCAACCTGCTCGGTCTCGAACGGCGCGACGCGCCGCCGCCGCTGACGCCGCAGAACGCCACCTGGATGTTCGACGCCCAAGGGCGGGCGATCATCCACATCAACAGCACCGACTGCCCGCGCACTTTCGACCGCGAGGTCGAGCCGGGCTCGCTGACCGGCGCGTTGCACCACGTGGCGCTGAAGTGCGTCGGCTACGAGGAGGTCAAGGGCCGGCTCGACGACATGGACGCCGACTACCAGGAGAACCTCGTCAGCGCGATCAACCTCCGGCAGATCTTCACCGCCGACCCGAACAACGTGCTGCTCGAGCTCAATTTCTTCGCCGGCTGAGCCCTAGTCGCGGAACAGCAACGGGGCGAACTCGTGCAGGCTGCGCCGCCACGAGAGGAACTCGTGGGCGGTGTTCGGCGAGACGTAGAACACGCTGTTGAAGCCCGATTCCCTCAACGCCTTGGCGTTCGCCACCGGGTCCGACGGCGGCACTCCGGGCGGGGCCGTGCGCCGGCTGTCGAGCTCGCGGCTGCCGAAGCTCACGAAGACCAGCTTGACCTTGTCGCGGAAGCCGTGGGCCTTGGCCACGTCGTCGACCGAGAAGGTCCCCCCGCTGAACAGGCCGACATAGCCGAATGTGTCGGGATGGGCGGTGGTGATCGCCTTGGTCTCGAACCCGCCCATGGACAGCCCGGCCATCGCCCGGTGGTTGCGGTCGGGCAGCGTGCGGAAGTGGCGGTCGACGTAGGGAATCAGCTCGTCGAGCAGCACCGTGGTGAACGGTTTCATGTCGAACGCGGCGAGGCCGCCGGGCGCACCCGGCCTGATCGTGTTGGTCATGCCGTAAGTCATCACGATGATGAACGGGCGGGTTTTGTGCTCGGCGATCAGGTTGTCCATGATGAGGTTGGCATGACCCTGGTTGGTCCACGCCGTCTCGTCCTCGCCCCAGCCGTGCTGCAGGTAGAGCACCGGATAGCGGGTCGCTTTCGCCCCGTCGTAGCCCGGCGGAGTATAGACGAACGCACGTCGCTCGGTGCCCGTGCTCGGCGAGGGGAACACGATCTGCTGCACGTTGCCGTGGGGGACGTCCTTCAAGGCATAGAAGTCGGCGTCGTGCGCGGGCACCTCGACGCCGCTTTCCCAGCGGGTCGAGCCATAGAAGTTCAGCGTGCCCGGATCGTTGAAAACGCCGCCGTCGACCTCGAGGTGATAGTAGTGGAATCCCTCGTCGAGCGGGCCGCTGGTCGTGCCGCTCCAGGTTCCGTCGGCGGCCTTTTGCAGGACCGTGCCGCCTTGACCGCCGAGACCAAGCGTCGCCTTCACGCTGCGCGCATCGGGTGCCGTCACCCGGAAGCGGACGTAACCTTGCGAATTGACCTGCGGATATTCCTGCCCCGGCTGGTTCAACGACGAGGGATGAAAATCCTCAACGATGGCAGGCGCCTGGCCCTGTGCAGGAGCCGCCGCCGGCAGCGTAGCGGCCCATAACGAAGTTGTGGCGGCGAGCGCCCAGGCGATCGATCGTTTCACGTCCCACTCCCCTTGTCCCCACGCGCTCCCGCGCGAATCCGCGCGTGCCCATTAGTAGGAGTATTTCAAAAGTGCGGCCGCGCCGCAACCGCCGACGCGCGCCTTGCGCGCGCCGGACGGATCCCCGCAGCAAGAACCGGAGGCTGGGGCCTATAGGTGAAAGGGTCTTTCGGCCGAAAGGAGGACCGGCGCGGGCGGGGCCGGGAAGAACGCTTCCGACGACCGCGCGCACCGCGTCAAACGACCCAAGAGGTTGCGGGCGGTCCCTCTGCCTCAGGCCGATCCGTTCAAACCGGGTGGGTGCCGGGCTTGCCGCAGGTCGCGAACTTGCCCTTGGCGTCCTTGCAGCGAACGACCTTCTTGGGCTTCGGCGGGCATTTGACGAACTTGCCGTGCGCATCGCGGCACGGCGCTGCATAGCTGGGCGTTGCGAGCAGGGCCAGGGCGGCAAATGCGGCTGCGAGCTTGAGCATGGGAACCTCCCTTGCGACTCTCGGATGAGTTCGCTCCGGCAGGGTGCACCAGCCGCGCGGCGATCTCAATTGAAACGTTCCTCATGCGCCTTGTCGATGGCGCAGCGTGTTCTCGGCGACGGCGAAAAGGAGGGGAAATGCAGCAGCCGCGGGGCCGATCGCCGCACGCGGCGAGGCTCCTTTATGAAAAGGGATTTCCTGGCGACGCGAGGGGGCCAGGGCTGGCCAGCGGAACCGGTCCGGCCTAGGCTTGATCATCATGCTCGAACCACTCGGTCCCGACCTGTGGTTTGCCGATGGCGGGATCGTCTCGTTCAACGGCTTTGACTATCCGACGCGGATGGTCGTGGTGCGTCTAGCCGACGGCGGCCTGTGGCTTTGGTCGCCGGTCGAGAAGGCGGTCGCGCTCGAAGGCGAGGTTCGGGCGCTCGGACCGGTGCGGCACATCGTCAGCCCCAACAAGCTGCACTACCTGTTCCTGGGCGAGTGGCAGGCGGCCTTTCCCGAGGCCAAGCTGTGGGGCACGGCGGCAACCATCGCCAAATGCCGCGAACTGCGATTTGCCGGGCCGCTGACCGATGATCCTCCGGCCGACTGGCAAGGGCAGATCGATCAGTTCCACTTCGCCAACTCGCCCATCGTGGCCGAGGTGATCTTCTTTCACCGCGTGTCCCGCACCGCCATCATCGCCGACTTGTCGCAGACCTTCACGCAAGCGTTCCTCAAGGACCATTGGCCGTGGTGGATCCGCTGGCTGGCCAAGGCTTCGAGGATGGTCGAGGGCTGGGGATACCCGCCGATCGATTACCGCATCAGCTTTCGCCGGCGCGCGACAGCGCGCCCGAAATTGCGCGCACTGATCGATGAGCATCCCGAGCACGTCGTTGTCGCGCACGGTGAGATCGTTCGAACCGGGGGAGAAGCCTTCCTGCGGCGCGCCTTTTCATGGCTGCTCTAGCCCGCGCCCGGGATATCGCGTCACTTTCCGCTTGAAGTTGACGTAACGTCAAGTGGCATAAGCCCGTCAGATGGCCGAATCGCTCGACATTGCCCAAGTCGCCCGGCTGACCGGGCTGACCTCGCGCGCCTTGCGCTTTTACGAGGCGCGCGGGCTCGTCGCCCCCTTGCGGAGCGCGTCGGGCCGCCGGCATTACGGGCCGGCCGAGCTGGAGCGGTTGCACCAGGTCATGGCGATGAAGCGCACCGGCCTGACGCTCGGGCAGATCGAAAAGCTCAGCGCCGGGCGCAAGATCGACCTCGCGCAACTGATTGCCGCGCAGCTTCGCTCGCTCGACGAACGCCGCCGCGAGATCGAGGCCGCGCGCGGCCTGCTTTCCTCCATCCTGTCCCGCCTCGATCGCAGCGAGCCCATCGATGTCGCGACCTTCTGCTCGCTGATCAGGCAAGGAGAGAGAGTAATGAGCCAGGAAGAATGGTTCGAGGAA
>Ga0207706_10001542_pt1 | contig 22812 bp, 18 predicted proteins | sample KBSC53metaG_FD_184318 | JGI IMG/M metagenome (GOLD analysis project Ga0207706, IMG submission 184318) | Corn rhizosphere microbial communities from Kellogg Biological Station, Michigan, USA - KBS C5-3 metaG (SPAdes) (version 2) | ecosystem: Host-associated > Plants > Roots > Rhizosphere > Soil ... | reverse complement strand
AATTTCGCCTTTGCTGCGATCTGGGTCGCCGAGCAGCTGAAATATTTCGAGCAGGAAGGTGTGCGGGTCAAGCTGACGCCGGCGCCGAGTGGGTCGGTTTGCTTGAATGCCGTGGTGGGCCGCTCGACGAACTTCTGCGCTTCCACATCGGAAGGACTGGTGCTGGCTCGAGCGGAAGGCGCCCCGGCTATGGCGATTCAAGCTCATAATCGCGCGATGACTTTGAGCATCGTCTTGCGCAAAGCGATCGTCGAGAAGCTCGGGGTCACGCGTGAAACCCCGATCGGCGCGCGGCTCAAAGCGCTCACCCAGTTGGGCACCATCGGCGCCACCGGACCAGGCGCAGCCTCCGAGCAGATTTTTAAGTTCCTCGTGAAAAAAGCCGGCGCCGGCGGCACCGTGCTCAAATTCGTCTACATCGGCGCGCCCGAGCTTCCCGCTTCGCTCATGAATAATGTGATCGATGCCTATGCGCTCTCTCCACCATCCGCCGAAGTTACCGAGCCCAGCGGCAAGGGTTACGTCTTAATCCCCCTCGGCAAAGGCGAAGTCCCGGAACTCACCGATTATCCTTATGAAGTGCTGATGGTGCGCCCGGATTATGTCGAGGCCAATCCCAAGATCGCCATGGCCGTGTCGCGAGCGATCTCGCGCGGTGGCGCGCTGTTTCGCAGCAAACCCGAAGAGGCGAAGGCCGCGCTTCGCGCCCACCGACTCGGCGTCAAACTCGACGAGAGCGTTTTTGAGCTGTCTTACAATATGGTGGCCGCCGCCATGCCCGCCTGGGGAAACATGACCCCCGCTGGTTGGCAAAAAGTTATCAATTTCGCGACCGGAGCAGGCATAGTGAAGGAAGCCCAGGCGCCATCAAATAAAGAAGGCGTGCTCTGGACCAACAAGTACGTCGGCAAACCGTAGGCCGGCTCACGCGGTTACGCGCCTTGGGTTTCGAGTCTCGCGTGATGATTACCCGAGACGAAACCGGGAATTTGTGTAGGGGCGTACGGCATACGCCCTTCTGGATACGGGCGCTCGCCGGTATCACCCAACCGCGAGGATTTCTAAGATTTCCATATCGATCCTTCTCTTATTGAGTGTTGAAAGGAGTCGACACGATGCCCGTGATAACGGTTCACAAACCGATTTTCCGATTGTGGATTGCACTTAGCGTGCTCTTCCTGCCGGTCTCCGTAAAACGAACTGAGGCGCAGCAGAAAGAGCTTGGCGAAGTGACCATTCTGACCGCGGTCTCAAACATGGCTTTCTCGGCGCTCTGGGTCGCCGAGCAGCTCAAATATTTCGAACAGGAAGGCGTGCGCGCGAAAATTACACCCGCGGGTGGCGGCGCGCCGTGCCAAAACGCCGTAGTTGGACGTTCGGCGCATCTTTGCGCTTCCAGCTCGGACGGACTCGTCCTGGCGCAAGTGGAAGGCGCTCCTTTGATCGCGATTCAGGCGCACAACAGCAATCTCACGTTGAGCATCGCGGTCCGCAAAGCGATCACGGATAAATTCAAAGTCACGCGGCAAAGCCCGCTCAACGATCGCATCAAAGTCCTGACGGAGCTTGGTACGATCGGCGCCACAAGTCCCGGCGCGGTTTCCGAGCAGATCTTCAAGTTTCTCGTGCCGAAGGTAAAGGGTGATCCGAGCAAATTCAAATTCGCCTATCTTGGCGGGACCGAACTGCCTGCCGCGCTCATGAACAACGTCATCGATGCGCTGGCGCAATCGCCGCCGTCCGCGGAAGTCACAGAGGCGGCAGGGAAAGGCTATGTTTTGCTTCCCCTCGGCCTTGGTGAAGTGCCGGAGTTGACGAACTATCCCTATGAAGTCTTGATGGCGCGCCCTGACTGGGCCGATCAGAACGCAGCGCTCGCCACCGCTGCGTCGCGCGCCATCTCGCGTGCCGGCGCGCTCTATCATTCGAACCCGAACGCCTTCAAAGCGGCGCTCCGCGCGCATCGTTTTTCAGACAAGACGAAGCTCGAAGACAACGTCTTCGAGCTCGCCTATTCAATGGTCGCCCCTGCGATGCCGACCTGGGGCAACATGAATCAAGAAGGCTGGCAAAAAGTTCTGGACTTTTCCATCGGCGCCGGCATTGTCAAAGACCGCACCAAAGCTCCGTCGGCAAAAGAAGGCGTGCTCTGGACAAATAAATACGTCGGCAAACGTAGCTAGTCAGTTACCAGCTTCGTTACGATTGGTCGTCATTCCGGGCAAGCCGGCGATAGCTGGCCCGACCCGGTATCCAGGAATTTCTGTAATATTGTACACGCCCTTTCTGAATATCACTTCCCCGATATGGCCGAGTGGTGAGGAATTCTTAAGGAGTTCCGATTAGGAAACGATTCGAGTCGATCAGCGATAACCCATCGCGGCGAGAAACTGCTTCAGCGAGGCAAATCGCAGGTACGGATTGGTCTTCTTCTGCTCGCGGATCGTATCAGAAGCCTTCCGCGCATAGTTATGGCCGGGAAAAAGGATGGTGTCGTCCGGCAACGCCATCAGTTTCTGCGTCAGACTATAGTACATCTGCTCGGCATTGCCGCCGGGAAAGTCTGTTCGGCCACACGCATCAATGAACAGCGTATCCCCGGAAACAACCCTGCCGTCGACCAAAAAACATTGTGAGCCCGGCGTGTGGCCGGGAGTATGAAGCAATTGGATTTCGACGCCGCCGATGTCGATCTTATCGCCGCTTTCGGCTTTGATGATGTCCGATGGCGCGAGTCCCTTGAGCGCGTCCGCTTCGGCTTTATGTACGACGACCTTGAGCTTGCACTTGCTCAGCAGCTCGTTCACGCCCGGAATCTCGGCACCCGAGAAACGCCCGCCGACGTGATCGGGATGCGTATGGGTCACAAAGGCATGGGTAATTTCGACATCGTCTTGCGCCGCGATCTTGAGGATCGTGTCGATCTCCCAGGCCGCATCGACGACTGCGACTTTACGCGTTTCCGCCGAGCCGATCAGATAAACGTAATTCTGCATCGGCCCAATTTCGATTTGCTTGAAATACAGCATAACGGTTGATCGCAGGACACGACAGGAACACGCGGGAAACTTGTCTATGGCGAATAGGCTTTGTCGCCGCGCTTGGTCATGAACAGATCGAGCGGCAGCTCCGTGCCAATACCCTTCTCTTTGGCCTTGTCGTACATCTTTCGCGCCGTCGCCGCGAACTGAATGCCCATGCCGGTATTGTTTTTGAAAAAAGTGATTTCTTTCTCGTCTCTGCGGCCGCGGCATTTTCCATTGACCAAGTCACCCAGCTCGTGCAGGTCCTCGGCTTTGACGATGCCGCGCTCCAGACGATCGTGAAATTCGGCTTGCCTGTCGAGGAAAATCTGCGGTTTGTAGCCGACCACGATGAGCCCGGCTTTGATCACCGCTTCGTCATCCAATTCCTTGCGCGGCAAAAAGCCGTCGCCACCGACAATGCTGTTTAGATGCATGCCGGCTTCGACCCACTTGCCCTCGATCACGGGATCGACGGTGTTGGTCGCGGCCGTGACGATATCACTGCCGCGAATTGCTTCTTCGGCTGAGGCTACCGGCACGACTTCAATGCCGGTTTCCTGGCTCATTTCTCTAGCGAAGCGTTCGCGGTTTTCCTTGGTCGGACTATAGACTCTTACCCTTGTTAGGGATCGCACAGCCGCATGGGCAGTCACCTGGGTTTTGGCTTGCTCGCCCGAGCCGAGCAGGCCCATGACTCTGGCGTCCTTACGTGCGAGATGCTTGCTGGCTACGGCGCTGGTCGCGCCCACTCTGAGCGTTGAGATAAAATGATCGTCCATCAGCGCCAGGATCTCGCAGGTGTCCATATCGAAGAGCATAACGAGACCAATAAAGTCTCCGGGATAAACGCGCCGCTTGCTTCCGGCGATCTGTACCTCTTTCGAAAAGCTTGAATCGATTCTGAGCGCCATCGATTTCACGCCCGGTACGAGTCCCATGATGTTGTTGAAGTAATATTGCCCGCCTTCTTCTTTCCACGGCGTTCTGAGCCGCGCCCGTGGCGCATTCATCGCCTTGCCCTGTCCCAACTCGCGAAATGCCTGTTCGATGGCGTCGATTTCCTCGGACATCGGCAATAAATTTTCCATTTGCTCGTTTTTGAGAACGAGAACCATGCTCATTTCCTATACGGCAGAAACTTCGGAGTCAACTTAAGCAGAAAAACAAAGGGCTGAGGGATTTTTTCCCCTCAGCCCTTTGAAAACGCCGACGGCGCTATAGCTAGCCCTTCTTCGCCTTGAACCAGTCGGCGTCGATCTTAATAAAATGTTTCCACTTATCCGGAACCGCTGCCTCCTCAAAGATCGCTTCGACAGGGCAAACCGGTTCGCAAGCGCCGCAGTCGATGCATTCTTCAGGATCGATATAGAGCTTGTTTTCTTTCTCGAATTCTTCGGTTTCGTTTTTGGTTGGATGGATGCAATCGACCGGGCAGACATCGACACAAGCGGTATCCTTGGTATCTATGCAGGGCTCAGCAATGATATAGGTCATCTCTTCCTCCTCGAATCGGATTCCAGTTTTAGTAGCAAATCGACTTCGGCAAGTCAATTAAATGTAATGATGCGGCGGGCTTACGCCATCTCACATTAGCTTGACCCGACCTCTCTGCGATGTTAGACGAAGCCCATCACGAAGGGAAATTAATGCGCTTCAAGCAAATTCTGCTAGCGATTCAAATCAGCCTTTGCGCTTGGATCGTGAGCGCCGATTCTGCTCAATCCGCGACCGTTGAAGACGTGGTGAAGAGTACCCGCGGTGTCCCAGCCGTACAACGCAAGACCATACTTGAAGACGGCGCGCGCAAAGAAGGCGAAGTGATCTGGTATACCTCCATGAGCCTCACCGATTTTCCGAAAATTGTCGGCGCCTTCGAAAAGACATTTCCTTACGTCAAAATTCGCACCAATCGTTTATCGCAGTCATCCGTGCTGCCCAAAATCGAAACCGAAGCGCGGGCCGGGCACTATGCCGTTGACATCGTCGGCTCCGCACCGATGGAGATGTGGGAGCTAAAACAAAAAGATTATTCCGCAGCTTACCTTTCGCCTGAGTTGAAGGCATTCCCCGCCGGTTCATTCGATCCGCAGGGGTTTTGGTCATCCACTGAAGTGACGCCGCTGGTGCTGGCCTTGAATACGAATTTGGTATCTTCGGATGAGGCACCACGCAGCTATCAAGACCTCTTGCAACCGAAGTGGAAGGGTAAAATGAATTTCGGCAGCGATGAGTACGCGTGGTACTCAGTGATGCTCGATGGCATGGGCAAAGCCAAAGGGCTCGAGTACATGAAAGCCTTAGCGCGCCAGCAGCTCCATATACCCGGTGGCAGCAGCATCATGCGGCTCCAGCTCATGCTGGCGGGTGAATCGGCGCTCGCCATCGCTGCGCGCGGGCGCCGCGCCACCGAATACAAGGAAAAAGGTGCGCCGATCGATTACCGCCTGCTCGAGCCGTACCCCGCCGAACCGAATGGCCTGGCCCTGATGCGCCGCTCCGCACATCCCCATGGATCGATTCTTTTCATCGACTGGATGTTATCGGAAGAGGGTCAAACCGTTTTGGCGCAGCAAATTCCACGCATCACGCTGCGCAAAGGCATCAAACAAATTCCGCGCCATCAGGAGCTTTATAAAAAAGAATTCGTCTTCGTTAATCCCGCTTCGATCGGCCCCAATCTGAATGATCTGATCGCTTCGTATCAGCAGATCTTCAACGTGCGTTAAACCTGTAGGGGGCGACCGGCGGTCGCCCTTTTAGAATTCGCAACGGTTCGAGCAAACCGTTAAGATTCGACAAATGCCTGTTGAGATCACGCAGCGTGGCGCCGGCAAAAAACTATCAAGCCGCAAAATCAAAAAAATTGCGCTCACAATCCTCGAGCTGGTCGCAGAGAAAAACGCCGAGCTCAGCCTGGCTTTGATCGGCAATCTCGAAATGAAAAAGCTCAATGCCCAATATCGCAACAAAGATTATCCCACCGATGTTTTGTCGTTTCCGATCGAGGGTGTCGTGCCGGAGGAAACGCGATTGCTGGGAGATGTCATCATTTCCGTCGAGAAAGCCGCTGAACAGGCGAAGGCTCGCGGCCACAGCTCTGAGCAGGAATTGATCACGTTATTGATTCATGGCGTCGTTCACCTGCTAGGCTACGATCATGAGCGCTCGGGGCGCGAGGCCCGAGCGATGCGGCAAGTGGAAAAAAGAATTTATCGCCAGCTTTGTGAGCGAGGAGTAATCAAGGTATAATTCCAACCGGTAAACGATCGTTCCTTCGAAAGCGAAAAAGCAATGTTGGAAGAAACAGCAGAACAGTTGACTCACCTCGAACAGCGTCTCGATCTTCTGCGGAGGCGTCTTTGACGTCGAAAGCAAGCAAAAGCGGATCGAGGAACTGAACCAGATCACCTCTCAGCCCGATTTCTGGAACGACGCAGAAAAAGCCCAGGCGATATTCAAAGAACAATCTGCGCTCAAAGCGGTCATCGACGCATGGGCAAAGCATCGCGCCGAGCTGGAAGAGGCCAGGTTTTTCCTTGATGTTGCTAAAGATGAAAAAAGCGAGGACGCCCTTGCCGAGGCCGCAACAAAGGTCGCCGCTGTTGGCAAAGAGATGGCCGAAACTGAGCTCAAGCAATTGCTCGGCGGTCCTGACGACCGGCGCAATGCCATCGTCAACCTTCATCCCGGCGCTGGCGGCACGGAGGCGCAAGACTGGGCGGAAATACTATTGCGCATGTATCTGCGCTGGTGCGACCGGCGCGGTTATCGGAAAGAGATCCTTGAATATCAACCCGGCGAAGAGGCCGGCGTTAAAAGCGTAACCTTCTTGGTGGAAGGCGACTATGCCTACGGCTACTTGAAAGCCGAGGCGGGCATTCACCGGCTCGTGCGCATCTCGCCGTTCGACGCCAATTCGCGGCGGCATACTTCGTTTGCGTCGGTTTTTGTCTATCCCGAAGTGGACGACGACATCAAAATCGAGATCAACGAGGCCGACCTGCGGGTCGATACCTATCGTTCGAGCGGCGCCGGCGGGCAGCACGTCAACAAAACCGACTCCGCCGTGCGTTTGACCCATCTTCCCACCGGGATTGTGGTCGCGTGTCAGAACGAGCGCTCGCAACACAAAAACCGCGCGATGGCGATGAAGATCTTGAAGTCGCGACTTTACGAGCTCGAGGTCGAAAAGCAAAAAGAAAAAATGGAGAGCTACCATAAAACAAAAAAAGACATCGCCTGGGGCAGTCAGATCCGCTCCTATGTGCTCGCTCCATACCGAATGGTCAAAGATCACCGCACCAATGTTGAAGTCGGCAATGCCGACGCTGTGCTCGACGGCGACCTTGATCAATTTATTCAGGCTTATCTGATGCAAGCCGACGAGTCGGCATAGCGCTCGATCCGAGCAGCAGTTGTGCAGCCTTTTAGTGAAAAAATTCGCCAACTCGGCGCGCCGCTAGCTCGGCGCGCCGTGGATGCGCTGCAAGTGAATCTCGGCCGTTACTGCAACCTGGCGTGCATCCATTGCCATGTCGAATCGGGTCCCACGCGCACAGAAATGATGAGCCGCGAAACTATCGAAGCCGTGCTCGCGTTTCTCGCCCGCAGCAGCATTCCCGCGTTGGATCTCACCGGCGGCGCGCCCGAGCTGCACCCGGATTTCGACTATTTGGTCGAATCCGCACGTGCCATGGATCGCCATGTGATGGATCGCTGTAACTTGACCGTCGTCTTCGAGCCGGGCAAGGATTATCTGCCGGAGTTTTTTAAACGCCATCAGGTGGAGTTAATCTGCTCCCTGCCCTGCTATTCCGAAGAAAACGTTGACCGGCAACGCGGCAAAGGGACATTCGATTTGAGCATCCGCGCTTTGCAGCGCTTGAACGAAATCGGCTACGGTCGGCCCGGTAGCGATCTTCTGTTGAACCTCGTTTATAATCCCGTCGGCCCACATCTGCCGCCGCCGCAAGTGAAACTCGAGCAGGAGTACAGACAAAAGTTGGGCGCGGAGTTCGGTATCGTTTTCAATCACCTTTTCTGTCTGACCAATATGCCGATCACGCGTTATGCCAAACATCTCAGATTGCGCCATGAATACGACCGTTATAACGATTTACTCGCAGAAAATTTTAATACCGCTACTCTGGATCATCTCATGTGCCGCAATCTGATCAGCATCGGTTGGGACGGCTCCGTCTATGATTGCGACTTCAATCAGATGCTCGATTATGCTTTGACCGACGCGGGAGAGAAGCTGAATGTCACCTCATTGACGGTTGAAGCGGTAGCCATGCGCAGGATTACGGTCGGTGATCATTGTTATGCCTGTAGCGCAGGCTCGGGCAGCAGCTGCGGCGGAGCTCTGATTTGAGCGGCAGTTCTGCGTTTTTTAACGCTCGAGTTCGCTCGCTTTTATGTTACCGTGAACCAAACGCTCTCGTTATTCGCCGGTGACGAGGGTTTTTCTTTTTAGTCTCCACAATCGCATGAATCTTCGTCGAGCAGCGCTTCTCGTCATCATTATTGCCATAGGAGCGGTTGGCTATTTATTGCTGCCGCTGCGGGATTGGTCTAGCCAGTTTGAGACATACATACGTTCTCTCGGCGCGCTCGGTCCGTTGTTGTTCGCATTTGCCTACATGGTTCTGACCGTCGTTTTATTTCCTGCAAGCATTCTGACCCTTGGAGCCGGGAGCTTGTTCGGTTTGAAGACGGGATTTTTTGCAGCTCTGCTGGGTGCGAACCTGGGCGCGCTCTGCTCGTTTCTTTTGGCGCGCAGTTTTTTGCGCGACAGGGTCGTGCGCTGGACGGCGGCGCATCCTAAGTTTCGTTTTCTTGACGAAGCGATCGGCAAGCAGGGCTTCAAAATGGTTTTGCTCTGCCGCTTGAGCCCGATTTTTCCGTTCATTCTGCTGAATTACTTTCTCGGCCTCACCTCGGTGCGCACCGGCGCTTACGTTCTCGGCAATTTATTCGGCATGATCCCGGCGAATTTTGTCTTTGTGTATATCGGCGCCACAGCGCATGACGCCGTTGCCGGACCTGCGGAAGCTTCTCTCGATTTTTATCAACAAGCCATAAGGTATCTAGGATTAGCCGCGACACTGGTGGTTTTTGCGGTGATCACACGCATGGCGCGGCGGGCATTACGTGAGGCCGAGCGCGCGCAGGACGGAACGGGCTTCCTCGGGCAAACGTCTACAAACGAACAATCGCCATCGGGCTAATTCAATAAATTGACACGAGGGGAGGCGGAGGACGAGGTGAAAATTACCGCGGTTTTTGGACAACACAAACTATTTTGGTTAGGCCTGGCACTAGCGATTCTGACCGGCCACTCGAACGCGCACTGTACATCCAAGGCCGAGGTTTGGCCGCGTTGGCAGCAGCACGATCCGGCGAACACCCAAACAATAGATCACAGCAGATGGCAGGCTTTTCTGCAAAAGTTGGTCGTCACAAATCACCCTTCGGGCATCAATCGGGTCCGTTATCAAGCGCTAAGCGCCGCGGACTTTACGGCTTTGCAGGGCTATATTAGATCGATGCAGGAAGTGACGATCTCGAACTATAATCGCGCCGAACAAAAAGCTTTTTGGATCAATGTCTATAACGCTCTCACGGTCCACCTCGTCGTGTCGCGCTACCCAGTGGCATCCATCCGCGACATCAATATTTCGCCCGGTCTTGCAACGCGCGGTCCGTGGGGTGCGAAGCTGTTTTCCGTCGAAGGTGAAAAAATTTCTCTGGATGATATCCATCATCGTATTCTCCGTCCCATTTGGAAGGACCGCCGAGCGCATTACGCGCTGACGAACGCCACTCTCGGCTCTCCTCATCTCCAAGCAACCGCCTACACGGCTGAAACCAGCGAAGCCTTGCTGGAAAGATCCGCTCGCGAATTCATCAATCACCCGCGCGGCGTGTCGATACAAAAGGGTCGCCTTCAAGTGTCGAGCCTTTACGTTTGGTTTCAGGAGGATTTTGGGGGCAGCGCGGACGGCTTGATGGAGCACTGGCAGGATTATGCCGATGCAGCACTGGCGGATGCCCTGGCGAATTATAACGGCGGCTTGGTCCATGATTATGACTGGGCGCTTAACGGCATCGACATAAAACACTAGGACCGTGTTTACAGGTCAGCCGAGAATCTCGGTTATTCTCCCAGTCTTAAACGAAGAACGGGTCATCGCTAAAACCTTGCAATCGCTGCTCTCGCTCATGCCCTATGAGATTATTGTAGTGGACGGAGGCAGCAGCGATCGTACCCGCGCAATCTGCGAGCAATGTGGTGTCAAGGTTCTGACGTCCGAGCCGGGCCGAGCGCGGCAGATGAACTGCGGGGCAAAAAACGCCAGTGGCGATGTGCTGCTGTTTCTTCATGCCGACACAACATTGCCGGCTTCCGCGCTGCAAGATGTAAGCGCGGCGATGCGCGATCCGAATTGTCCGGGTGGCCGTTTCGATCTCGAGATCGATGGCGCGCAGTGGATGCTGAAAGTCATTGCGAGACTGATCAACTGCCGCTCCCGTATTACTAAGGTTGCCACCGGTGATCAGGCGCTGTTCGTGAGCCGCCCGGTTTTCGAAACCATGGGCGGATTCCAAGATATTCCGCTGATGGAAGACATCGCTTTCTGTCGCGCGCTCAAACGCGTCGGGCCGATCGCCTGTCTAACGACCCGGGTGATCACTTCTGGCCGGCGCTGGGAAACACACGGAGTTTGGCGGACGATCATTAAGATGTGGGCGCTTAAGCTGGGTTATCTAGCAGGCGTTTCGCCCCACCACCTCAAACGATTTTATGCCGATACGCGCTAATGCCTTGGTCGTCATGGTCAAGGCGCCCACTCCGGGCCGCGTGAAGACCCGGTTGATGCCGTTTCTCTCCGCGGCGCAAGCCGCCGCGCTAGCTAGCGCTCTGTTGCTCGACCAGCTCGAACATCTGCGCGCATTGCGAAATACCGATCTCTATCTCGCCTTCACGCCGGCGTCCGCGCGCCCGTCGATGAGACGAATGGCGCCGGCTCGCTTTAGCCTATTTCCGCAGCGCGGAAAGGACGTCGGCGCGCGCATGCACCATAGCTTCGCGACTCTCTTCGCCAAAGACTATAAGTGTATCGTTCTCGTTGGCGCTGATTTGCCGCCCCTACCGGTAAGGTATTTTACCCAAGCATTTATCTATTTGGACGGAAAGAAATCTCCCCTTCATCCCCCTTTAGCAAACCATGTCCTGAGCGGAGTCGAAGGAAGAGGGGGATTTGACGAACCGCAGCCACGGGTCGTATTGGGGCCGAGCCATGACGGCGGTTATTACCTGATCGGCCTCAATCGAGCGATGCCGGAGATCTTCGCCAAGATGAGGTGGAGTCACGATCGGGTTTTCGCTCAAACCCTGACGAGATTGCGGACTTTGTCAGTGCCGACGTTCGCGCTACCCGAATGGTTCGACGTCGACACCATCAAGGACCTGAAGCGACTGTTGCTTCTGAGAGGGGCACCGCATAAAGCAATGAGACACACCTTGTCGCTGCTCCGTCGCCTGCCAATCCTGAAATCCACCAACCGCCGCAAAAGCGCCGCGCGAAAGCATCTGAGAATCCATTGATCGCGGTTGTACTTTGTCGAGTAATGATCAATCTTTAATGTCAGGATGGCGACGCGGCTTCTTAAGCCCGACTACCGTCATTTCTAGCGTGATGCATCGCTTTTACCGAAGCGGAGAATCGAGTGGCCTACCAACCTATACAAAATTACGGCTTGATTGGCGACTTGCACACTGCGGCTCTGGTGGGCATGAATGGCTCGATCGACTGGCTCTGCTTTCCGGCCTTCGACTCTCCCAGCGTTTTCGGCGCCCTGCTCGATGACAAGAAAGCAGGCCGTTTTCAAATCAGCCCGCGCGCTGACAACATTACTCACAAACAATTCTATTGGCCGGACAGCAACGTCCTCGTTACCCGTTTCTTGTCGCCGGACGGGGTTGGCGAAATTACCGATTTTATGCCGGTTGACGAGCCCGCTTCCTGGCACGGTAAACACCAGTTAATACGGCGTGTCACTGTCGTGCGTGGATCATTGGCCTTCCAGATGATCTGCCAGCCTGCGTTCAACTACGCCCGCGATCAGCATCGCGTGACAAGCTGCGATCAGGGTGTGGTTTTCCACTCAGCGAATTTGACCCTCGCGCTCTCCACAAAGGTGCCGCTCAAGGTTCACGCCACCGGAGAAGTTTCTGCCGAGTTTACGCTGCACGAGAACGAGACGGCAACGTTTCTGCTCCATCAAGTGGCGTCCGACGCAGGTTGCGGCGAGGGCTTGACCGACACTGAAGCTCAGACACTATTCGAGAGCACGGTACGCTACTGGAGGCGCTGGATTTCCAAGTGCACCTATGTTGGACGTTGGCGCGAGACCGTCTACCGCTCCGCGCTGGTCCTCAAACTTTTGACCTACGAGCCCACCGGCGCGATCGTTGCCGCGCCGACCTGCAGCCTGCCAGAAAACATCGGCGGCGGCAGAAATTGGGATTACCGCTACACTTGGATCCGCGATGCGGCTTTTACGCTCTATGCCTTCATGCGCATCGGTTTTACCGAGGAGGCGGCACGTTTCATCGATTGGCTCGAAGCGCGCACCCATGAGCTGGCCCCCGACGGTTCATTGCATATCATGTATGGCATCGACGGCCGGCATAACTTGAGTGAAGAGATCCTCGATCATCTGGAAGGCTATCGCGGCTCGCGGCCGGTGCGAATTGGCAATGGCGCTTATAACCAGCATCAGATCGATATCTATGGCGAGTTGCTCGATTCGATCTATCTCTACAACAAGTACGGTACGCCGATTTCTCACGCGCTCTGGAAAGAAGTGCGGCGTATGCTCGAGTGGGTTTGTGAAAACTGGCAAGGCAAGGACTATGGCATCTGGGAAGTGCGTGGCGAGCCGCAGCATTTTGTCTATTCCAAGCTCATGTGTTGGGTAGCGTTGGATCGCGGGTTGCGCCTTGCGGAAAAGCGTTCCTTTCCCGCCGATCGCGACCGTTGGCTCAAACAGCGAGACGCGATTTATGAAGACGTCTTGACTCACGGCTGGAGGGAAAAACGTCAGGCGTTTACCCAATACTACGGCAGCGAATCCCTCGATGCCGCCAATCTTCTCATGCCGTTGGTCTTTTTCATGTCGCCCACCGATCCTTCGATGGTGCGCACCATCGATGCGATCAAAAGTCCTTTCGATCAGGGCGGCTTGATGTCGAACAATTTGATCTATCGCTATCATCCAAAATCCGAGGTGGATGGATTGGAATGGGATGAGGGAACTTTCAATATGTGCACCTTCTGGCTCGTGGAAGCGATGACGCGCGCGGGCCGCACGGACAAACGGCGACTGGAGGAAGCGAGATTGATTTTTGAAGGCATGCTTGGATACGGCAGCCATCTGGGCTTGTATGGCGAAGAGACCGGACCCTGCGGTGAGGCCTTGGGAAATTTTCCTCAAGCGCTCACACATCTGGCACTGATCAGCGCTGCCTTCAATCTGAATCGCGCTCTGGACTCGAATGATCAGGAGTGGCCTGGACTTCAGGGAACGGGTAAAAGCGAGGCGAGTCGCACTCAAACAAAGGGCACGTCAAAGTAAATCGACTGCCCACCGCCGTGCTTACTGAGCGTTTTACGCTTGAGGTGCGCGGGACTTATCACGGCCACTCGAATGCAATAGTATGAATTTATACCGTTATTGCGAGCATAGTGGAGGGACAACCAGGTGAACCAAGCACTGGACGCGCTCTGCATTAATACGATCCGAATGTTGTCGGTGGACGCCGTTCAGAAGGCCAACTCTGGACACCCCGGCGCGCCCATGGGACTGGCGCCGGCCGCCTATACTCTGTGGACGCGCTTTCTCAAGCATAATCCACGTAACCCTGAGTGGTGGGATCGTGATCGTTTCGTCTTGTCAGCTGGTCACGGCTCCATGCTGCTCTACAGCATGCTTTTTTTGACGGGATACGACCTTCCCCTTGAGCAGATTAAACAATTCCGCCAGTGGGGCAGCCTCACTCCGGGTCATCCCGAACGCGAGCTGACGCCTGGCGTGGAAACCACCACAGGTCCGCTCGGCCAGGGGTTCGGCAATGGCGTCGGTATGGCGATGGCCGAAGCTCATTTGGCGGCACGCTATAATCGGCCGGGATTTGAGATCGTCAATCATTTTACCTATGCCATCGTCAGCGACGGCGATTTAATGGAAGGTGTTGCCGCTGAAGCGGCGAGTCTCGCCGGCCACCTCAAATTGGGGAAATTGATCTACCTCTACGACAACAACCGGATTTCTCTCGCTGGCGCCGCCGATCTGAGCTTCACCGAAGACTGTGCCAAACGCTTCGAGGCTTACGGCTGGCACACCCTCTCGGTGGAGAACGGCAACGACCTCGAGGCGATCCACGGCGCGATCCGCGCTGCGCGGGAGGAACAATCGCGTCCGTCATTGATCCTGCTCCGCACCCACATTGGTTTCGGTTCGCCGGGAAAGCAGGACACTTTCGAAGCACACGGCTCGCCTCTCGGCGAAGCTGAAGTCAAGCGCACCAAAGAGAACCTCGGCTGGCCGCTCGAGCCCGCGTTCTATATTCCCAAAGAAGCCGAGACGCATTTCCACGCCGCGATCAGCACCGGTCAAAAGGCCGAAGCGAACTGGCAAGAACACTTCAATGCGTATCGTGAAAAATTCTCCGATCTCGCCAGGGAATTCCAGCAAATCATGAGCGGCGCCTTGCCGGCAAATTGGCAAGCTTCGATCCCGAGCTTTCCCGCCGACCCCAAGGGTCTTGCGACGCGCGCTGCATCGGGAAAGATTATTGCCGCGCTCGGCACCGCGCTGCCCACGCTGATCGGTGGATCGGCGGACTTGAATCCTTCGACGTTCACGGTCTTGCCCAAGCTCGGCGATTTTGAAAGCCCGCAGCGAAAGTTTATTGATAATCAGGGTTCGGCGGGCGGCGATTGGAATTATGCCGGGCGAAATATACATTTCGGCGTGCGCGAGCATGCGATGGGCGCGACGATCAATGGGATGGCGGCGCACGGCGGTCTGATTCCGTTCGGCTCAACTTTTCTTATCTTCTCCGACTACATGCGCCCATCGATGCGCCTGGCGGCGCTGATGGAGCTCGGCGTGATCTATGTTTTCACGCACGACAGCATCGGTCTCGGCGAGGACGGGCCGACCCACCAACCGGTGGAGCAGCTGGCGGCGCTTCGCGCCATCCCGCGTCTGATCGTCATTCGGCCCGGCGACGCCAACGAGACTTCAGTCGCCTGGCAGATCGCGATCGAAAGTCGCTCATGTCCAGTGGCATTGGTCTTGAGCCGTCAGAACGTACCGACTCTGGAGCGTAGCCAATACGCATCTGCGGACGGTTTGCGCAGCGGCGCTTATGTTCTTGCCGATGCTCCCGGCGGACGGGCCGACATCATCCTGATCGGCACGGGATCGGAGCTTTCCCTGGTCGTTGCGGCACGAGAGAGACTCGCAAAACAAAACATTCACGCGCGCGTTGTTTCCATGCCGAGTTGGGAGTTGTTCGATCAACAGCCAGAGGAGTACCGCGCAACGATTTTGCCAAAATCGGTGCCGGCGCGGCTCGCCGTAGAAGCGGCGCTTCCTCTGGGATGGCACCGCTACGTTGGTGACAACGGCGATGTCGTCGGCATCGAAAGGTTTGGGGCTTCGGCTCCAGGAAACGTGGTCATGGAAAAGCTCGGCTTCACCGTTGATCACGTGGTCGAGCGCGCGACAGCACTGCTGGGAAAATAGTCATGCGCATTGTGGTCGGGGCGGACCATGCCGGCTTCGAAATGAAACAGACGGTCGCCGGCCATTTACGCCATCTTGGACATGAGGTCGTCGATATCGGAACCAACAGCGATAGCCCAGTGGATTATCCGGACTTTGCCGAGGCGCTGGCCAAGGCGATCAACGCTGGCGAGGCCGAGCGCGGCGTCCTGATCTGCGGCAGTGGGGTTGGCGCGTCCGTCGCCGCCAATAAAGTCCCCGGAATCCGCGCCGGGCTTTGCCATGATACTTATTCCGCGCGCCAGGGCGTCGAGCATGACGATATGAACGTCCTCGTGCTCGGCGCGCGCGTGATCGGAGTCGAGCTAGCGCGCGAATTGGTCAACAATTTCTTGGCGGCACAATACAGCGACGAGGCGCGTCATCGTCGCCGAGTGGCAAAAGTCAAAGCTTTGGAGCAGCGCTACGGGAAAAATACCTGATTCGAGAGTAGCGTCGCCACAACAATTGCGCTGCGAGTCATCCTGAGCGGAGTGAAGAATCTCGCCGAGGGCTTCGTTACAAGACAGCGCGGTCCTTCCGCGAGTTTATCCTGAGCGAAGCCGAAGGAGCGACAGGTTGACAGGGCGACGCGACCTCTTGAGGGAGGATCAAATGAATCCGTTAAAGCAATTGGCAGAACAAGGTCAGTCGATTTGGCTGGATTATATTCGCCGCGATCTCATCCGCAGCGGCGAGCTGAAACGACTAGTGGAAGAAGATGGGTTACGGGGAGTCACCAGCAATCCCACGATATTCGACAAAGCGATGTCCGGCAGCACGGATTATGACATGGCGCTCCGGGCATTGCTCGCCGGCAATCTGCACGCCGCGGTGGGAGAACTCTTCGAGCCGTTGGCGATCGAAGACATTCAGATGGCCGCCGACGTTTTGCGCGCGGTTTACGACGAAACTCACGGAGATGATGGCTATGTAAGCCTTGAGGTCTCGCCGCATCTCGCCGATGACACCGAGAAAACGATTAGCGAAGCGCAGCGGCTGAGAACCGCCGTCGACCGGCCGAACGTCATGATCAAAGTGCCGGCGACCCCGGCGGGCCTTCCCGCCATCGAGGAGTTGATCGCCAAGGGCGTGAACGTCAATATCACTTTGATGTTTTCCATGCACCACTACGAAGCCGTCGCGCGTGCCTATATCCACGGCTTGGAGCGCTGCGGCAATCCGGCCGGCGTGGCCTCGGTGGCGTCTTTTTTCGTCAGCCGCGTCGACACGGCCGTTGATAAAGCCCTCGAGGAGAGCGGCAATCCCGAAGCCAAGGCGCTCGCCGGCAAAATCGCCATCGCCAATTCCAAGGTCGTCTACCGTCGGTTTTTGGAGATTTTTCATGGCGAGGGTTTCGCCGCTCTACGCCAGCGCGGCGCGCGCGTCCAGCGACCTTTATGGGCAAGCACGGGGACGAAAAATCCCGCCTATTCGGATGTGCTCTACGTCGAAAATCTAATCGGAGCGGAGACCGTGAATACAATGCCACCGGAAACCCTCAATGCGTTCCGGGATCACGGGAAAGTTCCGGGCGCGACGGTGAAGCAAAGCTTGGAGGAAGCCGAAAACGCACTGGCGAAACTCGCGAGGTTCGGCATCGATTTGGATGCCATCACGGAGAAGCTTCAGAAAGATGGCGTCGCCGCGTTTAAAGCATCTTTCGATCAACTTATGTCGGGTCTGGAAAAAAAGCGCCACGCGATGATCGGTGCTGAGTTGGACCGGCTCGAGCTTCACCTCGGCACATATCAGAAACGGATCGATCGGCGCATGGCCCAGTGGCAAAAGGCCGGCATCGTAAGCCGGATCTGGAAAAAAGATTACACGGTTTGGTCCAAGACTCCTGAGCCCGAATTAACCGACCGGTTAGGCTGGCTTGAGTTACCTGAAACCATGGGCGAACAGTGCGACAAGCTTTCGGCTCTTGCTGATCAAGCCAAAGCCGACCATATAAAGGATGCCGTGCTCCTCGGCATGGGCGGTTCGAGTCTGGCGCCGGAAGTCTTTCAGCAGACCTTCGGCAACGCCGAGGGGTATCCCCGGCTTCATGTTCTCGACAGCACCCATCCCGCTGCGGTCAAAGATCTCGAGTCACACATCGATTTGACGCACACGTTGTTTATCGTCTCGAGCAAGTCGGGCACAACCACCGAAACGAATTCGTTCTTCTATTACTTCTGGGACAAGCTTAAGCAGATCGAGGGAGAGCCGGGCTCGCATTTCGTCGCCATAACCGATCCGGGAACGCCATTGCAGAATCTCGCGACCGAGAGGGGCTTCCGAGGGATTTTCAACGCGCCCGAGGAAGTCGGCGGGAGATACTCGGCGCTGACCGTATTTGGCTTGCTGCCGGCGGCCCTGATTGGCGTCGACGTCAAAGAAGTTTTGGCGCGCGCGCGTCGCATGAGGGCTGCTTGCTCGGCGACGACAGCGGAAAACCTGCATCCCGCGATACTTCTTGGCGCCGCCCTCGGAGAGCTGGCGCTCGCAAAGCGGGACAAAGTAACTTTCCTGTGTTCTCCTTCGCTCACTGGTCTTCCCTCCTGGATCGAGCAATTGATCGCCGAAAGCACCGGCAAGGAGCGTAAAGGCATTATCCCGATCGCTAACGAAAGCTTGGCAGCGCCAGAAACCTATGGCGCCGATCGATTTTTTGTTTATCTGCGTTTAGACGGTGATGAAAACCATTCCCTCGATCGGCAAACGGCAGCTCTTGAAGCCAATGGCCATCCGCTGGCGCGCATCGAGCTCAAGGACAAATACGACCTCGGCCAGGAATTTTTCCGCTGGGAATTTGCCGTCGCCGCTGCCGGAGCGGCAATCGGCATTCATCCCTTCAACCAGCCCGATGTGCAACTGGCGAAAGATCTCGCCAAGCAAGCGATGAGTGAGGCGGACGGCAAAAAAACCAACAAGCAGAAGGACAATATTGCAGTTGGCGACAAAGATCGCTTGCGCAATGCCCTCGATTCATGGCTCGGCAAGAAAAAACCGCGCGATTACATCGCGGTGCACGCCTATATCGATCCTTCGCCCGAAAACGCCACGCATCTGCAAGCACTCTGCACCGCCATTCAACAGCGTGTTGCTCTCGCCACCACGCTTGGGTTTGGACCACGCTTTCTCCATTCAACGGGCCAGCTTCATAAGGGCGGAGCGAACTCAGTCATGGTGTTACAGATCATCGATCAGCCCATCGACAACTTGTCCGTGCCGGAGACCAACTATACCTTTGACGCCCTGATTCAGGCCCAAGCATGGGGCGACTTCACGGCGCTCAAACAACGGCGCCGCCGCGTGCTCAGAGTGGACTTGGGGAGCGATGACAGCGCAGGTTTGAGTCTTTTAACTGAGGCAGTGCGCGGCGATTAGTTCTTCCCAGGAGGAACGCTCATGGAACTTGGAATCATCGGCCTTGGACGAATGGGCGCCAATATGACCGAGCGACTCGTCCTCGGTGGGCATAGGATGATCAGCTTCGATCGTAACCCCGAGGCGATCCAAAGAGTTGTCGATAAAGGCGCGCTAGGCGCCCGTTCGCTGGCTGATTTTGTCAAACAGCTATCGCTGCCACGGGCGATTTGGCTGATGGTGCCCTCGGGAGATCCTGTCGATCAGACCATCGAACAGTTGTTGCCGAACCTTTCCCAAGGCGACATTCTGATCGACGGCGGCAATTCTAAATACAAGGATTCTCTCCGGAGAGCGGAAAAACTCAAGCCTCACGGCATCCATTTTGTTGACGCAGGGACCAGTGGCGGAATCTGGGGATTACAAAAAGGCTATTGCCTGATGGTCGGCGGTGAAAAAGCTGTCGTCGATCATCTCGAACCGATTTTTAAGACGCTGGCGCCTCCTCGTGGCTATTTACATGTCGGACCGGCGGGTGCGGGACATTTCGTCAAGATGATTCACAACGGTATTGAGTACGGGATGCTCCAAGCTTATGGCGAAGGATTCGAGTTGCTCAAAGCCTCCGACTTCAAGCTCGATTTGGCCAAAATTGCCCATCTCTGGAATCAGGGTAGCGTGGTGAGATCCTGGCTGTTGGAACTGGCCGAGGACGCCTTCAAAGAGGATCCTGAGCTGGCAGATATCCAGGGCTACATTGATGACTCGGGCGAAGGACGTTGGACGGTTGAAGAAGCGATCGAGAAACGCGTGCCCACTCCGGTGCTCATGATCTCGCTCTTCGCCCGTTTTGCGTCACGCCAGGAAGATTCTTTTTCTGCAAAAGTCATCGCCGCGTTGCGCAATGAATTTGGCGGTCATGCGGTAAAGCGAGGCTAATGCTATGGTTCTTGATCCGCACGAGTATATTCCGCATCCTAGCGCGGGCCCGACAAAAAAGCCGCACGCCTGCGTGCTGGTGATATTCGGCGCGTCCGGTGATCTCACCAAACGAAAGCTTATTCCGGCGCTGTACAATCTGGCGCTCGAAAATCGCTTGCCGGAGCGCTTCGCTGTGGTGGGTTATGCCCGCAGCGAAATGAGCGACGATGTGTTTCGCGAAAAAATGCGGGACGCTGTCAAAGAGTTTTCCCGCACCGGTTTGGCAAACGAATCGGTCTGGGAGCAGTTTGCTGCAACTCTCTATTATGTTCGCGGCGGCTATGAACAAAACGATGGGTTTCGCAGGCTGAAGGAGTTGGTCGAGGGCTTCGACCGCGGCAGCCGGGTCTTGCCGGCGCGGGTTTTTTATTTGGCCACGCCACCGGACGCCTACGAGCAACTGATCCAATGCATTGCTCGAACCGGCTTGGCTTCCAAGGAAAGCGACGGTGAGCAGCGCGCGCGAGTGGTCATCGAAAAACCGTTCGGTACCGACCTGCAGACCGCGCGCGAGCTCAATCAGCGCATCCACGAGGTGTTGGACGAACGGCAAATCTACCGCATCGATCATTATCTCGGTAAGGAAACCGTACAGAACATCATGGTCTTTCGTTTCGCCAATGCGGTATTCGAGCCGATCTGGAACCGCCGCTACGTGGATCACGTACAGATCACTGCGGCGGAATCGGTAGGCGTGGAAAATCGCGGCGGTTATTATGAACAAGCCGGCGTAGTCCGCGACATGTTTCAAAACCACTTACTGCAACTGCTCTGCGCGACGGCGATGGAACCTCCCGTCGGTCTCGATGCCGATTCCGTGCGCGATGAAAAAGGCAAGCTGCTCAAATCGGTTCGACCCGTTGCCGCGGAAGAAGTCGCCGCAGCAGCGGTCCGCGGGCAGTATGGACCCAGCAGGGTGGATGGTCAGGAGGTGCCCGGCTATCGACAGGAGCCGGGTGTCGCGAAAAATTCGCCGAACGTCACCTATGCGGCGATTCGGTTTTTCATCGATAACTGGCGCTGGGAGGGCGTGCCCTTTTACCTCCGTTCGGGCAAACGCATGCCGAAACGAGTCACCGAAGTCGCCATTCAGTTTAAACGACCGCCGATGCTGCTTTTCAAATCGCACGCCGTTGAAGACGTGAACCCGAATGTCCTGGTGATGCGGATTCAACCGGACGAGGGCGTCTCTCTGACCTTCGAAGTTAAACCTCCCGGACACGACATGATTATTCGCCCGTTATGCCTCGACTTTGACTACGAGGAGTCTTTCGGCAACAGTCCGCCGGAAGCGTACGAAACCTTGTTGGAAGACTGTATCGAGGGCGACTCAACTCTTTTTACCCGTCACGACTGGGTGGAATTAGCCTGGTCGCTCATGGATCCGATCATTCAGGTCTGGAACCTGAGTCGGCCGAGAAATTTTCCCAACTACGAAGCGGCTTCCTGGGGTCCCAAAGAAGCCGACGAATTCATGGCGCGCGAAGGACGGCGCTGGCGCAAGCCGTAACTGTTCCACACCAGCGGAGTTCACCACGAAAGAGATAAAGGTTGGCAGTTTTGGAAACCGAACTTTCGCCTGCTTCGCGTGCCCCTTGAAAAAAAGCCGGATTGAATGGGAATACGTCAAGACTTATCACCCCCCGAACGCTTTAGTCGGGGGCCAGTCACAATTTCGCCCGTGGTGAGTAGAAATCATGCCTAACAGGTCCCTGGTTCTCGCCGGCGATATCGGCGGCACTAAAACCAGTCTTGCGTTGTTTTCGGTCCACGGCGACAAGCTTCGTATTGAGGCCGAGCGCAATTTTCCGAGCAAACAGTACTCCGGTCTGACGCCCATTCTCGAGGAATTCGGTGTTCACAAGCAGCAGATCGACGCGGCGTGCTTCGGGATCGCCGGACCTGTCGTCGACGGTCGGGTGAAAACGACCAATCTTCCATGGATCATCGATAGCCAAGTACTTTGCCAGGCACTTAAAGTCGAGACGGTTTATCTGCTCAATGATTTGGAAGCGGCAGCCTACGGCATCTTCACTCTAGAGGACGACGAATTCTATTTCCTCAACCAAGGCATCCTGCACCACACCGGCAATAAGGCACTGATCGCCGCCGGTACGGGCTTGGGACAAGCGATTCTCTACGACGACGGCCGCCATTTTCGCGCGCTTCCATCGGAGGGTGGCCACGCCGATTTTGCGCCCCGCAACGAACTGGAAATCGAGCTGTTACGCTATCTTGTCGCTCGCTTTGGTCACGTGAGCTACGAGAGGGTTTTATCCGGTCCGGGACTATTTAATATTTACCGCTTTCTTAAAGAAAGTCGCGGCATGGAAGAACCATCCTGGCTGGCGGAGCATTTCAGCGCCGGCGATGACGCCAGCGCGACAATTTCCACAGCGGCGCTCGCCGGCAAAGCTGAGATCTGTGTCAAAGCGCTCGATCTGTTCGTATCGATCTATGGCGCGGAAGCCGGCAATATGGCGCTCCGTTTCAAGTCGGTCAGAGGTCTCTATGTTGGCGGCGGCATCGCGCCCAAAATTCTCGACAAGCTGAAGGATGGCACGTTCATGCGCTCTTTTATCGATAAAGGACGCTACACCGAATTATTGGC
>Ga0207706_10001538_pt1 | contig 22878 bp, 17 predicted proteins | sample KBSC53metaG_FD_184318 | JGI IMG/M metagenome (GOLD analysis project Ga0207706, IMG submission 184318) | Corn rhizosphere microbial communities from Kellogg Biological Station, Michigan, USA - KBS C5-3 metaG (SPAdes) (version 2) | ecosystem: Host-associated > Plants > Roots > Rhizosphere > Soil ... | reverse complement strand
GTCGGCTGTCGCGAGCAGGGCCAGGGTCCGGTAGCCGTCGGCGACCCCGGCCAGCTCGGCCGCGGCCTCGCGGGCGGCGCCGAGGTCGCCGGTGGCGAGCAGGATCTCCACGGCGGCCGGGAGCAGCCGGGCCCGTTCCAGCCGGTCGCCGGTCTCCCCGAGCACCCGGCGGATCGCCGCCGCGGCGGCCTCGGTGCGTCCCTGGGCCAGCCGGAGCAGGGCCAGCCCGGGCTGCGGCTCCCGGCCCCAGCGGCTCGCCAGCTGGTAGGCCTCCTCGGCCGCCTGGAGCTGGCCGAGGACCCGGTGGGCCTCGGCCTGCTGGTAGCAGGCCGCCCCGATGGCCAGCTCGTCGGACGCCTCGGCCAGCCGCTCGGCGGCCCGCCGGGCCGCCTCGACCGCCTCCGGCCAGGCCCCGCCCAGCCGCAGGATCTCGGCCTGGTGGACCAGGCACTGGCCGGTGAAGGTGACCAGTCCGGGCTGGCTGTCGCACCACGCGCTCAGGGCCGCGGTCCACTCGCGGGCCCGGCGCAGCTCGGCCACCTGCTGGCAGACCTCGATCACCCCGCAGTAGATCGTGCCCGTCACCGGCGGCGTGAGCTCGCCGGCCACGGCCGCCACCATGGCCTCGTCGAGCATGGCGAGGCCGCCGGGGACGTCGCCGCCGGTCACCGCGGCCGCCCCCTGCAGGAACTGGGCCAGGGCGACCAGGTCGGCCTCGCCGGCCCGCCGGCCGATCCCGGCCGAGCGCGCCGCCGTCACCTGGGCGGCGGCGTGGTCCCCGGCCTGGAGCTGCTCCATGGCCGCCGGGATCAGCAGGTAGCCCTGCTCGGGGCAGTCAGGCGGCTCGTGCTCCAGCAGCCGCCTGGACCGGGCCAGCCAGCCGCTGCCCTGGGCCAGCTCGCCCCGGCCGAGCAGCATGAAGCCCAGCCAGAAGGCGCTGCGGGCCGCCCGCCGGTGGTCGCCCTGGCGGGCGAAGGCCTGCTCGGCCCGCTGCAGGGCGGCCATCGCCTCCACGACCCGGCCACCGAGGTAGGCCGTGGTCACTGCCAGCTCCAGCTCGTCGGCGTCCAGGCGGCTCACCACCTCGCGTGAAGGCGTCTCACCACATCATGACAGCCGTCTCGCCCGAGCCCTGGCTGAAGTAGAGGCGGACCCTGCAGGGTGTACTGGCGGGTGGCGGTCGGGCGGAGCAGAAGTCGCGTTGCTGGCCGGCCAGGACGGCCAGCTCGCGGGACTGGAACGGGACCAGCTCGGGCAGCTCGTGCTCCTCCTCGGCCGGGTAGAAGGCCCTGACCCAGGACAGGTCGCGGGGCGACAGCCCGCCGCCCGGCCGCAGCGGCTGGGTCCGGTACCGCTCCGGCTGGAGGATGAGGCCGGCCGGGAACGGGTACTCCATGATCGAGTCGGGGTCCCAGTTGGAGCCCTGCACGGTGTCCGGCTCGATCTTGCGCAGGATGTTCCACTGGGTCGTGTCCCGGGACCAGTTGTTGGGCGGGCCGCCGAGGGTGGTGTAGACCTTCTCCTCGTCCCAGACGATGCCGGCGTTGGGGTTCTGGTGCTCGTGGGGCAGCCCCAGGGTGTGGCCGATCTCGTGCAGGGCGGTGTCGGCCTCCCGGGGCGCCCGGAGCAGGTCCCAGCCGAAGTTCATGGTCCGCTCGTTGACCCCCCGGTCGAGGATCTGGCGGCCCAGGTACGACCAGGCGCCGTCGCCCTCCATGAACCCGACCCGGATCTCGGCCTCGTCCCTGGAGGTCACCTCCACGAACTCCAGCCCGATGCCCTGGGCCTTCCAGTGGTCGAAGGCGTTGCGGACGACGTCCTGGTGGGCCTTGTCGGTCGTCCAGGGCCGCCACTGGCTGGTCCCGTCGGCACTGAACACGTGCTCGCCGTCGGTCTCCCGGTCGAAGAAGTAGTAGTGCAGGACGGTGTGGTTCACCCACTTGGACTCGTTGACCAGGATCGCCTCGACCCGCGCCGGGTCCATCCCCGCGGGGAGCTCCCGCGGCGCGACCGGCGGGAGCGAGCAGTAGGAGTAGGTCTCGTCCACAGCTGGCACAGGTGGCTCCCTTCCTCGGTGGCCTCGTGGTAGAAGCGGGCCAGAAGGCAAGCCAACAGCAATCCAGTGGGACGGGCAGTGACATGGGGCACGGGCCGGAGGTGACGGGCGGCACAGGAGGCCGGCGGCGGGCGCTGGTCGACGGGATGAACCTGATCGGGTCGCGGCCCGACCGCTGGTGGAACGACCGGGACGGCGCCGTGCACCGGCTGGTCGGGGAGCTGGACCGGTTCGCCGCGGCCACCGGGGAGGACGTGACCGTGGTGTTCGACCGGCGGCCGCCCGACCTGGAGCCGGGGCGCCACGGTTCGGTCGAGGTCGCCTTCGCCTCCCGGCGGGGCCGCGACGCGGCCGACCACGAGATCGTGGCCATGGTCGCCGCCGACCCCGACCCGGGCGGCATCCAGGTGGTGACCTCGGACCGGCGGCTGGCCGAGCGGGTGCGCGACCTGGGTGCCACGGTCGAGCCGTCGTCGCGGTTCCGGGGGCGGGTCGACCGGGCCCTGGAAACCGACCCGTATCGGTAGGGACCGGTCGAACGCCTGTCGTTACATGGGCAACCTGGTCCTGATCGCCGACGACGACCGCGACATCGTCCGTTTCGTGGCCCTCAACCTGCGCCTTGAGGGCTTCGAGGTGGTCGTGGCCACCGACGGCCAGGACGCCCTCGACATGGCCCTCGACGTCCGGCCCAGCCTGATCCTGCTGGACACGATGATGCCGCGCATGGACGGCTACGAGGTCTGCTCCCGGCTGCGGGACCAGCGGCCGGACGCCCAGATCCCGGTGATCATGCTGACCGCCAAGTCGATGGACGCCGACCGGAGCATGGCCTACACCGCCGGGGCCGACGACTGGGTGACCAAGCCGTTCGACCCCGCCGACCTGGTCTCCAAGGTCAAGGACCACCTGCGCGACCACGAGGCGGCGCGCTAGCGGCTCCCCTCCCGGGTGCTTGAGCCGGCTGCGGGTCTGGTCGATACGGTACCCATGACCGCGATCCGCGTTGACAGGCGGGCGCTCCGGCGCGACCGGGCCGATCGCTGGTCGGCCGCGGTCCGGGGCGCGGCCGTGGCCGTAGTGCTGGTCGGGGTGGTGGGATCGGCGCTGCTCGCGCAGGGCTGGAAGTCCACCGTGGACCACCAGCGCGACGAGCGCCTGGACCGCACGGCGACCGCGCGGACGGTCACCATCAGCGGCGCCCTGGCCAACTACGAGAGCGCCCTGCAGGCGGCCCGTTCCCTATGGCTGGCCTCGCACGCGGTGAGCCGGGCGGAGTTCAACGCCTTCGCCCGCAGCCTCGACCTCACGGACCGCTACCCGGGGCTCCAGGCCATCGGGTGGCGCACGGTGGTCACCGACGACCAGGCGGACGAGTTCGTGGCCCGGAACCGTGCCGACGGCGAGCCGACCTTCGCCATCAGGCCGCCGGGCCGGCGGCCGGTGTACTACGTCACCACCCTCAGCTACCCGCGGATCCCGTCCAGCTCCTCGCTTGGAACCGACGCCCGTGCCATGCCCAGCATCCTGGCCACCCTCGAGCGTGCCCGCGACACCGGCGAGACGACGATGAGCAACCAGACCACCCTTCCCGGCGACATCGACCTGCCGGCGGACCGGCGGCCGGTCGCCTTCGAGCTGTTCGTGCCGGTCTACGGAGGAGAGGAGCTCGGCTCCGACGCCAGCGTCGCCCAGCGACGCAAGCAGTTCGTCGGCTGGGCGACCGGGCAGTTCCGGGTCAGCGACTTCCTCGACGCGGCGATGACGACGGCGCCGCCGTTCACCGGGGTCGAGCTGCACGACGAGGACGTCGGCGGGGACAGCCTGGTGGCCAGCTACCCGCGCGGGTTCCGGGCCGCCGGCCCCTACGTCCGCGAGAAGAAGTTCACCCTCGGCGGCCACAACTTCCTGCTGCGCTACGCCCCCCTCCAGGGCAACGCGGTCCTGACCGAGCGCACCATCCCGGCGTCGCTGGTGCTGGCCATGGGTGTCGCCGCCAGCGTCCTGCTCGGGGCCCTGCTGTGGCTGCTGGCCCAGGTCGGCGCCCTCTACCGGGAGGTCGACCGGCTGGCCCGCACCGACAGCCTCACCGGGGTGGCCAACCGGCGGGCCTGGGACGAGGAGCTGCCGCGCGAGCTGGCCAGGGCGGCCCGCTCCGGCCAGGCGGTGTGCGTCGCCCTGCTCGACCTCGACCACTTCAAGGCCTACAACGACGAGCACGGCCACCAGGCCGGGGACCGGCTGCTCAAGGCGGCGTCCGCCGCCTGGGAGGGCCGCCTGCGCAAGACCGACCTGCTGGCCCGCTACGGCGGGGAGGAGTTCGCTGTCCTGCTGCCCGACTGCCAGCTCGGCAACGCCATGGAGATCGCCGAGCGGCTCCGGACCGCCCAGCCCGAGGGCACCTGCTCGATCGGGGTGGCCGACTGGGACGGGCGCCAGGACGGAGACGAGCTGATCGGCCGGGCCGACCGGGCCCTGTACGCCGCCAAGGCCGGCGGCCGGAACCAGTGCCGCGCCGACACCGCCCCCCGCCCCGCCGCTCGCTCGCGCGTCCCGTAGCCGCCGGCGGTGTCAGCGCGGCCCTCACCCACCCGGTCCGGTCCCAGGTCCCCCGGTGGGGGAGGCTAACCCAGCGGCGGAAGTGGATGCGCTGGGTTGTCCACAGCCCTACCTCAGGTCTCGCGACCACCGCGTCGTCGCCTAGAATCGCCCTGGTGGGTGGCGCTGAAGTGGGGTTTCTTCTGGTTGCCGGGGTCCTGGCCGGGATCGCCGGCTCGGTCGCCGGTCTGGCGTCGCTGGTGTCGTATCCGGCGCTGCTGGCGGTGGGGCTGCCCCCGCTGACCGCGAACGTCACCAACACGGTGGCGCTGGTGTCGTACACGGTCAGCGCGGCCAGCTTCTCCCGGCAGGAACTGGCCGGTCAGGCGGGCCGGCTGCGCCGGCTGGCCATGGTCACGGTCGCCGGGGGGGCGACCGGGGCGGCCCTGCTGCTGTCCACCCCGGCGGAGGTGTTCGAGCTGCTGGTGCCGGTGCTGATCGGCGCCGCCTCGCTGGTGCTGCTGCTGCAGCCGGGCATCACCCGGCTGGCCGGGGGGATGCTCGACGAGCGCAGCCCGGCCCTGCTGGCCGGGGTGTTCGGGATCGGGGTGTACGGCGGCTACTTCGGGGCCGCGGCCGGGGTGGTGCTGCTGGCCCTGCTGACGGTGTCGGTGGCCGAGCCGCTGGCCCGGCTGGTGGCCGTCCGCAACGTCGCCCTCGGGCTCGCCAACCTGGTCGCCGCGGCCGGGTTCGTCCTGTTCGGCCCGGTCCGCTGGGCGGCGGCGGCGCCGCTGGCGGCGGGGTTCCTCGTCGGCGGCGGGATCGGGCCCGGCCTGGTCCGCCGGCTGCCCGGGGACCGGCTGCGGGTGGGGATCGCCCTGCTCGGCCTCGGCCTGGCCGTCAAGCTCGGGTTCGACACCTTCGGCCAGGCCGGAGGCCCCGGATAGACTGCCGCCCGTGACCGAGCGCGTGCTGGAGACCCGCGAGCTCAACCGGGCCCTGCTGGCCCGCCAGCTCCTCCTCGAGCGCTCGGCCCTCCCGCTCCCCGAGGCCCTCGAACAGGTCGCCGGGCTCCAGGCCCAGTACGCCCCCTCGCCCTATGTCGGCCTCTGGTCGCGGCTGCGCGACTTCCGCCGCGACGACCTCACCAGGGCGCTCGAGGACCGGACGGCGGTCCAGGCGACCCTGCTGCGGGTCACCATCCACATCGTCTCGGCCGCCGACTACCCGCCCTTCACCGAGGCCATCCGGGACGCCCGCCGCGAGTGGTGGGCCCGGGCGGTGCGCCACGAGCTGGACGGCGTCGACATCGAGGCGGCCGCCGCCCTGGTCCGGGAGCGGCTGGCCGCCGGCCCGGCCCGTCAGGCCGAGCTGGCCCGGCTGCTCGCCGACAACGGCTACCCCAAGGCGGTCTGGACCGGGGTCGGGCTCTGGGTCGACCTGGTCAGGGTCCCGCCGTCGGGCACCTGGGAGCGGCGCCGGGCCGACCTGTACGGACTGGCCGGCGACTGGCTCGGCCCGTGGCATGTCGATCCCGGCGAGGCCCTCGAGCACCTGGTCCGCCGCTACCTGGCCGGGTTCGGGCCGGCGTCCCTGGCCGACCTGGGTGCCTGGGCCGGGCTGCCCCTGACCCCGCTGCGGCCGGTGCTGGAGCGGGTCGGGACGCGCCGGTTCCGCGACGAGCGGGGCGGGGAGCTGTTCGACCTGCCGGACGCCCCCCTGCCCGACCCGGGCACTCCGGCCCCGCCCCGCTTCCTGTCCACCTGGGACGCCAACCTGCTGGTCCACGCCCGCCGGACCCAGCTCCTGCCCGAGCGGCACCGCGGCCGCATCTTCCACACCAGGGCCCCCCACTCGTTCCCGACCTTCCTGGTCGACGGGGCGGTGGCCGGGACCTGGCGCCACGAGCGGGGCGAGGTGCGGCTGGAGCCGTTCGAGCCCCTGGCGAGGGCGGCCCGCCGCGAGCTGGAGGACGAGGCCGAGCGCCTGGCCGCCTTCCACGACGGCTGAGGCACCGCGCAGGACCGGCCGATTTGGCCTAAGCGGCAGGGCGGAGATACGCTGTCGCTCCCCCCAATATCGTCGCAGACCGCCATCCGTTCCCCCCAACGGAAGGACGTTGCATCACATGCGCCGAATCGTCTTCGGCCTTGCTCTGCTTGGGCTGCTGCTGGCCGGCGTCCCGGAGCTGCAGGCGGCGCCGCTCGACGACGCCCGCCGCCGCCAGCGCGCCCTCAAGGCCGAGCTCCAGGAGGCCACCGCCGAGCTCCAGGCCGCCGAGGCCTCCCTGGCCCGGGCCACCGACCAGCTCGACTACGACAAGGGCCAGCTCGAGGCGGCCGACCGCCAGCACCGCGGGGCCAGGGCGGCCCTGGCCGGCCAGGCCGCGGCCATGTACCGCTCAGGCGGCCTGGCCATCGCCGACGCCCTGCTCGACCGCGACCCGTCGCTCGTCCCCGGCCGGGTCGAGATGGCCACCGTGCTGGTGTCGCGCAACGCCGAGCTGATCGAGGACGCCCAGGTGACCGGGGACGCCTACCGCTCGGTGCTCGGCCGGGTCACCCGGGGCCAGGAGCGGGCCACGGCCCTGCGCGACCAGGCCCGGGCGTCGGTGGCCAAGCTGGCGGCCGGCCTGGAGGAGGCCAAGGCCCTGGAGGCGCGCCTGGTCCGGCTGGAGCAGCGCCGCAAGGCGGCCACCAAGGTCGCCCCGACCCCGCCTCCCAGCGGCGGCGGTGGCGGGGGCGGCGTCAGCGCCTCGGGGAAGGCCTGCATCCTGGAGCGCCCCTACTCCTACGTCGACAGCTGGGGCGCGGCCCGCTCCGGCGGCCGTCGCCACCAGGGCACCGACGTGATGGCCCCCCTCGGGGCGCGGGTCTTCGCCTTCGTCAACGGCGTGGTCAGCCGGGAGTCGAGCAGCACCAACGGCGGCATCCAGCTGTACCTCCAGGGCGACAACGGGGTCGAGTACTTCTACGCCCACCTCTCCGGCTACGCCGTCTCCACCGGCGCCCGGGTCCGGGCCGGCCAGCTGATCGCCTACAACGGCCAGACCGGCAACGCCCGGTACACCGCCCCCCACGTCCACTTCGAGGTCCACATCGGCGGCGGCCCGGTCAACCCGTATCCCCACCTCAAGCCGGTCTGCGGCTGAGCGTCAGGCCCGCCTGGCCTCCAGCACCCGGACCGGGGCGGCGAAGCCCTTGAGCTGAAGGTCGCCCAGGTCGGCGTAGACGACGCCGGGGGAGGCCGCCTCGGCCACCGTGGCGGTGACCAGGACCTGGCCGGCGTCGGCGCGGGCGGCGACCCGGGAGGCCAGGTTGACCGTGCGGCCGAAGTAGTCGCCGCCCTGGACGACCACCGGGCCGGCGGCGACGCCCACATGCGCCGGGGGAAGCCCGGCCTCGGGCACCTCGCCGACCATGCCGAGGGCGGCCTCGACGGCCCCGGCCGGCTCGCGGAAATAGAGCATGACGCCGTCGCCGAGCCATTTCACCGGGGTGCCCCCGTGCGCCCGCGACGAGCGCTCGACCAGCACGGCCAGGTCGCCGGCGAGCTCGGCGGCCGCCTGGTCGCCCCGCTCCTCGGTGAGCCGGGTGTAGCCGGCCAGGTCGAGGAAGCACATCGCCGGCACCCGCTCCGGCCGGACAACAGCGCCGGCCTCCTCGAGGGCGGCCTCGACGTTTAGCACCTGGTGCTCGGTCCAGACCAGCTCCTGCTGGCGGCGGTAGATGCCCATGACGGCCCGGTCGACCAGCGGCAGGAACTCGGCGGCCAGCTCCGAGGCCAGCTCCATCGCCCGGCGCTGGCCAAGCCCGGCCCGCAGCACCGGCTCCTCGAACCGGGCCCGGTAGGCCTCGTTCTCGACCTGGGCGGCCAGCCGCAGCCCTTCAGTGTAGGCCCGGCCCACCCTGGCCATCCAGGCCGGGTCGAGGAGCCCGCTGGAGATGCCGAGGCGCACCACCGGGACGACCTCGAGCTCGTCCTCGCGCATCGTCTCGTCCGGCGAGGTCGAGGCGAACCCCATCGACTCCAGCATCCCCCGCAGGTCGTCGAGGGGGATCCCGGTCTCGGTGCTCACCTGCCGGTAGGTCCGGTCCGACGGCACCGCCCAGCGGTGGTAGGGCGAGGCCTCCAGGAAGGCGAACGACAGACGGCCCGCCCGGATGGCCGCGGCGATCCCGTCCATCGGCAGCCCGGCCCGCTCGCAGGCCATGGCCAGGCGGAGCTTGTGCAGGTCGCGGGCCAGGAACGGGGCCGGCCCGTCCCTCGGGACCAGGACACCGAGGTCCACCATCCGGCCGATCTCGGACTCGCTGGTGCCGGCCAGCCCGGCCAGGCCGGCCGCGGTGAGCGCGTCCCCGCCAGCCTCCATGCCGCCCATCCTACGGCGGCGCCCCGGCTAGGAGACCAGGGTGGTCCGGGTGCCCCGGCGGGCGCCCTGCTGGCGCGGCTGGTCGCGCTGCTCGCGTAGGTGCAGGTCGAGGTCGAGGGCCTCGAGCAGGCCGAGCAGCTCGGCCGGCTGCCAGCCGCGGACGCCGGTGGCCCGCTCCACCACCATGGCCACCCGGCGCAGTGTCCAGTGGTCGGAGGCGAACCCGTGGGCCCGTGGCGGCTGCTGGAGGGAGCACTTGACCGTGTACAGCTCGTCCGAGGACAGCCGGCCGCCGGGCAGGGTCAGGTCGGGGCCGGCGGCGATGGCGCCGTGGCCGCCCACCGGCTGGTCGGGCACGGCGACCAGCACGGTGGCCTCGCGCTGGCGGGCGCCGGCCCGGTCCTCGTCACGGTCGCGACGGTCCCGGGCCGGGCGCCGGCGGCGGCCCACCGGTGGCAGCCAGCGGGCGGTGAGCCACCCGAGGACGGCCCCGTAGACCCAGTGGCCGGCCATCCCGCCGGCCGCGGTCGGCGGCGTCAGGGCGAAGAAGTGCAGCTGGGCCACGGGGAAGAAGTACAGGAGGGCGACCAGGCCCAGGCAGACGGCGGTGCCGTAGGCGATGCCGAGCTTGACCCCCCGCCAGGGCAGCATGGCGAAGGCCACGCCCATGCCGCCGCCGTTGCCGATGAACCGCCAGACATAGCCCCAGTACCACTGGGTGTTGGGGTCGTTGAGGGCGAGGCGGCCGATGCTGGGGATGGGGTCGCCCCAGAGCCCGGCGAACATCAGGCCGATCCGCAGGAGATCGTAGACGCCGGTGGCGATCATGCCGGCCAGCAGGCCGATCAGGGCCCGCTTGCCCCAGGCCGGGTAGCGGATGCCGAGCAGGACCATGATGGCGAAGGCCGGGATGACGGCGTAGTGGAACCCGTACGGCAGCGGCACCAGCCCGGCCAGGGCCACCCCCAGCGAGGTGATGGCTGCGAACCCGAAGACCAGGTAGAAGACCCGCGGGAACACCGACGGGTTGGACAGCAGCACCCGGATCGCGGCCAGCAGCTTGGCGTCCTCGGCGGCCGCCCGCCGGGCCGTGCGGCTGAGCGGTCTGGCCGGCGCCACCGGTGGTCCCGCGGCCTCGGGGGCCTGCTCGGGCGGCCGGGACTGCCGTGGCCGCTGGGACTGCTGCGGCCGCTGGGCCTGCCGGGGCCGCTGAGGACGTTGGGGCCGCCCCGGCCCGGGGGCCGGTTGTCGGACCTCCAGCCTGGTGACGGTCACGTGGTTCGCTCCTTTGCCGGCCGAGGCTCGTGGTTCGCCTCACCGTCGGAGAATCCACCTGGGCCGTCCCCGATTCCCACCGGCTCAGGGGCGCCGCCCGCCGGCCCCCCGGGTCAGCCCACGCGGACGATGTCGTAGCGGGCCGGCTGCGGGTCGGTGGTGCCGAAGCGGGCGTTGACCGCGTACAGGCGCCCGGCCTGGAAGGCGATGGTGGTCGGGACGTCGAAGTCCGGGTCGGTGAGCGTGGCCACCACCCGGCCCCGGTCGAGCGACCGGTTGAGCTTGACCACGTCGATCTGGTTCAGCTGGTTCCGGACCACGAACAGCACCCGCCCGGTCAGCAGCAGGCCGTCGCCGTTGGTCAGGCTGGACCCGCCCAGGTCGACCTGGCGGGTCACGCCGGTGCGGGGGTTGATCCGGAACAGCAGGCCGGTGTTGGACTGCACGGCCAGCAGCGCCCGGCCGCCGCGGTCGGCGGCGATGCCGTTGAGGTTGAACCCGGCGACATAGACGAGGTCGCCGGTCAGGGGCAGGACCCGGACCTTGTCCTGGCCGGGCAGCCGGCCGCCGCGGCCGAACGGCACGACGTAGAGCTGCTGGTTCAGCGAGTCGGTGAAGAAGGCGCCCTTGCCGGTCACGACCACGTCGTTGACGAAGGTGGCGGCGGTGCCCTCGGGGGTCAGCCGGTAGCTGGCCAGGTCCTCGCCGGTCCGGGCGTCGTAGACGAACGCCATCCCGGTGGGACCGCCGGCCACGAACAGCCGGTTGCGCCGGTCGACCTTGATGCCGATGGCGGCGCGGCCGGGCTGGCCCTCGACCAGCACGTCGCCCCGGCCGGTCCTGGCGTCGCCCTTCCAGACCGCCCCGGTCGGGATCGACCCGACGTACAGCGAGGTACCCCGGCCCGCGGCGATCCCCTCGGGCTGCCAGCCGTCGGGCAGGCGGATGGTGTCGGGGAAGGTGGCCGCCCCGGCCGTCGCCGGGAGCAGGGCGACCATCGCCAGCAGGAGCAGGACGAGCAGGCGGCGTGCGGACAGAGCTCTGGAGATCATCGGCCCTCCCAGTCGCGGCGGCGCGAACGGCCCAAACCTTGTTGAGCCTGCAAGGACCCGGATAAGGAGGAGATAAGCGGGCAGGGCGAGCCGCTTCCCCGCCGATGCCTGACCCCTGCTACGTACGATGCATGGTTCCCGGGTGGGACAGGCTCCTTAGCATCCGGTGGACGTCCAGCAATATCGCCCATCCACCCCGGGAGACCACGTGCCAAGCGCCACCCTCCGCAGCACCCGACTGCTCGCCATCGTCGCCGCGATCGCGATCGTCCTCGCGACCCTCGCCGTCGGCCTGGTGGCGGCGCCACCTGCGGACGCGGCCCAGCCGGTCCCGGGCCACACCGGCCTGGTGCCGAGCACGCCCCGGACCAACACGCCCCGGATCAGCACCGGCGAGATCTGGGACATCGAGGTCGTCGGCCAGCGCGTCTTCATCGCCGGCACCTTCTCCTCGCTGCAGAACACCACCGGCAACACCGCGGTGGTCAACCAGCGGTTCCTGGCCTCCTACAACTGGAGCACCGGGCTGATCGACACCGCGTTCCGGCCGACCTTCGGCGGGGGCGGGGTCAGCGCCGTCGAGGCCTCGCCCGACGGCACCAAGCTGTACGTCGCCGGCTCCTTCAACACCGTCAACGGCGTCACCAAGCGCAAGATCGCCTCGCTCAACCTCACCACCGGCGCCCCGGTGGCCGGCTTCACGGCCAACGCCAGCGCCCAGGCCACCGCCCTGGCCGCCACCAACTCGACGCTCTATGTCGGCGGCAACTTCCAGACCGTGAACGGCACCGCCCGGGTGGGTCTTGTGGCCGTCAACGGCGCCACCGGCGCGGTGGTGCCCGGCTTCGTCAACAACATGTCCGGCGGCATCGGCGTCAACGGCATGCTCACCGTCCAGCAGCTCAAGCTCACCCATGACGACACCAAGCTCCTCGTCGTCCACACCGGCCGCAAGATCGCCGACCAGGACCGCTACGGCGTCGGCCTGATCAGCACCCAGACCAACCAGCTGCTGCCCTGGCGCACCCGCCTGTGGGACGACAACCTCCAGTTCGTCGGGGGCATCCAGCGCGCCTACGGGGGCGACATCGCCCCCAACGACCAGTACTTCGTGGTCACCAGCGGCTCCGGCGGCGACCGCCCGCCGATCAACGACACCGCCGTCGCCTTCCCGGTGGCCGGGAGCGACAACGTCCAGCCGCTGTGGGTCTCGCGCCACTTCGACAGCGTCTACTCGGTGGCCATCACCGAGCGGGCCGTCTACGTCGGCGGGCACTTCGGCTTCGAGGAGTCGCCCACCGCCCCCGACCCCTGGCCCGGCCTCGACAACGTCGGCTACGGCACCGGGCAGGGCCTGGCCGGCTACGGCCTCGGCGACGCGGTGGTCCGCCGCGACCACATCGGCGCCCTCAACCCGGCCGACGGCAAGGCGCTGGAGTGGAACCCGGGCTCGAACTCCTTCGAGGGCAACAAGGCCATGGAGGCCACCGCCCGCGGCCTGTTCGTCGGCGGCGACGGCATGTACCAGGGCGGCAAGAACACCGGCCGGGTCGCCTTCTACGACTTCAACTCCAACCCGGCTCCCTCGCCGATCGACACCACCGTCGTCAACCCGCTCGAGGGCCGCGTGGTCGCCTCCGGCGTCCAGTTCGTGATCGACGGCCAGGCCACCGCGCCCGGCCGGGTCCGCCGGGTCCAGGTCGAGATCCAGGACCGCAACACCAAGCAGTACCTCCAGGACGACCTGGTCACCTGGGGCGGCGTCAACAACGTCTACGCCTCGCTGGCCTCCGCCAACGCGACCTCGACGGCCTGGTCCCTGCCGGTCACCATCACCGGCAACCGCGAGCTCCAGGTGATGGCCAAGACCTTCGCCGTCACCGGGGGCAGCGACGCCACCAAGGCGATCAAGAAGTTCGAGTCCTTCAGCATCGACGACCAGACCCCGACCACCAGCATCAACGGGCCGGGCGGGAGCGTGCTGACCAGCACCACCTTCATCGCCACGGGCACGGCCAACGACGACAAGGGCGTCAACGCCCTGACCTACTGGTTCCGCGACGACAACAACCAGTACCTCCAGGAGGACGGGTCGGTCTCGTCCAGCTTCAACACCTTCCGGGGCACCCCCGACGTGGTCGGCGCGACCTCGGCCACCTGGCAGTACGAGGTCACCCTGCCGCATGAGGGCGAGTGGCGCATGTCGGCCACGGCGATCGACAACAACGGCCAGTCGGACCTGCGCAGCGCCACCCGCGACTGGCTGATCACCTCGACCGGGGTCGCCCCGACGGTGGCGATCAACTCGCCGGCGCCGATGACCCCGCCCACCGCGGCCCCCGCCTACACCGTGACCCCCGGCGGCCGCCTCACCTTCAGCGGCACCGCCAACGACACCGACGACCTGGTCAACGTCGAGATCTCCCTGCGCAACAACACCACCAGGGAGCAGCTCGCCTCCGACGGCACCTGGGGCACCGACGTGATCGCTGGCTGGTACCGCATCTCCCCGGCCAACATCAACACCACCAGCTACAACTGGACCTACCAGACGCCGTTCAACCTCACCCCGGGCCAGTACTCGTTCAGCGTCCGGGCCACCGACGAGATCGGCCTGACCACCTCGTCGACCAACCAGGGCCGCCTGACCGTCAACGCCCAGGTGGCCGGGGACAACTTCCCCAACGGGCTGCTCAACTTCACCGGCACCGACTCCAGCATCGAGGTGCTGCACCTCGACCTGGCCGGCACGGCCACCGACGACATCGGCGTGGCCAGCGTCCGGGTCGCCCTCGAGGACCAGGACACCGGCCGCTACGTGCAGCCCAACGGCACCATGGCGGCGGCCTTCGCCACCATGCCGGCCACGCTGGCCTCGCCCAACGCGACCAGCACGACCTGGACGCTGGGGGTGAACCTGCCGACCAAGGGTGAGTTCGCGGTGACCGCGTTCGCGGTCGACACCGCCGGCCAGCAGGACACCTCGACCTCTGGGGCCACGGCCAGGTACCTGGTCTACCCCGGCGACCTCGACCCGTGGCTGAGCGACACCCTGGCCTCCCCGACCGAGGGCACGGCCTTCACCGAGGCGCGGATCTTCGTCAGCGGCCGGGCCGAGGACGACACCGCCATGGGCTCGGTCCAGGTCGCGGTGGTCAACAGCGCCGGCCAGTACATGAGCTCCAGCGGCACCTTCACCAGCACCACCGAGAGCTGGCGCTCGGCCTTCCTCAACAGCCCGGGCACCCCAGGGTCGAACTACTCCTACACCACGCCGGTGATCCCGTCGGGCGCCTACAAGGTGCGGACGCGGGCCGTCGACGCCTACGGCCAGGTGCAGCCGGTGCCCCGGGACGTGAACGTGACCGTGTCGGCCCCGGCCGGCAACGTCGCCCCGACGGCCAGCTTCACGGTCTCCTGCAGCCAGAACGTCTGCGCCTTCGACGGCCGCGGGTCGACCGACGAGAACGCGCCGACGCTCACCTACTCGTGGAGCTTCGGCAACGGCCGCACCGGCTCGGGCTCGGTGCCGACCCACACCTACACCAGCGCCAGCACCTACACGGTGACGCTGACCGTGCGCGACGAGTACGGCCTGACCGGGACCACCACCCGGACGGTGACCATCACCGAGCCGGCGGGCAACGCGGCCCCGACGCCGGTGATCAACCCGCCGGCCTGCACCGGGCTGGTCTGCAACCTCAGCGGCGTCGGGTCGGCCGACCCCAACACCGGCGACACCTTCACCTACCTGTGGAACTTCGGTGACGGCACCGCCACCAGCACCTCGTCCGCCATGTCGCATACCTTCCCGTCGGCCGGCACCTGGACGGTGACCCTCACCGTCACCGACGGCTGGGGCAAGGCGGCAAGCACCACCCGGCAGGTGACGGTCGCGGCCACCTAGGCGGGGAGATCGTCCAGACCGAGGCGGTGCGCTGCGGCGGCCGCCTCGGTTCTGGTGTGCACGCCCAGCTTGGCCAGGATGTTGGAGACGTGGACGCTGGCCGTCTTGCGGCTGATGAACAGGGCCTCGGCGATCTGGCCGTTGGAGCGGCCGGCGGCCACCAGGCGGAGCACCTCCAGCTCGCGGGGGGTGAGGCCGGGGGCGGCGGCGCCGGGCTGGCCGGGCGGCTCGACGCCGAGGTCGAGCCGGCCCCGGCGGCCGAGGGCCTCCAGCTCGGCCAGGAGCGGTCTGGCACCCAGCCGCTCGGCGATCTCGTGGGCCGCCCTGGCCGCCTCGGCCGCCTCCAGACGGCGGCCGTCGCCCAGCAGCGCCTCGGCCAGGCGCCAGCGGCACCTGGCCTCCTCGTACAGGTAGCCGTAGCCGAAGGCGTCAGCCGCGGCCGCCCAGCCGGCCGGGTCGGACCGGCCCTCGACCCGGGTCCACTCGGCTTCGGCCCTGGCCAGCCAGGCCACCGCCTCGGGGCCGACCTGGCGCCCCTTGTCCCTGGCCCGCTGGAGCGCCGCCCGGGCCCGGGCCAGGAGGTCCTCGCCGATCGCCTGGTGCTCCTTGACCGCCGCCTGGTCGCCGGCCGCCCTGGCCCGCTCCGCCATGTCGCCCTCGGCGGCCAGGGCCAGGGCGGCCGGCCAGATCGCGCTCAGCACCCAGGGGGCGCCGGCCTCCTCCTGGGTCGAAAGGGTCTCGCGGGCCAGCTCGCTGGAGCGCTCCAGCTCGCCCCGCCAGCGGACCAGGTCGGCCTCGCAGCCGCCGGCCAGGTAGGCGACGTACGGGTCGGCGGCGCGGTAGGGGGCGAGGCGGGCCAGCCGCTCGGCGGCGGCGGCGCGGCCCCGCCCTACCTCGACGTAGAGGGCGGCCGCCGACACCGCCGGCCGGCGCTCGTCGGCCGCGGCGGCCACGCGCTCGGCCTCGTCCCAGCTCCCGGCCGCGTAGTGGGCGATGCAGCGCAGCACCCGGCTGTCGATCCCATAGCCGCTCCAGGCCAGGCCGCTGCGCTCGGCCAGCTCGGTCGCCTGGTCCAGGGCGGTGCAGGCCGCGGCCAGGTTGCCGAGGTCGAGCTCGAACAGCCCGAGGGCGTGGCGGGCCTCCAGCTCCAGCGGCCGGTTGCCGGCGGCGGCGGCCGCCTCGTCGGCAACCCGCAGCAGCTGGCGGGCCGTCTCCACGTCGCCGAAGCGAAGCTCCAGGAACGACAGGACGACCAGCGCCATGGCCTCGTCGCTGATGCTGCCGGCGGCCCTGGCCACGGTCAGCGCCTCCTCGCCCCAGCGCCTGGCCCCCTCGAAGTCGCGCGTCATCAGCAGGGAGCGGGCCAGGCCGGCGGCCACCCGGGCCCGCAGCGGGGTCGGCGGCTGCTCGGGCACCAGCTCGACCGCCCGCCGGGCGGCGGCCAGCATCTGCTCCTCGACCCGCTCCAGCTCCAGCTCGGCGTCGAGCACGTAGCCGCTCAGCCGCTCGTAGGTCTCGGCCGCCCGCAGCGGCTCCTTCTCCTCGTCGACCGTCTCCACAGCCTCCCTGGCCAGGCCCACGGCCTGCCGGAACTCACCCGAGTGGCTGGCCGCCTCCGCCGCCCGGACCAGCACCTCGAACCGGTCGACGCCGGCGACGGCGGCGGCGTCGGGCACCCGGGGCCACAGCTCCAGGGCCTGGGTCAGGTGCCGGTAGACCTCGCTGGGGGCGAACACGCTGGCGGCGTGGCTGGCCGCTCTGACCAGCGCGGCCAGCCCGCCGGGGAGGTCGTGGCTGGCCAGGCAGTGCCAGGCCAGCTCGGCCGCCGAGGCCGCCGAGGCCGAGGGGTCGTCGCCGTCGGGGTCGCCGGCGGCCAGCAGGCGCGCGTAGGTGGCGTGGAGGCGGGTCCGCTCGCCCGGGAGCAGGTCGCCGTAGACCGCCTCCTGGAGCAGGGCGTGGCGGAACCGGTAGCTCTCGGTGGCCGCGCTGGCCACCAGCACCTGCCCGGCGATGGCGTCGCGCAGGCCCCGCTCGACCTCGTCCTCGGGCTTCCCCGAGGCCGCCACCAGCAGCTGGTGCCCGACCCGGCGACCGGCCACGGCGGCCACCTTGAGGACGTCCTGGGCCAGCTCGGACAGGGCCTCGATGCGGCCAAGGAGCACGTCGGCGAGGGCGTCGGGCAGGGCGATGTCGGCCCGGATGGCCCCGGCCGCGACCAGCTCCTCGGCGAAGAACGCGTTGCCCTCGGAACGGGCCAGGATGCGGTCGACCACCGCCGGGGGGACCGGCTGGCCGGCGACCGCCTGGAGGTGCTCGGCCAGCTCGGCCCGGCCGAAGGGGGCCAGCTCGATGCGCTCCAGGTCGGGCAGGCGGACCAGCTCGGCCAGCAGTGGGCGCAGCGGGTGGCGGCGGTGGAGCTCGTCGGAGCGGTAGCTGGCGACCAGGGCCACCCGGCCGCCCCGCAGGGTCCGGATCAGGAACGCCAGCAGGTCGCGGGTGGAGCGGTCGGCCCAGTGCAGGTCCTCGATGACCAGCAGCAGCGGGGCCAGCTCGGAGAGGCGGGCCAGTAGCGACAGCACCCCGTCGAACAGCTGGACCCGCTCGAAGCCGTCCCCGGGTGGGGGGACCGGCCGGGACTCGGTGGCCAGCTCGGGCAGGAGCCGGCCCAGGCTGGGCAGGGCCGCGGCCAGCGGGGCGGCCACCTCGGCCTCGCCCGGGCGGGTGCCGAGGTCGCGGAAGGCGTCGACGAAGGGGACATACGGGAGGCCGACGTCGCCGACCTCCATGCAGCCGCCGACCAGCACCCGGACGCCGGCCCCGCCGGCCCGGGCGGCCAGCTCGTCCAGCAGCCGGGTCTTGCCCACCCCGGCATCCCCGGCGATCAGCCCGACCGCCGGGCGCCCGCGCTCGGCCCGGTCGAGCAGGCCGAGCAGGCGGCTCAGCTCATCGGCCCGGCCGACGAGGCTGGAGGTGGTGGCAGAGGTCACGCCGGAAAGTATGGCCCTGTGCCCGACAGCGGGGCACGCGGGTCCCGCCCCGCCCACTTGAGCACCCGGCCGCCCAGCATGACGAAGGGGACCTCGGCCAGCAGCCCGAGGTCGTCCAGGGGGTTGCCGGGCACGGCGATCACGTCGGCCAGGCGGCCCGGGGCCAGCGCCCCGACCCGGTCCCGCCAGCCGAGCAGCTCGGCCGCGACCACCGTCGCCGACTGGACGGCGCCCATCGTGGTCATCCCGTGGCGGGCCATGTACGGCAGCTGCCTGGCGTTCCAGCCGTGCGGGTAGACGCCGCTGTCGGTGCCGTAGGCGATCTTCACCCCGGCCTTGACCGCCTTGGCGAAGCCGTCGCGCTGGGCCTGGGTGGTGGCCTCGTTCTTGGCCAGCGTCTCGGCCGGCCAGCCCTGCCGCGCCCCCTCGGAGGCGATGTAGTCGCCGTTGTAGATGTCGGCGACCAGGTAGGTGCCGCGCTCGGCCAGCAGGTCGGCCGCCTCGTCGTCCAGCAGCGAGCCGTGCTCGATCGAGCGGACCCCGGCCCTGGCGGCGTTGACGATGCCCTGGGTGCCGTGGGCGTGGGCGGCCACATGGGTGCCCTGGGCGGCGGCCTCCTCGACCGCTGCGGCCAGCTCGGCCTCGGACAGCTCGGGGGCGCCGGGCCGGGTCCCGAGGGCGAGCACGGCCCCGGTGGCGATCACCTTGATGAAGTCGGCCCCGCCGTACAGGATCGCCCGGACCCGCCGCCTGACCTCCTCCGGGGAGGCCGCCTCCCCGAAGCGGAGGTCGAGGGGCAGCTCGATGTCGGGGGCCAGGCCGGTGACCGACCCGCCGCCGCCGGGCACGGTCACATACGCCCCCGCCACCGCCATCCGCGGCCCGGTCACGGTGCCGTCGCGGATCGCGTCGCGCAGGGCCACGTCCACGAACGCCCGGAAGGTGCCGACGTCCCGCACGGTCGTGAACCCGGCCAGCACCGTGGCCCGCGCGTTGCCGACCCCGCTCAGGGCCTCCTGGGCGGCGCTGCGGTCGACCGCCGGGATCCCGGACCCCTGGAGCTCGCCCACCAGGTGGGTGTGGCAGTCGATCAGCCCCGGGAGCAGGGTGTGCCCGGCCAGGTCGAGAACCTCGGCGCCCTCGGGCGGCGGCTGGCCGGGGCCGAGCAGCCTCTCGATCCGCTCGCCCCTGACCAGCAGCCCCCCTCCCTCGAGGACCTTCCCGGCCTCGACGTCGACCAGCCGCGCTCCCCGGACCGCCAGCAGTCCGCCGTCCCGGTCGCCCACGCCCTCGCCTCCCCGGTGCCTGTCCTCCCCACTCCATGATGACCGATGGCGATTTCCCATTGGATCGGTCAATCCGTAGAATCCGGAGCCGAGGACGAGTCATGCCACCACGTACCCCCCGCCACCTGGCCGAACACCGACTGCCCTGGCGTCTCATGCTGGTCGCCTTCGGGCTGACGTTCGCCGTGCTGGCCGCCCTGGTCGCGTCGGCGGCGCTGGTCCCCAAGGCGCCCCTGGCCCCCTCGGCCGTCCAGCAGCTCCCGGCCGAGACCACCAGCCCGCCGCCCCCTGCCGACCCACCGTCGGTGGTCTCCTCCAGCGCCGGCCCCGGGTCGTCGTCCACCAGCACCCTGCCCCAGGAGCCATCTCCCGGCGTGTCCCCGATCGCCCTGGCCGCCCAGGCCCCGACCACGGAGGCGGCCCCTCGGGCGACCATCCCGGCCACCATCCCCAGGACCACCGGCCCGCCGGCCACCCCGGCCCCGCCAGCGCCCTCCCTTGCGCCAACAACCACCGAGCCCCCGCCGGCCCCGGTCAGCTCGGTCGCCCCGACGACCACGGTCGAGCCCACGACCACCACGGCCGCGCCGACCACGACCACCCTCGAGGCGACCACCACCACAACGGCCGCGCTCGCCCCGACCACCACCGCCGGGGCGACTTCGACCACCCAGCTGCCGGTGACCACCACCCAGCCACCGACCGCCGGGGTGCTGCTGGCCCCCCTCCTGGGCCTGCTGTACCTGTTCCGCGCCCGCCTGCCGGCCCCGGGCCGACACGCCCGCCCAGGCCGCTGGCGCCTGCCTCAGGTCAGGTCGCGGCGGGCCACCAGGCGGCCGCCGAGGAGGGCCAGGCCCAGGCCGTAGGCGGCGAACACCAGGGCGCCGGCCCACATCGGCAGGGTGCCGTCGCCCGGTGCGGTCAGGGCCGCGGCGGCGCCCTTGGGCAGCCAGCGCTCCAGCCCCGGCTGGTGCAGGATCCCGGTCAGGACCCGCTCGACGCCCTGGGTCCACCACAGCAGGCCGACGACCACGGCCGCGACCTGGTTGCGCAGCAACGCCCCGAGCCCGGTCCCGAGCACGGCGTACAGCGCGACCGCGACCGCCAGCCCGGCCACCCGGGCGGCCACCCCGGCGTCGGCGATGGCGACCTCGATCCCCTTGGCCCGCAGCCAGGGCAGGCCGACGGCGAGCACCGCCGCCGAGGACGCCGCGGCCATGGCCAGGCCGGTGACGGCGGCGGCGGCCAGCTTGGCCGCCACCACCCGGCCCCGCTTCGGGGTGACCAGGAAGGTCGAGGTGGCGGTGCCGTGGCGCAGCTCCCCGGCCATGCCGAGGACGCCGAGGACGAGGGCGGCAAGGGTCAGCGGCTGGGCCGGGACCAGGACCAGCAGGCGCAGGGCGTCGGGGCCGAGGGCCGGCTGGCCGGGCCGGCCGGCGAGCAGGAGCACGATGGCGACCAGGGCCGCGGTGCCGGCGGCGGCCAGGGTCAGCAGGACGCGGGCGGTGCGGGTGGTGCGGAGCTTCAGCAGCTCCGAGTGGACGAGCCTGGTCATGGCCGTTCTCCTTTCCCGCCGGTGAGCTCGAGGAAGACGTCCTCGAGGTTGGAGCGTTCGAAGCGCATCTCGTGGAGCACGACGCCGCCGGCCGCGGCCGCCTGGCCGACCTGCTCGGTGGTGGCCCCGGTGACCGTCAGCTGGCCGGGGCCGTCGAGGGCGACCCGGGCGCCGCTGGCGACCAGGAGGTCGCGCAGCGCCTCGGGTTGCGGGGTCCGGACCCGCACCGCCCGGTCGGCCCCGGCGGTCAGGTCGGCCAGGGTCGACTGGGCGACCAGACGGCCCCGGTCGATGATCACGACCTGGTCGACCGTCTGGGCGACCTCGGCCAGCACGTGGCTGGAGACGAGCACGGTCCGGCCCTCGTCGGCCAGGCCCCGGACCAGGCCGCGCAGCCAGTGCACGCCCTCGGGGTCGAGGCCGTTGGCCGGCTCGTCGAGGATCAGGACCTCGGGGTCGCCGAGCAGGGCGCCGGCCAGCCCGAGCCGCTGGCGCATGCCGAGCGAGAAGCCGCCGACCCGGCGGCGCCCGGCGGCGGCCAGCCCGGTCAGCTCGAGCGCCTGGTCGGCCCGGCCCGGGTCGATCCCGGCGGCCACGGCCAGGACCCGGAGGTGGTCGCGGGCCGAGCGGCCGGGATGGAACCCGCTCGCCTCCAGGACGGCCCCGACCCGGCGGGCCGGGTCGGGCAGCTCCCGGTAGGGCCGGCCGGCGACGGTGGCCGTGCCCGAGGTCGGGGCGACCAGGCCGAGGAGCATCCGCAGGGTGGTCGTCTTGCCGGCGCCGTTGGGGCCGAGGAAGCCGGCCACCGTCCCCTGGTCGATCTCGAAGTTGAGCTGGTCGACGGCGAGCACGTCGCCGAAGCGCTTGGTGAGCCCCTGCACGCTGATCGCCGCCATGGCGTGTCTCCTCCCCTGAGCCGGTGACACCGACGACGCTACGGGCCGCGACGGCGGCGGTCGTCAGCCTGGCGGCCGCTCCTTGAGGTCGGCCTGGAGGCGGAGACGGGGCCGCCCGTCAGCCCGGAGGCGCACCCGGGCCGGGGGTGACCAGGCCGGTCTCGTAGGCCAGCATCACCAGCTGGGCCCGGTCGCGGGCCTGGAGCTTGGCCAGGACCCGGCTCACGTGGGTCTTGGCGGTGGCCGCGCTGACCACCAGCAGCTCGGCGATCTCGGCGTTGGACAGGCCCCTGGCCACAAGGGTCAGCACCTCCCGCTCCCGGTCGGTGAGGGAGGCCAGCGCGGCCGGGGTGACCGGGCTCGGCTCGGGCCGGCGGGCGAACTCGGCGATCAGCCGCCTGGTGACGCTGGGCGCGAGCAGGGCGTCGCCGGCCGCGACCACCCGGATGGCGGCCAGCAGGTCGGCCGGGGGCGTGTCCTTCAGCAGGAAGCCGCTCGCCCCGGCCCGCAGCGCCTGGTAGACGTACTCGTCCAGATCGAAGGTGGTGAGGACCAGGACGCGGACGCCGCCGGCCTGGTCGAGGGCGACGATCCGGCGGGTCGCCTCCAGCCCGTCCATCCGCGGCATGCGGATGTCCATGAGGACCACGTCGGGCAGCTCCCGCCGGGCCTGCTCGACCGCCTCGACGCCGTCCCCGGCCTCGCCGACGACCTCCAGGTCGGGCGCCGACTCGACCAGGACCCGGAACCCGGCCCTGACCAGCGTCTGGTCGTCCGCGATCACCACCCTGATCGCCGGGGCACCCTCCCGGGGTTCCCCGGGCCCCTCCCGATTCAGCGGGGCACCCCCTCGGGGTTCCCCGGGCCCCTCCGGCCGGATCACTGCTGTACCTCCTCGATTGGCAGGCTGGCCGTCACCCGGAAGCCGCCGCCGGGCAGGGGACCCGCCTCCAG
>Ga0207706_10001537_pt1 | contig 22902 bp, 18 predicted proteins | sample KBSC53metaG_FD_184318 | JGI IMG/M metagenome (GOLD analysis project Ga0207706, IMG submission 184318) | Corn rhizosphere microbial communities from Kellogg Biological Station, Michigan, USA - KBS C5-3 metaG (SPAdes) (version 2) | ecosystem: Host-associated > Plants > Roots > Rhizosphere > Soil ... | reverse complement strand
CCGAAGAGCTGGCGCAGGACCGCGGCTACCTGGCGCTGGACGGGCACCGCGTGCACGCGGCCGTGGAGCAGCACGACGGCGGGGGCGACATCCGCGCCCTCTTCCGCGCCTTCAAGATGGGGCGCGTCAACCTGTACAGCGGGCCCGTGGCCTGGCTCCTGACCGACAAGCGCAACCTGGTCCTCCTTTCCGAGCACGCCGGCTCGGCCGACTTCACCGCGGCGGAGCGCGGCCTGATCGAGCGGCACCTGCCGTGGACGCGCGGCGTGGTCCCGGGCCGCACCACCTTCCGCGGGCGCCCGCTGCGCATTCCCGACGACCTGGCCGGGCACCGCGAGGCGCTGGTGCTGAAGAAGGCGTCGTCCATCGGCGGGAGTGGGGTGGAGGTGGGGCGCTTTCGCACCCCCGACCAGTGGGCGCGGGCGGTGGCGCGGGCGGTGTGGGAGGAAGACTGGGTGGTGCAGGAGTACCAGGAGTGCGTCCCCTACTGCTTCCAGCGCGGCAGCGAAGCGGTGCGCCACGACCTGGTGTGGGGCCTCTACACCTTCGGCGGCCACTTCGGCGGGGCGTACCTGCGCCTGGCGCCCGCCGGCTGGGCCGACGGCCGCGTGAACGGCAGCCAGGGCGCCGAGGTGGGCGCGGTGCTGGAGGTGGTGGAGTAGGACCGCGGGACGAGGGTCGCCGCGCGGCCGGCGAAACGGTGGGCTGGGGTGGATCGATTTACGGTCCAATGACCGGGGCCTGGATCGTACCAGGAAATTTCGGTTCTCCGTGGTCTCCGAAGCGATCTGGTAGGTTTCGTGCGGGTTTCGTAACGCTCGGTTACGGTGCATTACAGCTGCCGGGAGGTTGTGGCCCTGGAGGTCGGGGGTTCAAGTCCCCTCGCTCACCCCTGCTTAAAACGGCCGCCGAACGTACCTTACGTTCGGCGGCCGTTTTTCTTGTGGCTGGTTTGGCCAAGGGTCCCGGCCCAAAATGGCGTAGAAATTGTCCCGTGGCAGGGTTTTCGGCTGTCTTTCACAGGCAGGTGTTGAAGCAGGTGCAGGGCGGCTCGTGCACCGGCGGTGTGGGCTCCACCTGGTGCGGTCCACAGCCCTGATTCAGCTGCTTGGGCGCACGGACCACCTCCGGCCGGGGGTGGTGAGCGGGACGTTCATTGGTTGGGACAGGTCCGAGTATACCAGCAGCTCGCGTTCGCCGTGTAGTGGCAGGAGTAGATCGTGTTCACCGGGTTGGTGTTGCAGTAGAAGTACGCCGACGGGCAGGCGCAGCTCGCGGCGCACGTGCAGTCGTCCGCCGCAGCGCGCACGGTACCGCGTGCCACCGCGGGCTCCGCCGTCTCGAAGGAGTGGACGGAGAGCGTGTCCGGGTCCAGGCTGAGCTTCCGTTTCATGGTTCGTCTCCCGCGTTGCGAGGAAGCACGGAGGGGTGCGGACCACCACGGTCCACACCCCTCTCCGATCTCACAACGTCGTCCAGAAGTTCGCGTTGTGAGTGTACCGTCGCCGCGATGTCCGCGCGCCCGTGGATGGCAGTGGGACACGCGCACGACTGGACGCATGTACACGGCGCCTCCGCTCGGACGGATCCGCGTGGCCAGTCCCCCGCGTCCGCGGTACGGAACCAGGCCACGGCCAGTTCGCTGACGTCCAGCCTGAGCTTCTTGCGCACGTACCGACCTCCGCAGGTGCGTTCGTGGCAGCCCGCCCTGGCACATCGCGCTACGACTACGTTTCCAGTCTATCAATAACCAGATTGGGGGCACGGTGCAACTGGCCGTTTCGGCCATTCCGTATCCCACCCGCTGGTCGATACCGCCGGCTGCATCGGCGAAGGCGCGCGGGGCTTCCTGGGGCAGGCTGTGGCCGATGCCGCCGGTGATCACCCGGGTGCGTCGGTTCCGTCCGGGCGCGCGGACCACGCCAGCGCCGTGATGGTGCCGAATGATCCGCTTGAGGTTGCGTTCGCCGCGCCTGAGCGCGTCCTCCGCGTGCTTCCGCTCGTCGCTGTCCGTCGGCAGCACGCACCAGCGGACGACGGTTCCATCCGGGTCGCGGAGAGGAATGCCGCTGTTCTGTGGAACCAGCGGAAGACACCGTCCGAGCGCCGGAAGCGCTGCGGGATGTCGTACGGCGTGCTTCCCGCCGAACGCGGAGACGAGCGATTTCATCTCTCCGGAGTTGAAGGTCCTTCCGTTCGCGGATGCTCATGAGTCGGGAGCTCCTCCCGGCTCCTCTCGCCCGGCGTCCGGCAGAAATGGACAGGTTCGAGCGACGAAACGGCGAGGCTTGGGGTGGACCGATCTGCGGTCCGATTACCGGCGCTGGATCGTACCAGGAAGGTACGGTTCCCCGTGCCATCCGAAATCGAAATCAGCAGCTTTCGTGCGGGTTTCGTGACACTCGGTTACGGTGCACTACAGCAGGCGGGAGTTTGTGGCCCTGGAGGTCGGGGGTTCAAGTCCCCTCGCGCACCCCCTGCATGAACGGCCGCTCGACGCAGATGCGTCGGGCGGCCGTTTCGCCTCTGGGCTGGAGAGCGGAGCTACGGCGCGGTCCGGTCCCCGCACGCTCGGCCATGAGCAGCCGCACCTTCGCCGCAGCGCTCGAGCCGGCGGCGCAGCCGGTCACGCGCATCGCGAGTGAGGTGGGCGCCGTTCGCCGCGCCGGGGCACGCGCCCCGGATTCCTGCCGGCGGTGTCCGCGCGGCGGCGTGGAATGCTTGTTCGCTGTGCGGAAGCGGACTATATAAGCACGGCAGGCGCTTCATTCGCGCGCGATTGCGTACCTGACGGAACCCCGATCATGACCCTCCGGCCGATCTTCGCCGCTGCGCTGGCGGCCGCGCTCGCCGTCTCGCCCGCACTCCCGCAGGCCGTGCCGGCGCCGGACTCGGGCCGGGGCGGGGCCGCGCCCGCGGAGGTCCGTTCCCCCGCTCGCACGCCTCCCGGGCCGCGCGCCGGTTCCACCGCCGCGGCCGTCACCACCTGGCTCCGCCTGGGAACGGCGGGGGTACTCGCCGTCGGCGGTGTGCTGTGCCTGGGCCTCTTCATCGGGGCGGTGCGGCGCGACGACCTGCGCGTGGAGAGCCACTGGGGCGGGTTCGGCGGGGGCGTGGGAGGGTGGCGCGTCCCGTCGTCGCTGGTGTTCCTGGCGGCCGCGCTGGCGTTCAGCGCGCTCCTCGCCATGGTGGCCTCGGCGCCGTCGGCGGCCGATATCCGTGCGGCCCGGCCCGACTCGGCCGCGGCGAAGCGCTGAGGGTGAGCCCAGGATGCCGATCCGGCTGAAGGAGGTCGCGGAGCCGCTCAGCCCCGTGTCGGCCGAGCTCCCGGAGAACCCGGGGATCGAGTCCGACGCGGAGCGGATCCTGGTGCGCGACCTCGAGCGGTACTGCCGCGGGCAGATGAAGGGCCGTTCGTTCCTGATCTCCGGGCACCGCGGCGCGGGGAAGACGACGCTGGTGAAGCGCGCCGTGGAGAACGTGCGCCGTCACCGCGACGAGCGGGGAAGCCACGTCCAGCTGCTGCTGGTGGAGGTGAACGGGCCCACGCTCTTCCCCGAGCCCGAGCCGTCCCCGCACCGGCCGGTGCGGAAGGGCCGGAGCGTACGGCTGATGCGCGAAGCCGCCGCGCCCGCGACGGCGGCCGGCAAGCGCAACCTGGCGCTCAAGCAGATCGTGCTGGCGCTTCACCGGGCGGTGGCCGAGGAGATGTGCCGCGCGTTCCGCCAGCGCGCCGGCACGACCGACGAGGGGCTGGAGCTCGCGGCCGCCCTGGAGCTGGAGCTGTTCGAGTGCCCGGTGCCCGCGCGCCTCCGCGAATTCTGGCGCCGCGGCGGGTTCCTGCCCCGTGGCGTGCTCTTCCGCCGCGCGGCCCCGGTCCCCGCGGGCTACGGGCGGCGCGACGTGGAGCGTCCCGACCAGGCGTACCGCGAGCTCCTGGCGCTGGCCAGCGTCTGCGAGGCCTACTGCCGCGTCTCGGGGACGCTCAACGAGGAGCAGAAGCGCAGCGACTCGGCGGAGCGCGCGGCGTCGGTCTCCGTCTCGGGCGAGCCGAAGGCGGGGGAGCTGATCGGGGCCGGCTCTTCGCTGCTGGTGGGCGGCGCCGTGGGCGTGGGGGTGCAGGCCTCGGGCGCCGGGTCCGGGCTCGCGGCCACGGCGGCGGGGATCGCGGCGGCGCTCGGGGCCGCGGCGGTCTTCAAATACTCGGCCTCGCGCTCGTCCGCCCGCAGCGTGTCGCGCGAGCTGAAGTACCTGCGCGACCTCAGCGTGGACACCCTGGACCGCTTCATCCCCATGCTGGTGGAGCGGCTGTTCAGCGCCGGCATCGCGCCCGTCTTCCTGGTGGACGAGCTCGACAAGGTCGACAACCTCACCGACAAGATGCTCCCGCTCCTCGAGAACCTGAAGAAGCTGTTCGCGGAAAACGCCTTCTTCTGCTTCGTGACCGGCCGCGGCTACTACGAGGAGTTCCGGCGCAGGGCGGCGGACCGGGTGTACCCGAAGGAGTGGACCTACTTCGGCCACGAGCTGTTTCTGGTGTACGGCCACGCCGACCTGCACCGCTACCTGCGCGAGCGGCTGGAGGTGGTGCCGCCCAGGACCGTGCACGCGGACGCGGCGAAGGCCGTGCCGGACACCTTCCGCGGATGATGGCGGCCAGGAAACCAGCGGCGCCCGCGGCTCCGGCCCCGGCACGCGCGGAGGAGGGCGCCCAGCGTCCAGCGGCATCGCCCCGCCCCGGTCTGCGGGCTCGCATCTCTTCCGCCGCGTCGGCGGCCCGCGCGGCGATCGTGAAGCGGCTCGGCCGCGGCGAGGCCACGCTCGCGGCCCCCGAGCCGGAGCTGCGCACCCCCCTGCTGGACCCGGTGGCCCCCGCCGCCGCCTCGGCGGCCCCGTACGCCGGCCAGGAGCTGGACGAAGACGATGCCCGGCTCCTCCCGTTCGTGTTCCTCTACCGCTCGCGGATGCACGCCGTGGATCTCCGCCGCGAACTCGACGACATCACGGGTGCCGACGGGCTGCTGCTCCTGCGCGGCCACCACGTGACCGACAGCGAGAGCTATCGGATCGACGTGACCATCCAGGTGGCGGTGGAGGTGGAGCTGGAGCGGGAGGAGTGCCGCCGCCGGCTGGAGGTGGACCCCGAGTTCCGGCGCCTGGTGCACGACGCGCTGTATTACCCGTCGTGGAGCTGGCGGCGCAGCGAGGTGCTGGACCTGACCGACGCCGGAAAGCCGGCCTTCGCGCGCTACCTCGAGTCGCGGATGGACTCGCTTCCCGCCGCGGCCGGGGGAACTCCGCCGGCCGGCCCTCCGCCACTCTCCGAGCGCGACACCGCGTTCCTGCTGGACCGCGCGCGTGGCGTGGCCCGGCTCCTGGCGGCGCGCGGCTCGCTCCTGTCCGCGTTCGCCGGCGGGTGGACGGGGTACGCGCCCGACCCGGAGCACAGCCGGGTGAAAAAGATCGTGCAGGATCTGCTGCGCCGCGACACCACCCGGCCGTCGCTCCTCATGGAGACCGGGACCCATGCCTACCGCTGGCTGTACGACACCACCGGAGCCGTGATCCCGGCGGAAGCGGCCGCGGTGGTGGACGGAACCGCCCGGCCGGCCGAGTGGCGCGGCCACGCCGAGTACATCCAGGCGCTCGAATCGGCCCTGGCCGGCTTCGTGGGCGCACCGCAGCGTACATCGCCGTTCGCGGCGCTCGCCACCCGGTTCCACGTCCTGGGAACGTCCCCCACCTGGCCGGCGGTGAGCGACGCGCTGCGCCGGCTGCAGGCCTGGCCCGACGCCCCCGGCCCCGCGGGGGAGGCCTCTCTCCAGGGCGACGCCAAGCTGGTGCGCGACTTCGCCGAGCTCCTTCGGCGCAGCGGTGAGACGCTGGGGATGGCCCTGTTCTGCGGGACCGCGGCCGGCGGGCTCGGGGGTTCGTCGGTGGCCGAGAAGCCGGAGCGCCTCTGGATCGGCCTCGGCGCGCTGGCCGACGCGTATCGCTTCGCGATGCTCGACGAGGACCTGGTCCGTGAGCGGCTGCGGCGGCTGGTGGCCGAGCTCGGCGAGCTCGTCCCCGGGTTCCCCGGCTTCGCCCCGCTCCCGGCGGTGCGCGGGCAAGGCGAGGTGCCGGGGTGGAGGCGTGCGCTGGACGAGCAGCTCGATCGCGTCCGTGCGGTCACGCTCGACCGCGACCGGCTCCACTCGCAGGCGGTGGAATCGCTGCGGACGCGCATCGCGGAGCTGATCACCACGCGGGCCGCCGGAGAGCCGGCGCTGGCGGAGGTGCTCGCGGCGCCCGTGGCCTCGCGGGTGCTCAGGCTGGTTCGCTTCAATCTGGCCGAGATGTCGGCGGGCGACTGGAGCAACCTGGCGTACGAGGCGCTGGTGGTGGAAAGCGTCGATCCCTGGTTCGGGTTCGCCGCTCTCGCGGTTCTGGGCGTCCCCGTCCCCGGCTGGGCCGAGCTCTGGAGCTGGCTGAGGGAAAACGGTTTCCTGAAGAAGGCGCCGTACGACACGCCTCCCGACGTCCCCTTCCCGGTTCCGGGCGAAGACCGTGGAGTGGTGCTGCTGGTGCGGCGCGGCGGCCCGACGTCCATCGCCGACCGCTGGCCGGTGGTGCCGGACACGCCCGCGGTGCTCCTGCGCGAGGTGGAGGTGAACGCGATCCTGGGGCGCTTCCGGAAGCAGCCCAGGAAGTGGCTCCCCGGGCTGCGTGTTTCGACCGTGGCGTTCGAGATGCCGCCGGAGACGGACGGCGCCGACACCGCGACGCTCAGAAAAATCGAGAGCCGAATGAAGGCGGTGCCCGGGCACGACTTTCGACTCCTGTTCGTCTATCCCGATGCACCCGCGGAAGGGGCGCGCGAGCCGTACATCTTCTCCCCGCGCGGCGTGCGCGACCTCCGCGTGGAACCGGTGCCTCCGAGGTAGGTACGGCCCCGGGGCGGGACACCAGAACCGGAGGGCATCATGCTGAAGCTCTTGATCCACAATCCATCCGACCGGCCGCGGCGCGGATACGTGACGCTTCCGCTCTCCGCGCTGGGTGAGCGGGGCGACTGGCTCCAGCCCGGCAGGGTGATCGCGCGATGCGGCGGGGAGTCGATCCAGTGCCAGGTGGAGCGCGGCGCCGTTCCGGAGCTCGGCACCCTCCTCCTGGCCATCGATCCGCCCGTGCCCCCGGGGGGCGACGACGACTCCGTGGCCAGTGCCGAGGTGGTGCTGGAGCCCGCCGCGGACGCGGTGGCCCCGTCCGAAGGGCCGGCGGCGCAGCTGTGGGCGGGCGATCACGTGCGGGTGGCGGACTCGGAAGCGGCCGAGGGGCCGTTCCTGGTTCCGGCGGCCGACCTCCCCCGGGTCACCCGCGTCCATCTCGCGAGCGGCTCGCTGCACCTGGACTTCGCCCTTGGTGATCCCCAAACGAAGCCCGGGCTGGCCGGCGCCGCGCTCAGCGTGACCGTGGACGCCCGCGAGCAGCTCGACGTCTCCGACGACTGGGAGCACCATCACCCGCGCAAGCGCTGCATGCAGATCGACCTGGTCCGCGTCTCCCGCCCCGGGTGGGAGCCCCAACCCGAGGCGGTGCAGCAGCTTTCGGCGGGGCGCTACGAGCTGGTGGCCTGCTCGGCCGGGCCGATCCGCGCGAGCGCGGTGGTGGCTTCGCCGGCGTTCTCGTACGCGTTCACCGATCCGTTCACCGGCGCGGCGCGCGAGCTCACCAGCCGGCTGTACCGCAGGATCGCGATTCATGCGGGCGAGTCGTACATCTGGGAAGAGGCGTGGCTGCACGCCCGGGCGCCGGAGGGCTCCTCGGTGGCGCTCTTCTTCCAGACGCGGTACGTGAGCTACCTGGAGCACCAGTCGCCGCTGCGGGTGATCCAGTATCCGGACGTGCACGGGTGGTTCGCGGTGGCGTCGCCGCTCGGCGGCTACGCGTTCGCGACCGACGCGGCGATCGGCCCGGTGTCCACGCCGCACCCGGGTCTGTACGAGGGCGAGACGGACCAGGCCACGGTGGCGTGGCTCCTGGGCGTATGCGACCGCTACCGCGCCGTCCATCTTCTGGCGCGGGGCTCCGCCAACTGGCTGGGGCACGAGGTCGGCCGCGCGTGGTACGAGCTGATCTTCCGGCCCCTCCAGGCGCGCCTCGCCTGACCGCCGGCCACCCCTGCATCGCGAACGGCCGTCTCGGCGCAGCTTGCGTCGGGGCGGCCGTTCAGTCCTGGACGGCCGCCCCGACGTTCTGCCGGACCGGACTCCGGCGAAGCCGGGCCCCGGGGAACCTCGGCGAACGACCTCGACCGCGCGCTCGGCCGCCCCTTCGAACGGAGCTCGAGCCCGCGACGGGCTTGCAGACGGCGGAGCCCGGTGGCATCGTTCGGGGCCTGCCGCGTTTTGTCGAAGGGGCGGTTGCGCGGCCCATCCGCGTCAAACACCTCCGACCGTCCTCCCCGGTGTGATCCCTTGAACAGGCCCCCGCAGCCGGCGTTTCCCCTGGTCGACTCCAGCTACGACAACCAGGAGATCATCCGGTGCATCGAGACCCTCCTCGGCGGCCAGCTGACGATGGGCGAGCGCGTGCGCGAGTTCGAGCGTGCGTTCGCCGCCAGGCTCGGCGCCCCCTTCGCCGTGATGGTGAACTCGGGGTCGTCGGCCAACCTGCTCGCCGTGTCCGCCGTGGTGAACCCGGCCAGGAAGCGGCGGCTCGCGCCGGGCGACCGCGTGGCGGTGCCCGCGGTCTGCTGGTCGACGAGCCTGTGGCCGCTGGTGCAGATGGGGCTGACCCCCGTCCTGGTCGACGTGGAGCCCTCGACCCTGAACCTCTCGATCCCCTCGCTCCTGCAGGCGCTGGCGTCGCACCCGATCCGGGCCGTGATGATGGTCCACGTGCTCGGGTGCTCCACCGACCTGCCGGCGCTGCTCCGGATCGTCGAGGAGCACGACCTGGTGCTCCTCGAGGACACCTGCGAATCGCTGGGCTCCACGCATCTGGGGCGCTGGCTCGGCACCCTGGGGGATTTCGGGACGTTCAGCTTCTACTTCTCGCATCACATGACCACGATCGAAGGGGGCATGGTGATCGCCCGAACGCAGGAGGACGAGGACCTCCTGCGTTGCCTGCGCGGCCACGGATGGAGCCGCGAGCGAAGCGATCGCGAAGAGATCGAGCGCGCCAACCCCGAGATCGACCCCAGGTACCTGTTCGTGAACCTGGGCTACAACCTCCGCCCGATGGAGATCCAGGCGGCCTTCGGCGGCGAGCAGCTCCGCCGCCTCGACGCGATGAACGCGCACCGCAAGGACAACGTCCGGCGCCTGCGCGAGGCCTTTCAAAGCCACCCGCTCTGGGCAGATCAGCTCCTTTTCCCCACGCCGCCGAGCGGCCTGGAGGCGTGCTGGTTCGGGTTTCCGTTCCTGGTGGCCGAGTCGGCCCGCTTCCACCGCCGGGCCTTCACCACCCTGCTGCTCGAGCGCGGGATCGACACGCGGCCGATCGTGTCCGGGAACATGGCGCTGCAGCCGGCCATGCGTCTCCTGCCCGTCGATCTGTCGCTCGGCCCCTTCCCGGGCGCGCAGGCGATCCACGACCGCGCCGTCTACATCGGCTGTCACGCGAAGCCGCTGGAGGAAGCGCGGCTCGAATGGCTCGCGGATTCCGTGCTGCGGGCGCTGCGCGACCACCTTCGATGACGCACGGCACGCCGCCCGTCCCCCCGCCGGTCGTGGCCCTTCTGAGATGTCCGGTGTCGCACTCCGGCCTCCACTGGCTCGGCGGCGGGGAGATCCAGGAGCTGAACGAGAGGATGGGCGCCGGCTCGCTGCGCCACCTGGACGGCACGGCCGTCCGGCGCCTGCTGGCGGCCGCGCTCGCATCAGCCGACGGCTCGGTCGTCCACCGGGTGCAGGACGGCATCGTCTTCCTCCTGTCCGTCGCGGCCACCCATGGACGCCTTGACGATCGCGGGATACGGAGCGTTCGCCGTCCGGTTCTCCAGGAAGAAGCGGATGCACCTCAACTCCGTGGCACCCAGCCGCGCAACCATCGTGGGCTGGTGCGATTCCAGCCGGCGCCGCACCACGTCGTTGCCGTTCTGCCCATGGTGAACCGGATTGGAATACAACCGTTCCCGCAGCCGGATCTTCTCCGCGTACGAGACTTCGCCCGCCGGCGGCGTGGAGGGCGCGTTGGCCAGGCGGCGTACGGCGCGGCCGAATGGATTTCTCATTTTCACGATTCCTTCCGAGGGCCATGATGGAGCCCGACCAGATCGGCCGCCCCGACCTTCGATCACGCACCGCTCCATCCCGGACCCCGAGCCCGATGCGGACCTCCATCGTCATCCCCGTCTTCAACCGCGCGCACCTGGTCCACCGGGCCATCGACAGCGCGCTGGAGCAGACGGTTCCCTGCGAGGTGGTCCTGGTCGATCACGGCAGCAGCGATCACATCGGCGACGTCGCCCGGCGCTATGGGAGCCGGATCCGCTACCTCCGCCGCGAGCACGACCACGGGGCGATCGCGGCCTGGCGGGACGGCATCGAGCAGGCGACGGGCGAGCTGGTGCACATCACCTACGACGACGACTGGATCCAGCCGACGTTCGTGGAGCGCTGCCAGGAGCTGCTTCGCCCGGAGGTGGCGTTCGTGTATACGAGGGCGACCGTGCACGATACGGAGGGCAGGCCGATCGAGCTCCTCCACCGGCATCCGGCCGGGATCCGGCCGATTCGCGAGATCGTGCACCACCTGATGCGCACGCCGCTCACGATCAGCCCGGGCTCCGCGCTCTTTCGCCGCAGCGATGCGCTCCGCAACCTGCTCCTGGAGATCCCGGGGGCCGGCGGCGACTATGGAAAGGGCTCCGGCGTGGGCGAGGATCTGCTCCTCTTCCTGCTGACGTCGCTGCACTATCCAGCATACGCGCACGTGCCCGAGCCGCTCGCCGACTTCCTCGCCCACCCCGGGAGCATCACGATCGGGGCGCAGCTCGCCGGGCGGACGGACCGGCTCGCCGCCGCGTATTCCACCGCCAAGGCGTACTACCTGCGCCAGCCGGGTGCGCTGCGCCCCTCGCCCGTGCGCGAACTGCTGTCGCGGAGGCTCCCCCGCGGCTCCGCGCGCCAGGCCGCCGGCCGGCCGGTCTACTTCAGCCCACACCTTCCCTGGCCGCCGCGCCACGGAGCGCACCACCGCATCATCCAGACGCTGCGCTGGATCGCCGAGCGGTACGGGCCCGTGCACCTGGTGGTCGGCCGGCAATCGAACGACAACGGGACGGAAGGCGCTCCGCCGCGAGAGCTGGTCGGGCGGCTGACCTTTCTCGACCTCGAGCCGTCGCGACCCGAGCGATTCGCCCGGCGCCTCGGCCTGCAGCCGGTGGTGGACAGGACCACCGCGGGCGCGCGCGAATCCTTCCGCCAGCTCCTCGGGAGGGAGAAGCCCGGCGTGGTGTTCGTCAACTACGTCTACTGGGGGCGCCTCCTCCCCCGCGAGCGCGATTTCTTCGCCGTCATCGACACCCACGACGTCGTTTCCCACACCGAGCACCTCCTGGGGCGAATGGCGGCGCTGATGGGAGAGCGCGATCCCTTCGCGCGATTCGAGCGCGACCCTCCCGTCCTGGACCGCAGCGTGCCGGGGTGCGAGCGGGAACTGCGGACGCTCGACGCCTTCGACCTGGCCGTCGCGATCTCGCCGGCGGACGAGGCGTTCCTGGCCCGCGCGCTCCGGCGCCCCAGGGTGTTGAAGGTGGGCTACCACCCGCCTCCCGCCGGCGCGCCGCCGGCTGCCGCCGCCGCCGGACGGGCGCGCGGCCTCTGCCCGGTCGGCCCGAACCTGTTCAACGAGGTGGGGCTGCGCGCGCTGGGCCGCGAGTTCGACCGGCTGGGGCGGGATCGGGTCTGCATCACCGTCACCGGCTGGCTCGAGCCCCGTTCGACGCCGCACGCGAGACCCTGGTGCGAGGTCCGCGGGATGGTGCGGGACTACGCGCGCGAACTGGCGGCGCACCGGTTCGGCGTGATGGTGCCGTTCACGGGGACGGGCGCGCAGATCAAGCAGTACGAGTTTGCCCACGCCGGCGTCCCGGTCGTGGGCTACCGCTCGAGGGTCGACCCCGAACTCTTCACGGACGGAGTCGACGCGGTGGTCGTGGATCATCCGGGCGAGCTGTGCCGCGCGGTGGTGCGACTGGCGGACGAGCCCGACTACCTGGACCACCTGGCCGCCGGGGCGCGCGAACTGCCGCGGCGCCTGCGCGAGCTCCGGGTTCGCGAGGAGTCTGCGCTGCACGCCGCGCTCCCCCGAGGCTGAGGCTCCGTCTTCACCGAAAGCGCGGAACCTCTCGCAAAACGCGCAGAAAAATTCACATCGCGCTTGACACCGGGCAACGCCAGGAGTAAGTAGATGCTGAAACGGGGAAGATGCGCCTGGAGCAGCCCACGGTCCAGAGCGCAGCACCCGGACGGCGCACGCCCTCACCGTGTCGGGGCGTCTTGAAGTCCTTCCAGCCCTTCGGCCCCGTACCGCTCGATCCGCGCCGGACCGTGGCCTCGCCGTATTCCAGAATCGATGCGGTCTGCGCGGCGCCGCAGCCGCGCGCCGGGAAGGAGACGGCGCGCGTGAGCCCGGAAACCCGGCCGATCCGGGTCGCGATCCCCCTTCGGCTGGTTGGGGCTCCTGCTCGCCCGGCTCACCCGCTCGCCCCACGAGTCAACAGGATGTCCGGCCCCCTGCCTGACGTGGTTTGACCATTCCCTCTGACCGGAGTGTCACATGGTAACGGATGACGGCACGTTCTTCGGGACCACGGACGAGGAGGAGCTTCGCGACTGGCTGGATTGGGCGGAGCGGTTCGTCTTCGCGATCCTGCTGGCCGCCCAGAGGATCGGCCTGGCGGTCGCCGCCGGGGGCTTCGCGATCGCCGGCGCCAACATGATCGACAAGACGCCGCGGCTGGGCCAGGTGAGCCTGGGAGTCGCCGCCGTGTTCGCGGTCTGGTTCGCGGTGGCGAGCATCAGCGGCGTCCGGGCAAGACGCTGATTCCGGCCGTTCGGCGGAGAGCTCCCGTGTCTCGCTCGGCCGGCGTCAGCTTCTGCATGATCGTGCGCAACGGCGCGGCCACGCTGGCGGCGTGCCTGCGGTCGGTCGCCGCGCTCTGCGAAGAGCTGATCGTCGTCGACACGGGCTCCGACGACGATTCTCCCGACATCGCGCGGTCGTTCGGGGCCCGGGTGGTCCACACCCGCTGGCTGAACGACTTCGCGGCCGCGCGGAACGTCTATCTCGAGCACGCCCGCTGCCCCTGGGTGCTCTCGCTCGACGCCGACGAAGCGCTGGGCGGCGCCGACCGGGACGATTTCATCCGTGCGCTGGCGGGTCACCCCGACACCGCCTTTCTCTTCCGCATCCGGCATTACTTCGCCGAGGGCGAGGTTCCGGCGCCGACGCTGCCCAGCAAGCTGCACCGCGAGGCGCGCCCGGGGCCCGGCTACATGGTCAGCCGGATCGTCCGCCTGTTCCCCCGGGTGCCGGGGGTGCGGTACTGCTTTCCCGTCCACGAATCGGTGCTCCCCGCCATCCGGCGCGCCGGCATTCGCGTCGCCGAGTGCGCGATCCCGATCCGGCACACGGGGTACCTCGACGCGGGGCGGGATTCGCCCGCGAAGACCGCCCTGTACCGGGCGCTGGGCGAAAGAAAGATCGAGGAGTTCCCCGGGTACTTTCCGGGGTACGTGGAGCTCGGCAAGGTGTATCTGCACGAGGGAAGGCTCGACGAGGCCGCGCGCATGTTCGCGCGCGCCCTCCGCCTGGCCCCCGGGTGCGTGGAGGCGCACTACTTCCTGGCGTGGACGCTGCGGCGCCAGGAACGGTACGCCGAGTGCGGCCGGCTCCTGCGTGGGGCGCGCCGCCGCTTTCCGCGCAACCCCGACCTCCGGCAGCTGGCCGCCCTCTTCCGGCAGACGCAGACGCTCACGGCAAACGGGGCTTCCACGCGGCCGTGAGGGCCGCCGTTCAGCTGCTGGGTGAGCGACGCATGGCCCGGATGCCCAGCCGGCGAAACGGCGATCCGGCGCGGCGCGTTCGCGGCCGGGCGTCTGCCTGAACCATTCGTTCCATCGCTCGCCGGCGCTGGCGGACAACCCGCAGCGCCGGCTTTCTGTACTGCAGCCTGGCGCGCAGGGTCCAGACGCAGGAGCAGAGCGACACCAGGAGCACCCCCGCGCGATAGCGGGGAGGGATCCGTTCGTGCGTCCACAGCCTCGACACCTCCCTGCGCAGCTCGCGCCATCCATCCCGGAAGACGTCGCCCACCCGGTACGCCTGGTTGCTCTCGAGCGACCGGAGGATGCAATCGCCCCGGGCAACGCGCTGCGTCTTGCGTCTCAGCTCGGCGAGGTTCCTCGCCGTTTCGTGCCAGGCGAAGGCGTCGCGGCAGAAGGCCACCCCCACGTCTGCCGCGATCAGGCGTCCGGCCCACTCTTCGCACGCGGCTTCGGGGCAGAGCTCGCTGAAATAGCCGTGCTCCGCGAACACCTCCTTCCGAACGATCAACGCCCCCGCGATGCACCTGCCCGCATCCGTCACCCAGTCGTCCTGGCTGTGGTGCGTCGCGGCGTCGAACCATTCCACCGCCCGCCGGATGTAACCCACCTTTCCCGAGGCGAAGTGCGGAGCGATGCGGCAGGCCACCACCCGGGATGCCGGCCGTTCCTGCAGCATCCGCATCGCCCGTTCGAGGCAGTCGACCGCGGGGACGACGTCGGAGTCGAAGAGCGCCACGACCTCGGCGCTCGCGCAGCTGATCCCCTTGTTTCGAGCCGCCGCGGGCCCGGCCCTGACCTCCGTCACCACGCGGACGGACGGAAAGTCCGCCTCCAGGTGCCGCAGCGGGACCTCGGGATCGTTGTTGACGACGATCGCGTCCAGGTACGACTGGGGATAGGTCTGGTACTCCAGCGCCCGAAGGCAGCGGCACAGCGGGCGGGGCTCTCCGCGGTGGGGAACGACCGCCGTGACGGGTGCCGTGCCGGCACGCCGGAGCCTGCCCTGAGCCACCACGTGCGTGGCATCGGCGGTTTGGCCGAGCATGGCGTGCGAATCACCCGCGAGCGCGAGGGCGCGCAGACCCTCGGGGCTCCGCCGGCGCTCGGCCGCCGAGCGGTACCTTCCCAACGGGTGGTTCTGGTGTACGAGCATGACCTGCCCGGTCACGTCGATGACCGGGAAGCCCCTCCGCCTGGTGCGCATCACCAGGTAGTTGTCCCAGTAGTCACCGCCCAGCGCGAAGGGGGGGATCTCGCGGAGAAGGCCGCGGCTGAAGACGAAGAGGTCGATCCCGAAAGGCGTGAAGAGCTCGCCCTCGCGGGCCACCTGCCTGCGCAGCTTCTCGTCCCATCCGGGTTCGAAATCGAGGGCGGGAACCGAGTCGAGGTTCCAGCGGCGCGCGATGATCAGGTACGCGTCGAACCGTGCGCGAACGGCGGCGATGCTCGCCGCCAGGCCGGGGAGGAGGATGATGTCGGAATTGATGTAGCCCAGCACGCTCTCGGCCGATTGGCCGTGCATGCCCTGGAAGATCGCGCTCAGCAAGGGCCTGCCGAACTCGTCCCGCTGGACCGCCGGGATGGATCGAAAGCCAAAGGCTTTCGCGTGCTCGTCCAAGCCCGGCGCATTGCCGAAGAGGGAGACCGAGGCGCCTGGAATGCGCTTCCAGCTACCCCACGCATTGAACTGGCTTTGCCCGATGGTGTCGGCGCAGGTGAACAATCCGAGGCCCTGGTGAGGTGTCGCCGCCCGATCGAGCGTCACGATGTCGACTCCATTGCGGTATTGCGGTGAGAGGCCGGCCGTCGGACTGCATCATGGTTCGAGAGCCACGCCGTGTTCGTGCCCGGGCGCCCGGCCCGGCGAGCCCCGCGAAGATGCGGGGCTCTCACCGAGGAACGGAAGAACGGAAACAGCGATGAAGTTTCCGTTCCTCCGTCCCTCCGTGAGCCCACAACAGACCTTGATGGGGCGAGAGCGACCGGGATGCGCTCCGGAGATGCCGTCGAGCGCGGCGTGGCGGTCCATGCGGGGGATCGTCTCTGCGGATGGGGCGCGACCCGGCCACGAGCCGTAGCCATGGCCTGGCGGACCCGGATGTCGAGAGCGTGATGGGTGAAGCGGGACCTGCTGCACAGCGCCCTCTCGCTGGCTCGCGGGCGAATCGCCTGGCGCGTGCTTCCTCGTCGCGGCACCACCTTACACCACCGGGGGGGCACTCCGCCAGCCTGGCAGACCCGGCCCGACCCCGTACCGATGAAGGCCCGGCACCGGTCGATCATCCGCCTGGCCTCTTTGGACCCTTCGCTCCCCGTCTTGCAAGCCCGCAAGTTCCCCATCAACGCCTGTTTCTTCTTCCAGACCTCGCACTCAATTGGGCTGACGGGTGGCGCGTCCATGGGTCAAAAGAAAGGCTTGAAGTGGTCCATTCCCGCCCTTATAGTGTGGTAGCAGAGATCGCGCGAGGATTCGCATCTGCGTCAGAAGTGGCGTGATACGTGGTTCTGTAGCAGTTGCCCTGCCATCTGTCTCCAGTCGGTCCGCACGCCATGGCCGCCGCGCATGTGCGCCTTTCCCTCCAGGCGACAGCCGCCAGGCGCCGGGCCCCTCCGTTTCCCTGACTGGAAGGCGGCAATGCCGGTCAGGCACCTGGTGGTTCTCGATCCCGGCCATGGGGCGTGCCCGGTGGCGACGTGCGGCCAACTGGCACCCGCCCTCCGTGAGCTCCTCCCCGCCGGCGAGGTCGCCATCGAGGCGGTGAGCCGGGTCGCGGACGTCACCGGCCGCCCCGACCTGGTGCTGCTGCGCTTCGCCGCCTGGCCGGAGGTGCGCGAAGTGCTCCGCGTGGTCCGCCAGCGGTGGGGCGCCGTTCCCCTCCTCGGCTTCGTCTGCACCGACGGCGTGGGCCGCCACGCCCATCCCTCTTCCCTCCTTCACGAGCTGGACGACTTCCTCGCCTGCCCCTTCGGCTGGAGCGAGCTGGAGGCGCGCATCCGCCGGCTGCTGCGCGGGGCGCCCCGCGATGGCGACCGCGAGGCGGACCTTCCGCTGGACCCGTTCGTGGGCGAGAGCATCGCCTTTCGCCGCGTGCTGGACACCATCCCCGGGATCGCCCCGTCCGACGCCACCATCCTGATCACGGGCGAGACGGGGACGGGAAAGGAGATGGCGGCGCGGACGATCCACTACAACAGCCGGCGCGGGGGCCGCCCCTTCGTTCCCGTCAACTGCGGCGCGCTTCCCGACCACCTGTTCGAGAACGAGATGTTCGGGCACGCGCGCGGCGCGTTCACCGACGCTTCGACGGCGCAGAAGGGGCTGGTGGCCGAGGCCGAGTCCGGCAGCCTGTTCCTGGACGAGGTCGACACCCTGAGCGCGTCGGCGCAGGTGAAGCTGCTGCGGCTGCTGCAGGGCGGCGAGTACCGGCCGCTGGGGTCGTCGCGGGCGCAGGTGGCCGACGTGCGGATCATCACCGCCACCAACGCCGACCTGCGCCAGAAGGTGGAGGCGGGGCTCTTCCGCGAGGATCTGTACTACCGGCTGAACATCCTGCGCCTGACGCTCCCGCCGCTGCGCGAGCGGCTGGACGACATCCCCCTGCTCGCGGGGCACTTCCTGGAGCGCTATGGCGCGCGCTACGGCCGCGGGCGGATCGGCCTTTCCGACGGCGCGCTGGGCAAGCTCCTGGCGCACTCGTGGCCCGGGAACGTGCGCGAGCTGGAGAGCACGCTGCAGCGCGCGGTGATCGTGGCGCAGGGGGCGGAGCTGCGCGCCGAGGAGATCGACCTTCCCGGCGTGCCCGCGCGCGGCGGGCGGCCGGCGGCGGCCGAGTCGTTCCAGCACGCCAAGGCGCGCGCCATCGAGCAGTTCGAGCGGGGGTACCTGGTGGAACTGCTGGCCGCGTACGGCGGCAACGTCACGCGCGCCGCGCGCAAGGCGGGGAAGGAGCGGCGCGCGTTCCAGCGGCTGCTCCGCAAGCACGGGCTTGGCCGCGAAGCGTCGCCGCCGTAACGCCGCACCGTCGCCGATCGAACGCCGCGCGGCACGCCAGGGCGCGGAAAGGAGCGGAGGAGCAGAGACCGGGCGCGTCTCTGCTCCTCCGCTTTGGTGTGCCTCAACGACACGAAAGAACACGTTCATCGCGATTGCAGCAGGTCTCCTGCTCGCCCGCACCGATCCCCGTCGGCGAGTGGCTGCAGGTGGCGCTCGCGCTGAGTATCGAAATTTTTTGGAGAGACTCCCTCGACCCCGCGGCCGTCAGGGAAGGCCCAGCTGTCTCAACGGATCGATCAGGGGATCACGCAGCGAGTCCGGCCGTCGTGCACGTCCTGCGCATCGATAGCCGGATGGCGATCGTTCGCCGTATCCACACAGGCTGCGGAGACGCGCTGAGGACAGGGAAGGCTCGATTCCCCCTGATGACGCAGTTGACGAAGCCTTCAGGCGCAGGCGATGACGTTTCGAGCGAGCGACCGTGGATGGTCCATCCCGCCGGCTCAGTGACGCGCACGCTCCGGACGCGGTGCGCGTGACGCACCCTGCGGCAAAGTTGCCGCCCCCCGCTTTCCATCTCTCGTCCCCCGCTTTTCTCCTCCGCGCCCCCGCCCGGAGATGCGGCCGGAGTGCCGCACCGGCGTACTGTAGCGTTGTCCAAGCCGATACACCGCAACGGGTTGTGCGAACGCTCCGGCCGGAATGGCGATTGCCCCGGACGGGGCCATGGACGCCGAGCGGGCACCCCCGGGGCGCGCCTGGACCGTGGTGCGGCAGCTGGCCCGGTACCTGGCCGAGCATCCCGAGGCGAAGGACACGATCGAGGGGATCCGCCGCTGGTGGCTGCCGGAGGGGCACGGGCACGGCGCGGACGAGGTGCAGGAGGCGCTGGACCAGCTGGTGGGGCGCGGATGGGTGGTGGAGCGCGCCGTTCCGCCCCACCGCCGCCTCTACGGCGCCAACCCCGGGCGGGTGGCGGAACTGCGGCGGTTCGGAGCGGAGCACTGATGCGCCGCGGCCCCGGGCGGCGTGCCGGGCTCGGGCGGCGCGGAAACCAGCGCGGGCGGGGAGATGAGCGGCTTCACGGTGGTGAGCGGGGTCACCCGCACGCTGGCGAACGTGCTGACTGCGGTGACCGGCGTAGACGTCGAGGCCGACCGTTCGCCCGCGGAGAACATCTCCGACGCCGCCTCGATGATCCTCCTCTACCTCTACCGGGTGGAGCAGAGCCCGTACTTCGTCAACGCCGAGGGGAGCCGGCCGTCGCCCAACGTGCTCCGCGACCCCCCGATCGGGCTCAACCTGTTCTACCTGATCGCCCCGTTCGGGAACGGGCAGCTCCAGATCCAGCTCACGCTGGGCGACATCATCCGCACCTTCCACGACATGCCGGTGATCGACCCCGCCTTCTACCACACCGCGCTGCAGGACACCACCGAGGAGCTGCGGATGATCCTGAACCCGCTGCCGATGCAGGAGATGACGGAGCTCTGGCGCTCGTTCAACGAGCGCTCGTACCGGCTGGCGCTGACCTACGAGGCCTCGGTGGTGCTGATCGACAGCGGCGCGACCCGCGCCGTTCGGCCGGTGGAGGAGCGCCGCGTGGCGGTGGCCCCGTGGTGAGCGCGGGCGCCGCTCGCGGCGTGGCGCGCCCCGGCGCGGCGGCCGACGCCCCCCGCCCCTACGCGGACGGCGTGGAGCTGGTGCTGGACCTGCTCGCCGTCCTGGAGCCCCGCCTGGAACGGATGGTGGAGGAGGCGCACGGCCGGCTGGGCGCGGGCGAGGACCCGGGGCTGCGCGGCCTGGTGATCACCGACGCCGAGGTCGCGCGCCTGCTGCACCCCCGCCCCTCGCACCCGCCCGGCGCGCCGGCGCGCCGCGCGGGGGGCGGGCCGCTCTGGGCCACGGTGGCCGAACGGGTGGAGGCCTCGCGCCGCGAGGGGGTGATGCTCCCGCTGGAGGTGGCGCGCCACCGCTTCGCGCTCTCGGACTTCGAGACCGACTGCCTGGTGGTGTGCCTGGCCCCCGAGGTGGACCCCCGCTACGAGCGGCTGTTCGGCTACCTGAACGACGACGTGACGCGCCGCTACCCCACCGTGCACCTGCTGCTGGAGCTGCTCTGCCCGCCCGGCGAGGCCCCGATCCGCCGGCGCCGCCACCTGGCCCCCGAGGCGCCGCTGCTGCGCGGCCGCCTGCTGGAGCGGGTGGACGACGGCCGGCCGGCCGCGGGGGTGTCGCTTCCCGGGCGCTGCCTGCGCGTGGAGGAGGGGGTGGCCGCCTTCCTCCTGCACGAGGGAGGGCTTTCGGGCGACGTGCAGGCGCTCTGGAACGACCCCGCCTGGCCGCCGCAGGCCGCCCGCCTGTGGGACGCCCTTCCCGCGAACGCCGCGGTGGAGGCCGCGCTGGACCGCTTCTTCGGGGCGGGGTGGACGCCGGGCGACCGGCTGGTGTGCACGCTGGCGGGGCGCCCCGGCTCGGGGCGCGCGCAGGCGGCCGAGGCGGCGTGCGCGCGGCGCGGGCTGCGCCTGCTGCCGCTGGACTGCCGGCGGCTGCTGCGGCACGAGCAGCCCGAGGTGGCGCTGGCCCACGCCTTCCGCGACTCGATGCTGAACGCCGCGCCCCTCCTGCTGGCCGGCGCCGACCTGCTGGCCGCCGACCGCGAGCGCGGCCCCGAGCTGCGGCTGGCGCTGGAGCGGCTGGTGGCCGAGCGCGGCTGGCTCCTCTTCCTCTCGGTCGACGACGCGGCGGCGGTGCGCGGGTGGTTCGCGGCGCACCAGCGGGTGGAGATCGAGCTCCCGCTGGCGGCGCAGGAGGAGCGCGCGCGGCAGTGGGCCACGCTGCTCACCGGCGAGGGGGTGCCCGCCGCCGACGCCGGGCGCGCCGCGGAGGCGCTGGCCGCCCGCTTCCGGCTGACGCCGGGGAAGGCCGCCGAGGCGGTGCAGCACGCGGCCGGCGCGCGCCTGCGGGAGCCCGGCGACGCCGACTGGTGGCGGACGCTGCACCGCAGCGCCGCGCGCGTCTCGGCGCCCAGGCTGGGCGAGCTGGCGCGCAAGGTGGAGCCCCTCTACCGCTGGGGCGACATCGTCCTTCCCGAGCCCAGGCTCGACCTGCTGCGCGACGTGCTGCGCCACGTGAGCTACCGCCGCCGGGTGATGGAGGAGTGGCGCTTCACCGACACCATGAGCCAGGGGAAGGGGCTGAACGCGCTCTTCTCGGGCCCGCCGGGAACGGGAAAGACGATGGCGGCCGAGATCGTGGCCGGCGAGCTGGGGCTGGACCTGTACCGCATCGACCTGGCGACGGTGGTCAGCAAGTACATCGGCGAGACCGAGAAGAACCTGGCGGCGATCTTCCACGAGGCGCAGCACTCGGACTGCATCCTCTTCTTCGACGAGGCCGACGCGCTCTTCGGCAAGCGCAGCGAGGTGAAGGACGCGCACGACCGCTACGCCAACATCGAGATCAACTACCTGCTGCAGCAGATGGAGGCGTACGAGGGGATCGCCATCCTGGCCACCAACCTCCGCCAGAACCTGGACGAGGCCTTCCTGCGCCGCATCCACGTCTCCGTCGACTTCCCCCTTCCCGGCCCCGACGACCGGCTGCGGATCTGGCGCGCGGTCCTTCCGCCGCAGGCGCCGCGCGCCGACGACCTGGACCTCCCCCACCTGGCCCGCGCCTTCGACCTGACGGGGGGGAACATCCGCAACATCGCGCTGGCCGCCGCCTACCTGGCGGCCGAGGCCGGCGCCCCGATCGGGATGGCGCAGCTGGTCCGCGCCACCCACCGCGAGCTGGAGAAGATCGGCAAGCGCAGCGTGCGGGAGCAGTTCGGCCCGTACTTCCACCTGCTGGAGCCGGCGCCCGCGCCGGCCGCCGCCTGACGCGCGCGAGGAGAGAGCCATGGCCCTTCGGCTGACCAACACCGGGACGCTCCCGCTGACCGTGGACCTGCGCGGCGGCGGCGAGCCGCTGCGGCTGGGCGCGGGCGAAACCTCGCCGCCGCTGCGCGAGGAACTGCTCTACGGCCACCCCTTCCTGGCGCAGTGGGAGGCGGCCGGGCTGGTGGCCCGCCTTCCCGCGCGCATGGACGACGTGCTGAGGCGAGAGCGGGCCGAGGCCGGCCTCGCGGAAGACGAGGACGAGGAGGCGGACGGGGAGGCGGGGGGCGCGGCGCCGGAGGAGGGCGCCGCCGCGAACACGGAAGCGGCACCGCCGGGGGGCCAGGCGCCGGCGGCCACGGCGGAAGGCGGCGGCGAAGCCCCCGCTGCGCCGGCGGCGGAGGCGCCGGCCGGCGAGCCCGCCGGGGGGGAGCCGCCCGCGGCCGGGGCCGCCTCCGGCGAAGGGGTGCCGGAGGAGAAGACGAAGGGGAAGCCGCCCCGCAGGTGAGGCGGCGCGGAGCCGATCGCGCGGGAGCATAGAGGGCGGAGCGCCGTGCGGACCCACCCACGGCCCAACCGAGGGGGAGCGAAATGCCAGGAAACTACCTGCACCCCGGCGTATACGTCGAGGAAGTGTCCAGCGGCGTGCGGCCGATCGAGGGGGCCAGCACCAGCACCGCGGGGTTCGTGGGGCTGACGGCCAAGGGAGTCCCGAACCGCGCCACCTTCGTCACCAGCTACGCCGAGTTCGTGCGCAAGTTCGGCGACCTGGTGGCGGGAAGCTTCCTTCCCTACGCCGTGCAGCAGTTCTACGCCAACGGGGGGAAGCGCTGCTACATCGTGCGCGTGCTGAACGCGCTGACCTCGGCGACGGCCGGGCGCGACTTTCCCGACCGGGAGACCGACGGCGCGGCGCGCAGCGTTCTGCGCATCGACGCCGACGGCGCCGGCGCCTGGGGGAACGCCGTGCGGGTGCAGGTGGAAG
>Ga0207706_10001529_pt1 | contig 22957 bp, 21 predicted proteins | sample KBSC53metaG_FD_184318 | JGI IMG/M metagenome (GOLD analysis project Ga0207706, IMG submission 184318) | Corn rhizosphere microbial communities from Kellogg Biological Station, Michigan, USA - KBS C5-3 metaG (SPAdes) (version 2) | ecosystem: Host-associated > Plants > Roots > Rhizosphere > Soil ... | reverse complement strand
TTCACGGGCGTTTAAAACGATGCGCGTAAAAGAGATGATTGTAGATGGTGAAAATGCCTGCGTGATCGGAAACTACGACTTTATATTTCCCAACGGCACAAGCACCAACGACACGAGCCATCCCAGCCTTGCCATCATCCCCGGGCGGCGCGAACGTGAGGCTTCCGACCGTTCCGCGAGCCCCGCCACTGGCCGCTCTCCCATTCCGCAGCCCATGCCCCGCCTCGCCCGACCCGGCTTCCCCGCCCTGCTCCTGACCCTCGCCGCGTGCACGGCGGACACGCGCACCTCGCCGGGGGCCGCCGCGGTACCCGAGGCGCAGAGGTACGGGGGCACGCTGGTGATCGGCGCGAACAGCGACATCGGCGACATCAGCCCGATCACCTGGCACGTGCAGAACGCGCTGTACATGCAGCAGTTCGTGCTCTTCACCCCGCTGATCACCTACGATTCCACGCTCACCCCCGTCCCCCGCCTGGCCCGCAGCTGGGAGGTGAACGCCGACACCACGCTGCTCACCTTCCACCTGCGCGACGACGTCTGGTGGCAGGACGGCGCGCGCACCAGCGCCTACGACGTGAAGTTCAGCTACGACCTGGCCCGCGACCCGGCGTCCGGGTACATCTACACCGGCCAGTGGACGTATTACGGAGAGGCGGAGGTGCCGGACTCGTTCACCTTCCGCGTGCGCCTGCGTCCGCACGCCGAGTTCATGGACGTATGGCGCAACTTCGCCCCCGTCCCCGAACACGTCCTCCGGGGCGTGGAGCCCGCGCGGCTGGCGCAGCACCCGTTCGGCACGCGCGCCCCGGTGGGGAACGGGCCCTTCCGCTTCGCCAGCCGCACGCCCGGACAGGAATGGGTGTTCGAGGCCAATCCCCGCTGGCCGAAGGAGCTGGGCGGGCGGCCGTACCTCGACCGGCTGGTCTATCGCGCCGTCCCCGAGCCCGCCACGCTGCTCACCGAGCTGGAGACGGGCTCGGTGGACCTGTATCCCGGCATGCCGCCGCAGTTCGCGCCGCGCGTCCAGGCCTCGCAACGGGCGCGGCTCCTCGACTTCCCCGACCTGATCTACGAATACATCGTCTGGAACCACCGCCGCGCGCCGTTCGGCGAAGCGCGGGTGCGGCGGGCGCTCACGCTGGCCATCGACCGCGAGCGGATCGTGCAGGCGGTGCGCGCGGGGTACGGCACGCTGGCCAACAGCACCATCGCCCCCGTGCTGTGGGCGCACGACTCCACCGCGGGCGCCGACATCCGCCACGACCCCGCCGCCGCGCGCCGCATGCTGGCCCAGGCCGGGTTCCAGGACCGCGACGGCGACGGCATCGTCGAGTCGGCGGACGGGAAGCCGTTCCGCTTCGTGCTGAAGGTGCCGCACGGCAACCAGGAGCGCCGCGACATCGCCGAGCTGGTGCAGTCGGACCTGCGCAAGGTGGGCGTGGCCGCCGAGATCCGCGAGGTGGAGTTCAACACGCTGCTCGCGGACGCCAGCGACGCCAGACGGCGGGACTTCGACGCGATGGTGCTGGGGTGGAAGCCCGAGTTCCGGGTGGACGACACCGACCTGTTCGCCTGCGCCAAGCGCGACAACCCGATCACCTTCGCCGGGTACTGCAACCCCGAGGTGGACCGCCTGATGGACAGCGTGCAGCTGGTGGCCGACCGCCGCGCCGCGCTCCCGCTGTGGCGCCGCTACCAGGCGCTGATCGCGCAGGACCAGCCGTTCACGCTCCTCTACTTCGGCAACCGCCTGATCGGCATCAACCGCCGCGTGCAGGACGCCCGCCCCGACGCCCGCGGCGACTGGGTGGGGGTCGAGCGGTGGTGGATCGTCCCGTCGATGCGATAGGATCGCGAACCGGGTTTTGATCTCGTCTGCTACGCATCCAGGTTGCAATCTGCTTGCATCGCGGCGGCGCGGCGGTATCTTGCCGATGATCCGGGTGCACACCGTTCACTCCCCGCGCCCGCGTCGTAGCTGTTCCGTACGATCGATTCACGGCCCTCGCGGCCGGTCTCCCCACTCTCCCGATCCGGCTGCCCGCGATGCGCATCTCCCGTTTGTGGCTTCCCGCGCTACTGCTGCCGCTGGCGGCGGGCGCGTGCCGTGACCTGCCCACCGCCGCCGCGCCGGCCCCGCTGCCGGCCGAGGCGGCCCGCGCGCAGTTGCGCTGCTCGGTGGAGGTGCGCGCGCGGACCGTCAGCTGCGAACCGGCGGGCCCGCGCGGCATCCGCCGCCAGATCATTCTGGGCGGACAGGGGCTGAACGTGCGCCTGCGCACCACCAACGTGGTGTGGAACGGCAGCGACAACGTGCTCGACGCCGACATCTCCGTGCAGAACCTGCTCGACCAGCCGATCGGCACCGACGGCAACGGCGGCACGCACGGGGTGCGCGTCTTCTTCGTCTCGGGCCCCAACGTGACCGAAGGATCGGGCGAGGTGACGGTGCTGGCCGACAGCGTGGGCACCTTCACCGCCGCCAACCAGAAGTACTACGTCTACCCCGAGATCATCCAGCCGCGCGGCGTGAGCAGCCCGGTCACCTGGAGCTTCTCGGTGCCGCCCCAGGCGCTTCACTTCGAGTTCCTGGTGCTGGTGGAGACCGAGACGCCCGCCGAGAGCTCGCTGCTGCACTTCCGCCCCGAGCACGGCTCGCCGGTCTACGGGATGCCCGTGAACGGCGTGTGGGCCGCCAGCGCGCACGACGTGTTCGCGGTGAGCCAGGGCACCGTGCTGCACTACGACGGCAACTACTGGCGGGCGATGGACGCGGGGGATGGCTGCGGGTGCGAGGCGTCGCTCTACGGCGTGTGGGGGAGCGACGGGCGCGACGTGTGGGCGGTGGGGTCGTCGGGCAACCTGCGCCACTGGACGGGCGGCAGCTGGGACGCGGCCGACGTGCCCGACGTGGCCGGAATCGACCTGTACGGCATCTGGGGCGTGGACGCGGGCGACATCTGGGCGGTGGGCGACGCCGGCACCTTCCTGCACTACGACGGGTCGGACTGGACCACCGATTCCATCGCCGGCTTCACCGACCCCGTGGTGAGCGTGTGGGGCGCCAACACCGAGAACGTGTGGGCGGTGGGCCTGTTCGGCAGCGTGCTGCACTTCGACGGGGGCGGGTGGCAGCAGGACACCACCTTCGAGAACACCAGCCTGTACAGCGTGTGGGGCACGGCCGACGACGACGTGTGGGCCGCCGGCGAGGCGTTCGGCGGGGGCGGCGCGCTCTTCCACTACGACGGGACCGGGTGGACCCAGGCGAGCGACCCCGAGCTGGACCTGGCGCCGCTGTACGCCGGCTGGGGCAGCGGCCCCGGCGACGTGTGGATCAACTCCGGCGGCGACGTGCTGCACTGGGACGGCGCCGCGTGGACCCGGCTCACGGTGGGCTCGGGCGCGCCGCTGTACGGCATCACCGGCACCGGGCCGGCCGACATCTTCACCGTGGGAGACTTCGGCACCATCGCGCACAGCACCGGCGGCGCCTTCGCCGACATGGCGCTCAGCGAGGGCGACGTCTACGGGCTCTGGGGCTCGTCGGCCGCCGACGTGTGGGCGGTGGGCGGGCCCATCATCCTGCACCGCACCGGCAGCGCCACCTGGACCCCGCAACTGGCCCCGGACGGCGCGCAGCTGAACGGGGTGTGGGGCGCCTCGGCGTCGCAGGTCTGGGCCGCGGGCGCGGGCGGCACGGTGGTCTACTACGACGGGAGCGACTGGGCCACCGCGTACCAGGACAACGCGCTGGGCGGGCTGAACGCGGTGTGGGGCTCGTCGGCGACGGACGTGTGGGTGGTGGGCAACTCGGCCGCGGTGGTGCACTGGAACGGCGGCGCGTGGAGCAGCGCCACCGTGGGCGTGGACGACCTGCTGGGCGTGTGGGGGAGCGGCTCGGGCGACGTGTTCGCGGTGGGCGGCGGCGGCGCGATCCAGCACTGGAACGGCGCTGGATGGTCGGCGATGAACAGCGGCACCACCGAGCTGCTGTGGGGCGTGTGGGGGAGCGGCCCGAACGACGTCTACGCCGTGGGCGACAACGGCACCGTGCTGCACTACGACGGCAACCCGGCGGGCGACTGGACCGCCGTCTCCACCGGCGCCCCGGCTGCGGCGGCGGTGTACGCCATCTGGGGCTCGGGCGCCGGCGACGTGTTCATCCTGGCCAACGACGGCCTGGACCTGCTGCACTGGGACGGCGCCGCCTGGAAGACGATGACGCAGTACTCCGCCAACGCCGACGTGTGGATGTACGCCCTGTGGGGCAGCGGCCCGCACGACCTGTACGCCGCCGGCGACGTGGGCACCATCCTGCACGGGCAGCGGTAGTGCTGAGTGCTGAGTGCTGAGTGCTGAGTGCTGAGTGCTGAGTGCTGAGTGCTGAGTGCTGAGTGCTGAGTCCTGAGTGCTGAAACGGAGGTGGGCCCGTGCACGATCCGCACGGGCCCACCTCCGTTTCCGTGACCGTCGAGGTGAAGCCGGGGCGCCCGATCAGCATCACGGGCGCAATGCTATACAAGTATCAGATCCCCGACGACAGCCGCAGGACCAGGCTGGCGCCCTGCTCCAGCGCGAATTCCTTGTAGCGGCTCAGGAAGCTGCGGTACGCGGTGTTGGTGGCGTTGCGCACCTGCACCTCCATCCGCACCACGCGCCCGCCCAGCCGCCGCTCCGCGCCCGCGCCCAGGTCCAGCGTGGCATAGGCGGGCGGCGCGTACTCGTTCTCGGCCGCGTGCGTCTGCCGGGCCACCCCTTCCACCGCGGCCGAGAGGTAGGTGAGCGGCAGGCCGAACCCGGCGCCCGGGCGGTACTCGGCTTCCACCCGCCCACGCGGCGGCGGGATGAAGGCCAGGTCCGCACCCGTTCCCCGCTCGGTGCCGCGCACGTAGTCGAACGCGCCGCGCAGGGTGAGCGGCGCGGCCGCGCGGAGCTCGGCCTCGGCCTCCACGCCGCGCAGGAGCGCGTCGGTGGCGGCGTAGCGGTACACGCGCAGGCCGTCCTGCTGCTGGGCCGTGGGCAGCGCCTGGATGTAGCCGCCGATGCGGTTGCTGAACGCGCTCACCTCGGCGCGGGCGCGCGCGCCGGTCCAGCGCAGGCCGCCGTCCAGCTCCAGCCCGCGCTCGCGCTCCAGCGCGGGGTCGCCCACGTCGTAGCGCGCCTCGCCGATGCGCGGGCCGTCGGCGTACAGCTCGAACAGCGTGGGCGCGCGCCAGCTCCGCCCCACCCCCGCGGTCACCGCAAGGCCGCGCGCCACGCCGATCACGGCGCCGGCGTTCCAGCTCTCCGCGGTCCAATCGCGGCCGTCGTCGGACAGCCCCAGCGCGGCGTTCGCGTCGGCGCTCAGGGAGCGATGGTCCACGCGCGCGCCGGCCAACAGGCGCACGGGCCCGAACTCGTCCTGCCAGAGCGCGAACACGCCGCCCGAGCGGATGGCGGCGTCGGGCACCAGCGCCACGGGCCCGCGCGAGTCGTTCCCCTGCAGCATCCCCTGCGCGCCCAGCGTGACCCGGCCGGCGCCGGTGGACGGCAGGTGCGCCAGGACGTCGGCGGTGGCGGTGTTCAGCAGCAGGTCGAACTGCGTGGTCTCCTGGCCCGTGGGCGCGCCGCCGCCGGGGGGCTCGTCCGCCACCTCCACCAGGCTGTGCCGCTGCAGCTGCGCGCGCGTCTCGATCCGCGCGCCGCCCAGCGGGAAGGTGCCGGACAGCTGCAGCCGGTCGTCCGAGAGCTTCCGTTCGGGGCCGCCCTCCTCCTCGCCGCCGCCCTCTTCCGCGGGCGGGCCCCCGGCTTCCAGCAGCTTGAACTCGCCGCCGTAGCGCTGGTAGCGCAGCGCCAGCGTTCCCCAGGCGCGGCTGAGCCCCGCCGCCGCCTCGCCGTTCAGCGCGCCGAAGCCGGTGTTGGGGATCTCGCCGTCGGGCGTGTGGATCTCGCCCGCCATCCGGCCGATCACCGTCGCCCGCCACCCCAGCCCCGCGGCGGCGCCCTCGGCGCGCCCCACCACGCCGCCCTCCAGGTTGCCGCTGGCGAAGTACGCCTCCACCCCGGCGCGGGTGAACGCGCGGCCGGCGGCGTCGGGGAGCGGCTCGGGGATCACGTTCACCACCCCGCCCACCGCGTCGGACCCGTACAGCAGGCTGGCGGGCCCGCGGATCACCTCCACGCGCTCGGCCAGCCGCGCGTCCACCGAGGGCGCGTCCTCGTCGCTCCACGAGTAGTCCTCGAGCCGCACCCCGCCGGCCAGCACGGCCACGCGCGGGCCGAACACCCCGCGGATCACCGGCTTGCCCACCTGCTCGCCGGTGGTCACGGCGCGCACGCCCGCCAGGGTGCCCAGCGTCCTGGCCAGCGACACCGAGTGCTCGCGCCGCAGCCGGTCGGGCCCCAGCGTGGCCGACGCCAGCGGCGACGCGCCCGCCGCCTGCGGCGACCGCCACGCCGTCACCGTCACAGGGTCGAGCTGGAACGACGCCGGGGCGAGCGCCACGTCGCCCACATCCGCGTCCGCCCGCACGCGGCGCACGGCGGGCGCGAGCCCGGGCGCCCACACGCGCAAGGTGTAGGTGCCCGGCGGCAGCCCGCCCAGCGCGAACGAGCCGTCGCGCGACGCGCGCGTGGCGCGCTCCAGCTCCAGCACCTGCACCCGCGCGCCCGGCACCGGCTCCCCAGCCTGGTCCGTCACGCGCCCGCGCAGCGAGTCGGCGGCCTGTACGGCACCCGCGGTCGGCGCCCGGGTGCGCACGTACCCGGGCGAAAGGGAGATCGCGGCGGCCAGCGCCGGCATCAGCAGGATCATGTCGAGATTCGGAGGTGGGAGGGTTGGCCCGGAACAGTATCGCCGCCACGTTCCAACCGGCAACGCTGACCCCGATTCTTTGCGAAACAGACCCGCAACTGCAAGTCTCTCACGGAGGAACGGAGGAACGGAAACGACGGAGGAACTGCACGTCCTGTGGAGTGCTTCCGTGGTTCCTCCGTTTCTCCGTTTCCCCGTGAGAGAAGACAGCGGAGCCGAACACTGGCATCAGCATTCACGTTTGCATGCAACTACGTTTGCATGCATTTACGATTGCGGTGCTCTCGTTTGCGCGATCCGCGACGCCGAAACCATCATCATCCGCATGCACGCCCCGCCGACGCTCCGATGCGCGCTCGCCTCCCTTCGCGCGACCGCCGATCCCGACGTCCGATGACGGCCTGCGCTCCGGCTCGCGGCGCGCCCGCCGTCTCCATCGTCCTTCCCTTCCGCGACGAGGCGGCGTACCTCCCCGAGTGCCTGGCCAGCATCCGCGCGCAGACGCTGGACGCGTGGGAGCTGCTCGCCATCGACGACGGCTCGGACGACGATTCCGCCGCGATCGTCCGCTCGTGGGCGGCGGACGGCGGCCGCGTCCGCCTCCTCCAGCCCGGCCGTGTCGGACTGGTCGCCGCTCTGAACCTGGGCATCGCGGAGGCACGCGCGCCGCTGCTGGCGCGCATGGACGCGGACGACGCGATGCACCCGGACCGCCTGCGCGCGCAGCACGAGTACCTGCACGCGCGGGCGGACGTGGCGCTGGCGGGGACGCGGGTGGAGCTGTTCCCGGCGGACCAGGTGCGGGGCGGCTACCTGGAGTACGTCCGCTGGCAGAACGGGGTGGTCGAGCCGGACCAGGTGGCGCGCGAGATCTACGTCGAAAGCCCGTTCGCGCACCCCTCGGTGATGGCGCGCACCGGGGTGCTGCGCGCCGCCGGCGGCTACGCGGACGGGCCGTTTCCCGAGGACTACGAGCTCTGGCTGCGGCTGCACGCGGCCGGGCACCGCATGGGGAAGGTCCCCCGCGTGCTCCTGCGCTGGCGCGAACGGCACGGCCGCGCCAGCCGCGTGGACCCGCGCTACCGCCGCGACGCCTTCGACCGGCTGCGCGCGGAGTACCTCGTCCGCGACCCGCGGGTGGCGCCCGCGCGCGAGATCGTGGTGTGGGGCGCGGGCCGCCGCTCGCGCCTGCGCGCCCGGCTGGCGATGGAGCGCGGCGTGCGCCCCGCCGCCTGGATCGACATCGACCCGCGCAAGGTGGGGCACCGCGTGTGGGGGCTCCCCGTGCACCCGCCCGGGTGGCTGGCCGGCCGCCGGCCGCGTCCCTTCGTCCTGGTCTACGTCAACACCCACGGCGCTCGCGACCTGATCGCCGCGCGGCTCCGCGAGCTCGGCTACCTGGCGGGCGATGACTGGCTTGGCGTGGGGTGAAAGGGCGGCGGCGGACGGCCGATCTGGACACACGGGATGCTCGGGTGGAGCTCGTCCGCGGCCAGCGATGGCACATCCAGAACGTCGGGCGGGTAGACACTGTCCCGATCGGGGCGTTGATACACTCGCTTGCGACGGTTATGTTGCCAGAAACCATCAGCAATCCCGCCGACCTTCCGTATCCTGCGAGCCTGATGTTCGATCGTCTCGAGCCGGAAGCGCTCTTCCTCGCCCACCTGCCGTGGATCGAGGAGGTCGCCGCGATGGTGTGCCGCAGGAACAGCGTGTGGGGGGACGACGCCGACGACTTCATCGCCTCGGCGCGCTCCAAGCTGATGGAGAACGATTATGCCGTGCTGCGCAAGTTCCGCGGCGAGGCCGAGCTGAAGACGTACTTGGCGCGCGTGGTCACGCTGCACTTCATGGAGCGGGCGCGCGAGCGCACCGGCCGCTGGCGCCCCAGCGCCGCGGCCGAGGCGCTGGGCCAGCTGGCCAAGGACCTGGAGGCGCTGGTGTACCGCGACGGCTGCACGCTGGCCGAGGCGGGCGAGCGGCTGCGCACCATGGGCCGCACCGCGCACAGCGACACCGAGCTGAGCCGGCTGCTGGCGAAGCTCCCGTTCCGCCACCCCATGCGCCCGGGCGATGCCGGCGCCGACCCGCTGGAGCAGCTGGCCGGCCGCCACGACGCCGACGAGCGGGTGATGGACGACGAGGAGGAGCGCGCCCGGGCCCGCGTGCTGGCGGCGCTCGACGACGCGCTGGACCAGCTTTCTCCCGAAGACCGGATGCTGGTGCGCATGCACCTGGCCGACGGGCGCACCGTGGCCGACGCGGCGCGCGCGCTGCGGCTGGACCAGAAGTCGCTGTACCGCCGCCTGCCGCGGCTCAAGTCGATGCTGCGCGAGCGGTTGGAAGGGGCCGGGGTGACGGCGGCCGAGGTGCGCGAAACCCTGCAGCGCGGGAGCACGGATGCAGCCGAATGACCCCCGTGCCGCGAATTCAGGCGGGTCCCGTCCGTCCAATCAACCAGCAGGCAGCGAGACGGACGCCCAGGCAGCGAGGAACCGGATGGATCACGAGCGCGTCGCCGCCCTCCACGACGGCAAGCTCGACGCACGCGAACAAGACGAGTTGCTGGCCGCCATCGCGGCCGACGACGACGAGAGCTGGCTGTTCGCCGAGACCGCGGCCGTGCTGGCCGACCTCGAGGCCGCCCACGCCGGCGCCACGCCGGCGGATACAGATCCCGTCCACCCGGCGGACGGCGATGCCCCTCCGGCGACGTTCACCGCCGGTCCCCCGCCCTCTCCCGTCGCGGCGGACGGCGAGCGCGAGGACGACGGCGTGATCCCGCTCGCCACGCGTCGGCCGGCCGTAGCACCCGCGGCCGGCACGGAGTCGGAGACCGCCGCGCGCAAGGACGACGGGGTGATCCCGATCGAGTCGCGGCGGCGCTCGCCGGCGCGCCCGTGGCTTGTGTACGGCGCGATGGCCGCGGTGCTGGCGGGGATCGGAGTGACGGCGGCGTTGCTGAGCCGCTCCGCCAACGCGCGCTTCGACGACCCGCATCGCGCGGTTGCCATGCTCGATGGCGGCGCCGCCCGCGGGATCCCCGCCAACTGGAACGACATCAAGCGTGGCGCCGACGACCATTACACCCCCGAGGGGCGTGCCGTCCAGATCGGCGCACACATGGTGGACCTGGAACTGGCCGCCGCCGCGCGTGACACGTTCAATGTGCGCGACATCGCTCGAAAGATCGCAGCGCTGCTCGAAGGGCAGGCCGGCGGTGGCGTGGTGGACGGCCCGTACCAGGAGTTGGCGAACGGCGCCGCCGACATCCCGAAGCTCGTTTCCGATGGACGTGAGGGCGTGCGCCAGCTTCTGAAGGGCGATGGGCTGGAACTGGGCATCTGGGGCGAGACGGCGCGCGCCGCCGCCATGCGTCGCGACGCTGCCTTCTTCCGATTGCGGGCCACGCGCCAGGCGTTGGACCGCGCCGCCGCGCTGCCGGACCCCGACGGGAAGATCGGGCCCGCGCTCGGCAGCGTCCGCGCCGCGCTGCCGGCGGACGGCCGCGCGACCAACTGGGCGGCGTTGGAGCAACGCCTGTCCGGTCTGCTGCGCGCCGCCGGGCGCTGACCCTGATCCGCCGCGCACGGCACCGCGCCGCGTCGAACCATCGGCGCGGCGCGCTGTCGTTTCCGCCTGAATCGTTACGAACGGACGGGCGATTGTCTTTTGCCTGCTTGGGCATCAGCCGTCGGGCCCGGCGAAGAAGGGATCGGCGCCGATCATCTCCCGGCCTTCGAGGCCGCGGAGCATGTAGCAGAAGGTCTCGCTCTGCAGCGGGTAGCGGATGCGGTAGGCGCGGCGCCAGATGGCGAAGAGGAGGCGCGCCACCTCGTGCGAGGGGATCTCCGCGCGCGGGTCGGCGGCGGGCTCGCGGTACAGCACGTAGCGGCCCTCGGCGCGCAGCGGCATCCAGGGGTGGAAGTAGCCCAGGTGGAAGGGGATGGCCCGGCCCCCCTGCACCAGCGTGCGCAGCCACGCGCTCTCGCGCCGCACCTCGCCCACCGTCCACGCCAGCGCGGCGCCCTCCGCGCGCGCGTCGGCGTGGAAGCGATCCAGCAGGTGCGCGCGCAGGGTGCGGCCCAGCTGCCGGTTGCGCAGCTCGCGCTTCACCGCCAGGTAGGTGATGAACCCCGCGCGCACCGACGGCAGGTACACCCCCGCCGCGGCCGACACCGGCTCGCCGCCCTCGTCCAGCGCGGCCAGCAGGTGGTAGTCGCCGCCCGAGGGAAGGCCGCGGCGGCACTCCTCCAGCTCCGACAGGAGGTCGGCCATCGGCTGCACGTCGCCGATCGACCGCTGGATCAGCTCGATGGCGGCGCGCGCCAGCTCCGTCCGCTCGTCGCGCACCTCCACCACCCGCGAGTCCTCACCCATCCGCCGTCTCCACCCGCACCTCGAAGCGCAGGCCGAACACCCGCGCCGCGTTGCGCCACATCAACCCCTCGCGTTCGTCGGGAGTCAGCTCCAGCCGCCGCACGAACTCCAGGTAGCTGCCGATGCCGCTGATCGGCCAGTCGGTGCCGAACATCAGCTTGTCGGGGCTGTTCACCCAGGCGACGAGATCGTTCAGCTTGCGCGCCATCACCCGCTCGAAGCGCGGCTGGAAGTCGCCCAGCGTGAAGCCCGAGATGTCGCCGAACACGTTGGGGTTCTTGTACAGCACCTCGGCCGCGTCCGTCAGCCAGGGGTTGCCCACGTGGCACATCACGAAGCGCACGCCGCGGTGCTCCACCGCCACGTCGTCCACGTCCAGCGGGTGGGCCAGGCGCACGTGCGTGCCGGGATCGTACGTGTCGCCGGTGTGGATCATCACCGGCACGCCGAACTCGGCCGCCAGTGCGTACACCTGGCGCAGCGACGGGTCGGTCAGGCGGTACGGCTCGTAGCCGGGGTACAGCTTGAGCGCCCTGATCCGCCGCGCCCGCAGCAGCTCGCGCAGCTGCGGCAGGTCGGCCGCCAGGTGCGCGTGGCGGATCCCGGCGACCACACCCAGACGCGGGTCGCGCTCCAGCGCCGCCAGCACGTCGGGGATGGAGGGCCGGTCGGCGGTCACGTCGTAGCTGGTGAGCACCAGCGCGTAGGCGATGCCGTGCGCGTCCATCTCGGCCCGCAGCTGCGCGTGGCGGTCGTCCAGCGCGCGCGGCAGGTCGGGCGTGTAGCGGTTCAGGTGGGTGTGGCAGTCGATGATCACGGTTTCCGCCGGTTGGATGGTTGCCCGCGCGGCTGGGCAGGGAGCGTACCAGCTTGATGGTGCGGAGGTGCGGGGGTGCGGAGGCGCGGGGGAAGCCCTCGCCGGGCGCGGGGATAGCGCGGGGCGAGTGAATTCGAATTCACTGCACCGAACTACGCGAAGTCCGCCTGCGCGGTCTACCGGCGTCGGTGCGGCCGGGATGAGGGTGCGCGAAAGAGAGGTCCGGTCCCGGATGCGTTCTTCACGGGGGTGCGCCTCACTCCATCCCCAGCCCGAGCTGCTCTTCGGGCGGCGCGGCGGGCGGCGGCGGTGATGGCGGCGCGGCGCGGTCCTGCGCGGCGAGCCAGCGGGCGATCACCGAGACCACGTAGTCGCGCTCATCCTCCGCGAGCTCGTGGCCCCGGGCGATGCCGTGCCATTTGGCCAGACAGCCGCGGCAGCAGGTGCCGGTGGCGTGCTGCGCCACGAACACCGGGTGCCCGCGCATCGGCGTCTGCCGGCCGTCGTTGGGCGGCTGCGCGGGAGCCAGGCGCGCGCCGATCATCTCGCGCGCGTGGCGCAGCACGGCGTCCATCCCCTTGCCGCGCAGGTAGTCCAGGTCGCCGCCGCGCAGGCGGAAGCGCCGGCGGAAGGTGGAGCCCGCCAGCCGCGCGAACACGTCGTCCAGCCGCACGTCGTCGCTCATCCCCGCAACCTGCGCGCGAACGCCGGGCCATCGCAACAGCGGGCGGACGGACACACCACGCGGAAGGCCGCCGGACGGGGTGCCCGGCGGCCTTCCGCTGCGTTCCCGCGGCGAACGGGAAGAGATCAGTTGCTGCTGTCCAGGCTGAACTTCGCCTGGTCGGGGTCGGCGAAGATCTTGAACACACTGTAGGCGTTCAGCTTGTTGTCCAGCGTGCCGGGGCCGCCGCGCTGCGTGACGCGCAGGTTCTCCTGGCCGTTCGAGTCCGCGTCGGCCACCTGCACCGCCACCGCGTTCAGGTACGGGTTCTGGTCGTTGCCGTACTGCACGGTGGTCCGCTGGCCGGCGGCGATCTTCACGGTCACCGGCGGCAGGTCGCCCGAGCTCGGGTCCGATCCCCTGCGGCCCACGAGCGTGACCTCGATGGTGCCGGGCGATGCGTTGATGAGGGTCTTGGTGCCGGACATGTTCGCCTCGCTGTGTAAAAGGGGGGTGACGAGTCCTGCGCGTGGATCCGCCTCGCGGATGCGCCTCCCCTCCTTCGCACGCGCCGCGCCGGTCACGGCCGGCCCCGCATCCCAGCCGCACCCCGTCCTGTAACAGATTGCGGGAATTATGCTTACGGCGAGACGACACGCCGCTGCGCACCCCGTCGCGGCACGCCATTCGTTCCCTTGCTGCCACGCCCTGCTGCCACGACTGTAACGTGCCGTGACGGATGCCGGTCCGCGCCAAACGCAGCAGAGCCGGCGGACCACCATGGCTCCGCCGGCCCTGCGGATCCCCTGGGCTCCGGACGCTCAGCCGTCCGACCAGCGCACCTCGAAGGTGGGGGAGGTGGCCGAGACGCTGCCTTCCCAGTCGGCCAGCGGCACGCGGATGCGGTAGGTGCCGGCGGCGCGCTCGGTCAGCACGGTGCCCGTCAGCGTCTCGCCCGGCGCCAGCTCCAGCGGCCCCGTGTACACCGCGAGCGGACAGTAGCCCGAGCTCACCACCGTCCACGACAACCCGTCGCGGCGCTCCACCACGGCGGTGGGCACGGAGCCGCACGGGATCAGGAACATGGGCGAGCCGGTCGTGTTCTGCACCGTGAAGGTCACGGTGGCGCCGGGCCCGTTCCCCGCGGGGAGGGCGTACACGCGCTGGTCGGTGCGCACGCGCAGCCCGGGTTCGCGCGTGGCGAGCGGGCTCGCGCAGGCGGCCAGCAGGGTCAGCACCGCGGCGGACAGGACTCTCCTCATCGGCAGCTCCGGTTTTGGTGGATGGATCCGCTTCACGCCAGCAACGCGCGCGCGCCCCGCTTTGTGACGGCGCGGAGCTTGCCGCGACCCTCCTCCCCATCCCATGAGACGAACCGGTTGCGAAGGAGGCGGAAGATGGCGGGCAAGCTGGAAGGAAAGAAGGTCGCGATCCTGGTGACGGACGGCTTCGAGCAGGTGGAGATGACCGAGCCGCGCAAGGCGCTGCAGGAGGCCGGCGCCGAGACCGTGCTGGTTTCGCCGAAGGACGGGCGCGTGAAGGGGTGGCGGCACACCGACTGGGGCGACGAGTTCCCGGTGGACCGCCCGCTCGCGTCCGCCCGCGCCGACGACTTCGACGCGCTGCTGCTCCCCGGCGGGGTGATGAACCCCGACCATCTGCGGCAGGATGCGGATGCGGTGAGCTTCGTGCGCGACTTCTTCCAGGCGCACAAGCCGGTGGCCGCCATCTGCCACGGGCCGTGGATGCTGGCCGAGGCGGGCGTGGTGGAGGGGCGCACCGTCACCTCCTACCCGTCCATCCAGACCGACCTGAAGAACGCCGGCGCCCGCTGGGTGGACCAGGAGGTGGTGACCGACCAGGGCCTGGTCACCAGCCGCAACCCCGACGACCTCCCCGCCTTCAACCGCAAGATGGTGGAGGAGTTCGCCGAGGGCCGCCACGACCGCCAGCGCGCGTAACGGCGGTGCCGAGTCCCAGGTGCCAGGTGCCGGGTTTTTAACGATGAGTACCAGGACGGCCCGGTGTCGCCGGGCCGTCCATGCTTTGCGCCCGACGGTCAGTTGGACATGGGTCCGGGCGGAACCGCCGGCGTGTCCGCCACCTCCCAGCGGTCGCGGCCGGCCCAGAACGGGCACTGCGGGCAGGTGCCGCCGCTGGGATAGTCGATCCCCTCCTCGTGCGGGCACCCGGCCAGCCCCTGCGTGATCCCCACGCGCCTCACCTCGTGCAGGTCGAAGAAACGCATCACCTCACGGCCGATCCCGGGGTCCAGCCGCACGTCCATCGTCTCGGAGGTCCACCGTTCGATCAGCGCCTCTTCGCCGGGCCCGTACGATACGCCGGCCACCACTTTCGTGGCGCGGCGGTCGTCTGGCCCGTAGAGAGCAGCGAGCCGACGGGGCCATCCCCCCGGCCGCCTGCGCTCCAGCTGGCGGCGCCAGGAGTTCACTTTCATCGGGTACCCTCCGCGGCATTCGGGATTTGTTTGGTATGCTTCCTGCATTCCATCTCCACTTGGTTAAACGATTTACAACGATTGGGGAAGGAGATCGAGAGAACATGACCGACCGGCGCACCGCCGAGCAGGCGAACGAAGGCAACATGATCAAGGACCCCGACAACTGGGTCACGGGCGACGAGCCGATGACCGGCGCCCAGCGCAGCTACCTGCACACGCTGGCCGAGGAAGCCGGCGAAGAGGTGGACGACGAGCTCACCAAGGCCGAGGCCTCGAAGCGGATCGACGAGCTGCAGGAAAAGACGGGCCGCGGCATGAGCTGACGCCGGCCGCCCGCTGAAGAAGTCCTGCCCCGCCTGTCTTCACGGGGGATCGCTCGTTCTCCATGAGACCCGGGGTGGCCGAAAGCACCGCCGGGACCTCTCACGGAGACACGGAGGAACGGAGAAACTGCGTCACGAGTGCGGTCCTCCGTTCTTCCATTCCTCGTGAGACCCTACGGACTCTACCGTCCCCACCGAGTCAGCCGCTCGGCCCGGAACACCTCGCCGGCCGCGTCCAACCCGGGGCCGAATCGCGGAAGGTGGTGACGCACGCGTTTCCGCCGCTTATCTTTACGTTTCCACGGCGCACGGCTCTCCCAGGCACCCATCATGAGCTGCTGCGCAACTTCCTGCGCCACGCCCTCGTAGTATCCGCCACCCCGGGAACCGCCCGGGCAAGGACTCTCCAGGATGGACTTCTACCTTTTTTCGCTGCTGCTGGGCTTCGTGGGGCTGCTGGTGATGGCCGTGAGCGGCGTCGCCGGGGCACACGGGCATGCGGGGCATTCGCACGCCGGCCACCTGCACGGCCACGACGTGGGCGACGTGAACGTGCACGGCATCGGTGGCGGGCACGCGCACGTGGGCGGGCACCTGCACGCCGGCCACGCGGGCGGTCACGCGGTCGCCCACGGCCACGCCGGCGCCCACGGGCACGCGGCGGCGCACGGACACGCGCAGCACGGCCACGGCGAGCACGGGCACGCGGGCGACGCCGGCAAGGCGGTGGGCGGCTGGTTCCTTTCCTTCCTGAGCCCCCGCGTCCTGTTCAGCGTGCTGATCGGCATCGGCGCGGCGGGGCTGCTGCTGGGGGGCGTGCTGGGCGGCGCTCTCCTGGCCACGGTCGCCGTCGCGCTCGGCTTCCTGTTCGAGATCGCGGCGGTGCGGCCGGTTTGGAACTTCTTCTTCCGCTTCGGCAGCGAGCCCGCCCTCACCCTGGAGAGCGCGATCACCGACGTGGCCACAGCGGTCACCGGCTTCAACCGCGAGGGCGAAGGCGTGGTGAAGATCGAGCTGGACGGGCAGATCGTGCAGGTGCTGGCGCGGCTGGCGCCCGCGGACCGCGAAAGCGGCGTCCGGGTGCACGCCGGCGACACCCTGGTGGTAGACGACGTGGACCCGGTGCGCAACCGCTGCGTGGTATCACTCCCCGTTTCGGCGGGGCAAATCCGCGGCGCCTGAAAAGCGCCGCCCACCCCGGAGGAAAGATGGACCAGAACCTGATCTGGACGGCCATCCTCGTACTGGTCGCCGTCTTCGTGCTGATCCCGATCACGGTGAGCGCCTTCCTGCGCAACGTGGAGGCGGGCACCATCCGGCTCGTCAGCTGGCTCACCGGCCGCACCTTCATCTACCGCGGGCCCGGCAAGAGCAAGGAGGTGCCGCTGTTCACCACCGGCACCACCATCTCCAGCAAGGCCATCAACGTGGACCTGGACATCACCGACCAGACGGCCGACCTGGACGAGAACGGCGTGCCGCAGCCGATCAAGGTGCGGGTGCTGGCCAGCGCCATCGTGAGCGTGGGCGACAGCGACGCCATGATCAAGACGGCGGCGAACCGCTTCTTCCCCAAGCCGCAGGAAGAGCAGATCAACATCCTGATCGACCTGCTGAGCTCGTCGGGGCGCCGGGCCATCAACCTGCTCACGCACGACCAGCTCTTCTCGGCCAAGACCGCTCCGCGCATCGCGGCCGCCCCGTCGCAGGCGCTGGCGCAGCGCGAGGAGCACGCCACGGCGCTGGTGCAGACGCCCGCCCCGGGAAGCCCGCTGGAAGAGGACGACGACCCGCTCGCCATCATCATCCGCAAGGCGTGCAGCCGCGAACTCACCGACCTGGGGCTCAGCTTCAACTCGCTGAACATCAAGGTGGTGCAGAGCGAGGTGGCCGAGGCGCGCCGCCGCCAGAGCGCGGCCGAGGCGCAGGCCAACTCCGACATCGTGGCCGCGCAGCAGGCCCGGCGCGCCAAGGACGCCGCGCTCGAGGCCGAGCGCAACATCAGCGACAAGCAGCGCGAGCTGGAGCAGACGCGCGCCTCGAACGCCGCGCTGATCGCCCAGGCCGAGGCCAAGAAGCAGGAGGCGCTGGGGCTGCAGCGCATCGCCGAGCTCGAGGCCACCCAGATCGCCCAGGCCCGCGCCGACGCCGAGAAGGTGCGCATCGAGGCCGAGGCCAGCGCCCGCGCCGAGGCGATCCGCATCACCACGGTCGCGGCGGCCACCGCCGAGAGCATCCGCAAGGTGAACGAGGCGATCCAGCAGGGCGGCGAGGCGTACTTCCGCTACAAGCAGATCGAGATGCTCCCCGACATCGCGCCCACCATCGCCGACGCGCTGGCCAGGGCCCGCCTGGTCACCATCAGCGGCGGCGGCGACGCGGGCGGCGCGGCCGACGCGACCGCCAACAACATCACCAGCGTGATCCAGACCGTGCTGGCCGCGCAGATGGTGGCCCGTGGCGGCATCCTGGACGGCGCCGCCGGCCCGGGCGACGACACGGCGCGCCGGGTGGCGATCCCCGCCGTGGCCGCCGGCGCCCCCGCGCGCGGCAACGGGTGACCGTCCGCCGACGGCAACCGCTTTCGGCAGATGCACGGCCGGGGCGCCGCGATCCTTCGCGGCGCCCCGTCGCGTTTCCGGCGCGGAGAGACAGCGAACCGGTCACGCAGAGGAAGGAGGGTGGCAGGGGCAGCGGAGAGCCACGGAGGTGCCTCTGCTGCCTCCCCTTCCCTGCGTGAAGCCGTTCTTCTCCCGGATCTGGTCTGGCGGATGCGGTACGGGGCGGGTATCGTGATTCCCTCACCGACACGACCAGGCAGCAACGGAGCAGCGCGGATGGGCAAGCAGGGTTCCGGCGGGAAGAAGGGCGGGAACATGGGGAAGGCCGCCTTGCTGCTCGGCGCGGCCGGGCTCCTTCTCTTCATCGTGGGCGTCAAGCGCCGCCACCAGGTGGACGACGACTTCTCGCTCGACGACGCGCCGCGCCCGCGCAAACGCCCGGACGAACCCCGGCCGTCCGCCGAGTAGCCGCGCGGCCCTGGCCATCGCGCCACCAGGGCGCCCGTGCCGATGCACGGGCGCCCCTCGCTTTTCGGATCAGCGGCGATGCCCGCGCAAGGCCTTGCGCGCGTGAGCCACCGGCGACGTCGGGAGATCCGGGGATCGGCTACGACACCCAGGTGTCCACGCGCCGGGCGATGCGCCACCCGGCGGGCGTCTTCTCCAGCACGATCAGCCGCCCCTGCCCGCAGCGGCCGCCGCAGACGGTGCCGGTGGCGATCACCGCGTTCCGCCGCGCCGCGTCGAATCCCACGCGCGAGAGGGTGTTGTACGACCGCGCCGGCGAGAAGCGGGTGAAGAACGCGTCCCACTTCGCCGCGAAGTTCCCCTCGCCCGCGAAGATGTGGGAAACGTTGGAGATGCGGATCACCGACGAAGCCGGGATCGCCGCCGGCGTGGGGACGGACGAGGCGTTCTTCGCGGCGAAGTCGGCGATCAGCTCCGCGCGAACCGTGGCATCGAGCGCCGGGACGAAGTTGCCGAGCTGCTCCGCGTCCAGGTGCGACGCCGACGTGCTGTCGGCCATCACCAGGAAGGGCGCGCCGGGGTCGGCCAGCACGCTGTCCACCACCAGCGCCATCACCGCCAGCTCGTCGCGGTCGTCGGTGGCCGGCGCCGGCGCGGACGAGGGCGGCGGAGAGGTGCACGCCGCGGCCATCGCGGCGGCGGCGATCAGGTGCGCGATCTTCATCGAATCCAGGGCGAAACGGGAACGCGGTCGGGGCTGATCCCGGGTGGTGCACGGCGAATCCCAGAAAACGGTTTGAGCCATCCTCCAGGAAGATTCTACCCGCCGCGGTTCCCCGCCAGATCGGCGACGTGCCGGGGATCGGGAGGAATCGAGGATGGTCGTTGCCTCAGGCCGCCAGCGGCTCGGGCGCCACGCCGTGATCGCCCACCGCGCCCCCGCCTCACGGAAGCCGGCAGACCACGATCAGGTCGGTGCTGGTGTGGACGAAGGGGGCCAGCTCCCAGTCGCCGTACCAGTCCACGGGGACCAGGCCGGCCTCGCGCAGCAGGCGGTCCCACTCCGTCGCCGTGCGGATGCGCAGCTCGTGGTACTTCTCGCCGCGCTCGGTGCCCTTGCTCCAGCGCGTCCACTCGCGGCTCACGCCTTCGACGGCGTCGAACTCGCGCTCGACCCACACGGTCGTCCCGTCGTCGGTCTCCCACCAGTCGCGGCTGGCGTAGTCGCCCACGATGTGGTCGCGGTGCATGGTCTCCAGCACGAACACGCCGTCGGGCCGCAGCGCCCCGGCCGCGCCGCGGAGGACGCGCAGGTCGTCTGCGTCGGAGAGGAAGTAGCCCAGCGAGGAGTAGAGGGAGAGCACCGCGTCGAACCGGCCGCGCCACTCCACCTCGCGCATGTCGCCGCGCACGAATTCGACCTCGACCCTGGCGGCCTTCGCGCGCTTGCGGGCGCGGGCCAGCAGCGTTGCGGACAGGTCGAGCCCGGTCACCCGGTAGCCGGCGCGGGCCAGGGCGATGGCGTGCCGCCCCCAGCCGCAGGCCAGGTCCAGCACCTCGCCGCCGGGGGGAAGCGGCGCCATCTCCAGCAGCCCCTCCACCTCGCGCTCGGTGCGCTCGGGGGTCAGGAAGTCGCGGTAGACGGAGACGAAGGTCTCGTCGAAGTAGTCCTCCCACCACCCCGCCCCGCCGCTCACGCCGCCTCCGCCAGCCGCTCCGGCAGGTCGGAGAGCGAGGCGATGCGGTCGCAGTCCAGGTGGCCCAGCCGCATCAGCGGGTCGATCAGCACGGCGGGGATCCCGGCGGCGCGGGCGCCCACCACGTCGATCTCGTACAGGTCGCCCACGTACAGCGCCTCGTGCGGCTCCACCCCCATCCGCTCCAGCGCCATGCGGAAGATGCGCGGATCCGGCTTCTCCACGCCCACCGAGCCCGAATCGATCACGAACTCGAAATGGCCGCGCAGCCCCAGCGTCTCCAGCAGCGCCTCCACCGTCCCATCGGCGTTGGAGACCACGCCCAGCCGGTAGCCGCGCCGCTTCAGCTCGCGCAGTACCTCTTCGGTCCCCTCCTGCAGGCTGCACCACAGGTTGCGCTCGGCGTGCCGCGCGAACAGCCGCCGCGCGATCGGCGGGAACGCCTCGGCGGGGACCCCGAGCTGGCGGAAGATCTCGCCGAAGAAGATGCGGCCGCGGCTGGTGTCGTCGCCCGCGTTGCCGCCGCGCACCAGCTCGTCCAGCAGCAGCTTGGCCCCGTACTGCGCCACCAGCAGGTCGTCCGCCGTGGTCTCGATCCCGTGCTCGCGCAGAACGTCGAGGATGAACGGCGCGTCGAGCCAGAGCAGTGTGTTGCCTACGTCGAAGATGACGGCCTTCATGGGTGCGGGGGTACGGGGGTGCGGAGGTGCGGAACAGCGACCGGTGCGCGAGTGCGTGAGTGCGCCAGTGCGTGAACGATGCCGCCTGACTCGCATCGCCGGACGCAGGTCGGCGATACGAGAGGCAGGAAAGATAGAAGGCGCCTGCCGATGGAGCGAGCGCCTTCCGTTGAAGTCCGCGCAGGCGGACCGCGTGCCGTGGTAGCCGCGACTTCTTCAGTCGCAAACTCCCACCCGGAACGATCTCATCCGGAACGATCCCGGATCCGCAGATCCCCGATCACTCCGGCGGCCGGCGCAGCGTGACGCGCTTGACCAGCGCGTCGCCGAAGCGGCCGCTCAGCCCCACCAGCGCCTGCTCGGCCTCGTCGCGGGTGGGGTACGGGCCGGCGAGCACCACCACCCAGCCGTCGCGCAGCGCCGGGTACACCTCCGAGTTCGCCACCCCCACGTCCACGCCGCTCTCGCGGACGCGGTCGCGGAGCTCGCGCGCTTCGTCGGCCTGCTCGGGAGTGAACGAGGCGAGCATCACCACGTACATCACGTCGCCCGCGTGGAACTCGCCGCCGCCGGTCACGCGGCGGAATTCGTCGGGGGCGAGCGACGCGCCGCCGGGCGGGGTGACGCGCGGCACCGGCAGGTCGGTGTTCGGCCGGCCGGAGGGGATGGCGCCGACCGGGCGGGTGGGCCGCATCACCAGGAACGCCACCGCGACCAGCGCCACCAGGAGCAGCGCCCACCCCGCCGGGCGCAGCCGGATGCGCCGCCGCGGCCTGGGCGGATCGGCCGTGGCGGCGTCGTCGGCCTGCGCCGGAGCGGCCGGGCCGGCCGCGGCGTCGGGGAGGACGCCGGGGTGCGCGGCAGCGACGGGCGATGCCGGCGCTGCCGCCATCATCGCCAGCGAGACGGACGAGCGCAGGGGGATCGCTCCGGCGGCGTGCGGCTCGGCGAGCATGGTGCGGTCGTCGTCCGCGAAGGCGGCCTGCGTGGGGGCGGCGGACGCGGCCGGGCGCGGCTGCGGCTGCGGCGCGGGGCCGGGGACGATCGAGGCGTAGCCCGCCGCGTGCGCGGGGTCGGGCGGCGGCGCGTCCGTCCACTCGTCCAGCGCGTCTAGGAAGGCGTCGGCGTCGGCGAAGCGGGTGCCGGGGTCCAGGCGCAGGGCGCGGCGCAGCACGGCGGCCAGGCGCAGCGGCACGTCGCCGCGCGCGCCGACCATGCGCTTGACCCGGCGCGCGGCCTCGCGGTCGTCCGCCGTGGCGTTCAGGCCTTCGGGATATTCGCCGCTGAGCATCTCCAGCCCGGCGAGCGCCAGGCTGTACACGTCGCTGGCGAACGAGCAGCGCTGGCTCGCCAGCTGCTCGGGCGAGGCGTAGCGCGGGGTGTGCGGCACGCCGAACTGGGTGAGCCGCGCCAGGGTCTCGCTCCCCTCCTGCGCGCGCACCTGGGCGATGCCGAAGTCCAGCACCTTCACCTCCCACCCGCCCGGCTCGGCGACGAGGTAGATGTTGGCGGGCTTCACGTCGCGGTGCACCATCCCGGCGCGGTGGCCGGCGGCCAGCCCCATCCCCGCCTCGCGCATGATCTCCACCGCCTCGTCCACCGGCAGCGGCCCGCCGGCGCGGCGCATGCGGGCGGCCAGGTCCTCGCCCGCCAGCATCTCCATCACCAGGAAGTCGATCCCCAGCCCCGGGTCGGTGCCGAAGTCGTGCACCGTGACCACGTTGGGGTGGCGCAGCCGCGCGGCCGCCGTGGCCTCGCGGTGGAAGCGCGCGCGCAGCCGCCCCGCCTCGTCCGCGTCGGGCGCCACGGCGGTCACCACCTTGATCGCCACGTCGCGCTCGAGCTTCAGGTCGTAGGCGCGGCACACCGAGCCCATCCCGCCCGTGGCGATCAGCGAATCGACGCGGTAGCGGTCGCACAGGCGGCGGCCGAGCAGAAGGGCGAGGATGCCGGACACTTCTCTGGGTGCGAGGGTGCTGAAGGTATTCGAGACGAAACGTATCTACGGAGATGCGATGGCGGGAGTTGCGAGCGCCTGAAGCTCTCCCTGCGGACGGAGCGCCGCAAGGGCGGGGCCGGGCGCCGCCACGCCGGGGGGCTGGGC
>Ga0207706_10001528_pt1 | contig 22957 bp, 21 predicted proteins | sample KBSC53metaG_FD_184318 | JGI IMG/M metagenome (GOLD analysis project Ga0207706, IMG submission 184318) | Corn rhizosphere microbial communities from Kellogg Biological Station, Michigan, USA - KBS C5-3 metaG (SPAdes) (version 2) | ecosystem: Host-associated > Plants > Roots > Rhizosphere > Soil ... | reverse complement strand
CTCGAACGACGTACCGGCCGGCGGCGCGGCATGGTCGAGCTGGTCGATCAAGGTGAAGGTGAACGCGCCGCTGACGCTGTTGAGCGCGAGCGTGAACACTTCGCGATCGTCGATGCTGTTGTAGCCGACACCATTGGCGTTGGAGACCTCGACATAGGCCGTGAGCGTGTTCGTCGCGGTGTCGACATTATAGACAACCGTGCCGCCCTGCGATTTCAGGGTTGACGGAAGCAGCGCGATCTTCGCGGCGTCGCTGGAGATCAGATAGGCACCAAGCCCATCCGCACCGGTGCCGAAGATCGCTGAGACATTGCCCGTTGCGATCTTCGTTGCAGTCGCATCATCATCCGTCCCGCCCGCGAGGCCGCCGTTGAGGGGCGTGCCGTCCTCGTCGACGGTGCCCGACTGGGCTACGCCATTGGCACTGGGCCCGTCGTCGTCGAACTTGATCAGTAGCCCAATGTTGTTGTCGCCATCGGTGATCGTGTCGCCGTCGCCATCGGTGCGTGTCGCCGACATCTGCACGGCGCCTTCGGCAAGGGTGATAGTCTCGTCATAAGACGTGCCGGGAGTCGGATGGAGCAGCGACAAATATTGGGCCTGGAACACTTCACCCGTTGCTGAATTAGCCGCCAAGGCGAACGCGACCGTGCCATTGGGATCAGCAGTGTCACTGGCACCGCCCTCGGTGCCGACGCGGCCGAGCACCAGGCCTGCCGCCGTACCCGTGCCATTGTACAGGAAGACCTGCGTGCCGCCGGTCGTCTGAACGCCCGAATAGGTGCCATTGACGACACTGATCGCATAGGTGACGTCCTGCCCGGCAGGTCCGTCGGCACCGCTATTGCCACCGGTGATTGTCAGCAGCGGGTTGGTGCTGCGCGCGAAGCCGATCGCGCCGCTGCCGGCGACATCGAGGTCATCGCCTGGCGAGGGCACGTTGGTGAACAGGCTCGCCACCGTCGGCCCCGAGCCACCACTGATGAACGCGCTGCCAGCCACGTCGGTATCGGCATCCACGCCAGGGGTTTCGTCGTGGCGGACAGAGGCCGTCCCGCTGGGGACCGCTGTGAGCGTCGGTCCGTCATCATCGAACTTGATCAGCAAGCCGATGTTATTGTCGCCATCGGTAATCGTATCGCCGTCGCCGTCGGTCCTCGTCGCCGCCATCTGCACGGCGCCGTCCGCGAGCGTGATCGTTTCGTCATAAGACCCACCCGGAGTGGGGTGGAACAGCGAGAGATATTGGGCGAGGAACACTTCGCCAGTCGCTGAATTTGCTGCCAATGCGAAAGCAACCGTGCCGCTGGGGTTGGCCGTATCGCTAGCGCCGCCCTCGGTGCCTACTCGGCCAAGCACCAGGCCCGCCGCCGTCCCGGTGCCATTATACAAGAAGATCTGCGTGCCACCCGTCGTCTGGACGCCCGAATAGGTTCCGTTGGCGACGCTGATCGCATAGCTGACTTCCTGCGCGGCAGGTCCATCGGCGCCGGCATCTCCACCGGTGATCGTAAGCAGCGGATTGATGCTGCGCGCAAAGCCAATCGCGCCGGTGCCGGCGACATCGAGGTCGTCGCCTGGAGAAGGCACGTTAGTGAACAGGCTTGCCACCGTCGGCCCGGAACCGCCGCTGATGAAGTCGCTGCCAGCGACGTCGGTGTCGGCCTGCACGCCGGGGGTCTCGTCGTGGCGCACCGAGGCTGTGGTGCTCGTGACCGCCGTTAGCGTCGGACCGTCGTCATCGAATTTGATCAGCAGCCCGATGTTGTTGTCCCCATCGGTTGCCGTATCGCCGTCGCCGTCAGTCCTCGTCGCGGACATCTGCACGGAACCCTCGGCAAGGGTCATGGTCTCGTCATAGGACGTGCCCGGAGTGGGATGGAGCAACGACAGATATTGGGCGAGATACACTTCTCCGGTCGCTGAATTTGCTGCCAATGCGAATGCGACGGTGCCGCTGCCATTGGGGCTGTCGCTGGCGCCGCCCTCGGTGCCGACACGGCCGAGCACCAGGCCAACCGCCGCACCGGTGCCATTGTACAGGAAGATTTGCGTGCCACCGGTCGTCTGGACGCCCGAATAAGTGCCATTGACGACGCTGATCGCATAGGTGACTTCCTGCGCGGCGCCGCCGTCGGTGCCTGCGTTGCCGCCGACGGTCAGCAGCGGGTTGGTGCTGCGCGCGAAGCCGATCGCGCCGGTGCCGGCGACATCGAGATCGTCGCCTGGCGAAGGCACGTTGGTGAACAGGCTCGCCACGGTCGGCCCGGAGCCGCCGCTGACAAAGGCGCTGCCCGCGACATCGGTATCGGCCTGCACGCCGGGAGTCTCGTCGTGTCGTACCGAGGAGGTGCTCGGAGTGGCCGTGACGGTCGGCCCGTCGTCGTCCGTGCGTAGCAGGTCGCCAACTGGTTGCGGAGTCGTCGTGCCCTGGGAAAGCGAGATGGCGCCGATGTCGACCTTCCCGGCTATGCCCTCGATCGTGACGCGGTTGAAGGTGCCGTCAAGCGGATCTCCGGCATTGTCGGCGGCAGTGAAGGTGATCTTGTCAAAGCCGGCCAGGCCGGCCACGGTGAAGGCGTTGCCGCTGAAGGTAACGTTGAGCTGGACGCCCTGATAGGTAGGCGGCGCAGCGGGCGTTCCGCCGGCCGAGGTCCATGTGTAGTCGATTCCACCGCGCCTGATGGTGACGCTGGCGAGCGCGACTGGCCAGTCATTCTTGAGCTGCACATCGGTGTCGTCGTCGCCGATATAGCCGCTATTATCGCCTGGCGGGTTGGGGATCGGACCATAGCCCTCCTCCGCGATCAGGCTGGCCGTCGAATTGTCGCTCGGATCGAGTCCTGCATTGCTGTTGCCGCCTGCCTCCCACAGGGAAATGGTCAGGCCTGAAGCTTCGCTTCCCACCTGTTGCGACAGGAAAATCGAAGCGCTGCTGGTGTTGATATAATTGTCGTAGAGGATGTCGCGCACGTCATGGCCGAAGGTCGAACCGTCGGTGATCCCGGTCAGCGGGATAAAGCCGGTTACGAAGGTGATGACGCCAATCCCGCCGCCCGGCCTGATGTCCTGGGCGTTGATCCCGATCGTCGCACCGTCTCCCCCCTGACCGGTATTGAGCGTGTCAGTTGGGTCCGAACCGCCGCTGACCTCTTCCCCGAAATTCGCGCCAGGCGTGCCATTCTGCTTCAGCACATCGTTAACGTTCAGATCCTGGCCGGTCATGATCAGGCCGGCAGAGGTGGTCCCGAAGGCCGCGTAGAGGAAGTTGCCGGAATCGAGATTGTCGAAGCTGAAGGTCAGGGTGCTTGCCGCGCTGATCTTCAACACATCGGTGAAATTGAGCGCATCGTCGGGATTGGGGTTCAGCGGCTGGTCGACCGGCTCGAAGGTGATCATCTGGACCTGCGCGCTTAAGTGATTGCCGGCTTCGTTGAGGTAGAAGGCGGCGACCACCCGGCCGGCCGTGCTCGACACATTGCTCGTCGTCGCAATGGCGAAATCGCTATTTGCGGCTGCCCACAAATATATTGGGTCGCCAGCCAGCGTAGTCATCCCGGCGACTAGAACGCCGTTCAGCGCGGCTCCGCCAGAGCCCGAGAAGAACAGGTCGGACACCACGTCGCCGCCGGATACGGTTACCTGGACGAAGTCGGTGTTGCTGATCGCGCCCTCAACATTAGCGGCGAAGGCTTTCCCAGCCTCGCTAAGCTGCGATGCCGGCAAGCCATTGATCAGCCCAAGGAAGGTGGCGTTATAGGCGGCGCCGGTAAGCGGATCGTTGGAAGCGACGGTGTCCGTAAAGTCAAGATTGACGTCATTATCCTGAATCCCCGCCGACTGATCGACGATCAGGGGATCGAATACCAAGGGCGTCGCACGATTGTTGTCGATCGAGATTGAAACAGACATTGCGATAATCCCCTAACGGCCACCGAAGATATCAGGTGGCATCCGCTCAGCGTCCAAAAGCCCAAAAGAAAGGGCTTCTTGAGGGGTTTTATTTACATGAATCAATAAGTTGAAGTCGACTTGACCTAATGGACTATGCCATTGCGGCCAGTAATTAGGCATCGATGCTGATTTAGTTCGTAATACTCCAACTAGATTAAGGACTACTACTTACTGTATATACCTAAGGTAATAGACTGGAAGGGGGCGATCGGTGGTGGCCTTGTCCACTATTATTAACTTTAGATATATTTAACTCGAATTAATATGTGGATAGAAGGACTTAGATTGGGTCATCGCGGCGTCTAATCGACCAGCGTCCGCGTCGGACCTGACGGTGCGTAACTGGGGGCGCAAGGCCAGACATGAGTCGGGACAATCGAGTGGCCCTTGTGGCCGATGAAAGTGCCCTGTGCGGCGCGGGCCTGGTCCACCTGATGGATTCATGTCTCAGCTTTTCCAAGGTATTTACCTGCCGGAACTTTCGCGAGCTCGCGGGCCTGCTCGGAGAGTATCGATCGCGGGTCAGCTTGGCAGTCGTTCAGTTCGACCTACCGGGAATGAAGCGGATCGAAGGTCTTCGCCGGCTTTGCGAGGCATGGCCTTCGCTTCGCGTGCTCGTTACGGCCGACGGCTGCGACCGGAACACAATCCTGGACGTAATTTCGGCAGGCAGCCACGGCTTCATCTCGAAGAACAGCTCAACGTCTGAACTGGAGCATGCATTGAAGGCCATTGCCGGCGGCCAGGTCTTCGTGTCGCCAACCTCAATTGATCCAGCGGTGCCGATGTCTTCGGAGACTGGCTCGTCAGCCGACGAGGCGAAATTGACGGTCCGCCAAAAGGAGGTCCTGGATCTTCTTGCGGACGGGAAGTCGAACAAGCAAATTGCTTCCGCGCTCGGCATATCAGAGGGCACGGTCAAAGTGCACGTCAATGCGACTTTCCGAGTTCTCGGTGTCCACAACCGGGTTAATGCAGCGGCTGCGCTGATGGCGCACTCGGGCTCGCGCGTATGAACTCCGAAGAGGGCGCTTTGCCGCCGTTGCTCTAATGACCGCAATGGGTCGATTGCGGTCATTGCAATGACGTCCTTGACGATGTGCCAGGCTGGCACAGGCGGGTTCGACGCCATCGCATCGGCCAGCAGCAATCGGGCATATTGGCACCCGCGCAATCCTGGTGCGTGGTTGAGTTGAGCCCTCGGTGCCTATTCCCCGCATCGAGGGCTTTCTCATTGCGCTGCGACATCCCTCTTGCGATGATCCTGACATGACTGACGAAGATGCCGTCCGGGCGCTGATCGAGGCGCAGGTCGATGCCTTCCGGCGCAAGGATGCCGCGGCTGCGGTCGCGATGCTGGCCGACGGCGTGGTCGCGTTCGAAATGATCCCGCCGCTGGTACTTCCCCCGGAATCCGCGCGCAGCGAGCAGGCCATGGCCGGCTGGTTCGCCGGCTGGGAAGGTCCGGTCGGCATCGAAATCCGCGACCTCGTCATCCATGTGGGAGGCGATGTCGGCTTTTCGCACAGCCTTAACCGGCTGCACGGAACCCGGCTTGGCGGCGGGCTGACCGATATCTGGATGCGTTCGACCCTGGGATTCCGGCGAACGGCCGAAGGCTGGCGCATCGTCCACGGTCACACTAGTGTCCCCTTCGATCCGGCCAACGGCTTTGCGGCCTGCCTCAATCTCAGGCCATGATCGCGGTCCGGATCAGGGACATGCCGGATTTGCGACTGGAAACGATCAAGCCAAACTGCGTTTATGTCAGGAATGCCAGGACATGATCGAATGAAATTCGCCAATCGCCTGTTGTTTGCGGCGCTGCCCATCGTTCTGGTGGGCGCATCGGCATCGGCCGTGACCAGCAGTCCCGATTCAGCATCCGACCCGATGCGCTTTTTCGACGGCAAGACCGAGAGCCTCAGCACGATCAAGCTGATTATGCGCAAGCCCTACCGCTCCAAGACCCTCGGCACGGGGGAAATCGACAGCGGCGTCCTGAAGCTGGTGCAGCGCGTCCAGGAAGACGGCAAGGCTCCATATCAGCGGCTGTGGAAGATCCGGCAGGTCGCGCCCGGCCGTTTCAGCGGCAGCATGAGCGAGGCGACAGGACCCATCCTGGTCGAGCAGGTCGGCGAGCGCTACCGGTTCCGCTTCAAGATGAAGGGCAATCTGTCGATCGAGCAATGGCTGATCCCGATGCCCGGCGGAACTACCGCGCAAAGCAAGCTCAGCATTCGCAAATATGGGATGATCGTCGGGCGATCAGAGGGCACTATCCGCAAGATTTAGGCCGCACAAAGCGTTCCTCGAAATTCAGGGTCCTCAAGGGTGCGCCCCGCGCCCAGCGCCACGCAAATCAGCGGATTCTCGGCCACCTGGACGGGCAGGCCGGTTTCATCCGCGAGCAGGAGATCGATGTTCCGCAGGAGCGACCCGCCCCCGGTCATGGTGATTCCGCGGTCGATGATATCGGCAGCGATTTCCGGCTTGGTCTGTTCAAGGGACGCCGAGACGATCTGGGCGATCTGCGACATCGGCTCCTGCAGCGCCTCGGCGATTTCTGCCTGGGAAAGCGCAATTTCGCAGGGAACGCCACGCGCTACATCCTGGCCGCGAACGTGGCCGACCACCAAATGGCTTTCATGCGTAACCAGGGCCGAGCCGATTTCCTTCTTGATGGTCTCCGCCGTCGCATCGCCGATCTGCAGATTATATTTCCGGCGCACATAAGCGGCGATCGCTTCGTCCATCTTGTCGCCGCCAACCCGGATCGACGTACTGAACGTCAGTCCTCTCAACGAGACGATACCGACCTCGGTGGTGCCGCCGCCGATGTCGACCACCATGGAACCGATCGGCTTGTCGACCGGCAGCCCGGCGCCAATTGCGGCCGCCATCGGCTCCTCGACCAGCCAGACTTCCCGCCCTCCCGCGTTGAACGCCGCCGCCCGGATAGCCCGGCGCTCGACGGCCGTGGCATTCGACGGGACGCAGACCACGATTTCAGGCCCGCGCGAAAAGATGGACGGGCTGCCGATGGCCTTCTGAATGAAGTGCTTGATCATCTCCTCGGCGATATCGAGATCGCCGATGACGCCGTCCGTCAGCGGCCGGTAGGTCATCATGTTGTCCGGCGTCTTGCCGATCAGGATCTTGGCTTCGCTTCCAACCGCGCAGATACGCCGGGTCCCGTTGGCAATTTCAACCGCAACCACCGATGGCTCGTCGATGACAATGCCCTGGCCGGGCACAAAGACGAGCGTGTTGGCCGTCCCAAGGTCAATGGCGACATCCGGCGAATTGAAACCAAAGTTCATGACCAACGCGACTTTCCGAGCGGCTGGCCGGAGTCTCGTCCCGGATTCCACCCTTAGTAATCGGGAAATTTCCTGATATTTCAATCAGGTCGAACGGAAGACAACTCGCAAAAAGCCTAGGGGTTGCGCTCCGTCACCCGCTCCATCGCCTCGGCATGGGCCTCCGGCGGCTCGGCCGGCGCCGCTTCCGGGCTCTCCATGATCGTGAATCGCGCGCCCTCGGTCAGCGCCTTGTGGACCGGGCATTTGCCGGCGATCTCGATCATCCGCGCCCGTTGCTCCTCATCGAGATCGCCTTCGAACGCCAGCCGGACATCGAAACGGTCGCGGGGTGCCTGGTCGAGCTCCCGGCTATGGCCGACCGCGGTGCGGATTCGCGTCAGCGGCCACTCCTTGCGGTCGGCGTAAAGGCGGACGGTCATGGTCATGCAGGCGGCCAGCGCGCTGCCCAGCAGCTGGAACGGCGACGGCCCGCTGTCGAGGCCACCGAAATCGGCCGGTTCGTCGGCGAACAGCTGGTGCTTGCCGGTCCGGATCAGGAGCTGGAACTTGCCGCGGCCTGTTTCGATCGCCTCGACATCCTTCGGCTGTTCCGCCTCCGGGTCCGGATCGACATAGGCGTCAGCCCAGGCGGCAATCAGCGTCGCGGCGCGCGCGGCGTCCTCCTTGCGGCTGAGCAGATGGTCGGCCTTGTCCAGCGACAGGAAACTCTTGGGATGCCGCGCCGCCGCGTAGATCTGCGTCGCATGGTCGATCGACACGCTGCTGTCGGTCGGCGCGTGGAGGATCAGCAGCGGCCGATGCAGGGAGGCAATGCGCCGCCCCTGATCCTGCATCCGGAGGCTGTCGACCAGCTCCCTGCTGACCCGGAAAGGCCGCTGGGCAAGATGGACGTCGGCAATTCCGTCGCGTTCGATCGCGGCAAGGTCGTCGGGCGCGAATTGGGACAGGGCATGGGCGACGTCGAACGGCGAATTGATCGTCGCAACGGCGCGAACGGTCTTGCACTGCCCGGCAGCCGCCAGCACCGCGGCGCCGCCCAGGCTGTGGCCGACCAGCAGGCTGACCGGCCGGCCACTCTCGGCCATTGCCGAGCAAGCTGCGGCAATGTCCTCGATATTGGAAGCGAAGCTGGTCTCGTGAAACTCGCCGTCGCTTTCGCCGATGCCGGCAAAATCGAACCGCAGCACGCCTATGCCCTGCCCGGCAAGCGTGCGGGCGATGCGGACCGCGGCGAGATTGTCCTTCCCGCAGGTGAAGCAATGGGCGAACAGGGCCCAGCCGCGGACCCGGCCCGATGGCGCCTCGAGGCGGCCAGCCAGCTTCCGGTCCTCGGCGCCCGCAAATTCGAACGAGTCGATCATTGCGGCGGCGGGTTAAGCACAGCGCCGCCGGCGATGCACGGGCTTCCGCGTTTGCAAGCCGGACTTGCGGAACCTTGGCGCGGGTGCTTCGCTGCCGCCTAACAAGGAGATCATATGTCCATCCGCAAGCAGATCGCGCTTCATCCGGCTTCCAAGGATCACGTCAATCAGTCCCTGGGCGATGCCGTGCATCACCTGATGTATGCCTCGAAGATGTGTTTGAGCTGCGCCGATGCCTGCATGGCCGAGGCAATGGACATGGCCCAGTGCATCCGGCTGTGCCTGGATTGCTCCGACATTTGCGAAGCGACCGCGCGGCTGGGGCTCAGGCGTACCGGCAGCGACCAGCCGATGCTGCGCGAGCTGCTCATGCTATGCGGGCGGATGTGCGAGCAATGCGCCGCCGAGTGCGAGCGGCACGACCATGAGCATTGCAAGCTGTGCGCGCAAATCTGCCGCGAATGCGCCAGCGACTGCGCCAATGCGGCGGCCAGCCTGGCCTAGAAGCTAGAAATCCGACTTGCCGAAGCGGGGGACGCCCTGGTTGACGCCGGGCGGATCGAGCACGGTGATGTCGAGCTCGAGCGGCTCGCCGATCCAGCGGCCAAGCGTGGTGTGATCGGCGAGATCGTCGTCGGTCAACGGGTGAACCAATGCGCGCAGGCCCGACGCCTCGATCGCGGCGACGACGTTGTCGAGCGAGCTCTCGCGGAAGTGGACTTCATATTGCGGGATGGGATGCGGCCCGACGCCGCGATCGGTCATCGCGCCGACGAACAGGATGCCGGCGCGCGCCGCGAACTCGTCGCGCAATGCGCTCGCGGCCGGCCGATCGCCTTCGGAATAATAGATATGCGCGTGATAGGGCGCGTTGCCGTCGCTCATCAGGCGGCGCGAAGCGCCCGCTCCTTCCTGGCCTTGGCCAGCTTTTTCAGCACCATGTCGCGCTTCAACTTCGACAGATGGTCGATGAACAATATGCCTTCGAGATGGTCCATCTCATGCTGGAGGCAGACGGCGAGCAGACCGTCGAGGTCTTCCTCATGGGCTTTGCCATTTTCGTCGAGCCAGCGGGCGCGGATTTCGTCCGGCCGCATCACCTCGGCATATTGGTCGGGCACCGACAGGCAGCCCTCGGTGTAGGGGACTTCATGGTCGGAGTGCGACAGAATCTCCGGATTGACGAATACCCGCGGTTCCTTGACCGGCTTGCTGTCCGGATCGTCGGGGTCTTCCGGTTCCTGCAGGTCCATCACCAACAGGCGCTTGGGTACGCCCACCTGCACCGCGGCAAGGCCGATGCCGGGCGCGGCGTACATCGTCTCGAACATGTCCTTGATCAGCGCGCGCAGCTCATCGTCCACCTTGTCGACCGGGGTCGAAATCTGGCGCAGCATGGGATCGGGCGTCTCGTAAATGGGCAAAAGGGCCATGGCGGCGATTTAGTCTTTCAATTGGGTGGGTTCAAGCGACAGGACGGCGGGCGCGGAGCGCCTGGGCCAGCGTTCCCTCGTCGAGATAGTCGAGTTCACCGCCGACCGGAAGACCATGCGCCAACTGCGTCAAACGAATAGGAAATTTCTCCAGGCGCTCGGCCAGATAATGGGCAGTGGTCTGGCCTTCGAGCGTGGCGTTCATTGCCAGGACGACCTCATCGATCCCGCCTGCCGAAACGCGGGCGAGCAGCTTGTCGATCGACAAATCCTCCGGCCGCACTCCTTCGAGCGCCGAAAGCCGGCCGCCGAGCACATGATATCGGCCGGGGAACAGCCGCGAGCGGTCCAGCGCCCACAGGTCGGCGACCTCCTCGACGACACACAGCAGCCGATCGTCGCGCTTCACATCGCGGCAGATGTTGCATGGGTCGCTGGTATCGACATTGCCGCAGGTCGAGCAGGTCGACAGCGTGTCGGCCACGGCCCGGAGCGCGGCGAGCAGCGGCTCCAGCGACGCCTCGCGCTTTTTCATCAGGTGCAGCACCGCCCGCCGCGCCGACCGCGGGCCGAGTCCCGGCAGGCGCGCCAGGGCCTGGGTCAGGGCTTCGATTTGGTGAGACGCCATGGCTGGCACATAGGGGGCGCTTGGCGGCGGGCGCAAGCCGCGCCATAGGCGTTTGCCATGCGGATCATCTTCATGGGTAGCCCGGACTTTGCGGTGCCGACGCTCGACGCACTGGTCGACGCGGGCCATGAGGTGGTGGCAGCCTACACCCAGCCGCCCCGCCCCGCCGGCCGTGGCAAGTCCGAGCGTCCGACTCCGGTCGAAGAGCGCGCCGGCGAACTCGGGATTGAGGTTCGCAGCCCCAAATCGCTCAAGGGCGAAGCGGAGCAGGAGGCGTTTGCCGAGCTGGAAGCAGATGTTTCGGTCGTGGCAGCCTATGGCCTGATCCTGCCGCAGCCAATCCTCGACGCGCCGATGCTAGGGTGCCTCAATGTCCATGGTTCGCTACTGCCGCGCTGGCGCGGCGCGGCGCCGGTGCAGAGGGCGATCATGGCCGGCGACGAGGCGACCGGCGTCACCATCATGCAGATGGAGGCCGGACTCGACACCGGGCCGATGCTGCTCAAGCGCGCGCTGGAAATAGAAGATAAGAACGCCGCACAACTAACGGAAGAATTGGCGAAACTTGGCGCAGTGATGATGGTCGAGGTGCTGGCCGACCTGCCCGAATTTGAGCCGATCGAGCAGCCCGACGACGGCGTTACCTATGCCGCCAAGATCAGCAAGGAGGAGGCGCGGATCGACTGGTCGCGGCCTGCCGCCGAGCTGGTCCGCCAGATCCAGGGACTGGCCCCGTTTCCGGGCGCCTGGTTCGAGGCCAATGGCGAACGGATCAAGCTGCTGGCGGCAGAGATCACAACCAGTCACGGCGCACCGGGCGAGGTAATCGACGATCGGCTAACCATTGGCTGCGGCAACGGCGCCCTGCGCCCGACGCAGGTCCAGCGTGCCGGCAAGGGAGTGATGAGTGCCGAGGAGCTGCTGCGCGGCTTTTTCATTGCGAAGGGCAAGGTCCTTCGATGACGCGCTGGCGCCTGACAGTCGAGTTTGACGGCGCGCCGTTCATGGGCTGGCAGCGACAGGACCATGGCCCGTCGGTGCAGGAGGCTGTGGAGCAGGCGCTGTTCCGGATGACGGGCGAGCTGGCGACGCTCCACGCCGCCGGACGGACGGACGCAGGCGTCCATGCGCTGGCGATGAGTGCGCATGTCGATGTTGTGAAGACGCTGACCGAACATCGGCTGCGCGAAGGATTGAACGCGCTGGTCCGCCCCGCTCCCGTGAGCGTGACCGAGGTTGAGCCGGTCGCGGACGACTGGCATGCGCGCTTCAGCTGCATCGGGCGGAGGTATCTCTACCGCATTCTCAACCGCCGGGCACCACCCGCGCTCTTGCATGGCAAGGTGTGGCATGTGCCGGTCGTGCTCGATGCGAAGGCCATGGCCGAAGGCGCGCAGCACCTTGTCGGCAACCACGACTTCACCACCTTCCGTTCGGTCCATTGCCAGTCGCAAAGCCCGGTCAAGACGCTCGACAGCCTGATGGTCGAGCAGGTCGGCGAGGAGATCCACATCCGCGCCGCCGCGCGCAGCTTCCTCCACCACCAGGTGCGCTCGATGGTCGGCTGCCTGGCGCTGGTCGGGCGCGGTCGGTGGGCGGCGGAGGATGTGAAGAAGGCGCTGGAGGCGAAGGACCGGCAGGCGCTGGGGTTGAATGCGCCGCCGGAGGGGTTGTATTTCGTGGAGGCGGTGTATCCGTAGCCGTTACCCGGCATAGGCCGGGGTCCGGGGCGCTGCGAATGCAGCGCCTGCGCGCTGCCTGGGCCCCGGCCTACGCCGGGGAACTAAATGAGCAATTCTCTCGCTCGTGATTGGGTAAGAAACTCCTGCGGGCTGGCAGAAAGCCCATAGGCCCCGGCGCAGAAAATCGCCACCAGGTCGCCGATCTCGGCGCGCGGCAGCATCGCCTCGTCGGCGAGCAGGTCGAGCGGGGTACAGAGGCAACCGGTAACGGTCACTTCCTCTTCCGGCTTGGCACCAAAGCGATTGGCGATCGCCACCGGATAGTTGCGGCGCAGAAGCTGGCCGAAGTTGCCCGATGCTGCGAGCTGGTGCTGGAGGCCGCCGTCGGTCACCAGAAAGGTTCTGCCGCGGCTTATTTTTCGGTCGACGATTCGGGTCAGATAGATCCCGGCCTCGCCGACCAGCCAGCGGCCCAGCTCGATCGCAAACTTGGTATCCGCAAGGATTTTCGGACGCTCTGCCAGTGTCTTGGTCAGCGCTGTTCCCACCGTTTCTATATCGAGAGGTTGATCCTTGGCGAAATGGGGAATGCCAAACCCGCCACCGAGATTGACGTGTGGCGGGACATGGCCAGCCTCCTCGCAAATCGAGGCAGCCAGTGCGACGGTGTCGCGCTGCAGGTCGATCAGCGCATCGGCCTGGAGCGCCTGACTGCCGGCGAATATGTGCAGGCCCTGCCAGTCGGCGCCTGCATCCAAGATGCGGCGGACCACAGCGGGTACGCGGTCATGGTCGATCCCGAACTGGCTGGGCAGGCCGCCCATCTTCTGGCCCGATCCCTTGAGACTAAACGGCGGATTGACGCGCACGGCCAGCCTCGCGTTCAGACCTTCCCGTTGGCACATCGCCAACGCCCGCTCCGCCTCGCCCTCGCTTTCGAGGTTGATGATGACGCCGGCACGGATCGCTGTCTCCAGTTCCTGATCACGCTTGCCAGGACCCGCGAAGCTGATCGGCAGGCCAAGATGCGCGACCTTGCCCAACTCCCCCGCCGAGGCCACGTCGAAACCGTCGACCAGTTCTGCCATCGCTTCGAGCAAAGGAGCGTAAGAGTTTGCTTTTACGGCATAATGCAGCGCGATATCAGAGGGGAACGCAGCCCGGAACCGCCTGACCCGCAGAGCAACCCGCCCGCTATCGTAGACAAACAGCGGCGTGCCGCCCGCCTGCTCGACCAGCGTATCCACATCGTGACCGCCAATGAGCAGGCGGCCCTCGGCATCATGCTCAAAGCCTGGCGGGACTGGCCCCAGCGCCTTCATGCGATTTCCGCCTTGAGCGCCGTGCGGTCGAGCTTGCCATTGGGGCCGACTGGCAGGCTGAGCTTCCACACGATGCGCTGCGGCAGCATGTGCGCCGGAAGTTCGCGTCTGAACCAGGTCTGCAACCGTTGCTCGGCTCCCTCCCCCTTTGCCACCGCGACCAGCACGATCGCCTGACCCAGCCGCTCGTCGGGCACCCCGAAGGCGGCGGCGTCGCTCACCGCGCCGCTGGCCAGCGCCGCTTCCTCAATCTCGGTCGGGCTGATGCGGTTGCCCGACACCTTGATCATCGCATCGTCCCGGCCGCGAAAGCGGACCAGCCCGTCGTCGCCCATCACGATCGTGTCGCCCGACCAAACCGCCGTTCCGCCAAGCCGGCTGAATGATGGCGCAGGCTTGAACCGCTCGGCGGTTCGCTCCGGATCGTTCCAATAACCCGCAGCGACCAGCGGCCCGGCGTGGACCAACTCGCCCTCCTCGCCTCGCGCGGTTTCGCTGCCGTCGGGGCGCACCACCATCAGCTCAGCAAAGGGGATAGCGGCGCCAACGCTGTCCGGATGGTCATCGACCAGCGCCGGATCGAGGCTGGACGAGCGAAAGGCTTCGGTGAGGCCGTACATGAGATGCAGCTTCGCTTGCGGAAAGAGGCTCCGCAAGCGACGTACCAGCGGCTCAGGCAAATGTCCCCCGCTGTTGGTCAGGGTGCGCAAGGTCTTCCCTGCATCGCCCCAGTCCTGGTCGGCCAGTTGCAGCCATAGCGGAGGCACTCCGGCAAGCAGGGTGACGTCATGACGTCCGACCGCGCGGACCACGTCGCGGGGCAGCAGGTAATCGAAGCCGATCGCGCAACCGCCGGCCGCCCAGGCCGAGAGCAGCTGGCTCTGGCCATAATCGAAAGCCAGCGGCAGGACGCAGAGCGTGCGGTCGTCAGATTGAAGCGCGAGATAATGGGCAACGCTGATCGCGCCGAGCCAGAGGTTGGCATGGCTCAGCATGACCCCTTTGGGCCTGCCGGTGGAGCCGGAGGTGTAAAGCAGCGCCGCCAATTCATTCGGGTTGCGTGACGACGCCGGCAGGGCCTCGTCACCATCGCGCCAATCCTCGAAGGATAGCGGTCTGGCTTCCGCCAAATCACCGCTCTCCAGGCTGTCCAGCCGCGCGCGGTTGGCAACCAGCAGCTTCGCTCCGCTGTCGGCAAGGATGTGCGCCGCCTGGCCATGCTTCAGAACAGGGTTGATCGGCACATGCACCAGTCCTGCCCGGGCCGCCGCCAGCGGCATGATGCAGGCGAGCCGGGTCTTGCCCATCCAGGTCGCGATCCGGTCGCCGGCCTGGAGACCGTGGTCCAGCAAGGCCGCTGCCATCCGGCCAACCGCAGCGTCGAATTGCCGATATGTCAGCCGATCCTCGCCGACGACCAACGCTTCGGCTTCCGCGGCGCCGCGCAGCGCAAGGTGATCGAGGGGAAGGGGCTTCGGGTTGAGCGCAATCACGGCCCTCGCCTAGCCCGCCTGTTGCTGCGCTGCAAAGCTTGCCACTTCGCGCGGCTTTCCCTAGGGGCGCGCCAATGGCGACCAAGGGGAAACAGATGGTGGCGCTGAACGACGAGAGTGAAGTCGAGCAGACGGTTCGCTCCCTGCTGGTCGATGTGCTTGGCCTGGCCAAGTCGCGCGTCGCCAGGTTCGATGACGAGACCGAGCTGTTCGGCGCCCTGCCCGAATTTGACTCCATGGCCGTCGCCACCCTGCTCACTGAAATGGAAGAGCGGCTCGGGATCCTGATTGAGGATGAGGATGTCGAGGCCGAGGACCTGATGACCTTTGGGCGGCTCGTTTCCCTCGCTGAGCGGCTGTCGCTGACCTGACTTCGCGGTTTCGACCCAAAACGGTCACAAGGCGTCGGTATATCTGCCGATATGCGCAGGCGTTAAAGCAAGCGACAATATTTTTGGGCAAGGCGAGTTCGGGAGAGTTCAATCAAAGGCTCATACGCATATGCGCTCTTCGCACGAGAGCCGGTCGGAACGTTCACGGACGGACACGTCTTCGTCAACGCGCCGGAGTTGGACGGCGCTGAACAGGAGCCTGGGGCCGGCTACTGGCGCTGCGATATTGCAGAGGACGACCAACTCACCTGGTCTGAGAATGTTTACGCGCTGTTTGGACTGCCGGCCGGAACTCCGGTCATGCGCGACTGGGCCGTGGAGCGCTATGCGGAACCTTCCAGGACCATTCTCGAACGCGTGCGCGAGTTCGCGCTCAACCGTAAGCTGGGCTTTATCCTCGATGCTGAGCTTTGCCCCGAAGGCGGAGGAAGTTGCTGGATTAGAGTGATCGCAGTCCCGATACTGGCGAAGGACAGCGGTCGCGTGGTGGGATTACATGGTCTGAAACGGCCACTCTAGCAGCTTCACCAGAGCCCGCTTTTCCCCAATTTCGGATATTGGATTCAAGGCCTACTCCGCGGCCTGGAGTGCCCCGAACTCCTCCGCTGCAAGGAACTTCTCCGCGTCGAGCGCCGCCATGCAGCCGGTGCCGGCCGCGGTCACCGCCTGGCGGTAGATCTTGTCCATTACGTCGCCGCAAGCGAACACGCCGGGCACCGACGTGCGGGTAGTTCCAGTCTCGACCTCGATATAGCCGTCGCTGTCGAGCTTGAGCTTGCCCTCGAACAATTCGGTCGCCGGCTTGTGCCCGATGGCGACGAACGCGCCATCGACATCGATGCGGGTGACCGAACCGCTCTTCACGTTGCGAACGTCGAGCCCGACCAGCGCCTCCGGCATCCCCCCGGCGACGAATTCGGCGACCTCGCTGTCCCACATGACCTTGATGTTGGGATGGGCGAACAGCCGGTCCTGCAGGATTTTTTCGGCGCGGAAAGCATCGCGGCGGTGGATCAGCGTCACGTCATGGCTGTGGTTGGTGAGGTAGAGCGCTTCCTCGACCGCGGTGTTGCCGCCGCCGATTACCGCCACCTTCTTGCCGCGGTAGAAGAAGCCGTCGCAGGTGGCGCAGGCCGATGCGCCCTTGCCCTTCATATGTTCTTCGGACGGCAGGCCGAGCCACTTCGCCTGGGCGCCAGTGGCGATTACCAGCGCGTCAGCATGATATTCCCCGCCGCCATCGCCCTTCAGCACGAACGGCCGGCGCGACAGGTCGACCTCGGAAATATGGTCCCAGACCACCTTCGTGCCGACATGCTCGGCCTGGGCCTGCATCTCGTCCATCAGCCACGGGCCCTGGATGACATTGCGGAAGCCCGGGTAGTTTTCGACGTCGGTGGTGGTGGTCAGCTGGCCGCCGGGCTGGATTCCCTGGACGACAATCGGGTTAAGGCCGGCGCGGGCGGCATAAATAGCGGCGGTATAGCCGGCGGGGCCGGAGCCAAGGACGATCAGGCGGCTGGAAATGACGTTGCTCATCGCCGTCAATTAGTAACGACTCGGCAGTCCGGCAATGGTCCTGAGAAGGCTAAAGCAGGAAGGTTGGCGTCGGGTCGACCACCGACGGAATGTTACGGTAGACCGGGCAGCCATGGGGCTTGTTGCGTTGCTGCTGCTCTTGCTGGGCCCATTGCTGGCGCTGCTGCGGCTGACGCGCCTGTTGCTGAGGCTGTTCACCCCTGGCGCACGTCTGAGATTTGGGCTGTTCGACGGCGGCAATTGATGGCGACGACAAGGCCGCGATCATGAATAGGCCGAAGATGAGATGCCCCTGCATAGCTGTGAAGTAACGCCCAACAGCCTTAACCGCAAATGAATCGCAATAAGCTACCGATAATTTGGGCTTATGGCGGCGAGTTAAACGAGTCGGGACTGCTTGACCGCCGCGTCGACGAATCCAGCGAATAGCGGATGCGGGTTGAATGGCCGGCTCTTCAATTCGGGATGGAACTGGACGCCGATAAACCATGGATGGTCCGGGCGCTCGACAATTTCCGGCAACTCCCCGTCGGGTGACATGCCGGAGAAGATGAGGCCGCCCTTCTCCAGCGCATCGCGGTAGTGGACGTTGACCTCATACCGGTGGCGGTGGCGCTCACTAATGTCGGTCGTCCCATATTGCTCGGCCACTTTGCTATTGTGGCCCAGTTTGGCGGCATAAGCGCCAAGCCGCATGGTTCCGCCCAAATCGGTTTCCGCGTTCCGCTTCTGCAAGCCCTCTGGGCTCATCCATTCGGTGATCAGCCCGACCACGGGCTCGCTCGTCTCGCCAAACTCAGTGGTCGAGGCCTCGTCGATCCCGGCCGTATTCCGCGCACCCTCGATGCAGGCCATCTGCATGCCAAGGCAGATACCGAAGAAAGGCACCTCGCGCTCGCGGGCAAAGCGGACGCTGGCGATCTTGCCCTCGCTGCCGCGCTCGCCGAATCCGCCGGGAACGAGGATGCCGTGCAGCGGCTCGAGCTTGGCCGCCAGGTCGGCATCATCTCCCTCGAACATCTCAGCGTCGAGCCAATGGATATTGACCTTGACCCGATTGGCGATGCCGCCGTGGACCAAGGCTTCGCGCAGCGACTTATAGGCATCGGGCAGCCCGACATATTTGCCGACCACGCCGATGGTCACTTCGCCCTCGGGATGATCAACCCGGTCCATGATGTCGGCCCAACGCGACATGTCCGGATCGGGAGCGTCGGTAATCCCGAATACCTTCAGTACCTCGGCATCGAGTCCCTCTGCATGATATTGCAGCGGGACATCGTAGATCGACCGGGCGTCGAGCGCCTGGATGACCGCTTCCGTAGGCACGTTGCAGAACAGCGCGATCTTGGCGCGTTCGCTGTCCGGGATCGGCCGGTCGGCGCGGCACAGCAGCACGTCGGGCTGGATGCCATAGCTGGTCAGTTCGCGCACCGAATGCTGGGTCGGCTTGGTCTTCAGCTCCCCGGCAGCGGCTATGTAGGGCACCAGCGTCGTATGAATGAAACAGCTTTGGCCGCGGCCGAGGTTGTTCTTCAGTTGGCGGATGGCCTCGACGAAAGGCAGGCTTTCAATGTCGCCGACCGTTCCGCCGATCTCGCAGATAACGAAGTCCAGGCCCTCGATGTCTGCCTGGGCGAACTCCTTGATCGCATTGGTGACGTGCGGGACGACCTGGACGGTGGCGCCCAAATAGTCGCCGCGCCGCTCCCTGGCGATGATGTCGCGATAGATCCGGCCAGAGGTGATGTTGTCCGACTGATGAGCGGAAACCCCGGTGAACCGCTCATAATGACCAAGGTCCAGATCCGTCTCGGCCCCGTCGTCAGTCACATAGACTTCGCCATGCTGATACGGCGACATCGTCCCTGGATCGACGTTCAGATAGGGATCGAACTTCCGGATGCGCACGGAATAGCCGCGCGCCTGCAACAACGCCCCGAGGGACGCTGCGAGAAGACCTTTGCCGAGCGAGGAAACCACGCCGCCGGTGATAAAGACATACCGCGCCATGGGAGTCGGGCCTTACGGGCGCTTTGCCGCCGATGGCAAGCGCCCGAATCAAATAAACTGAAAAAGCGAGCGATTTGCCAGGCAAGCCACGGCTTGCCGGCGCCGCTCGCTACTGAGCGACCGGGACCGCGGGTGCGGACTGATTGTCGGTCGGAGCAGTGGGCGGAGTGACCGGCGCCTGCTGAGCCGGCAACGGCTTCGCGAGGCTGGTGTCGACCGTTGTCGATTCGCGGCTGACGCCGGCAATCGCCGCCAGCAGGATCGAGATGGTGATGAACAGGCCGCCGAGAATCGCGGTGGCGCGGGTCAGAAAATCCGCAGCTCCGCGCGCAGTCATCAGACCCGCCGACGAGCTGCTGACGCCAAGGCCGCCCCCTTCCGAACGCTGCATGAGGATCACCGCGACGAGCGACGCGGCGATCAGCGTCTGCAGGACTAGCAAGAACTTGAACATTAGAAGGGCCTATTCAGAAAAGAGAATTCGGAGCGCCAGATAGCGGCCGTTTGGGGATTGTTCAACGCGCGCCCGCTGCCTCGATGATCGGCAGGAAATCGGCGGCCTTCAGGCTGGCGCCGCCGACCAGCGCCCCATCGACGTCAGGCACCGCAAAAATTTCGGCGGCGTTCGAGGCCTTTGCCGACCCGCCATAGAGAATTCGAACCTGATCGCCCGCATCGCCATAAGCGGCTTTCAGGCGGCCGCGCAGCGCAGAATGCATTTCGCCGATGTCCTCGACCGAGGGAACCTTCCCGGTGCCGATCGCCCAGATCGGCTCATAGGCGACCGAGAATCGATGAGGTTCGCCGATTGCGCGCGGAAGCGATGCGTCGAGCTGTGCCGAAACCGTCGACACCGCCTGTCCGGCTTCGCGAATCGCGTCGCTTTCGCCAATGCACAGGATCACATCGAGTCCGGCCTCAAGCGCCGCCTCGGCCTTGGCCCTGATGCCGGCATCCGTCTCTCCCTGCGTTTCGCGTCTCTCGCTATGGCCAACGATGGTAAGCCGCGCGCCGGCGTCGAGCAGCATGGCTGCCGACACGCAGCCGGTGTGGGCGCCTTTGTCGGCCTCGTGCACATCCTGGCCTCCGATTGTGAAGCCGGGTGCCGCGCGAACGGCCCGCTCGATCAATGTCGCTGGAAGGCAGAGAGCGACGTCCGCGCTCGCCGTTTCGGCAGCCATGGAGACCGCGGTGACCTCGCCCAGGTCGGCCGCGAGCCCGTGCATTTTCCAATTGCCTGCCACCAGCTTGCGCCGCGCCATAAATCGCCCCTTCAGCCTGCTTGCCGTTACAAAGTGCGGCCCCTAAAGCGGCCCCGAACAATTATCAAAGAGATCGGCATGCTTTCATTTTTCCGCCGCCTGTCAAAGTCCGCGGTCGGGACCGGCCTGATGGTCCTCATCCTGCTAATGATCCTCGCCGGATTCGCGATGCAGGACATTCGCAGCGTCTTTTCCGGCAATTTCGGGATGAGCAAGGGAACGCTGGTCAAGATCGGCGGCGAACCCGTCAGCGAGCGCGACCTGGACAGCACCATGAAGCGCGCGCTGAACGATGCGCGGCAGCAGAATCCGGAGGCGACCTACGCCGTCATCGCCCGGCAATTCGATTCCATTCTCGGCGCGTTGATCGACGAACATGCACTGATTGCCTTTGCCGAAGATCATGGTTTCGTCCTGTCGAAGCGGCTGATCGATGGCGAGATTGCCAGCCTGCCGCAGACCAAGGGGCTCGACGGAAAGTTCAGCGAGACCGCCTATGCCCAATTCCTGCAGCAACAGCAGATGACCGACGCCGACGTTCGCCGACTGCTGCAGGTCGCGATCACCCAGCGGCTGGTCCTCGCTCCGGCTGCGGTCGAAGCCAAGGTTCCGGTCGGTCTAGCCCGGCCATATGCCGCGATGCTGCTTGAGCAGCGGACAGGACAGCTGGCCCTCGTTCCGACCGAACCGTTCAAGGCCGGCCTCAATCCGTCGGACGGCGATCTCCAATCCTTCTATACGCAGAACCGGGCACGCTACACGGTAGCCGAGCAGCGAGTCCTACGCCTCGCCAAGATCGGCCCCGAGACGGTCAACGCCACACCGACCGATGCGGAGATCGCGGCCTATTACAGGGCCAATCAGGCGACCTATGGCGGAAGCGAGACCAGGGTGCTTAGCCAGGCGGTGGTGCAAGACAAAAAGCAGGCCGATGCCATTGCGGCGCGCGCTCGTTCGGGGGCCAGTTTCGTGGCGGCAGCCGCGCCCGCCGGCCTGTCGGCAGAGGATGTCAGCGTCGGACCGCAAACTCGCACGGAGTTCACTTCCCTGGCAGGAGCCGCCGTCGCTAACGCCGCTTTCGGTGCAGGCAAGGGCGCGGTGGTCGGTCCGGTTCGGTCGGACCTCGGCTGGCACGTCATCAAGATTGACGATGTTCGCGCGGCGACCGGCAAGAGCCTCGGCGAGGTACGGGGCGAGATCGTAACGCAGCTCACCGCCGCCAAGCGCAAGGAAGCGCTGACCGACGCCGTGACCAAGATCGAAGACCAGATAGACGGCGGCGCCAGCTTCGCCGAAGCGGTCGGCGCGGCCAAGTTGCCGATCACGACGACGCCCGCGATCAATGCCGGCGGTGCGGCGCGCGCCGACGCCGCCTACAAATTCCCCGCCGAGATGCAGCCAGTCCTGAAGGCCGGATTCGCGATGGCGCTCGACGATGATCCGGAAATCGTCACCCTGCCCAATGATGCCGGCTATGTGATCGTCGCGGTCGACCGGATCATGGAGGCCGCTCCCGCGCCCCTGGCCGAGATCAAGGACCAGGTGCGTGAGGATTGGATCAGGCGCAAGGCGTCGGACCGCGCTCGTGCGATTGCCGCCCAGATCGCAGCCAAGGTGGCAAGCGGAACGCCAATGGACAAGGCAGTAGCAGCTGCTGGCGTTTCCCTGCCCCCGGTTCAGCCAATCGTCGCGCGGCGCATCCAACTCGCGCAGGCCGACCCCAATGCGGTCACGGCGCTGCGGATGCTGTTCTCGCTGAGTCAGGGAAAGAGCCGAATGGTAGCCGATCCCAAGGATCGTGGTTATTTCGTCGTCAAGACGGACAAGATCGTGCCTGGCAATGCGCTGTCGGCGCCGGGCCTGATCGTCCAGACCCAGCGGGAATTCCAGGGCGCAATGTCCGACGAACTTGCCGCGCAATTGCTTACGGCGATGAAGGCTGACCAAGGCATCAAGCGCAACGAGGATGCGATCGCATCGGCCAAACGGCGCTACTCGGGCGCCGATCAATAAAAGCCGATGACCGGGCCGCGCATCCTGGTCATCGATAATGTCGACAGCTTCACCTTCATGCTGGTCGACTATCTGGCAACCCTTGGGGCGGACGTAGCCGTCAAGCGCAACGACGCTCTGACGGTCGATCAAGCGATCGGATGCGGTGGAGAGGGGATATTGATCTCGCCCGGTCCGGGAGCGCCGGAAGATGCCGGGATATCGGTCGCGCTCGCTTCGGCGTGCGTGAAGCGGCGAGTCCCGCTTCTCGGCGTGTGCCTCGGCCATCAGGCAATAGCCGTCGCTTGCGGGTCGGCCGTCAGCAGGACCTGGCCCGTCCATGGCAAGGTCGCGCAAGTCCGGCATGACGGGAGCGGCCTGTTCGAAGGCCTTGCCTCGCCGTTCGCGGCGACGCGCTATCATTCGCTGGCGGTATCCGATCCGCAGCCGCCATTGATCGCCAATGCATGGAGCGAAGATGCCACCGTGATGGCCATGCGGCATTTGCATGCCCCGGTGCATGGCATCCAGTTTCACCCCGAAAGCGTCGCTTCCGAACA
>Ga0207706_10001526_pt1 | contig 22983 bp, 16 predicted proteins | sample KBSC53metaG_FD_184318 | JGI IMG/M metagenome (GOLD analysis project Ga0207706, IMG submission 184318) | Corn rhizosphere microbial communities from Kellogg Biological Station, Michigan, USA - KBS C5-3 metaG (SPAdes) (version 2) | ecosystem: Host-associated > Plants > Roots > Rhizosphere > Soil ... | reverse complement strand
ATGATACGCTCGGCACGATCGACGCCTGGGCCTCGGGCGGCCCCGCGCCCGACCGCATCGTCGCCACGCGCCGTGCGTCGAACCCGACCCGCGACCCTGCCTTGCCGCCGCTGACGCGCCCGCTTTGTCCCTTCCCGGAAATTGCGCGTTACAATGGCACCGGCAGCAAGGACGATGCCGCAAATTTCACCTGCGCACGCTCCACCTGAACGTTCCAATCGGCTACGCACCGGCAATCACTTCGAACGGACTCCCCTCAATGATCAAAAGCCTGGCCGCCTTTCTCCTCGCTTCTTCCACGATCGCCGCCGCACAAACGCCCGAACCGCTCTTCCCCAAGAGCGGCACCGATCGCCCCGACACCTATGTCGAACCGACCGACAGCTATGATTATGTGAAGCGCACGGTCGAGATCCCGATGCGCGACGGGGTCAAGCTCCACACCGTCATCGTCGAGCACAAGGGCACGAAGAACGCGCCGATCATCCTCAACCGCACGCCTTACGATGCGGACGGGCATGCCGATCGCAACAAGAGCGGCAACATGAAGTCGATCCTGCTGCAAAGCTATGATGCCTTCGCCGACGCGGGTTATATCGTCGTGTTTCAGGACGTTCGCGGCCAGCATGGCTCCGAAGGCGGCTACATCATGACGCGTCCGCCCGCGGGCACCGCATCCAACCCGACCAAGATCGACAATACCACAGACGCATGGGACACGATCGACTGGCTGGTGAAGAACCTGCCGGAATCGAACGGCAAGGTCGGCATGATCGGCTCTTCCTACGAAGGGCACACGGTGGTGATGGCCCTGCTCAACCCGCACCCCGCGCTTAAGGTGGCCGCACCGGAAAGCCCGATGGTGGACGGCTGGATGGGTGACGACTGGTTCCACTACGGCGCCTATCGTCAGGCGAGCAACGATTACATCATCGGCCAGGAGATGGCGAAGAAGGCCAAGGGCGCGCTGATCACGTCCAACGCGGACGATTATGACGCTTATTTGCGCGCCGGCACACCTGCCAACTTCGCAAAGCAGCATGGACTCGATCAGTTCGCCATGTGGCGCCGGGTCGAGAGCAATCCCGCTTATACCCAATATTGGCAGGACCAGGCGCTCGATAAGGCGGTCGCGAAAAATCCCTCCAACGTGCCGACGATGTGGCTGCAGGGCCTATGGGATCAGGAGGATATGTGGGGCGCGATCCACAGCTGGTCCGCGCTCAAGGCGGTTGGTCATGCGGGCAACAATTACCTCGTCATGGGCCCGTGGCGGCACAGCCAGATCAATTATGATGGCTGGAACCTCGGGCCGCTGAAATGGGCGGGGAACACGACCGAGGATTTCCGCAGAAATGTCATCGTGCCCTTCTTCAACCAATATCTGAAGGACGGCGCGCCCAAATTCGATATGGCGCGCGTGCAGATCTACAACACCGGCGAGAACCATTGGGACCAGTTCGCGGATTGGCCGCTGGCCTGCGCGCAGGGCTGCGCCAAGCCGCTGACGCCGATCTACCTCAGCGCCAATTACAGCCTGAGCTTCGACAAGCCGACCGCGGCCAAGGCCGGCGATTCCTACGTCTCAGACCCCGCCCATCCGGTTCCCTACGTCGAGCGGCCGACCGACTTCGGCAATCGCGATCAGTGGCAGCCGTGGCTCGTGAGCGATCAGCGCCACGCCAATGCCCGCCCCGACGTGGTGAGCTATGAGACGGGCGTGCTCGACCACCCGGTGCGGATCAGCGGCGCCGCGATTGCCGATCTATTCGCGACAACGACAGGCACCGATGCCGACTTCGTGGTCAAGCTGATCGACGTCTATCCCGACGAGATGCCCAACCAGAAAGAACTGGGCGGCTATCAGCTAGCGGTCGCCATGGACATCTTCCGCGGCCGCTACCGCGAGAGTTTCGAACATCCGAGCCCGATCCCGGCCAACAAGACGGTCGAGATCAAGTTTGCGCTGCCGACGACGAACCACGTCTTCCAGCCGGGCCACCGGATCATGGTGCAGGTCCAGTCGAGCTGGTTCCCGCTCTACGACCGCAACCCGCAGAAATATATCCCCAACATCTTCCGGGCCAAGCCGGAGGATTACCAGAAGGCGACGATCACACTTTCGCGCTCGGCAAGCCAGCCAAGCGCGGTGTGGCTGCCCTTGGTCGACCTGGTGCCGGGCCGATAACGATCACGGCCCCTCGACTATGCGGGTTCCTTTCAGCGACCTCGGCCCCATCACGAACTGCATGCCGGTCGTACGGCCGTCGGGCCCGCGCTCGAACTCGATCCTTCCCATCATGCGCGGCAAAAGGAACAATGTGTCGCTTTCCGGGGTCAATGGGCCCGATACGATGCCCGGGGCGTCGACCATAAGCTGTCCGTCCTCGCGACGAATGGTCACGATTACCTCCGGGTAAAAATGGTAACGGCCGACATAATGGTCGAGCAATGCGGGGGCCGTTGTGAAGCCGGCAGGGGGCAGCCGGCGTAGAGTCGCTGCGTCGCGTGCCTTGGCATCACCCAGGAACGTCCAGCGATCGTCACGGCGCCAGTTCCGATCCCAAACGCCCGACGCAACCCAGCCACGATCGGGCAATAAAGTTTCCGGCAAGTTGGGAATGCGCCCGTCCTGGATCGCCCAGTCCCAGAACTGCATCGGTATGCCGAGCTGCATCAGCGAATAATTTGTGGGATCCCAGACATACATTCCGCCGGGCGATGTCGCCGCGACGACGAGCACATAGCGATCGGGCGCCCAGGGGCTTGGCCGCACCATTTCCAGCACGGCGTCGGTCGTATCGAAGCGCCGGCCGTCAACCGTAATGTTCTGCCTGCCAATCTTCATCGGCAACGCGCCCGCAATCCGGCGCGTCACCGCATTGGCATCGGCGCCCCCGATCAGGACGAGCGAAAGGCTCTTCTCCATCTCGGGCGTGACCGCCACATCGTCGACCATGCGCGGCCGCACATGCTGGTCCGCTTCCCAGGCGGCGGCGCGCTGCTCGGCTTTTTCGCGGATCAGGCGGCGCATGAGCGGATCATGCGAGATGGTGCCGACCACGATCGCATAGGGGGTGGTGAAAACGTTCGCCAACCCACCCGACAGCCCGTGATGCTTCACGACGGGGCCTTCAGCCAGTACCGCCAGGCTGAAGGATGCGCGCCCATCCGCGTCGAGGGCCAAGTCGCGGGCCTGCCCGTTCCAGACGATGTGGAGCGGCTGCCCGCTTTTGATCAAGGATGCGGGCGGCGTGAGCGTGAGCGCGGCGACGTTGCGCGTATCCAGCCTGATCGTGCCGGGGTCGGTCACTTCGGCATCGGCCTCGATGATCGCCAGCGGCAGTTCGGCGCTTTCGACGCGCAGCCACCAGACGCTGGCGCCGTTCAGGTCGGCGGAGCGCACATGAACATGTCGCGGCGGCGGCGCGCGGCGGTGCTGCAGCATCCACTGGATCACCTCGTCGCGAGCGCCGAGGTCTTCGTGGCCCAGCCCTGGAAATTCGCGATAGCGAACGTCATAGCCCCAGCGCTGCATCTGCTGCACAATCGCGCGTGAAAAGCGGGGCTCGACCGCCTTGTCCTGATCCCCTTGCAGGACGAAAGTCGGGGTGGCGGACAGCGCCTCCGCACTATTGAAGCTGCTATAGGCGTCGAACGCCCATCGTTCCGTCGGAGTGGACCCGGGAGAGATGTAGCCGGGCAAAAAGGTGCGCAGGTCGAAGCCACCGAAAATCGGGGCGATGGCAGCCCAGAGTTCCGGGTGCCGGGTCCCCAGGGTCCAGCTCCCCATTCCGCCCATCGACTCGCCCGACAAATAGGTGCGGTCTTCATCGACCTTGAGCTGCCGCCGCGCTTCGGCAAGGCAGTTGAGCACGTCGCTCTCGCCGATTCCGGAATAGCCGGTGTTGCCGCGGCCATGCGGTTCGATCCAGATCACGCCATAGCGATCGGCCTGGTCTTCGGCATGACGCTGCTCGGCACCCCACATGCGATCGATGGTCGGATTGGCCGGATTGGATCCATGCAGGTACAGGATCGTCGGCAACGGCCGCACGCCATCATAATTGGCCGGCAGATAGGCGCGGCAGAATTGGATCGAACCGTCGACCTGATCGACCCAGCCCAGCCGTACAAAGCCCGATGAATGAACCGCAGCTTTCGGCCCTTGGGCTAGCTCCGCCGCTTCCAGCAGTTCGGGATCGATCCAGGCCTGGTCGATCCGCGACAGATCCGCGCCGGCGCGGTTGGCGACCAATGTTCCCAGCAGCCGCCAGCGAGCAGCCTCGACACCAGTGCCTTTGGCAGCCGCGGCATGGGCCAATATGTCGCGCGCCAACGCGGCGCGGTCCCCGCCAGCCCATGATGCATAGACGGTGACGGGCCGGCCCCAGCTGTCCTCCGACGATATACGGATATCGTAGAGCTTGGCCGGAAGCCGCGAGAGGGGAATGCGGGCCGCCTCGCCGCGCGGGACGGTTACTTCGGCTACAACCTCGCCGCCCGGTGCCAGCACCGCGACCTTGGCCGGCCGTTCCGATTTCCAGCTGTCGGTTCGGATGATCAGCATCCCGCCCTCGGGCCACACCGCGGGATTGAGATGACGGTCTTCCTCCAGCGGCTGGTTAGGTTCGAGCACCCGAACCCCCAGGCGCCAGTCTCCGCCGGGATTATCGATGCGAAGCGCGACCAGATTGTCGCCCTGCTTCAGGTTGACGTGGAGCCGGTTGGCGTCGCGAACGAAGGTGCCAGCCGGCAGTGTCGCGACCTCTGCGCCATTGACCCATATCTTCGCCGCTCCGGCAGCGCCGATCGCGAGGTCGGCGGGGCCGGCGTGGTCACGCGTGACCGTCGCCACGGCGTAGACGCGCTTCGGCGCATCGGGACGGCCTGCGCCATCCGCCATCGGCCCAATATCTCCGGGATCGCTCCAGGCGGCATAAGGCTGCCAGAGCGGGCCCGACGGCGTCTTGACGGGATCGAAGCCGGCAAGATCGCCCGAATGGACGAGCCAAGTGCGAAGATAGGGTGCCTTCCCCGGCTGCCAGAGGGGCCGCAGCGGATCCAGCACCGGCGCTGCAGGCGGCGGCGCAGGTGCCTGCGACCATGCAGGTCCCGCCAACGCCGCCGTCATCAGCCAGAATGGGGAGGCGGCCCGCACCGCCCGACGCCTCACGGCCGCGCTTTCGCAATCACGGTAAGCGGCTGCCTGCTCGTAACGAAACGCGTGAGCAGGGCCTGGACGTCAGCGGCGCTCACCGCATCGATATTGGCGGCGCGGGCCAGGATCGGCTGCTTCATCCGCGGATCGCGCAGCATCTGCGACAGATTGCCCGTCCACCAGCCATCATTTTCAAGATCCTTGGTCGCGGCCTCGATCAGCGGCTTCTTCGCGCGCTGCAGCTCGTCGCCACTGACCGGTTGGCTTGCCAGCTGGTGCAGCTGATCGGCTAGTAGCGTCCGGAATGTCTCGAAATTGCCCTGCGGCGTTTCCAGGGTTGCCGCAAAATAGCCGTATCCTGGCAGATCGGGCGCCGAATAAGCCTGAACGTTGGGCGAGTAGGTGATGCCCAATTTCTCGCGCACCGTGTCGATCAGCCGCGTCTGCAAAATCGCGGCGGCGACATCGGCGGCATAGCTGGTCTTCGGGTCCGCGAAATAATCGGGCATCTGCCAGAAGGCGCCGTAAAAAGCCTGATCGGCGCGGCCACCATGCGTCACCACCAAAGGCTCGGCCGGCGCTGCGGGCATGGTCACGCGGAACGATGCCGGCGCCGCGCGCGCCACCGGTGGCCCGGCTGCGAAGGTCGCCGCCGTCGAACGGATCGCATCCTCGACCGTGACGTCGCCGACAATCGTCACGTCGGCCGGCTGATTGAGCGGCCCATGCAGCAGTTGCGGCAGATCGTCGCCGCTGGTTGCGGCGATATCCTCGGCACTGGGCGTATAACTCAATCGGCCGTCGGTCCCGGTCAGCGCCTTCTGCGCGGCGCGCCAGAAGACCGCACCGGCGTTGGCATCGATCTGTCCGGAGATCATCGGGCCGATCGCGGCGATCTTGTTACCCATTTCCGGCCGGAAACCAGGATCCCGCGCATAGGCCGCCACCAATTGCATCTCGTTTGCCAGATCCGCCGGGCGCGTGACGGCACCGAGCGTGAACGAGGTGGCGGCGGCGTTGAAATTGGCCGAGACCATCTTGCCGCTGATCTGCGCCCAGGACTGGATCTGGTCGAGCGGCAGCTTGCCGGTGCCGCCGATCGCCGCGAACTGCGTCGCCCACAAAGCGTGGACCAGCTTGGGCGTAGTACCCATCCGGCCGTCACCGAAGGCGACATTCACATAGACCCTGTCTTTCTCGAAATTGGTCGGCTTGACGATCAGGCGCGCACCGTTGGCGAACCGGACCAGGGTCGTGCCCAGCTCGGCGTCGGTGGTTTGCGCGACGACCTGACCGGGGGTTCCGAACTCGCCATAGGGCCACACGACCGCCTGCATCGCGGCCTGCTTCGCCAATGGCCGGGCATAGGCGCCGCCAAGAGCGCTCGCGAGGGTGGTGGAGCCCGCGGGGCTCGTCTGAGCCGACCGGAACAGGATCGGTCCCGCCCCGCTGAACGCCCCCCGCACCGCTGCAGTCGCCTCCTGCGGCGTCAGCGAGGCGAAGATCGGCTCTATGAGGGCCAGATCCTGCACGGCGTTAGTAAAGAGACCGCCATCATTGGCACTGTTCACCAGCTGATCGGCGATTGCCGCATTCTGGCGCGTCTTTGCGCCCGCAACGGCGGCCTGCAGCTGCGTGCGGAAGGCCATCACCGCGCGCTGCAGTTCGGCGGGCTGGATTCCACCCTCCAGCAGCGCGCGCTGCTCCTCGATCACCGCATCCATCGCTTCACGCCATTTGGAGGGCTCGGCCTGGATGTTGATCTGCGTCATCGACGCGGAGCCGAACTGCCACGGGATCATTACCCCCAATGCGAAGACGAAGGGGCTTCCGGGCTTGAGCGAACGGTCCGACAGCCGCTGATTGAGCACGATCAGCCCGATCCACCGCGTCATGGTTTCGCGGTCGAGCGCCTCAGTCGGCGCGCGCATGTCGAGCGGCCGCGCCCAGGTGAGCGACAGATTGTCGATCGTGCCGGGCGCCACGAATTCGGCCGCGGGGCTGGTCGGCACCGGGGTTCCAATCGTCAGCGGATCGGGCTTGCCGGCGGGCTTCCAATCGCTGAACCGCGCCTTGATCTGCTGCTCGACCGCCGCGGCATCGACGTTGCCGACGACGATGATCGTGGCATTGTCGGGCCGGTAATTGGCACGATAGAAACGACGCAGCCGGTCGCTCGTGGCCGCCTTGATCGTGTCGACCTGGCCAATCGGCCAGCGTGTGACCCCGCGCGTTCCCGCGAGGCTATTGCCGAAATTGGCCTTAATCGACCGAAAAGGCGGCGTGTCGCGGAGCCGTTCCTCCGACAGGACGACGCCACGTTCGGAATCGACCAGCTTTGGGTCGATCGTCAGTCGCTCTCCGATCTCGCGAAAAAGATTGAACCCGGTGTCGAGCGCAGTCGCATCGGCATGCGGGAAGTTGAACATGTAGACGGTCTGTTCCTGCATCGTGAATGCATTGGTGTCGGGTCCGAAGCGCAGTCCCTGCCTCTCCAGCATGTGCACCACCTCACCGTCGGCGACATTCTTGCTGCCGCGAAAGGCCATATGCTCGAGGAAATGCGCGAGGCCCTGTTCCTCGTCGCGCTCCTCGAGCGAGCCCGCGCCAATTCGCATCCGCATCGCCACGCCGTCATGCGGTGTCTCATTATGCATGATCGCGTAGCGCAGCCCATTAGGCAGCGTGCCGAAGCGCACGTCGGGATCGGCCTTGCGCCCGACATAGTCCTGCGCCCAGCGGCCGGGCTGCTTGAGTGGCACTGTGTCGGCAAAAGTGGGCGCGGCGAATGCGACCAGCGCTAAAAGGCAGATGCCCGAACGAAACTGCATAATTTCCCTCCCCGCCGCGTTCATAGGTGAACGTCGCTTTTCAACTATGCCTCATGGCACAACCGCTTGTCCGCTGCCATCACCGCCAGTTCGGTAGTTTCCTGCATGCCCTGCCATGGTTGTTGGGCGCTGTCCGGAGCGCTACCATCCGGCAAACAAAGGAGATCAGGATGCGCAGGCTCGCTTTAATTCTAGCCGCATCGGGCGCTGCGGTTGTGGCGCAAGCGCAGACGCCGCTCGACCCGACCGGCTTCGCCACCTCAGCTGACGTCAAGGCGATGATCGCGAGCATGGCGCACGACATCAAACCGAGCGAGGACATGCTCTATCGCCCGCTCCTCACCCAGGCGGCACCCTATACGGTTGCGGTGGAATATTGGGTGCGACCCAAGCAAGCGGCGTCGCATCTGAAGGAAGCCGAGCTGGTCTACGTGCTGGAGGGATCGGGTAGCCTGGTCTCGGGTGGCACGCTGGAGAAAGCGCACCATTGGTACGGCGAAACGAACGGTGGCGATATTGCCGGCGGCACCACGCGCCCGCTCAAGCCCGGCGACGTGGTACTCGTGCCCGAAGGCGTGCCGCACTGGTTCGGAATCGATGGCGGCAAGCTGATATTGTTGACGATGCATATGCCGCGGCCGTTGCCGGGACACTGATCAGGCAGGAAAAACGCCGCCGATCGCGCGACCGGCGGCGCCTTCAATAGTTAGACGCGATCCCGCGAGTCCAGCAGCCCCCTTGCCACCGCCGCGGATCACCTCGGCAATCGACAGGCCGCCCGCTATTGGACAATTTGCGAAATCGTCCGCAGATTGTCCAATCCCGGACAGCGCCGTCCGCCCTGGCTGGCACCTTAGCAATCAGCCGATTTTGGTCTCGGTCTGTTGATCGACCACCAGGCCGGCCTTTGCCCACTCCTCCTTGGAGCGGCAATCCTTCACGGGCAGATAGGCGCCGGTCACCTTCTGGGAGATGCAGTAACGGTCGCGCTTTGCGTCATAGGTCACCTTGGGCTTTTCACTGTCGCCCTTGGCGGCGATGGCCGGCGCGGCAATGGCGCCGAAGGTCAAAGCGGCGACCAGGATAGCGGATGTTTTCATGATGGGGGCTCCTCCCGAAATATGTGGCCAACCCCTTGCTGGGCACGGGACAGGCTTTGCATGGGGCGTGCCAAACGCTCTCGCCTCGCGCCAATCCTGAAAGAACCGCAGCCGGGCCGTTCAAAATCCTACGAGGTGGTGAAATCCACTGAGGATCGGCGAACCAAAGGCGTGGGTGGCGGGCTATGCCGTCCCGCACGGTGCAGCATTGACGACGACTGGCAACACTGCTCCCCTGCGCCAGACATTTGCTGGGGAGGAAACGATGCTCTTGTGGATTGTCCCAGGCCTATTCGCGGCGACTGCGGCTCCAGCCATCGCGACCAACCCCATAGAACCCGCGCTCGCGGGCAAGCTAGAATGTCATTTCCCCGACGAGCAGACCAAGACCTGCCGTTCGCTCTCCTCGTACAAACCGCTTGGAGACAATCGCTACAGCAGTACCACGCTGGGGCTTCTGTCGCCCCAAGAGCCGGTGACGCTGGAAATCACGAGTGAGGTCCAGATCAAAAATGGGGCGGTATGTGGAAGGCTGCTTGATGAAGACCTGGCAAAGGCCAAACTGAACGTGGCCGGCAAAACGCTGGACCAAACCGAGGCCGCGCCGGGAAAGGCGCAGATCGCTCAGGCAATGGCGCCGCTCATGAACAAGGAAATATGCGCCAGGTATGAACCCTCGCCCTCCGGCGGGCTTGTCGCGAAGGCGAGCGTGGACGGCACTGCACAGCCCAACTTCGACCAGCCGGTCAAGTGGGTTGCGCCCGGCGACGGCTACAAGGTCGCGCAATAACGAAGATTCTCGCGGCTTTCTAAAGCATTAACAAGAATTTCTAATGCAGCAATCTTTGCTGAATGATTGCTGCCAATACCATTCCCAGGTCATTCATAGCGAATCACTCATAAGTGCTCTTGCCCTGAAGGAGGGCATGACAGGAGAGATGTTATGAGTGCGGTATTCAAAGGCGCTATCGCCGCGGCGCTTCTTGCGGGCAGCAGCCTTGCCGGGACCGCACCCGCGCAGGCGCACGACCGGACAGGGACCGCGATTATCGCCGGGATCATCGGGCTGGGCGTAGGCGCCGCGATCGCTTCGTCCGATCATCATAGCCGACGTGATTATGGCTATAGTTACGGCTATGACCGCGCACCGACCACCTATTATGGATCAGCCCCGACTTATTACAGCTACGGCTACAGCCAGCCTTCTTATTATGGCAGCCGGTATGATCGCGGATATTATCAGCGTGACGGCCGGGACTATCATCGTGATCGCCGCGATTACGACCATAGCGATTATGATGGTTACGGCTATCGCCGCTGAGGCGGGCTTATCCAATCACCGCCAGGTTTTAGACGCCCCGCTTGCCTAGGCGGGGCGTCTTCTTTTGATCGGAAGTCTTAGCGGTGGAATGGTGCGCGGTTGGGGTCGGCTTTAGGCTTGTCCGACTTCTTTTTCTTCGCGGGCGCCTTCTTCGCCTTGGGACTTGAGCTCGACGGCCCGGCCGAACCTCCCTTCTGCCCGGCAGGCTTGGCGCCCACCTCTCCCGCCGTCCGCTGCGGTAGATTGGAGCCCTCGGGATAAGTCGAACCGCCTTGTTGCGCAGCAGCCGCGGTCGTCAGGCCGACCGCGGCCAAGCATCCGATAAAGAATCTCATCCGTGCCTCCTTGCCAAGCGAGGCAGAACGAGCGGTTGAGGCTCTTAGCTCCTTGGAGTCGCTGTGAATTCAGTGCTTTGGGCAAGGCCCGAGCTGAAGCAGCGTCACGTCATGTGGCGCGATCGTCACGCTGGCATCCTCCGCGGCAGCGATTACTCGCCCGCTCCAAAGGTCGCAGGCGCTATTCCGCCCGGCTGCGAGCCCGATCGCCTGCCACGGCACTCGCGCCGACAACGGCGCTTCCGAGACGTTGAAGATCGCCACCGTGTCCGGCGCACGTCCGCGCGGGCCGGATATCCAGACCTTTGCCCCGGCAAGATCCGCCGGCAGCGCGTCAACTGGTCGACTGGTCCTATCGCCCTGATTGAGCGTGATCACACTGCGATTGGTCAGCAGCGGTTGCAACCAGGCGTCCATCTCGGTCAGGTTTCCGCCCAGGATCAGGGGTGACCGCGCGATCGACCACAAGGTGAAGGCGGTGCGCGTCTCCGCCTGGGTCAGGCGTGAATGGCGGGGTTCACCCCAGCCGGCATGCGGAAAGAGCGAGCCGAAGGGCAGCATGTCGGCATCCGGCCAGCTGCCGGGCGCCACATGCGAGTTCCATTCGGCCAATTTTTCGAAAGCGTTGCGTACGCCGTTCGGGAAGGTGGTGGTGGGATCTGGGTGGGGGAAGGTCCAGGCGTCCCACATATCGTCCATGATCCGCCACATCTGGGCATATTGCTTCACCTCGGCGGCGTGACTGATGTTCGTCGGCCCAGGCGACAGGCTGAGGATGATCGGCCGGCCCGCGGTGCGGATCGCCTGTGCGATCTGGCGGATCTCGTTAGGGCGATAAGGGTGGTCGGCGATGCAATCGACCTTCAGGAAGTCAACGCCCCACCCGGCATATTGGCGCAGAAGCGAGTTGTAATAGGCCTGTCCCGCCTCATTGTCGGCGATGCCGTAATTGGCATCGTCCCAGGGGCAGGTCGCGGCGCGATCGGCCGCGTCGGCGGCGCGGAAGTGCGAGCCTTCGATCGGCACATTCGCCTCGACCGCCGCCTTGGGGATGCCGCGCACGATGTGAATGCCGAATTTGAGGCCTTGGGCATGCGTCCAGTCGGCGAGGCCTTTCAAGCCCTTGCCGTCGGACGCTGAGGGGAAGCGGTCCGGAACCGGCATCAGCCGGCCGAAGCCGTCGAGCAGATATTTCCGCGTCTCGAGCTTATCGCCGAGCGGGTTGGCCATATACCAACCCTCATCGATCACGGCGGTATTCCAGCCAAGCGGCTTCATCTTGGCGAGCAGCGCGACATTGGCCTTGAACTGCGCCTCGCTGATCGTAAAGCCATAGGCGTCCCAGCTGTTCCAACCCATCGGCGGAGTCGGCGCGAGGGGAGCTGCGGTCGCGGCGGCGCCGAGGAGCAGGACGGATAGCCCGAACAGGAAGCGCCTCAGCCGGAAGAAGAGCCCTCCGAACTCCCATCCAAAATATCGCATGCCAAACCTCTCCCCTTCGGTTTTCCGAAGGGAGGCTTCTGGCGAATGGTCATACAAATCGTCAAGCGCTGATCAACGCAACCGACATTTGCGCGCAGTGGCAACGCCCCGCAGGAAACCGCGGCGGGCGTAGGCGGCGCGAATAGCGGCGTTCAGGCGTCGCTCCGCAGGCGCAGCGCCGCTGATCTCGCGCACCAGGCCGCGGAAGGGAATGATCGTGTTGACGACCGTCTTGCCACCGGCTTCGGCGAGCTTGCCGACCTTGTTCTCGTGAACCGCGACGCTTCCCGCATAATCGGGGCCGAGTACGTCATTGAGCGCGAAGATGGCCCGGTTGAGCTGTGCGCATGTTCGCAGGCCATTGAGCGCGTAAGGGGCGGCGGCCGCCTGCTCGATAGCCGGCGGAATGGTTATCTTCTGCGCGCCGACATCCCGCACCGGCTGGGTCGCGATGTCGCCCGCTCGCTTGCCGGTTTCGACGACCTTCTCTTTGGTCGTGGTGGTGGTCGTGGTCTGGGCCGGCGTCTCGACCTTGGTTTCGGTCTTGACGGTCGTGGTCGTCGTGGCCGGCTGCTCGGTTTGCGCAGATAACTGCCCGGCAATACATATCGCCGACAGCAGTAGCCCGTGACGGAGGCAAAACATTTTCATGCCGCCGGAATTCCGGGACGCGGCGTTGGTTCCTTTTTCGGGCCACTCACCAGCAGATTTCTGGCGGTGCTGGCCGGTACATGAGCTCAGGCCGCCTCGCCTTCGAACTGGAGCTGCGCCAGCCGCGCGTAAAGACCCGACATGGCGACCAGCTCATCGTGCCGCCCCTCCTCGACGATCCCTCCTTTGTCCATCACGATGATCCGGTCGGCGGCGCGCACGGTGGCGAGGCGGTGCGCGATCACGATCGTGGTGCGCCGGCTCATCAGCCGCTCGAGCGCTCTTTGGACGAGCTGCTCGCTTTCGGCATCGAGCGCCGAGGTAGCCTCATCCAACAACAGCAGCGGCGCGTCGCGCAACAACGCGCGAGCGATCGCTATCCGCTGGCGCTGACCACCCGACAGACGTGCGCCACCTTCGCCAAGGAAGGTGTCGAGTCCCTGCGGCAGATCGGCGAGAAACTGAGCCGCATTGGCCGCCTCAGCCGCGGCCCACAGCGCCGCGTCGTCGGCATCCCAGCGGCCATAGCGCAGATTATCGCGCGCGCTCGCTGCAAAGATCACCGTCTCCTGCGGCACCACGGCAATGCGCGCACGGATCGCCTGCGGGTCCGCCTGCGTCAGCGCGACACCGTCGATCCGTACCGTGCCAGCTTGTGGATCGTAGAAACGCTGTGCGAGCTGGAAGAGGGTCGATTTCCCTGCACCCGAAGGGCCAACCACCGCCACTCTTTCACCCGGCGAGACGGTCAGACTGAAATCGTGCAGCGCCGCAACTTCGGGGCGTGTCGGATAGCGAAATTCGACATGATCGAAGGCGAGCATACCGCGCGGCGGAGCCGGCAGCGCCTGCGGCTTGGCGGGCGCCGCAATCTCGGGCCGTTCGGCAAGCAGTTCGCCGAGCCTTCCCGCTGCGCCCGCGCCGCGCAGCAGATCGCCATACACTTCGGTCAGCGCACCGAATGCGCCCGCGACCAGCCCGCCCACGAGCACGAATGCCGCGATCGAGCCACCGCTCATCCGGCCCGAGGCGACGTCATGAGCGCCTTCCCACAACACGCTCGTTATTGATCCGAAGACGAGCCCGATCACGATGGCGGTCATCACCGCGCGAACGGTAAAGCGGCGGCGACCTGCCGCGAACGCATTCTCGACCGCCGTGGCGAACCGCTCCTCCTCGCGCTTCTCCTGATTGAACGCCTGCACGATCTTCATCGCGCCCAGCGTCTCAGACACCTGCGATCCGATTTCGGCGATCCGGTCCTGCGAAGAGCGGCTGAAGCCGCGCACACGCCCGCCCAGGATCCGCATCGGCACCAGGATGAGTGGGATACCGAGCAAAAGGCTTGCCGCCAGTTTGGGCGAGAGGACGAACATGTAGATGATGCCGCCGATGCCGGTGAAGCTGTTGCGCAGCGCGATCGACACGGTCGAGCCGACAATCTGTTCAACGATCGCGGTATCGCTGGTCATGCGGGACGCGATTTCCGACGGCCGATTCTCCTCAAAGAAGCGCGGCGCCAGGCGAAGCAGGTTTGACTGCACCCGACGCCTGAGATCCGCGACGACGCGCTCGCCCAGCCAGGAGACGAAATAGAATCGACAGGCGGTCGCCAGCGCCAGAACGACCACGATCATCAGCAGGTAACGGAACGATGCGTCGACGCCATGTTCCGATCCCCCGCCAGCAATGAAGCCCCGATCGATTACACGCTTGAAACCATAGGGGATTGCCAACGTCGCAGCGGATGCGACCACCAGCGCGGCAAGCGCGGCCGCGATCCGCCCGGGATATTGCAGTGCAATGCCCCAGACCAGGCGGAGCTCACCGATGCGGCGGCGCTCGCCGCGAGGGGGAAGGGGATCACGTGTGCGGGCCATAGGCCCCAAATAGCAATCGCAAGCCGCTCAACCAAATATGCATTTGGTCGTTTGTTGCATTGCGGCGTTATAAGCGTCATCTATTCCCCCCTGGGGAGGCGAAATCGATTGTTGTACGAAGCGTATGAAATGCAGCGCAGTCTGCTCGCGGGGGCGAGCGCGATGGCTGAGCTCGGATCCGGATGGCTGGCGCATCCCGCCAATCCTTTCGCTAGAACCCAATTGGGATCAATGATGGCTTCAGGCCTGGACGTGTTCGCCCACGCCTCCGCCCCCCATGGAAAACCCGAATTCGGTCTGCCCACCACCGTGATCGACGGCAAGGAAGTGACCGTCGTCGAGGAGGTCGAGGCGCGCAAAGCCTTTGGTCAGCTTCGCCATTTCACGCGGCCGGATGCGCCTGCGGCCCAGCCCAAGCTGCTGATCGTGGCGCCGATGTCAGGCCATTACGCAACCTTGCTGCGCGGCACGGTTGAGCGGCTGCTGCCCGGCCACGATATCTGGATCACCGATTGGCGTGACGCGCGGCTGGTGCCCTTGAGCGAAGGCGAATTCCACCTCGACGATTATATCGATTATCTGATCAACTGGCTGGAGCATATCGGGCCCAACACGCATGTGCTCGCGGTCTGCCAGCCGGCGGTGCCCGCTTTCGCCGCAGCCTGCCTGATGTCGGCCGACAAGAATCCGGCGCGGCCGAAAACGCTGAGCATGATGGGCGGGCCGATCGACACGCGCGAGGCACCGACCGCGGTAAACACCGTTGCGACGCAGCGGCCGTACAGCTGGTTCGAGCAGAATGTGATCGCGACCGTGCCCTTTTATTATCCGGGCGGCGGGCGAAAGGTCTATCCGGGTTTCCTCCAGCTCACCGGCTTCATGGCAATGAACTGGGGCAATCACCTGGTCAGCCATTGGCAGATGTTCCGCCACCTGGTCGAGGGCGATCAGGAAAGTGCCGAGGCGACCAAGGCCTTTTACGACGAATATCGATCGGTCTGCGACATGACCGCCGAATTCTATCTCGAGACGATCGACCTCGTGTTCCAGCGACACGCGTTGCCCAAGGGCGAGATGATGCACCGCGGCCGCAAGGTCGATCCCGCCGCGATCACGGACGTCGCCCTGCTGGCCATCGAAGGCGAGCGTGACGATATCTCGGGCGTGGGTCAGACCAAGGCGGCGCTCAAGATCACGCCCAACCTGCCCGACAGCGACAAACAATATCTGCTCGCCAAGCGTGTTGGCCATTACGGCATCTTCAACGGGCGCCGCTGGCGCAACGAGATCGCGCCGGTGCTGGAAGAGTTTATCGTCAAGCATAATGGCTGAACGCTGTCGTCATGCCGGACTTGTTCCGGCATCCACAGGACCCAAGCTTTTCCTTCGTGAGTCAGTGGATCCCGGAAAACGGGACCCAGCAAAATGTCATTTTGCTGGGAACCCTGTCCGGGATGACGGAGGATGATGAAACTCAACGCCCAGATCGAGCGCTGGCCTGTCGCAGGCGCCTTCACGATCTCGCGCGGCGCCAAGACGCATGTCGACGTGGTCGTGGCCGAGATCGTCGATGGCGATCATGTCGGCCGCGGTGAAGGCACGGCGATCTATTATCATGGCGAGAGCGCGGAGAGCGTGCTGGCGCAGATACTGGCCGAACGCGGCGCGATTGCCGAAGGCTTGAGCCGACGCGAGCTTCTGACCCGCATGCCGCGCGGCGCGGCCCGCAATGCGCTCGATTGCGCGCTTTGGGATCTTGAAGCGAAGAAAAGCGGCGTGCCGGTATGGAAACTTGCCGGACTGGCTGAACCCAGGACGCTGGTCACGGCCTTCACGATCTCGCTGGCCGCGCCTGAGCGGATGGAGGCCGATGCGCACGCCGCCGCGCACCTCCCCTTACTCAAGCTCAAACTGGCCGGCGAAGGCGATGAGGAGCGGGTTGCCGCGGTCCGGCGCGGTGCGCCGCACGCGCGATTGATCGTCGACGCCAATGAAGCTTGGACGGGACGCGACATTGCGGCCGAGGCAGCGAGGCTTGCCCCTTATGGCGTCGAGCTGATCGAGCAGCCCGTGAAGGCAGGGCAGGATGCGCTGCTGGACGGCGTCGTAAGCCCGATCCCCTTTGCGGCGGATGAGAGCTGCCAAGACAGGACTGACCTCGCCCGCTGCGTTCGCCGCTACCAGGCGATCAACGTCAAATTGGACAAGGCCGGGGGACTGACCGAAGCGCTCGCGCTCGTCGCCGAGGCCAAGGTGCTTGGCCTGGACGTGATGGTCGGCTGCATGCTGGCAACCTCGCTCGGCATTGCTCCGGCCTTTCTGGTCGGCGGCGAGGCGCGCTGGGTCGATCTCGACGGCGCGCTCCTCCTTGCAGAGGACCGGCCCTCGCCAATGCGGGTGGACCAAGGCGTATTGGAGCCCCCCGGGCCCGAGCTCTGGGGTTAAGCGCCCGCAGACTTAGCCTTGCCGCTCTTTTCTTCCTTTGGCGGACCGCCGGCGGCGCCAGGGGGCGGGTCTACCACCGGCGGCGTGATCGCCTTTCCGTCCGGACCTGCGAAGACGATCCCTCGCTCCTCGAAAGCTGCAAGCAGCGCGATGGCCACTTCATGCCGCGCTTGGAAAACCTTGTCCCAGTCGCGGCTTTGCACGTCGAATTCGACCTTCACCTCAATCGTGGGCGGCGCGAAATCGACGATGCCGCAGCGCACCAGCTTGCACTTCTCGACGTTCTCGACGACGCCTTTGATCTCGCCCTGGATCCCACGCAGCACGTCGGGTGGCGTGTAATAGGTGATTCGGAGGATGAACTCGACGCGGCGCCGCGCCAGCCGCGCCATATTGTGCAGTTCCTTGTTGAGCAGGTTGGTGTTGGAGATCACCACCTCTTCGCCGGTGGTCGCCCGCACGCGCGTGGTTTTGAGGCCAATCGTCTCGACCGTGCCGCTCGTCTTGTCCCACTTGATCGAATCCCCGATCCGAAAGGGGCGATCAAAGATGATCGACAGGGCCGAGAAAAGGTCGTCGAAAATACCCTTGGCGGCGAGGCCGATCGCGATGCCGCCGATGCCGAGACCTGCAATCAGCCCGGTGACGTTCACGCCGAGATTGTCGAGGATCAGTACTATCGCGATCGCGAACAGCGTGATCGAAACCAGCAGACGGATGATACCCACTGCGGAGCCGAGCGCGGTCGGCTCGGCGCCGCCCGCGCGATGTTCGATCACGCCGAGGATCAGCTCTCGGACCCACAGGGCTCCCTGGAACGACGCTGCGATCGTGAAGAGCACCGTGATTGTGTGCGCGAGCAACGGCGGGGGATCGGCATAGCCCGCCACCAGCTTGGCCGAGAACAGCACGATGAACCAGAAGCGGGTGACTGCTATGGTCCGGCCGATCGTTACGGGCCAGTGCGTGCCCGAAGTGCTGCGCTTACAGAGCCCCTGTCCCACCGACCGAAGCGCCAACAGCGCAGCGGCGATGCCGACACCTACGCCGCCGGCTATCGCGATCTGAAGGAAATGGCTCAGCAGCCAGGCAATGCTCTCATTCCAGAGAAGCTGAAGCTGACTTCCCGAGACGCGAAGCGGCACCGCGTCCGCGCTATTGTTTTCTGCTGCCATGCTCACGCTGCCTTAGTTTGTTCCTGCGCAGCCTTCGCGATTTCGTCAAGGAAGCCGATTAGCGCACGCTCATGACTGGTGAGCCACTGCGTCGCGCGGGGCAGCTTCAATTCGCATAAGCCGCCCGCATTTTCCTTGCGACACAGCTCGATCAGTGCCGGGTGGATATAGGATTTGCGGCTGATCGCGGGTGTGTTGCCGAGCGCGGCGGCAACTGCTTCCAGCATCGGCTTCAAGCTGAGCTTTCCGTCTTTCGCGGTGGCGAGGATATGTTCGAAGGCGAGAAGGCTAGCGCCCCAGGTCCGGAAATGCTTGGCCGTAAAATCGCCGCGCGTTGCTTCGCGAATATAGACATTTACGTCGTCCGACGTGACAGGATGCGGAATACCTTGTTCGTCTAGATATTCGAACAGATGCTGGCCCGGCAGGTCCTGCGTGCGTCTGACGATGGCTGCGAGCCTGCGATCGGCAATCGTCAGCCGCTGTTTCTTGCCCGATTTGCCGACATATTCGAGCCGCAGCTTCGCGCCCTCCACCTTCGCATGCCGGTTGCGCAAGGTTGTCGCGCCGAAGCTCTTATTCTCCTTCGCATAGGCTTCGTTGCCGATGCGGATGTGGCCCAGATCGAGTAGCCGCACCACCGCTGCGATCACCGTGTCGCGGGCGAGTTTCCGCCCGCCCAAGTCCGCCTCGACCGTCGCCCGCAGCTTCGGCAACGCACGGCCAAAATTGGCGCATTGCTCATATTTATCAGCCTCCTGCTGCGCACGAAAATCGGGATGGTAGCGATATTGCTTGCGGCCGCGCGCATCGATTCCTGTCGCCTGGATATGGCCATTGGGAAAAGGGCAGAACCATGCATTCGTATAAGCCGGGGGCAGCGCAATGGCGTTCAGCCGATCTATTTCCTCTCGATCGGTGATGCGTTCCCCCGAAGGAAGAAAATAGGCCCAGCCATGGCCGGCTTTCTTGCGGGTGATTCCTGGCCTTTTGTCATCGACATGCCGTAATTTCACTGCTGACATGGGGGGCTGAACGTGGCCCGCGCGGCCGCGTTCCGATCGCTTTGACTCAGCGGCCCGTTCGCCTTCGATCGCGGCGCCAGATCGCGATCGCGATCACGGCGCCAACGGCGATCCCGGCGACGACGCCTGCCGAAGGCTGGCCAAGTGCCACGCCGACTGCGGTGCCTATTGCGATAGCGATGACGATGAAGACGCCGCCGCCGAGCGTCTGGGGTTGGTTGGCCATGTGGCTTTTGTGCCATTTCCCCAGGGTTTCCGCCACCCGATCGCGACGGGCATGAAACAAAAATGTCCAATCCGCGCTGGCGGCGTACGGGATCACCCTCTAGGAAAGCCGAATGGTCCGGGATTCGCCGCGACAAACCGTGTTTCTGACGGTCGCGGTCGCATTGCTGCCCATGTCCGCCGCATTCGCTCAAGCGGTGCCGGCGACCGCAATCGCGCCCACCCCGCCGCCAGACACGACTACGCCGGTAAATCCGACCGAGACCGTTGGTCCCGCCAGTGATCTTGCACCGATGCCCGATCTTGGCGTGGAATGGCCTGATCCTGCCAAGATCGATGCGGCCCCCGCCGCCAATGGCCCGACCGAGGTCAAGGGGATCGCGGCGGACAAGTTGCAGCATTATCGCGTGGTGCTGGAGGGTGCCGAGGCGCTCGGTTCGACCTTCCGCACGCGCTTCGATCAATTGTCGGCGCTCGTTACCAATCAGGGCAAGCCCGCCAATGCGGCGCAGATCAACCGCCGCGCGCGCGACGACGAGGATCTGGCGCAGCAGCTTCTGGCGGCGCAGGGCCATTATGACGGGCGCGTGGTCGCCACGGTCAATTCGACCCCTGCGAGCGGCGAAACCGTCGTGCATGTCCAGGTCACGCCAGGCGAGGCCTATCAATTCAGCGCGGTCGAACTGCCGGGGCTGGAGGGCGCGGGCAAGGAGGCTCCCCGCCTGGCCAGGGATTTCGGGATCAAGGTCGGGGATGCCGTCAATGCCGATGCGGTACTGGCCGCGGTCACTGCGTTCAAGGTCGAACTCGGCCGTCAGGGATATCCCTTCGCCAAGGTCGGAGCCCCCAAGGTGGAGATCGACCACCAGGCGGACAAAGCGGTGCTCACGCTGGACGTGACGCCGGGCGAACGCGCCCGCATCGGGCGGATCGTGCCGGCCGGTGCGCGCCCGCTCTTCACCGCCAAGCATCTACAGACGATCGCGCGCTTCCATCCGGGCGATCAATATGATGCCGCAATGCTGGACGATTTCCGGCGCGCGCTGATCGCAACCGGGCTCGTCTCCACCGTGACGCTTACACCGGTCGCGACTGCCGATCCCGGCGTGGTCAATATCGACGTCCATATCGATCGTGCTCCCCGTCGCACGATCGCGGGAGAGCTGGGCTATGGCACGGGCGAAGGCGTGCGCGTTGAGGCATCTTGGTCGCACCGCAACCTCATCAAGCCCGAGGGCGCGGTAACCTTCCGCGGCGTTGCCGGCACGCGCGAGCAATCGCTCGGAGCAACGCTTCGCCAGGCCAACTTTCGCGCGCGTGACCGCGTGCTCGCCGCGCAGATCGTCGCCAGCCACACCAAGTTCGATGCCTATGATGCGCACACCTTCACCATGGGCGCGAGCCTGGAGCGGCAGACCAACATTATCTGGCAGAAAACGTGGACCTGGTCGCTCGGCACCGAGTTCGTCGCGACCGACGAGCGACATACCGGCGATCCGACGCGCAAGACCTATCTGGTCGCGGCGGCGCCGACGAGCCTTGCTTATGACGGGTCTGACGATCTGCTCAACCCAACGCGTGGCTTCCGCCTGTCGGGCCGTGTGTCACCCGAGCTTTCACTGCAGTCGGGTACGCACGCTTATGCCAAGATCCAGCTCGATGCTTCGGCTTATCAGCCGGTTGGTTCGCGCGTGGTGTTCGCAGGTCGCGTTCGGTTCGGCTCGATCGGCGGCGTCTCGCGCGACAGTATCGCACCATCGCGGCGCTATTATGCGGGCGGCGGCGGATCGATCCGCGGTTACGGCTATCAGAAGATCGGACCGGTCGATCAGAATGGCGATCCGCTCGGCGGCAAATCGCTGACCGAGTTCTCGGCGGAAGCGCGCGTGCGCTTCGGCAATTTTGGGGTCGTGCCGTTCCTCGACGCGGGCAACCTCTACAGTTCGAGCCTGCCCAAGTTCAGCGGGCTGCGCTACGGCACGGGGCTGGGCGTGCGTTATTATTCGAGCTTCGGCCCGATCCGGGTCGATGTCGGCACCCCTCTCAACCGACGGCCGGGTGAATCGCGCGTCGCCGTCTATGTCTCGCTGGGCCAGGCCTTCTGATGGCCGAAGAAGCCGAGATCGCCGAAACGCCTCGCCGATCGTGGGGGTGGCGTATTTTGCGCGCGATCGGCATCGCGCTGCTCGGATTGATCGGGCTGTTTCTGGTCGCCTTGTGGAGCATCGACACCCAGCCCGGCCATCGGCTTATCGCGGATCATATCGGCAAGATGCGCCCTTCGAGCGGGCTGCGTATCAAGATCGGGCGGATTGAAGGGTCGATCTGGCGTCGCGCCACCTTACGCGACGTGCGTCTCTATGACCTCAAGGGTCAGTTTTTCGAGGCGCCGGAAATCCGCCTCGATTGGCATCCCTTCGCCTGGGCGAATAACCGGCTAGACATCGATAGCGTCTCCGCGCCGCTGCTGATCCTGGACCGCCTGCCCAAGCTTAAGAGCAAGCCCGGCGGGCCTATCCTACCCGGCTTTGACATCCATATCGGCGCGCTCAGGGTTGACCGGCTGAGGCTCGGCCATGCGGTCGCCGGGCATGCGGAAACCGTGCGGCTCGCGGCCAAGGCGGACATTCACGGGCGTCGGGCGATGATCGGACTGCGTGCGGTATCGACCGCGCGCGACCGGCTCGTGCTCGATCTCGATGCAGAGCCGGACGGCGATCGCTTCAAGCTGGCAGGTACGCTCGATGCGCCCGCTAATGGCGTTGTGGCCGGGCTTGCCGGCCTGCATTCACCGCTCGCGCTCCGCCTAGGCGGCCGCGGTACCTGGCACGTGTGGGACGGCAGCGCACAGGGTACCTTAGGCGGACATAAGGTTGTCGATCTGGGTCTGGGCGTGCGCGACGGGCGCTACAGCCTGGGCGGCACGCTCGCCCCGTCGAGCCTGCTCAAGGGCAAGCTCCAGCGGCTGACGGAGCCGCGCATCAAGGTGCTCGGTGCAGGGACGCTCGTCGATCGACAGCTCAACGGCCATCTCAACCTCGCCTCCCCTGCGCTGCAATTTGCGGCAGCGGGAACGGTCAACCTCCGCGAAGGCGCCTTCGATGACTTCGGCATCGACCTGCGCTTGCTGAAGCCGCCCGCCTTGTTCCCGAACATGACCGGGCGCGACGTGCGCCTTCATGCGCGGCTGGATGGACCCTATGGCCGCTTCGCCTATCGCTATGCGCTGACCAGCCCGCACATCGCCTTCGATGCGACGGGTTTCGACACGGTCCGCGCGACGGGAGAGGGTCGATGGTCACACGCCCCGGTGACGCTGCCGATCCGGCTCCAGGCAGCTCAAGTTACCGGG
>Ga0207706_10001522_pt1 | contig 23006 bp, 24 predicted proteins | sample KBSC53metaG_FD_184318 | JGI IMG/M metagenome (GOLD analysis project Ga0207706, IMG submission 184318) | Corn rhizosphere microbial communities from Kellogg Biological Station, Michigan, USA - KBS C5-3 metaG (SPAdes) (version 2) | ecosystem: Host-associated > Plants > Roots > Rhizosphere > Soil ... | reverse complement strand
GGGTGTTGAACTTCTTCGCCGCCGCGTCCAGCTGCGGCTTGAGGTACGCGAAGAGGAGGAGGAAGCCCAGGTGCACCCGCGCGAACCTCAGCTTCCCGTCCTTGTACCAGGCCAGCGGCACCGGCACCTGCACCGCCGTGGCGTCGAGCCCCCATTCGGTCACCGTGCGCGTGCCGCGGAACGCCACCACGTTCGAGCCGGTGAGGTTGCCGCTGGTGGGCGCCAGCGCGAACCCGAACCACACCGGCGCGCTGGCCGCCTGCGCGGGCGCGGCGGCCGCGACGGCGGTCAGCGTCGCCGGGTCTTCGAGCGCGTCGGAAAGCTGCTTGTTCAGCGCCGCGGCGTCGTCGTCCGACAGGGCGTCTGCGCCGGCGCCGGTCAGCGGCAGGAGCTCGGGGTGCGCGTCGAGGAACGCGTCCACGGCCGCGGTCACGTCGATGTTCGGCACCTGGAAGCTGGCGATCTGCGTATAGCCCGGCGGCACCTGGCCGGCCGGGATCTGCCCGTTCCACCCGGGGTTGTCGAACTGCGCGTACGCCAGCCCCACCAGCCCGGAAAGGAAGGTGGCGGTGGCGGCGTCGTACCCGGTCGCGCTGCTGCTGCCGATGGCTGCGTCCATGATGCGCCTCGTGGTGCTGGGGTGACGGGTCGCGAACGACGGGGATCCGCTCGCGGGGAGGAAGCGGGAACGATCGCGCATCGCGGCTCCTGCAATCGACCGCGTTGCATGGATCGGGATTCGCCCAGCGGATGGGGCCAGATCCGCGCCGGGTCGAGATACGTTCTCAACTCGATGCGATGCAGTGGCTTACGATTCACGCCCGCGTCTCGCGGCTCGTCGCGATGCAACGGATCGATACAGGCGGCGTAGATATCTCATTGCAGCCCGATCCGCGACGACGATCCATCGCCCCCACGCTCGAAGCAGCCGCGCGAAGCGCCCCCGGGTCCCTCCCCCAGGCAGTTTTTGGGGGAGGGACAGGCTTTCCGGACGCGACGCAGTCGCGCCGGAAAGCCAGGGCGGGGGCCCGCGGCGCCGCCTTCGTCCCGAGGTTGAACCAATCGCGCCGGACGCGGGCACCCGGCTTGCCGCAAGCGTTCGGCGCGGCCTATGTTTAGCGCGCTCCGCCCTGTCGCGGAGCGGTGTTTCCATCATCCCGATGCAACCGAAGTCCAACGATATGTCCGAACGGAAGATTCGCGTGCTGGTGGGCAAGCCCGGGCTGGACGGGCACGACCGCGGCGCCAAGGTGATCGCCGCCGCGCTGCGCGACGCGGGGATGGAGGTGATCTACACCGGCCTGCACCAGACCCCCGAGATGATCGTGAACGCCGCCATCCAGGAAGACGTGGACGTGGTGGCCATGTCCATCCTCTCCGGCGCGCACATGACGCTCTTCCCGAGGGTCAAGGAGCTGCTCGACGCCGAGGGCGCCGACCACATCCTGATCACCGGCGGCGGCATCATCCCCGAGGAAGACATGCAGGCGCTCGAGGCGCGGGGGATCGGCAAGCTCTTCGGCCCCGGCACCCCCACCTCCGCCGCCGTGGAATATATCCGCGGCTGGTTCGCCGAGCACGGCCGCGACCGCGAGCTGGTGGCGCAGTGAGCACCGCCGCACCCGAGGCGCCGGCCGAGGCGGAGCCGCGCGCCCGCCGCCTGGCCCGCGAGCTGGCCGAGCTCGAGGCGCGGCTGCGGCAGGGCGGGGGACAGAAACGGATCGACCGGCAGCACGCGGACGGCAAGCTCACCGCCCGCGAGCGCATCGGCCTGCTGCTGGACCCGCGTACGCGCTTCCAGGAGATCGGCCTCCTGGTCGCCCACGACCGCTACGACGGCCAGGCGCCCGCCGCGGGCGTGGTGACGGGGATCGGGACCGTGGCCGGCCGCGAGGTGGTGGTGATCGCCAACGACGCCACGGTCAAGGCGGGGAGCTGGTGGCCCGAGACCATCACCAAGATGCTGCGCGCGCAGGAGATCGCCATGCGCTGCCGCGTGCCGATCATCTACCTGGTCGACAGCGCCGGGGTGAACCTGCCGTACCAGGGCGGCGTCTTTCCCGGGCAGTACGGCGCCAGCCGCATCTTCTACTACAACTCCGTGATGCGGCGCTACCTGAAGGTGCCGCAGGTCGCCGCGGTGATGGGCCCCTGCATCGCCGGCGGCGCCTACCTCCCCGCGCTCAGCGACGTGATCCTGATGGTCGAAGGCACGTCGTTCATGGGGCTGGGCGGACCGAATCTCGTCAAGGGTGCCACGGGAGAGACGGCGGACGCCGAGACGCTGGGCGGCGCGTACACGCACAACGCCATCTCCGGCGTCGCCCACTACCGCGTGCCGGACGACCGGGCGTGCGTCGCGAAGATCCGCGAGCTGGTGAAGGAGCTCCCCGCGCCGCAGCCGTCCAGCCGCGCCGGCGCGGCGGAAGAGCCGGGGCGGCCCGAGCGCGAGCTGTACGACGTCCTGCCGGCGGACCACAAGCAGCCGTACGACATGCGGCGCCTGCTGGCGTGCATCCTGGACGCGGGCGAGCTGGACGAGTTCCAGGCCGACTACGCGCCCGAGATGATCTGCGGCACCGGGCGCATCTGCGGCGTCGCGGTCGGCGTGATCGCCAACGCGCGGGGGATGCTGAAGGACCCGCACGGCGGCCGCCCCAAGTTCGGCGGCATCGTCTACGCCGACAGCGCCGAGAAGGTGGCCTTCTTCATCGACACGCTGAACCGGCACGGCACGCCGATCCTGTTCGTGCAGGACGTGTCGGGCTTCATGGTGGGGACCGAGGCCGAGCACAGCGGGATCATCCGCAGCGGCGCGCGCTTCGTGGAGGCGATGGCCACCGCCACGGTGCCCAAGCTCGTCCTGACGGTGAACCACGCCAGCGGCGCGGGATACTACGCCATGGCGGGGCAGGGCTTCGACCCCGACTTCATCTTCACCTGGCCCACCGGGCGGATGGGGGTGATGGAGGGCGACAGCGCCGTGATGGCGCTGTTCAGCGCGCAGCTGGACGAGCTGAAGGCGAAGGGCGAGCACCCCGACGCCGAGCTGCAGGCGAAGATGGCCGCCGTGCGCGCCGACTACGACCAGCAGCTCGACGCCCGCTTCGCCGCCGCCCGCGGCTTCGTGGACGCCGTGATCCTGCCCGACGAGACCCGCGCCGCCCTGAGCCTGGCGCTGCGCACCGCGCTCAACAACCCCGGCCCGCACCTGGGCGCCTTCGTCCTGCCGCCGCACCTGTGACGCAGGGAGGGAAGCGATGGCATTGCAGCATGCCAAGCCGTACCGCTTCAGCGTATCGCAGTTCGACAGGCTGGTCGATGCTGCGGTGTTCAGTAGCGATGCGCGCGTCGAGTTGATCGAGGGGCAGGTGCTGGATGTGCCGACAGGCTCCCGACGCTCGGCTACCTGCGTGGAAAACGTGGAGCGCCTGCTCCAGTCGGCGCTGGACGGCACGGCCTTCGTTGCAAAGCACCAGTTGCTGAGGCTCAGCGGCGACACCGAAGTGCTCCCCGATCTCGTCGCGTTGCGAACAGCCGGCGACCATGGCGATCGATCGCGCGTTTCCGCCCACGAAGCATTGCTGGTGGTGGAAGTCGCGGAACCGTATGTGGAGATGGATCGCGAAGTGAAGAGCCGGCTTTACGCGTCTGCCAAAATCCCCGAATATCGGGTGGTGGACCTTGCCGGCGAGCGCGTGACGGTGTTAGGGGGGGCGAGTGCCGGTGGCTATCTGGAACAGCGGCAGTACGGTCGTGGCGAGGCGTGGGAATCACCGCTGCTGAAGGGGCAAGCCGTTGCGGTGAACTCGCTGATGGTCGGCTACGACGGAGGTTGGCACCTCGAGGCCAGGAGGTAGGCATGGCTGTTCAGTTCATGCAGCCGCACAGATTTACGGATGAGCAGTACCGCCGCATGGTCGAGGCCGGCCTCATCCCCGCAGACGGGACCGAACTGATCGACGGCGTCGTCGTTTCGGGAACGCGCCCGTACCGTTTCTCGTCAGACAATTACATCCACCTGGGTGCGGAGGGGATTCTGAGTGTAGATGATCGGGTGGAGCTTGTGGACGGGGAGATCCTCGAGATGAGCCCGATCGGGCCGCGTCATTCGAAATGTGTGGCTCGCCTGATCGACCTTCTAACCGCGAGGCGGGGGCGCGGCACGGAGGTGCGGGTTCAGGACGTGCTGTGGGTTCGCGAGGGACGCACGGCGCACCCGGATCTGGGCCTCTACAGCCTACGCGAGGGTGAATTCGAAAACGAACAGCCCACGGGGAGCGATGCCCTGCTCGTGGTGGAGGTCGCCGACTCGTCACTCCTCTATGATCGCACCGTAAAAATGGAGGATTACGCCACGGCCGGGGTTCAGGAATACTGGGTGGTGGATCTGCGCCGGAACGTGGTGATCGTGTCGCGGAACCCCGTCGCCGGGCAGTTCATGGACGTGCGGGAGTACGCACTGGGCGACACCTGGCAGTGTGCCGCGCTGGGCAACGCCGAGATCGCGGTCGAGGACATCGTCGGAAAGCCGCGGAATTCATAACGGCCCATCGTTGCACGTCACCTTCACCCCCACCATCAGCGAGCACCTCCGCGCCACGGGCGAGCTGCGGCGGGTGGCGCGCCTGTACGACGCGGCCGCCGCGCTGCCGTTCTTCGTCGCGTGCCTGGTGATCGGCAACGCGATCTCGCAGTCGGCGTCGCGGACGGGGCCGCTGGGGGTCGAGGAGTTCGTCTGGCTGCTGATGCCGCTGATGTTCTTCGTGGGCGTGGGGATCCGCGTCCGGCGCGGGCTGGGCGGCGGGATCAGCGTCAACCTCGGCGCGGAGGGGATCGAGGTGATGCAGCCGCGGCACCGCTGGTCGGTTCCCTGGTCGCGGGTGGCACGGGCCGACGAGACGGAGGAGTTCTTCCTGGTCGCCACCGCCCACGCGGCGTTCTACATCCCCAAGCGCGCGCTGGACGGAGAGGGCGGGGCGGAGCGGCTGCGGAGTCTGCTGGACGCGTGCGGATCGTAGCGTCGTCCGGTGAGGCCGAAGCGGCGCGGCGGGTTGCCGCGCCGGGCGTGGAATGAGATGTTCCTGCCGGAGGCTGCCGCTGGCGGCCTCCGGATCGTTTTGTGAGAACCGCATCGCCGGATCGACCGATGACACAGAAGCCGGCGACGGATTCGCAGCCGTTCGAGGTGGCGTTCGTGCCCACCATCGACGACCAGGTCTGGGTGCTGCGTGCCACCATTCGCCGCGGGCGCCGCCCGTGGGCGCAGATCGTGATCGTGGTGGTGTTGCTGGCCGTGGTGGTGAATGGGTTCAGGCGGTACGGCGCCGCCGCGCTGGCCGGGGACGCGGGTTTCGCCCTTCTGGTGCTGGCAGGCGGGATCGCGGCGTGGCTGGGCGGCCTGGTGTTCGCCCGCTGGGCCTTCAGAAGGCGGGCGAAGCGCGAGCCGGGGCTCCTGGCGCCGACGTCGTTCCGGTTCGGGCCCGACGGTGTGCGGGTGACGCTCGGCGGCGCCGTGACGCGGCTGTCGTGGAACGACATCGCCGGGGTTTGCGAGACGCGAGAGCTGTTCTATTTCGAGATCGGGCGCGACACGTCGCTCTACGTGCCCCGCAGGGTGCTGGACGGCGCCGGCGAAGCGCGGCTGCGGTCGCTGCTGAAGGCGCGGCTGGGCGCTCGGGCGCGGGTTCATGAAACCAACGGACGGTAGATGAAAGACAAGATCCGCATCGCCAGTGGGCAGGGGTTCTGGGGCGATCAGCTCGACGCACCGCGCCGGCAGGTGGAAGGCGGCCCGATCGACTACCTGATGCTCGACTACCTGGCCGAGGTCACCATGTCGATCATGCAGAAGCAGCGCTCGCGCAACCCGAGCCTGGGCTACGCGCGCGACTTCGTGCCGCTGATGGGCGAGATCCTCCCCGCCGTGGTGGAGCGCGACATCCGCGTGGTGGCCAACGCGGGCGGCGTGAACCCCGCCGGCTGCCGCGACGCCGTGCTCGACGAGGCGCGCAAGGCCGGGCTGCAGGGCCGCGCGCGCGTCGGCATGATCACCGGCGACGACATCCTGGAGCGCCTCCCCGACCTGCTCTCGCGCGGGGTGGAGCTGAAGAACATGGAGACCGGCGAGCCGCTGTCGCAGGTGATCGACCGGGTGCAGAGCGCCAACGCCTACATCGGCGCGCGGCCGATCGTCCAGGCGCTGCGGCAGGACGCGCACGTGGTGATCACCGGCCGCTCGACGGACACGGCGCTCACCTACGCGCCGATGATCCACGAGTTCGGCTGGGGCTACGGCGAGCACGACCGCATCGCCGCCGGCGTCGTCGCCGGGCACATCAACGAGTGCGGAGCGCAGGCGTCCGGCGGCAACTGCCTGTGGAACTGGCGCGACATCCCCGACCTGGCCGACGTGGGCTTCCCGATCATCGAGGCGGCGCCGGACGGCAGTTTCGTCGTCACCAAGCACGAGGGGACGGGGGGACGCGTGGCGGTGCCCACGGTGAAGGAGCAGCTGCTGTACGAGATGGGCGACCCCAGGAGCTACATCACCCCCGACTGCGTCGCCGACTTCACCACCATCCGGCTCAGCGACGACGGAACGGACCGCGTGCGCGTCAGCGGCGTGCGGGGCACGGGGCCGACGGAGCTGCTGAAGGTGAGCCTGAGCTACCTGGACGGGTGGAAGGCGAGCGGCACCCTGGTCTACTCGTGGCCCGACGCGGTGGAGAAGGCGCAGGCGGCCGACCGCGTGCTGCGCGCGCGGCTGGACCGGCTGGGGCTGGAGTTCGACGAGGTGCTGACCGAGTACGTGGGGTGGAACGCCACGCACGGGCCGCTGGCGGGGCCGGTGCCGCGCGACCTGGCCGAGGTGACGGTGCGCTGGAGCGTGCGCGGCCACGACATGGCGGCCGTGGACCGCTTCACCAAGGAGATCGCGCCGCTGGTGCTCACCGGCCCGCCGTCGGTCACCGGCTTCGCGGGCGGGCGCCCGCGCGTGCAGGAGATCGTGGCGTACTGGCCCGCGCTGATCCCCAAGGCCGAGATCGAGCCGTATCTTTCGGTGGACGTGGTGACCGCATGAGGGTGCGGAGGTGCGGGGGTGCGGGGGTGCGGAGGTACGGGGGTGCCTCGCTCGGCCTCGTCATGGGGGGCGCGGGCGTGGTCGCGCGCCGTGAGGCCGCGACGCACTCGCGCACTCACGCACCCGCGCGCCCGTTGCCGTTCCGCACCCCCGCACCCCCGCACCTCCGCACCGCGCGCGGAGCCGCGTCATGCGCGTAACCTTCCTGGGCACCGCCGCCGCGCGCCCCACCGTGGGCCGCAACGTCACCTCCATCCTGGTGCAGCGCGAGGGCGACACGCTGATGTTCGACTGCGGCGAGGGGACGCAGCGGCAGATGATGCGCTACGGCACCGGCTTCAGCTTCGGCGACATCTTCTTCACCCACCTGCACGCCGACCACTTCCTGGGGGTGATCGGCCTGCTGCGCACCCTGGGGCTGCAGGCGCGCGAGGAGCCGATGGACCTGTGGGCGCCGCGCGGCACCGAGCCCATCCTCAAGCAGGCGGTGGAGCTGGGGGTGGAGCGGGTGCCGTTCGAGGTGCGAATCCACGGCGTGGACCCCGGCGAGAAGGTCACGCGCGACGGCTACGACATCGTCCCCTTCAAGGTCTCTCACGGCGGCAAGGCATACGGCTGGGCAATCGTGGAGCACGAGCGCCTGGGCCGCTTCAACGCCGCCAGGGCGCGGGAGATGGGCATCCCCGAGGGGCCGCTGTGGGGGAAGCTGCACCACGGCCATTCGGTCGAAGTCGATGGTCGGGTGATCACCCCCGCGGACGTGGTCGGCGAGCCGCGGCCGGGGCGCAGGCTGGTGATCAGCGGCGACACCCGGCCCTGCCACGCCACCCGCGAGATCGCCGCGAACGCCGACCTGCTGATCCACGAGGCCACCTTCGCCCAGGACGAGGCCGACCGCGCCCAGCACACCGGCCACTCCACCGCCCGCGAGGCCGCCGAGGTCGCCGCCGCCGCCAACGTGCTGCGTCTCGTCCTCACCCACTTCTCCCCCCGCTACGCCGACGACCCACGCTGGCTGGAGAAAGAGGCCCGCGCCGTCTTCCCCGAGACCGTCGCCGCGTACGACGGGATGATCGTGGAGGTGCCGTACCGGGCGGAGTAGCGGAACTGCGAATTCGGGAAGCGACCAGCGATGGAACCCGCCGACGAAACCCGCCGCGTCCTGCGCCACTTCCTTGCGGCGTTGGCGTATCGCACCCAGAAGGCGCTGCGCGGCGCCCCGCCGGAGTTCGCGGACTTCTCGGCGGGCGCGGGGACGCGCACGCCGCGCGAACTGGTGCGGCACATGGCCAGCGTGCTCGGCTACGCGCGCACCTTCTTCATCGGCGGCGTCTTCCGCGCCGAGCCGCTGGACACTTTCGACGCCGAGATCGAGCGCTTCCACGGCATCATCGCCGATCTCGCGGGGCACCTATCGCGCGGCACGCCGCTGAACGACCTCACCTGCGACCAGCTCCTGCAGGGCCCCTTCTCCGACGCGATGACGCACGCCGGCCAGATCGCCATGCTGCGCCGGCTGGCGGGCTCGCCCGTGGCCTCGGAGAACTTCCTCTTCGCCGACATCTCCGCCGAACGCCTCGGCTCCGATCAGCCGCTCCCCGCCGCGCCCGACGCGCCGTGGCTGGGCCGAGTGGTGCAGTGGGCCTGGCGCTTGGCCCGCTGGCAGGCGCGGTGGAAGGCGCGACGGCGGTAGCGACGGGGCGAGTCGAGCGAGCAGCCCACGCGAGCAGAAATTCGCGGGGGGCTGCCCTCTTTCATGCTTTGGTGCATATTTCTGCTCGTCTCATACATCCCCGCCTCGCACCTCCTTGTGACAAGGAGGTCCGATGTCACCCACTACGGGACGGCTGACGGTCGAGGAGTACCTCGCGCGCGAACGCGTTTCCATGCATCGCAGCGAGATGGCGGACGGTCAGACACGGCTCATGCCGAGGAACTCCCGCGCGCACAATCTGATCGTTGGGAACCTCCTGAGAGGCATTCAGCGGTCGAACGGCGAATCAGCGCGCGAGGTGTTTGCGATGTCGATGCGGGTGGGAGGCGTGCGTCCTCGCTTCTATGCCTATCCCGATCTCGTTGTGGCGTGCGAGTCACCGCTGTTCGAGGATGAGCATGAAGACACCCTGCTCAACCCGAGCATTCTCATCGAAGTCACAGCCGACGCGACGGAGGTTGTTGACCGCCGCAAGCTCGGCCTGTACGGACGGCTTCCCTCCGTGCGCGAGTTCATCCTCGTATCACAGGAGAAAGCCAGCGCCGAGCAGTACGAGCGAGACGGAGAGGGGTGGATGGTCAGGTTCGTTGAAGGTCCAGACGCCGCACTCCACCTCGGCGCGCTTGGGTGCACCGTTTCGCTTGGGATGGTCTACTCCGGCGTGGAGTTTCCCCCGCGCTGCCTTCTGGATCCAGTGACGTTGCGGCTCTGATCCGCGCTCCGCGTTGGAGTGCGTTGCCGCACTGGCGCGCCGTGCGGCTTCGCGCGAACATTGAAGCCGGCCGTATCCCGCCTGCCGGACCCCCTCTGCCGTCTCCTCCGGGTGCTCGTCCCGATGCGTGTTCGCGCCCTCCTTGCCGCAATTCTCCTGGCCATCGCCGCCGCGCCGCTGCACGCGCAGCAGCCGGCCGACCCGCGCGCGCTGCTGGCGCGGGCCGAGGCGATGCAGGACGTGGACGACGACGGCGCGCTGAAGCTGGTGGAGCAGGCGCTGCCGCTGCTTCAACGCCCCCAGGACACGCCGCTGCGGCTGAAGGCGCTGGCGCTGCAGTGCTGGACCAGTGCCGGGTCGGCCGAGGGGCCTGCGCTGGTGGCGATGGCGGAGCGGGGGATGGCCCAGGCGCGCGCCGCGGGCGACGGGCACGCCTACGCCGACCTGCGCGTGTGCCGCGGCTACGGGCACGACTCGGCCCGGCAGGAAGAGCCGGCGCTCGCCGACTACGACTTCGGTGTGGCCGAGGGGCGCCGGCTGCGCGACGCTCACGTGCTGGCCGTGGCGCTGATGATGCGCGGGGAGCTGCGCTACTACCGCGGCGAGCTGGGCGGCGCGCTGGAAGACTTCAACGAGGCGTACGCGCTGTACTCGCGCCTCGGCGTGCCCAGCCGCATCCGCCACATGCTGACCGACATCGCCAACCTGTACGCCGACGAGCGGGTGGCGCAGTACGACCGGGCGATCGAGTACTACCGTCAGGTGCTGGCCAGCAACCAGGCCATCGGCGCGCACGCAAACGTGGCCACCGGCTACTACAACCTGGCCAGCACGCTGGAACGGAAGGGCGACCTGTCCGCCGCGCTGGGCTACTACCGCCGCGCGCTGGAGGTGGAGCGGCGGCTGGGCGACGCGGCCGAGATCGCCGAGTGCCAACGCGCCATCGGCGTGGTGCTGGGAAAGCTGGGCAGGCCCGGCGAGGCGCTGGGGGAGTTGGACGGGGCGCTGGCGTACTTCCAGCGCGCGGCCGACGTGGAGCAGACGGCGCGCACGCGGCTGTCGCGCGCCGTGGTGCTGCGCCGGCTGGGCCGCCCGGCCGACGCGCTGCGCGACCTGGACGCCGCCGCGGCCCGCTTCGAGCCCACCCACAACGACCGCTACCTCGAGCGGCTGCAGGCCGAACGCGCGCAGGCGCTGGCGGACCTGGGCCAGTGGGAGCCGGCGTTCCAGGCGCGCACCGCGCAGATCGAGCTGCAGGGCGCGCTGAACGCCCGGCTGCGCGAGGAGACCACCTCGCGGCTGCGGGTGCAGTTCGACGCCGAGAAGAAGGAGACCGAGAACCGCGTGCTGCTGCGCGAGAACGCCCTGCGCGGCCGCGCGCTGAGGGACGCCGCGCGCATCCGCCGGCTGCAGACGGCGGTGATCGCGCTGGCGGTGGTGATCGCCGGGATCCTGGCGTACCTGGCCATCCGCCACCTGCGCACCGCGCGCCTGATGCGCGACATGGCGCTCACCGACGAGCTGACCCGCCTCCCCAACCGCCGCCACCTCCTCCAGGTGGCCGGCGAGCGGGTCGATTACGCCCGGCAGGGCACCGGGCCGCTCAGCGTGCTGGCGCTGGACATCGACCACTTCAAGCGCATCAACGACACCTTCGGCCACGAGGTGGGCGACCGCGTGCTGCACCGCGTGGCCGAGACGTGCCGCGCCGCGCTCCGCCAGGGCGACGTGATCGGCCGCACCGGCGGCGAGGAGTTCGTGGTGGTGATGCCCGGCGCCGACGCGAGGGTGGCCGTGGAGGTCGCCGAGCGCCTGCGCGGCGCCGTGGAGCGCGCGGAGTGGAGCGAGCTGGACCCGCGGCTTCGCGTCACCGTCAGCGTCGGGGCCACCCAGTGGGAGCCGGGCGATGCGGACTTCGCCGCGGTGGCGCGCCGCGCGGACGAATCGCTCTATCACGCCAAGGAGGCGGGCCGCAACCGGATCGTGCTGGCCGGCGCCGCCTGACCGGGATCGATCGACAGGAGGAATCGATGAGCCGCAGAGTCCATCGCGTTCCCGTCCACCTGGACGCCAAGGGGGTCGGCCGGCTCCCGCCCGACGACCTGAGGGCGATCCTGCGCGGCGCCGACCCGCTGGTCAACCGCGGTGGGCGGACGCTCCTCTGCGCCGTGCTGCGGGGCTCGCGGCGCAAGGAGGTGCTGGAGCACGGGCTCGACCGCATCCCCGTCCACGGCTGGTTCCGCGCTCTTTCCGACGACGAGGTGATGAAGCGCATCGACCGCGCGATCGTGGACGGCTACCTCGACATCCAGTACGACTACCGCCTGCCGCTGCTGGTCTTTACCCCCGCCGGGTGGGAGATCGAGCGGGAGACGTACGCGCACGAGCTGTTGGACGGCTTCGAGGCGAGGCTGCGCGCGGGGCCGCCGTACGCGATGGAGGAGCTGAAGGACCGCAACCGCGGCTTGATCGTGCGCCTGCTGGAGCTGGTGGAAGAGTCGGAGGATGCGCGCTACCTCCCGCTCCTGGAGGAGTGGGCGGCCGTCGACTACAAGAAGGTGCGCCAGCGCATCGCGCGGGTGATCCGCCGCCTCTCCCACCTTCCCCCGGACGAGCCGCGGGAAGAGCCGGACCCCGTGCTGGAGGTGGCGCGATGAGCGACCCGACCCCCCAGGCGCAGCTGGACGGCTTCCTGGCCAAGTACACGCCCGATGTCGCCGCGCAGGCGGTGGAGGCGCTGCGGCGGCTGCGCGCGCACGTCCCCGGCGCGGTGGAGATGGTGTACGACAACTACAACGCGCTGGTGATCGGCTTCGGCGCCAGCGAGCGCGCGAGCGAGGCGGTGCTGTCGATCGCGGTGATGCCGCGCTGGGTGGACCTGTGCTTCGTCCGCGACGCCGCCAACCTCCCCGACCCCGAGGGGCTGCTGCAGGGGAGCGGGAAGGTGGCGCGCCACGTCGTCCTCCGCGAGCCAGCCGACATCGACACGCCGCCGGTCCGCGCGCTGATCGGCCACGCCGTCGCCGGCTCCCCGCGGCCGTTCGACACCGCCGGCCCCGGGCGGATGATCATCAAGTCCATCTCCGCCAGGCAGCGCCCCCGCCGCCCGGAAAACCGCCCGCCGGGCAAGCACCGCGGCTGAGCGGCCCGAGGCACGATCCGCGGGACTCGGTTCTCGCGGAAAGGCGCAGCGGCCGATGCCCTCCACCACCCCCCAATCTCCCTGCCATGCACACCGACGTGGTGCTGGAAGCGCTGCACGTGTTCGCGGTCTTCTGGTTCATCAGCGGGCTCGCGGGGCGTGCGGTGGCGCAGGCCCAGGCGCGCCGCGCCACCGACCTGCGCGACCTGGACGCCGCGATGCGCATCTCCAGCGTGTTCGAGGTGCGGATGGTGCGCCCGGGCTCGCTGCTCCTTCTGCTGGCCGGGCTGCTCACCGCGCACCTGAAGGGGTGGCCGATCCTGGGCCCGCTGCAAGGGCGTCCGCCGTACTGGATCTTCGCGTTGTTCGTGCTGTTCCTCACCGGGATGATGCTGGTCCCCACGGTCTTCATCCCCCGCGGCAGGCACTACCGCTCCGCGCTCGACGCCGCGCGAGGGGAGGGAACCATCACCCCGCAGCTCGCCGCCGCGATGGCCGACCGCACGGTGGCGCTGGCGCACGCGTGGGAGTGGATCGCCGTGGCGCTGATCACCATCCTGATGGTCGCCAAGCCGTTCTGAGCGGCGGCGGCCGGGGGATCGGCGCGGCTGGCGGAGCGGGGGCAGCGTGACCGGCGCGATCGTGGGCGGGCTCGCCGCCGCGGCCGCCACCTTCGCCGCCTACCACCTGCGCCGCGCGCTGACCTCGGACGCCGGCCTCCCCGTCGCCCTGGCCGAGGACGTGGCCGCCGTCGCGATCGCCGAGCTCGCGGCGCGGGGCTGAAGAGAGCGAGCGCTGAACGAACCGGCAGCCGCGAGGATCCCCTCTCGCGGCTGCCGATGTTCATCTACTGGTACCAGATCCGGAAATTTCAGTGGTTGCACCTACACTGCCCAGAGCGTGACCCAGTAGCAGAGCCGGTGAAGTCACTGATTTCCGGATTCGGAATGAGACAGGTCTTCAGCCGGATTCAGTATGAGCGGGATCAGTGCGCCGCCGCCCAGTGGTTGTCCGCCGGGTTGGCGTCCATCCAGATCCCGCCTTGCAGGTCCAAGGACTGGAGTTGCCTGGCCGTGGGGACGGTCACCGTCGCGCGGCGCTGGTCGGCCTGCCAGATGGCGGGCGTCTGGTGGCGCGTCTCGGTGGTGCCGTCGGCGTAGTGCAGCACGATGTCCACCGGCGCCGCCATCCCGCCGACGTTGTTCAGCACCACCGTGTACCCGCCGCCCGTACGGGTGACGCCGGCGACGGCCAGGTCGATGTAGTGGTTGCTGAAGAACCAGTTGTTCCAGAACCAGTCCAGGTTGCGCCCGGCCGCGTCGTTGAAGGTGTTGAAGAAGTCCCACGGCAGCGGATGCCTGCCGTGCCAGCGGTCCATGTAGGCGTGCAGCGCGCGGCGGAACACGTCGTCGCCCAGCAGGTCCTTCACCGCGAGATATCCCAGCGACGGCTTGCCGTAGGCGTTGTTGCCGTACGCGCGGCCCGAAAGCACGTCCTCGGGCGTGATGATGGGCAGGTCCTGCGTGGGCGACGGGTTGGTGATCCAGCCGTTCACGCGGAACTGCTTGTAGAACTCGGTCTCGCGCGCCGCGCCCATGTCGGCCACGCCCACCAGGTACTCGAAGGTGGTGGCCCACCCCTCGTCCATGAAGCCATAGCGCGTCTCGTTGATCCCCATGTAGAACGGCATGTAGGTATGGGCGATCTCGTGCTCGGCCACGAAGCGGCTGAAGCTGGTGTCGGGGAACGCCTCGTCGTTCACCATCATCGGGTACTCCATGTCGGCGCTGCCCATGAAGATGGTGGACTTCTCGTACGGGTACGGCACGCCCGGCCAGTTGTGGCTCAGCCAGTCCAGCGCGTGCCGGCCGAAGCCCACCATGTGGTGGAAGTCCGACGCGGTGTCGGCGTACGCCGCCTGCACGCTCGCGCGGCGGCGCAGCGTGTTGTCCACCACCACGCTGGCGGCGTCCCACACGTACTGGTCGCTCACCCCGAACGCCATGTCGGGGATGTCGCGCGCGCGGAAGTGCCAGTCGTTCGTCTTCGGCAGGGTGACGCGGTGCCCGGCCAGGTCCGCGGCCGTGGCCACGCGGATGGTGGTGTCGGAGCGGAACGAGGCGGTGTAGCGGCCCAGCGCCTCGGGCTGCAGCACCGTCTCGGGCTGAAGCAGCGTGCCCGTGCCCCACACGATGAAGTTGGCGGGGACGCGGATGGTCACGTCGTAGTCGTTGAAGTCGCTGTAGAACTCCTGCAGGTCGGTGAAGTCCATGGTGTCCCACCCGTTGTAGTCGTCATAGACGGCCACGCGCGGGTAGAAGTACGCCAGGTACCAGGTGGTCTCGTTCAGCATCCCCTCGCGCCCGGCCTCGCGCGAGATCTCGTAGTGCCAGTCGAACGCCAGCCGCACCGAGTCGTGCGGCATCAGCGGGGCGGGGAGCTTGATCGCCTTCCAGGTGAAGGTGTTCGCGTCATCCCCCCACGGCGTTACCGTCCCGTTCACGGCGAACCGGTCGATCTGCGTCCCCGGCGTGAGGTACGCCTCGCTCGCGCCCCCCGCCCGCGGCGCGCCGGGCTTGTGGATGTTGACGAAGAGCTTGAAGACGATGTGCTGCAGCGTGTCCGGGCTGTTGTTGACGTAGACGATCGTCTCCGTCCCGCGCACCGTGCGGTTCGGCGGCGCGGCGGTGACGGTGATGTCGTACCGCGCCCGGTTCTGCCAGTAGCGCGCCCCCGGCCGCCCGTCCGGCGAGCGCGTCCCCTTCGCGTACGCCTGCTTCACCGCGCGCGGCATGTACAGCTGCGCCGCCGCCGGCGTCGCGGCCGACGCCACGGTGATGAGCGCCAGCAGCGACGCCTTCGCCGCGGCGGCCCTTCTCCACTCGGACAACCGCTTCATCTCCACGGATCGCTCCTCGTTGCGTGCAGGTCATCCCCGCTTGGGTCGTACGCCTGTCTCCGGACGCACAAAGTCGCCACGCAACGCTACACCTGCAACTACTTGGCGGCGACGGTCGCGGGGCGAATGCGACCCGGGAGCCCGCGAAACGTTCCCGCCGCGGTTCGGGTGCAACGCAAGCCGGCAGGCCGGCTGACAGTGATTGTTTTTCACCCGCACGAAATCCGCTATAATCTTTGAAGCCGTGAGCGTGGCGCGGCGGCGAGAGCGTTGCCAGTTCCCGCAATGCAAACCGCTCGGCGTCGGCGGCCGCGTATCCTGAACCCACACCCGGAGGAAAGCCGTGCGCAAGGCGAAGCTGGTCCTCGATGAGCTGGCCGTGGAATCGTTCGAAACCTCCGCCGCCCACGGCAGCGGCACCGTGTTCGGACGGATGCCGGAGCTGGCCGTCAACCCGAACGGTGCACCCGGTGAGTACGTTCCGGCCGACACCTATCCCGAGTGCCCCAGCCCGCTCTGCCAGGACACGCCGCTGGCCAGCTGCGACGGAAGCTGCCAGCCCGGCTGCGTGGCCCCGTACGACACCGTCTGACCGAGGAAGCGCTGTAGAGCGACGGACCGGAATGCCGCGTCGGTCGGGCGCGCGGGGCCCGGGGCAGACCGAAACGGCCCCCGACGCGCCTGCAATCATCCACTATGCGCCGCATCCAACCGCAGGAGGCTGACCGTGCACAAGCTCAGAATCGGCGACCTCACGGTGGAGTCGTTTTCGACCGATCCCGAGGTGAACGCGGTGGAGTGGAACACGCCGACCTACACCCAGGTGGGCACCTGCTGCACCGGCGGCGGGTGCACCTGCGGCGGCACGCAGGGCACGGAGGTATAGTGCAGCGTCGTCGTCCGAGTGGGACTGGACCAGGAATTCGGCAGCCGCAGGTCATCTCCGCGGCTGCCGAATTTCCGGGTGTTCACATCCATTCCAAACGCGAGATCAACCAGGCGGTCTGTTAGCCAGATCATCAAAATGATAGGTTTCGCAGCATGGAAGCGCATCCCATCACCAAGGAACAGGTCATCGAGCGCCTGCAGCAGGCACGGGAGCGGATTTTCGCCCTCGGTGCCCGCCGAGTCGCGCTCTTCGGTTCTGTTGCGCGTGGCGACGCCAGCCCGGGCAGCGACGTCGACCTGCTGATTCAGTTCGACCCGCAGGAGAAGACGCTGCGTAACTTCATGGCGCTCTCGTATCTTTTCGAAGAGATCCTGCAGCGCCGCGTTGACATGGTGACAACCGAGGCGCTCAGCCCGTTCATCGGTCCACACATCCTGCGCGAAGCGGAAGATGTCCTTCTCGCCGCTTGAGTACCTTCGCCACATGCTGGCCGAGGCGGACTTCCTGATCGAGCAGACCGATTCCGCGCTCAAGCGGATGTGCTTGCAGACGAAGTGCTCCGGCGTGCCCTGGTGCGCAGCATCGAGGTGATCGGCGAAGCCGCGAAGCAGGTCCCCCCGGATTTCCGCGCTCGATATCCGCAGGTCGAGTGGAAACTGATGGGAGGGATGCGGGACCGCTTGATCCACGGCTACTTCGGTGTTGACTACGACATCGTGTGGAACGTCGCGACGGTGGAAGCCGCCACTCTGAAACAGCAGATCGAGGATATCCTTTCCTCTCACCGCGACATAGGTGAGTAGTTTCCGGAGCAACCGACGCGGCCGCCGGGAACTGATTTTCACGGCGGCCGCATGTTGATCCGGACTCTTCACGCCGCCAGCCGCCCGCACCCCCTCCCTCGCTCCCTTCCGGTAGACCGTCAGCGAAGTTCGGCAGACCAATCGGCCGGCGCTTCCCATTCATCGACAGGCGCGTACTGTTATTGTGGATGGTGTGAACCGGAACGCGTTCCTGCCCACAAAGGAATCCGCATGTCCGCACCCTGGGAGGCCCTGGTCAGCATCGCGGGCGGGTCGATGTTCGTCGCGCTCCTCCTGGTTCTGGCTGGCTACCTGGCGAAGGCGATCTTCGACCGCGGCATCGCGCGCTCGGCCGAGATCCACCAGGCGCTGCTCGCGCGACGCGAGGAAACGGAGAAGGTCGCCCTGGCACAGGCTTCGGCGTTCGACACCGACCTCCGCAAACGTCGGATCGCTGCATACACCGTACTGTGGACGCTCACCGGGACGCTTCCCAAGTGGCCCCGCGCCGAGAACCTGGCCGGCCATGACCTGCTCACCTTCACCAAGGCGTTGCGCGACTGGTATTTCAGCGGCGGGGGGATGTTGCTTTCGGCCGAATCGTACGATGCGTACCGCCACCTCCAGGACTATCTGGCGAAGTTCCTCGGCGCGATGGCCGATTTCGCCCAGCCGCTCGGTGGCGAGGATTACGAGCGCATCCGCAAGCACTGCAGCGCCCTCAGGAGGGAGTTGGCAGCCGACATCGTGTCCCGTGTGCAACGTCGCGAGTTTTCTCTTCCTCCCTGACGCCCTCCGGCCCCGTAACGGCATGTGCCGTCTACCAGAGAACAATCGGCAGCCGCGGATCTTCTCCGCGGCTGCCGATTCCTTGCTGTTCCGGTTACGTCACGCGGCGAGCCGCCGCACCACCTCTCTTGCTCCCTTCCGATAGACCGTCAGGCACACCAGCTCGCCCCCGGGATCGCGCACCTCCCAGTAGCGGGCCGCCAACAAAGCAGCCCGAGCCATTGTGGGTCAACGAGGCTGGACGTCCTCAACCTCCGGAACGCTAGCTAGAACTCTTCCTCGCAAGGTTCCGCATGGACGAGAACACCAACTGCGGCAAATGCGGCAGCAACAAGATTGTTCCGTGCGCACGGGTTATCGACATCGAGGGCCGCGACCTCTCCCTGGCGCTCGGGGCAGGGGAGGGGGAGATTTAGGGGCATCGACCCGTAAGCGAGTTCTGCGCGCGCGTCTGCGGCTCGTGCGGGTACACCGAGATGTATGCAAACCAATCGCTGGGGCTGTTTAGCGTATGACGAGGCCAGGAAGAACGCGGCGCCGTAACGCAGCGGATCGAAAGCGATGCGGCAGCCACAGGAGCACTGCTGAGGCTGCCGCATCGTTTTGCGCGTTGTTGCTATGTTCCGTCAAATCCCCCGCCGGTCCGTCGCCAGCCGCAGCTTCCAGCTCTCGATCGCAGTCTCCGGCGTGCGCAGGCGGCTGGCGAGGAAGGCGAGGCGGCGGGTCTCGTCGCATTCGCCGGCGAAGGGGCTCTGGCAGTTGATGCCGAAGCGCTGGGCCAGGTAGTACGGCGGGATCGACTGGTAGTACAGCGTCGCCCGCACCGCCGTCGCGCCGCGCACCTGGGCGAGAGGGATGCGGTAGACCAGCCGGTCGGCGCCCTGGCCGTTCCAGTAGTCGGCGTCGCGGGCGGCGTTGCCGTGGGGCTGCGTCTCGGTCCAGTACGGGCCGCCGCGCCGCCAGCCGCGCGGTGGCAGGCGGTTCTCCTTCACCACGCTGTCCAGCGACAGAAAGCTCGTCGTCAGCCACCCTTCCGGGTCCAGCACCCGCTCCTCGTAGATCTGCACCTGGTCGTCGCGCGTGATCGTCTCGTAGTGCGGCTGATAGGTGCCGTTGGCTCCCTGCCGCGTGACGAACTCCGTCGGCAGCGGCTGGTTCGTGGTGCCGCGCAGGATCACCCCCAGGTCGTTCGTCCGCCCGCTCGCCCACAGCGTGTTTTCGCGCGCGCCGACCACGGCCAGCTCCAGGAACGCGCGCCGGAAGCCGACGCCGGACGGCAGCCGGTGCCCGGCCAGGTTCTCCACCCGCACCGCCACCTCCAGCGCATCGCCCGTGCGGCGGACGCTCTCCACGGTCACGCGGGCGGACTGGTGCTTGGCGAGCGAATCGGCGCTGATCCCGGCGTTCACCAGCGGTTGCACGCCGGACGAGTACATGTAGTCGGTGCTGCGGATTCCCAGCGTGTCGGGGAACTGCTGGAACATCGCCAGCGTGAAGAGGTTGACCCCCATCAGCATGTGCCGGCTGAATGTGTCGCGCACGGCCACGGTGATGGCGCTGTCGCGGGCGCGGTGGTCGGCCATCGGATACGTCGGGTCCTCGATCAGCGCCACGCGGTAGCGCAGCCGGTTGCCGCGGAAGGTCTGCGGCATGTGGCACTCCTGGCACGTCTGCGCGGTGGCCGGGTTCGGCTGCGTCTCGTTCTGATAGACGCTGTTCAGCCACTCGATGTAGGTGGCCTGCTCGTAGCCGCCGCCGATCTGCTTCCCGGTCCTGTCCAGCACGGGGAGGACGACGGTGTGGCAGGCGCCGCACAGCGCGCCCCGGCGGATCTGCGGCTGCGAGCGCGGGGTGATGCCGAGCCCCGTCTTCATCGGGTACTCGATCACCGTTTCATACGGTCCGTTCACGTGCCCCGGCGGATCGACCTTGAAGCGCCCGGTGAAGCTCGCCGTGTCACCGAGGGACTCGTCGCTGATCTGGTGGCAGCTCATGCAGCTGATCCCGTCCCGGGCCAGCGCGCCGTACTTGGCGCCGGGCTGGCCGGGCGTGGCGTACACCATGTCGTGCCGGAACATCGTGCCGTCGATGGTCGCCTGGCGCTGGCCCATCACACCGTGGCAGCGGTAGCAGGTGGTGTCGATGAAGGTGCGGTTCATCGGGAAGCGCGCCACCTCGCTCTCGCGCTGCGCGTGGAACACCGGGTCGCGCCCGGCCAGCCCCATCAGCGACGCGCGCCACTCGCCGTACGGGCTCAGGTTGAAAGTGTCGCGCTGGTCGGCCGAGATGAACGCCATGTTGAAGGTGCTGGCGCTGTGGCACCCCGTGCACTGGTCGCTGGTCAGGAACTGCTCCGGCCCCTTCGCTCCGGAGACCACGTGGTCGTACGTCTCCACCGGCAGCGCCGTCTTGCTCGTGGGTGCGGCGAACTGCGCGGAGATGCGATACGTGGCCAGGAACGCGGCGTGCGGCCCAGGCAGCGGCGTGGGCAGTGCGTGGCGCGAGATGTACTCCGCGTGGTCCACCTCGCCGTGGATCGAGAGCTCGTCGCGCCGCGGAGGCGCCAGGTGCACCGCCGGGACGGTGCGGTGCGTGGTATCCACGGTGGTGAACTGCTCCACCACGAACGAGAGCGGGTCCTGCGCCGGGTCCACGTTGCGCACGGCGGCGAAGGTCAGCTCGCTCTCGGCGGACGCATGGCAGCGCGTGCAGTAGAGCCCGAACCCCGAGTTGGGATACTCGATCGCCGGCTGCGGCGACGGCTTCACGCCCGCGTAGCCCCAGTACCAGCCGTCCCACGAGCCGGCGCTGTCGCGCACCATGGTGGTCCACCCCTCCAGCGGCGTGGTGGGCGACGCGGGCGGCGTGTACATCTCCTTGATGATCACGCCGCCGTCGGGGATGCGGCCCTGCCGGTGCTTCACCGTCATCCACTCCCACACGCTGGGCGAGTAGTAGACGCGCACCGCCGGGTGCGTCCCGAAGTTGCGCCCGTCGATGAACGGCCCCGTGTTGCGGATCTCGCGGTCGTGCACCCAGCCCAGATAGCACCCGTCGCGCAGGAACCGGTTGAGCCTCGCCTCGTACGCTTGCTCGCCCATCGAGCTGGGCAGCGGGAGGACCGAGTCCTGGCAGACGGTGGTGCCGCGTGCGAGCGACGGCTCCGGCGTGAGGAGCCCGATCATCAGGCAGAGGACGACCACCGCCAGCATGGCGGCGGCAAGTTGCACTTCACGGCGGCGGGTCATGGGCGGGCCGGATGATGGGGAGACGATGCTACGGCAGGGGACGGGTGCCGCGATGGCGGCGGCGGGGCTGCATGGCTGGATGCCACTACGGATGCACTCCGCGCGAGGCACAGTCAAGCGTTGTGGATGGATCGGGTCGATAGCGGCCTTTTCGTGCTCCGGCTTTCCGAATCATCCCTCGCACGGCAGATTCACGGCCGGTCGATGCTTCATCCCGACGTCCTCCCTCCGCGACGTGCGCCATGAGCGAGTCCCCGCCCGCTGTACCTGCCACACCCGCCACGCTGCAGCTGATCCAGAACATCCCCGGCCCCGGCTGGCGCGACGGCGCGTGGATGTCGCCCAGCCACCTGGCCGTGGCGGGCGACGAGGGGGTGTGGGCGTACGATGTGACGCACCGCGAGCCCCGCCGCGGCCAGCTGGGCACCAGTGGCGATGTGACGGCGCTCGCGTTCGTCCCCGGCCGCCGCACGCTGGTGCTGGGCGACGCGGACGGCCAGGTGCACGCGAACGAGATGTCCGGCCGCGCCGGTTTCCACGTGGACCTGGGCATCGGCGCGATCCGTGGCATCGCCGCGGACCCGGCAGGCCGCCGCGTGGCCGCCGTGAGCGACACTGCCGTCTGCGTGGTGGACCTGGAGACGGGCTACGAGTGGCGGATGGGCGACCAGGGCCGCGCCGCTGCCTGGCTGGGCGACGGCGTGCTGGCCACGCTGGGCCGTGGTGGGCTGGAGGTGTGGGACTGCGAGACGCGCGGCCGCGTGGTCAGCATCGCCGGCAACTCGTCACTCGTGGTGGCGCTGGAGTGGCTGGCCGCGCCGCAGATCATCGCGGCGGGGCTGTCCAACGGCGAGGTGGCGTTCTGGACCATGGCCGAGGACCCGCCGCAGTCCCGCGGCGTGATCCGCCAGCCCGACGGTCTCTCCGCGCTCACCGTGGGCCCGGACGGGATGACGCTGGCCACCGCGACCCCCGCCGGCGCCGTGCGCGTCTGGCGCGACTTTGCCCCCACGCCGCCCCCCGCCTTCGACGCGAACGGCAAGGTGCACGCCCTCCGCTTCTCCGCCGACGGCGAGCGGCTGGCCGCCGTCACCACCGCCGGCATCTCCCTCTTCGCCATCCAGGGCTGACCGGCGGACGAGGGCAGGGAAGACGAAACGAAGCCGGCCGCGTGATTCGCTCACGCGGCCGGCTTCGTTCAATTCCGCTCGGGATACAACTTCCGCAGATCGCGAGTCTGGTGCACAACGTGTGCGATCTCCAATTCTGCGCGTTTGACGCGGTAAACCACGAGGTGCTCGCCGACGGGATAGCTTCTCAGATATCTACGCAGGTCTTCTCGCTTCTTCCCCATGGATGGAAAGCGGGTGAGAAGATCGAATAACGCATAGAAGCTCTTGACCAATTGCGCTGCGAGTTCCGCGCTGCCTGTTTCCTGGAACAGGTAAGTCGCAGCTTGGGTGATCTCCCTGCTCGCGGTCGGCGAGACTTTCAGCCGCCTCAGCGGGCCGTGATCCTGCGAAGCTCTTCCTGGATTTGTGCGAACACCACATCGCCCGGAACTCCTTCGCCCCTGTCGAGTTCCGCGAGTCCCTCCTCGATCGCCTCCCGGAGCTCGTCGTCCGCTGCGTCAGCCGCCTCGCCCTCTTCCATCCAGCAGAGCGCCGAGTGGATCACGTCACCCGCTGATTGGTACCTTCCGGTCGCGATCCGTTCCGCGATGCGC
>Ga0207706_10001517_pt1 | contig 23022 bp, 20 predicted proteins | sample KBSC53metaG_FD_184318 | JGI IMG/M metagenome (GOLD analysis project Ga0207706, IMG submission 184318) | Corn rhizosphere microbial communities from Kellogg Biological Station, Michigan, USA - KBS C5-3 metaG (SPAdes) (version 2) | ecosystem: Host-associated > Plants > Roots > Rhizosphere > Soil ... | reverse complement strand
CACGCTGCACTGGCGCGTCATCAACGCGAACAACGACTTCCACCCGATGCACCTGCATGGGTTCTACTACCGGGTCGATCAGTTCACGGGACCACCGCTCGGTAGCCAGCGACCCGTGGCACCCGACGGCATGGTCGTCACCCAGCGCCTAACGCCATTCTCGGCCATGTCGATGACGTGGGTTCCCGAGCGCGCCGGGAACTGGCTCTTTCATTGTCATTTCCAGATCCACGTCGCGCGCCAACCATCGCTGTCGGATGGATCCGCGGAAGCCGCGCATGCCAACCATGCGATGACCGGAATGACCGGTCTCGTGATGGGCATCATCGTCAAGCCACGAGCCGGCGCGCGCGTCACGGCCGCGCGCCCGGCCTCCACGACTCGGCGCCTGCGCATCGTCGCCGTGCAGGACTCGGCGTTCCCCGACTCCGCTCCCTCGATGCGGTTCCTCGTCGAGGAGCCGGCGACCCGACGGCCGGCGGCGAGCGCAGGTCCCGGATTCAGCCCACCGATCGTGCTTCAGCGCGGCCGGCCGGTGTCGATCATGGTGGTGAACCACCTCAACGAGCCCACCGCGGTCCACTGGCATGGCATGGAGCTCGACAGCTACTACGATGGCGTCGCCGGCTTCGGCGGTATCGACCGGCGCATCTCGCCGATCATCGCGCCTCGCGATTCGTTCGAGGCCCGCTTCACGCCGCCGCGAGCCGGGACCTTCATCTACCACACGCACGCGAACGAGCCGACCCAGCACCGCGCCGGGTTGCTCGGCGCCCTGCTCGTCGTCGATTCGGCGTTAGGCATTCCACGCGACGATCATACGATCTTCATCAAGACCGCCCGCGCCGGGCTCCAGGCGGTCCCGCTCTTCGATATCAACGGGCAGACCAACCCCGACACGATCGTCCTGCACGCCGGCCAGCCGGCGCGACTGCGACTCATCAGCCTCGCGCTGCTGAATCCGAACGTGGCCGTGCAGGTGACCGCGCGACCGGACAGCGTGGGCGTCCTCACCATGGATTCGCTCCTCGTCCAGTGGCGTCCGCTGGCGAAGGACGGTGCGGATCTGCCGGAGGCGAGTCGCGCACCGAGACGCGCCCGACAGACGATCGCCATGGGTGAGACGTACGACTTCGAGCTCACGCCCGAGCGCACTGGCACGCTGCGGATCGAAGTCCGCGGTGGTCTTGGCGGCCGACTCCTGGCCCGCGTGCCGGTGCGCGTCGAGTAGCGTTAGGCAGTGGCCGTGGCATACTCCGCGGTGGTCGAGCCCGCGCGCGTACGCCCTGCGATAACCTCCGCGACATGATTCGCGTCGCGGCCAACGCCGTGGATCATCGTCGACGACATGGCGTACAGGAAATGCAGCCCGACGAAATAGAGGCCGGGCTCGTAGCGCACGACACCTCGGTCGTGACGCGGTTCGCCATTCGCGTCGAAGACGGGAAGATCGATCCACGAAAAGCCGGGGTTGTAACCGGTGCACCAGATGATGTTCGCGACATCGAGCACACGACCGTCCTCGAGCAGCGGCTTCCCTTCCTGAGAACCGGAGGTCCGCGCGACGCGCTGTACGCCTGCCGCAGCCAGTACGTCGGGGGTGGCGCGAATGAGCGGCGCCGTCGCGTGCGCCAACATCCTCGGGCGCACTTTTCGGCCAATCGGCGTGTCGATCGTCATCATGCGGTGAAACACGACCCGAAGCATGACGCGCGTCAGGAGCATGCGCGGGAGGCCGCCGAATCGAAACGGGATCCGACCCACATCCCTGCCCGACACCCACGTCTCATGACCGCCACGCACCGCTTCGAGCGCGAGCTCCGCCCCCGAGTTCCCGGCGCCGACGACCAGCACGCCACCGGCCTCGAGCTGCGTGAGATTCCGATACTCGCTCGAGTGCAGCTGAACGATCGAGGGATCGAAATCCGTCGCAAACTCGGGAAACCGGGGCCGCTGGAAGGTCGCCATCGCGACGACGACGTGCTTCGCCTCGTACTGGCCGCTGTCGGTGACGACGAGATAGCGATTGCCTTCACGCGTTAGGCTCGTGACCGTCTGTCCCGTGCGAACGGGCAGGGCGAAGCGCGACACGTAGGAGGCGAGGTAGTCCGCCATCTCGTCCTTCGTTGGGAAGTATCCCGGTGCCGACGGAAACGGCATGCCATCGAGCGAGTCGTAGCGCGCCGGCGTAAAGAGCCTGAGCGAGTCCCACCGCATCCGCCAACTGTCGCCAACTCGCTCGTTGGCCTCGAGGATGAGGAACTGGCGTCCTCGACGAGCCAGGTGATAGCCTACCGATAATCCTGCTTGCCCGGCGCCGATGATGATCGTCTCGACCTGCTCGGGCTCATACGATCCGCGCATATCCTGCCTCCGTTGCGTGTGCCTTGGTCGGCGTCCGACCTTGAGCAGCACGCTAAGCTTTTTCAAGCCAACGCGCTTCGGGCAAAGTACGCAGGGTGGGTGGCGTGGCGCGTGGGTAATTCTATGTAGGGACTGGCGGCAGGCGGCAGGCGACTGGCGACGGGCGACGGGGAAACAGCGGTCGGTTGCTGGCCGCTCGTGCTGGCTGATGCTGGCTGTTGCGATGAGCCTCCGGAGGGTTCTCCGCTCTTTCCTGTCGCCTGCCGCCTGCCGCCTGCCGCCAGTCGCCAGTCGCCAGTCGCCAGTCGCCTTAGTTCTTACACCAGTCGATTGCGATACGCATACGCCGTCGCCGCAGCACGCGACGTCAGACCGAGCTTCGTGAAGATGTTCGCGACGTGGCGTGCGACGGTCTTCTCGCTCAGTCCCAGCGCGTCCGCAATCGCGCGATTCGTCTTCCCGGTCGCAACCAGACCCAGCACCTCGAGCTCGCGCGCCGTGAGCCGCGTCGGGGCGCGTGACGAGTCACGCCGCACCGACTGTTCCAGTCTCGCGATGTCGGTCGACGCGCCCAACCGCTCGAACATCCCGCGCGCCGCGTCGAGCTCGAGCGCGGCCGTCTCCTCGTCCCCGACCGCGCGGGACGCGAGCGCGATCAACACGCGTGTCTTTGCCTCCTCGTACGGCGCCTCGAGGTCGCGCCAGATGTCCAGCGCGTTATGCAGCGCCGCCAGCGCGCGTTCCGCATTTCCGTCCGCCAGCTCCACGGCGCCGGCGCAATGCGCCGCGGCCGCCCGGAGGAACGGGGCGTCCAGCGACTCCGCAATTTCCTCGAGCTCGCGCGCGGCGCCGCGAGCCGATTCCGTGTCGTTCACGGCGAGCAGAATCTCCGCGAACGCGCCGAGCATGCGGGACCTAACGACAGGCGAGTGCGCCCGTTCCACCGCCAGGCGAATGGAGCCGAGCGCGGCTTCCGCGTCCCCTTGCGCAAGCCGCAGCAGCGCGAGCCCGGGCTGCGGCTTCCGCCCCAACTCGGCCGCCTGGCGATACGACGCCTCCGCCTTGTCGAACTCGCCGCGTAGACGATGAAGCTCGCCGCGCTGATAGCACGCGCGTCCCGCCGCCGGCCTCGGCGGCGGAACCAGGAGACGGTCGCACGCACGCTCCGCTTCACCGAGCGCGTCCGACCACGACCCCTGAAGCTGCAGAATCTCGGCGCGGTGGATGAGACACATCCCGCGATACGGGATGTGATCGGATTGCGCCTCGCACCACTTCTCCAGCGCGGCAGTCCACTCGACCGCGCGACGCAGGTCGAAAATCTCGGAGCAGGCGTCGATGACGCTGCAGTAGATATCGCCCATGCTCATCGGCATGAGCTCACCCGCCGTCACGGCCACCATGACCTCATCGAGCAGCGCGACACCCTCGGCCAAACGGCCCATCTTGATCAGCGTTCGACCCTGCCCCTGGCGTCCGAACGCCATCAGGTCGCCGTCGCCGAACCGCTGACCGATCGCCTCGGCCTGAATGAACAGCTCGTGCGAGCGCGCGAACTCTCCAGCGAGCGCCGCGCGAATGGCGTCGGGCAACATGAGGTAGCCACGAACGACGCTGTCCGCCGCCGCGTCGTCGAGCACGCGACGCGCCCGCGCGAGCCATCCGCTCGCGTGCGCCATCTGACCCCGGAAGGCAAGGCCGTAACCGATGCGAAACGCGCAGCGTGCGGCCTGCTCGACAGCGCCGCGCGCGAGGAACTCGTGATATGCCTTCGCCCAGATGTCGACGCTCTCCGACTCGTTGCCGATCAAGAGCGCGCAGACGGCCAGGCGGTCGAGGTCGTCGGGACCCAATTGCTCTTCGCGGTCCGCCGCAGAAAAGAGCTCGTGGGCCTGACGCCACGCCTGGCGATCATAGTTCTCGCGCGCGTGCCGCAGCGCGTCCATCGACACCATCGACAACTCGCTCTCCAACTCGTGGCCTCGAGGGCAGCACCTCACGCGGCGAGGCGCTCGCGGCCCCCAGGTGAAGCTTACATCGCCACCGCCGACCCACGGTATTTCAGCGGCGACGGCGCGGTTGCGCCCACGATCACGCGACCGGCAAAATGGAGAACTGACCATGGCCGTGCCTTACGGCGTTCACCATCCACACAAGGCTTACCGTGCTCCCGTCCCTTCTGCTGGGCATGGTGTTCGGCGTTACGCAGGCACCGCTCGTGGCGCCACTGCCTCGACTGCCACTCCCGCGGCCAGCGGCGAACGCGATCCGTGCGAGCGTTCACTCCAATCACGTGCCGGCAGGTACGCGCGCCGGTGGCACCCTAACGATTGCGCTCGACGTCGTCGAGAGTGCCTGGAAGCCTGAAGGCGACGACGATCCGGAAGTCCCGGTGCTCGCGTTCGCCGAGCACGGGAAAGCGCCGACGGTGCCCGGACCGCTGATCCGCGCACCGCAGGGCACCGAGATTCGCGTAACGCTCACGAATCGCGTCGATAGCGCGATCACGATCGGCGGCCTTCGCCCGGGAGTATCGGACTCGGGAGACATACTCACGCTCGCCGCGGGCGAGACCCGCGAGCTGCGATATCGGCTCGATAAGCCGGGATCGTACTTCTACTGGGGCTCGTTCGGCGGGACCACCCTGGTCGATCGGTTGTGGAAGGACAGCCAGCTCAATGGCGCGCTGATCGTCGACCCGCCCGGCGGGTCGCCTCCGGATCACATCTTCCTGATCAGCGAGTGGTTCCATCCTTACGCCGACCGTCCATTCGAGGTGGTGTCGGTCATCAACGGCAAGGCGTTTCCGTACACGGAACGACTCGAGCTTCAGCAAGGCGACTCGACGCGGTTTCGCGTGCTGAACACGCTCACGCTGTTCCATCCGATGCACCTGCATGGGTTCTATTATCGCGTGGCGGCACGCGGTACGTGGAATAAGGACGGGCCGCTATCGCGGCCGATGCAGCCCATGCTCAACACGGACCTCCTGCCCCCGGGGGGGACGCTGACGCTCGCCTTCGTGCCGAGCACGCCGGGAAACTGGCTGTTCCACTGCCACTTCGCGTTTCACATCAATGACGAGGTCTCGCTGGCCGGCTCGCCGCGCGACTCGACGGTGTCCGCTTCGGCCGGCACGAACCATGGGCCGGGTCCATCGAGCGAGCAACACATGCACGGCCTCGTGATCGGCATCCACGTGAAGCCCGCGCCGGGGTGGGTCGACTATTCGGCAGCGCCTAACGCGCGCACCGTTCGGCTGCTGGTGCAGCGGAAGCCGAACAGGCTGCTCGACGGCATGGCGACAGCCTATGGCTTCGTCGTGCAGCAGGGCGACACGCCTCCGGCTCGCGATTCCGTGGACCTGCCAGCGCCAGTGTTGGAGCTCGAGCGAGGCAAGCCGGTACGGATCACGGTCGTGAACAACCTCCCGGAGCCAACCGGAATCCACTGGCACGGGCTCGAGATTCCGAGCTTCCCTGACGGCGTGCCGGGGTGGAGCGGGCTCGGCGATCGCGTGTTCCACCCGATCACGCCCGGCGATACGTTCGTCGCGGCGTTCACGCCTCCGCGAGCAGGAACCTTTCCGTATCACTCCCACCTGAACGAGCGCCATCAGATCCAGTCGGGGATGTATGGCGCGATCATTGTCACCGACAAGCCACGCGACCTCGCGCACGATCACCTGGTGCTCGTCGGAGGTGGCGGCCCGGCGGTTTACCACAAGATCGAGAGCCCGTACGCGTTGGTGAACGGACGCACCACTCCACAACCGCTTACGCTTACCGCCGGCGAGACGCACCGGATTCGGATCGTCACTCTTCACCCCGACTGGCGCGTCTCGTTCACGCTGCGGAACGATTCCACTATCGGGCGGTGGCGTACGGTCGCGAAGGACGGGTACGAGTTGCCGAAAGCCCAGGCAACCCAGCGCACGGCGAATGTTCAGATGGGACCTGGCGAAACGGCGGACTTCGAGCTCCGTCCTACGAAGCCGGGCGAGTGGCGACTCGAGATCAAGACGACGGAGCCCGGCTGGTACATTCCTCTGCCGATCATCGTCGTACCGGCGAGGAAGTCACGTTAGGCAGCCATGTCGACGGCCCTGCGGCACCTCCTCGCGATCCTGCTGCTTCCGACGATGGTCACGGTCGTCGTGCCGCGATGGATGCTGACCGCGTTCGCGAACAGAGATTCACGCTGGCGTGGGGATGGCTGGAGTTGGATCGCTTGGACGTTAGGCGGCCTGCTGTTGCTCGCCGGCCTCGTGCTCGTGACGTGGTGCATTGACCTGTTCGTGCGGGTCGGCAAGGGGACACTGGCGCCATGGGACCCAACGTCCAACCTCGTCGCGGTCGGGCCGTACCGGTACACCCGCAACCCGATGATCACGGGAGTGGCCACGATCCTCAGCGGCGAAGCAGTTCTGTTCGGATCGTGGCGCCTCGCGCTCTGGGCGCTGACGTTCATTGTCTTGAACCACGTGTATTTCCTACTCGTCGAGGAGCCGGGCCTCGAGCGGCGCTTTGGCGAATCCTACCTCGACTACAAGCGCGCGGTGCCGCGGTGGATTCCGCGCGTGCGCCGGCGCTCAGCGCCGTAGGCTCAATACCAGGACGCCGAGCGCGACGAGCCCGATGCCCATCCATTCACGCGGCGCGGGCCGCTCGCCGAGAAACGCGAAGGCGAACACCGCAACCAGGACGACGCTCAGCTTGTCCACCGGCGCAACCTTCGCCGCCTCGCCGACCTTGAGTGCACGGAAGTAGCACACCCACGACGCGCCCGTCGCGAACGCCGACAGCACGAGGAACGTCGCCGACTTGGGTGGCAGGGCGAACGGGTTGCGCCATTTCCCCGTGAAGGCGACGAACGCGCCGAGCACGGCGACGATCACGAACGTCCGCACGAGCGTAGCGAAGTCGGAGTCGATCCCCTCGAGCCCGATCTTGGCGAAAATCGCGGTGAGGGCGGCGAATACTGCCGACCCGAGTGCCCAAGGGAGCCAGGCAGACGTTGATGGCATAGCGCGGTTCCGTGTTATTGTGCGAACGAGGTTCGGCGAAACGAGCTCGGGATCACCACCCGAACCCGGCATTCAGAAACAGGGGAAACGGATCAAACGGAAACAACTGATCAAAAACGGAGGATTTTGAGGTTTTGAACGAGCCCGGCAAGCCCTTTCAGAATCCGTTTGATCAGCAGTTTCAGTGTGATCCGTTTCCCCTCTTCCTGGATGTCCACTTGCCGAGACCCTACTGCAACACGGAACTCGGCTCGACCGACGTCGCTCGATGCGCCGGGAGGTACGCCGCGAACGCCGCCACGACCGCCATGAACACGGCCGCCGACGCCAACACGCGCGGATCGAGTGTGCTGACGCCGAAGACCAGCGACGCCAGAACGCGGGACAGGGCCACGGCGCCTAACAACCCGATCACCACGCCGATGGCGGTCACCACCATGCCCTCGCGCAGCACCATCCGTCGGATCGACCCGCCATTGGCGCCGAGCGCCATGCGAATCCCGAACTCTCTGCGCCGTAGCCGCACGCCGTACGACAGCACGCCGAACAACCCCAGCGCTGCCAGGCCGAGCGCCACACAGGCAAACGTGGTCAGTAGTCGCAGCGTGAACACGCGCTGTGCCTCCCCGCGACCGATCGCCTCGGTGAGCGGCATTGGCTTGTACATCACGAGCTGTGGGTCCAGCGACGCGATGACTCGCCGTACTTCGCCCTGCAGCTGGTCGAGCGATCCGGTCGTGCGAACCACCTGGACGAGCGACCAGTTTCGATCGCCGGCAAACTGCCGGTGCGGGTGATACACGTACCCCTCGCCAGACCTCCCCTGCGGATCGAGTGCTACATCGGCGACGACGCCCACGATCTCGCGGGGTCCGCCGCCGGTCGTTAGGCTCTGCCCCACTGCCCGGACCCCCGGGAACATTCGCTCCGCGGCCGCCCGGCTGATGATCACGCGCCGCGGGACCGTCACGTCGTCGTGTTCGTCGAACAACCGACCGTCGAGCAAGGCAATCCCGACTGCATCGAAGTACCGTCCCGACACCACGCGGTTCTGCCCCGCAATGTTGCCACGGTCGGCGTTCGCCAGCGGACCCGTCAGGGGAGTGGTACCCCAGATGTTGAAATCGCCGGTCGCCGGCAGCTTGCTCACGCCACCAGCGCTCACGACGCCCGGAAGCGCGGCGATTCGCTCCGCCACGGTCTCATAGAATCGTGCTCGCGCGGTCGAGTCGTACCGCGCATCCGGCAAGTGCAGCTCGAACGCCAGCACGCCGTCAGGCCTCACGCCTAACGGGACCTCACGGATGCGCTGGAAGCTCGCAATCAGCAGGCCGGCCCCCACCAGAAGCACGAACGCGAGCGCGACCTGCGACACGACGAGCCACTGGCGCAGTCGCATCTGCACGCCCCCGCTCGTGGCGGAGCGACCCTGCTCGCGCAGGATGTCGCCGGGCTGGGTCCTCGCCGCTCGGAGCGCGGGCAAGAGCCCGAACCCGAGCGCGCTCAGTGAGGCTACGGCTAGCGAGAATACGAGCAGCCGAGGCTCCAGTGTCAGCGCAGAGAGCCGCGGGATGGAGCCCGCCCCGATCGCGACGATCGCTCGCATCGCGAAGTAGGCGACGGCTATCCCGGCAACGTCTCCCGCGACCGCCAGCGTCAGGCTCTCGATCAGCGTCTGCCTGACGAGCCGCCGCCGTTCCGCACCGAGTGCCGCTCGCAGCGCAAACTCGCGTGCGCGGTCCGACCCGCGCACCAGAAGTAGATTCGCGAGATTCACGCAGATGAGCACGAGGACGAGCGTCACGGCGCCGAGCATGATCTCGAGTGGCTTGCTCGAGTTGCCGACGATGTCCTCCTTGAGCGGGTCGAGCCTGGCGCTCGCGTACTTTGCCCTCGGATACCGCTCCGCCAGCGTCTTGCTCAATCGGTCGAGCTCCGCCTGCGCTCGCGCGATCGTCACGTCCGGACGCAGCCGCGCAATGACCGAGAGGTAATGGTTGTCGGCTTCGTTGGGATCGCGGCCCGGGCGAAGGTCGCCCGGCACCCACGCGTCAACAGCACCGGCGAGCGGGTCGGCGAACCCATCGGGCATCACGCCGGCGACGGTGTACGATCGGCCGTTCATCGTCAGCGACTTGCCGACGGCCGATGGGTTGCCGCCGAACTGTTGCTTCCACAGCGCGTGGCTGAGGACGACGACCGGCGCATCGTTCTCCTCGTCAGGACCGAAGGGCCGCCCGATCGTCGGCGGCACACGCACGACATCGAAGTAGTCCGCACTGACCGGGAGGATCCGAATTCGCCTGACGGCGTCGCCGGTGCCGATGTCGGCGCCGGATTCACTGTATAGGAAGAGTGCCGCCACGGACGAGAACGACGACATGCTCTGGCGATAGTCCAGGAAGTGCACCGGCGTCACGACACCGCGGTCTTCCTTGCGCCGAACGTCCGTGTAGTAGAGCCTAACGAGCTGCCCGGGCTGCTGGTACGGCAGCGGCTGAAGCAGTACCGCGTCCACCGCGCTGTACACCGCGGTGGTGCCGCCGATGCCTACCGCCAGCGTCAGGATGGCAACGGCGGCGAACCCCGGGTTTCGCGCGAGGGTCCGGAGCGCGAACGCCACATCGCGCTGCCCGTCATGAAGGAATCGCGTCCCGCGCGCGTCGCGGACGTCGTCCTTCACTCGTTCCAGCCCGCCGAGGGCCAGGGCGCTCCGGCGGCGCGCCTCGGCGCGGCTCACGCCGCGCCGTTCGAGCTGCGCCGCCTCCATATCGGCGTGGAACGCCAACTCCTCGGCCAGCTCACGTTCGTCGCGTCGCCGGAAGATGACCGACCGGACGCGCTCGATGATGTCAGACAACGCGCTCATGCCCGGCCTCCATCCGGTAGCAGTCGTCCAGTCATGACCCAGTTCACCGCCGCGGATGCCCGAAGCCACGACGCCTCCTCGAGTCCAAGCTGTCGCCGCCCCGCGGGGGTGAGCTCGTAGTACCGAGCCCGGCGACTGTTTTCGGTGACGCGCCACGAGGTCGTGAGCCACCCGCGCCGCTTCATCCGGATGAGCGCCGGATAGAGCGACCCCTGGGTCACGAGAAACACGTCCTTCGACATTTGCTGTATGCGCTGCGCGATCCCCCACCCGTGCATGGGTTCGAGGGAGAGGGTCTTGAGCACCATCATCTCGAGGGTGCCCTGCAGCAGCTCGCCCGGTTCGCCGGCCATCGATTGTGTCTCCTTCAGATCATCTGAAGGTAAGACAGAAGCTTTGGGAAAAGGGTTGGATGTGCGATAAATCGCTTCGAACGGGGTCAGACTCCTAACCCATCGTTCTGACTTGGGCGGAAAGGTCAGCCCGATACCAGCGCGAAGACCTGACGGTCAGGTAACCAGCATGCCGCGCACGGCCGCGCGGCTCACCTTCCCCGCCGCATTCCTTGGAAGCTCGGCCACGAAGTGAATCGTCTTCGGCGCTTTCACTGACCCGAGCTCGGCTTTCACGAAGGCAATGAGCTCCCCGGCGCTCACCGCGGCACCATCCGCCAGACGCACGGCGGCGTGAACCGCCTCGCCCCACTTCTCGTCAGGCGCACCGAAAACACTGCACTCGGCGATCGCAGGGTGCTTCGCCAGCACCGCCTCCACGTCGCCGGGAAAGACCTTGAACCCCCCGGTGTTGATCAGCTCCCGCAGCCGGGCTCGAAGGTAGACGTAGCCGCGATCATCCATCATCCCGAGATCGCCGGTATGGAGCCAGCCATCGACGATGGTCTGCGCCGTCAGGTCCGGCCGATCGAGGTAGCCGTTCATCACGAGCGGCCCTCGCACGACGATCTCGCCGGTCTCCCCGTTAGGCAGCAGCTCACCTGTCGGCGCCATGATCGCGACCTCCGCAACAGGGGATTGTCTGCCGATCGACGTCAGGTTCTCCTCGTGCTCGAGCTCTTGTGCCCGCATGGCCGTGATGATCTGCGGCGCCTCCACCTGGCCGTAGGCCGTTTCGATCACGGGGCCGAACACACGCTGGGCCTCGCGGATCCGCTCTGGGCGCATAGGCGCTGCGGAGTAGATGAGGTGGCGCATGCTGTGATAGTTCCGGGTCGCGACGGTCGGGTCATCGAGCATGCCGTAGATCAGTGTCGGCGGCGCGTACAGCGTCGTCACGCCGTACTTCTCGATCGCGTCGAGCACGCGAGGCGCTTTTGGCTCTTCGAGCATGACGTGCCGACCGCCCACCGAGAGGATGGGCAGCACGAAGCACGACGCGCCGTGCGTGAGCGGTGCGGCGATGAGGTTGACGTCGTCGGCCCGGAGCTCGAAGCACGCCAGGATGCCTTCGATCTGCGCGCTCACGCAGCGCAGCGACTGCACGACGGGCTTGGGCGCGCCGGTACTTCCACCGCTGAACTTGATGATCTGCGCGTCGCGTTCGTCTCGTGCGATGATGGTTGGAAGACCGCCGTTGAACTCGGCAATGAGGCCACGCACGCTCGGCATGTCACCCGGGGGGATGGTCGTTTTGCCGAGGACGAGCGGCGCGCCGGTGGGTGTGAAACGGTCGAGACACGATTCGTCGGCCACGAACAACGTCGGCCGAGTGGCACCGATCATTCGATCGAGATCGGTGCGGCTGTTGTTCGGAGCGAGTGGGACCCACACTTTGCCCGCCGCGTACGTGGCGAGCACGGCGATGAGGTGCTCGACGGTGTTGCGTGCGCAGATGCCGACGCGGCTGCCCAGCTCCGGATCGAGTGATGGCAGCGCGGCCGCGAGCGCGTGGACGGCGGCGAGCAGCCGGCGATAGGTGAACGGCTCGCCCGGTCCGGCGATCGCGATCGCGTTAGGCGACTGATCGGCGCGGTGATACAGGTGCTCGATTGGTTTTGTCATTCCGAGCGGGCGCACTGAAGACGGTAGACAGCAGACAACTGAAGACGGCAGACGGCAGGCGGCAGATGCCAGACAGAAGAGGAACCGGATCCGCCTGCCCTCGGCACCCTGCCGTCTGCTGTCTGCCCCCTTCGGTTCTCTGCCGTCTGCTGTCTCACACGGCTCGTTGCGCCAGAAGCGTCCACGCCGAGCGCGCCCTTACAAGTACTTCTCGCGAAGTATCCGCATGTGATGCGCCAGATGTCCTGCCGTGATGTACGCCAGCGCGCGAACCGTGAACGGCTTCCCACTCGCGATCCCACGTTTCGCCCATGCGTCGTCAGGCAGGCCCCGGAAAAACCGCACCGACGATTCCCGGATCGTGCGGAACTCATCGACCAGATCACTCAACGGCCGGTCGTCGAACCGCACCGCCGCCATCGCCACCTCCTGATCGAAGCTCGGCAGCTCGCTTCCGAGGCTGCGCGCAAACCACAGCGCGCGGAACACGAACATCCGCTCCGTATCGTTGATGTGTCCCACGACTTCGCGAATGCTCCACTTGTCCGGGGCGTATCGGTGGAGCGACTTACCCTCGGGAATCGCGCGGAGCGCCGAGAGGGTCTCGCCAAGCTGCGAGTCGATGATGCGCCGAATATCCTCGTCCTTGGGAACCTGGTCGATATACGTGTAGTAGTATTCGGCCGCTTCGGTCCGATCCAACAAAGTCGTCGTCATGAAGGAACCTGGTGACTCGTAGGGTGACTTGTGTCCTGCCTGGGGAGGACGCTACTTCAACAGTATGAGCTCTCCGATTCTCGGGCTGCATCACGTCACGGCGACGGTCGATGATGCACAGGCCGATCTCGATTTCAGCGTCGACGCCCTCGGTCTGCGTCTCGTGAAGAAGACGGTGAACTTCGACAACCACTTCGTCTACCACTTCTATTATGGCGACGAGGTTGGTCAACCCGGAACGATCTGGACCACCTTTCCGTACAAGGGCCGCGGCGTGCCGGTCGGGACCAAGGGAGCCGGACAGATCACCGTGACGTCGTTCTCGGTTCCCGCCGGCTCACTCGACACCTGGAAGCGTCGACTTCGGGAACGCGGGTACACCGTGACCGATGCTCCGCCGCGGTTCGGCGAGGAGTCGATCGTCGTCACCGACCCGTCGGGGCTGGTGATCGAGCTCATCGCGAACGACGCGGATTCGCGTCGTCCGTGGACGTCCGGCGGTGTCGACCCCGCATCGGCGGTGCGCGGCCTGCACAGCGTGTCGCTCGACGTTCGCGATCCGCGCCGGACCGTGGACTTCATGCGCGAGATGCTGGGCTTCGAGGTGGTCGACGAGATGGAGGGCCGCATTCGCGTGGCCGTGAACGGCGAAGGCCCCGGAAAGCAGATGGACATCGTCCATGCCAACGATACCGGTTGGGCGAGGAACGGCCTCGGCACCGTGCACCACGTCGCGATGGCGATCGGCAGCGACGACGATCAGCTCAAGATTCGCGAGGCGCTGGTTGGCCGTGCGCACGTGACCGAGGTTCGCGATCGCCAGTATTTCAAGTCGATTTACTTTCGAGAGCCGGGCGGAGTCCTGTTCGAGATCGCCACGATGCGACCGGGCTTTCCCGTCGACGAACCGGTTCCCGAGCTCGGGCGGGCACTCAAGCTGCCGCCGTGGGAGGAGCCGCACCGGTCCGAGATCGAAGCCCAGCTGCCTAACGTTCGCTCCTGACCGCCATCCCGACCATGCAGCCACACGCTGGCCAGCCCATCCTGCGCGCCGGGGCCGCACCCGACGCCGCGCGGGCCGCCATGATCATGATCCACGGCCGCAACGCCGGCCCGGCCAACATCCTCGACCTCGTTCCAGTGCTCGATCGGCCCGAGTTCCTGTACGTCGCTCCGGCGGCCGCGGGAGGAACGTGGTATCCGCTCAGCTTCATGGCGCCGCGCGAGAAGAACGAGCCTGGCATCTCGTCTGGCCTTGCCGTGATCGAGTCGCTCGTGAGCGACCTCATGACGGTGTTCGCGCCGCAGCAGATCATGCTGCTCGGGTTTTCCCAGGGCGCGTGCCTAACGTCCGAGTTCTCGATTCGGCACCCACGGCGTTACGGTGGCGTGATGGTGCTGAGCGGTGGCCTCATCGGCCCACCAGGCACGTCCTGGGACACCGTGACGACGTCGCTCGACGGGACGCCGGTCTTCCTGGGCTGCAGCGATGTCGACTCGCACATCCCGGCGGAGCGCGTGGTGGAGAGCGAGGCGGTCTTCCGTCGCCTCGGCGCCGCGGTAACGCGCAAACTCTACCCTGGCATGGGACACACGGTCATCGGCGACGAGATCGAGCAGGTGCAGCGCGTCATGGACGCCGTGCTCCAGCCCAGCCGAGCCTGATCATTCATGACACGGGTGCTCATCATCGTTAGGGCCGCCATTGGTCTCGCCGCGATCGCGTTCATCGCGGTAGCGTTCGCCGCGGGGTGCAACACACCCCAGGTCTCCGCCAATACCCGGACGCAGACTCCGGACGACTCGGTCGAGCAGGTGTTGTTCGGCGCGCGGACCGTGCTCGTCTCGAGCGGCACGCGTCGCGGCGAGGTGGCGGGCGATACGGTGTCGACATTCGATGCGGCCACGAGATTCGAGTTCCACGGTGTCCACGCGGTGTTCACGAGTCCGTTAGGCAGACCGCTCGGGACCCTCACTTCGGGGACGGGCACCTATCGCGTGGGCCACGCCCTGTTCGACGCACACGGCCGGGTCACGATCGTCTCCGACACGACGCGGCGGCGGCTCGAGGGGAACACCGTGCACTACGACGTCGTGCAGAACCGGCTCTCCAGCGACAGCGCGTTCGTCGCGACAGCCGGGACGCGACGCTTGACAGGGATAGGCTTTACGGCCGACCCGGCGCTGTTCAGCGTGAAATGCCTGAAATCGTGCATCGGTACGCTCGGGCAGTAAGGGGAGCCCACATCCATAACGGAGTCCAACCATGCGCCTGGCAGCGTTAGGCTCGACGGCCGCTCAGATCCTCGCCACCACGACGCTTCTCGCGCAGGCCTCCACCGAACCTCCCCGACAAACGGAAGCCGACGCGTACACGCGATACGAGCTCCTCGCCGCCGGGTCAGCCAAGTTCCGCATCGTCCACGAAGTCACCGCCACCACACCTGGCGCTCGGTACTACTTCAATCCCATCCGGAAAGGCAGCGTTGCCAGCGATGAGCGCGTAACCGACCGCGCGACGGGCGCGCCACTCGCCTTCGACATCGTGAACGGCACCGTGGCCAGGGCCGGCGGGGTGCGCGGCGCGGACTCGACGCAGGAATACATCCGCGTGACGCTCGCTCGCCCCGTCCCACCAGACGGTGGCGAGAGCCGTGTGCTCATCGACAAGACCTACGAGGACGCGAAGAGCTACCACCTCGAGGGCGATACGCTCGTGTTCAATCGGCCACTCGGCATCAAGCGCAATGCGGTCGTGCTGCCTAACGGGTACGAGATCGTCGCCTGCAACTACCCCTCGCAGGTGCTGCAGGAACCCGACGGCCGGATCAAGGTCTCGTTCTGGAACGCCACGCCCGCCGAAGCGCCGCTCGTACTCCGTGCACGGAAGGCGGCGGGCGTCTCGGCGAAACCGTCCAGCGTTCCCGCGAATCGACTCGACGAACGCGCGTACCAGAACCGCGAGATCGTCTACTTCCTCCAGCAGCCCGAGTCCCACGCGTTCGATCTCTACCACGATTACACCGAGGCACGTCCGGGGACGAGCACGTACCTGAACGTGGTCCGCGCCGGCAGCACGGTGTCGAAGCCCTCCGCCCGCAACCTCGACACGGGCGACATGCTTGTCCAGGAAGTCCTCGTTGGCGATGCGATTACCCGGGCGAAGCTCGACGTCGATAGCGTCAAGCCGACGACGGAGGTTGTCGTCTTCCGTTTCCCCGCGGTGAAGGCCGGCCAGTCGATTCGCCTCCGGATGTCCGAGACGTACACCGACACTGCGCGCTACAAGCTCGTCGGAGACGAGCTGGTGTGGGATCGAGGGTTCGGTCGACCGGCAAACGCCGTCGTGCTTCCGACAGGCTGGGTGCTGACGAACAGCTCGATTCCAGCGACGGTGACGACGCTGCCCGACGGCCGCGTCCGGCTGGATTTCATCAACCCCCGCCCCGACGAGATCCAGGTGCTCATCACCGCACGCCGACGCTAATCGCAGCCGCTCCAAGCCTTCCGGGCACCTAACGCGATGCCACTCCGTTCGTATCTCACGCTCGCGGCCGTCTCCGCGCTCTTGTTCGCGGCCGGGCGCCAGCAGCAGCCCTGTGACGTTTTCTGCCATGCGCGCCTCGCCGCCCGGGCCGAGTCCGCCGGGAACGTTGCCGAGTACGCATCGCACATCCGAGCCGCCTTCGGGCTCGCGCCAAGCCACCCGGGCGTCGTTTACGCCATGGCGCGGGCCTTCGCGCTCACCGGCGCACCAGATTCGGCGCTCACCTGGCTCGATCGCCTCGGGCGGATGGGCGACACCCGCGACCCGAACGCGGACTCCGCATTTCGACGCATCCGCGCGCGACCCGGCTATGCCGACGCCCGCAATCGCCTGCTCGCCAATCGGCTGCCGATTCTGGACGGAAAAGTTGCTTTCGAGATCGCCGACCCGGATTTCCTACCCGAAGGCATCGCCTACGACAGCACCCAGGGGCGGTTCCTCCTGGGAAGCCTCGTACATGGAGCAGTAGCCTCGTTCGCCGAGAACGGCACATCCACGACAATGGTTCCGCATGCACCCGACATGCTTCGCGTCGTCGGGGTGCACGTCGACGCGCCAAGAAATCGACTGTGGTTCGCCACCTGGGCTCCGGATTCGACGGCACCGGCCGACTCCACCACCGAGCGGCCAAGCATCACCCGCCTGTTCCTGGCGGACCTCGGAACAGGACGCATCGTGAAGTCGTGGGTGCCGGATGGCGGCCGACCCGGACATCTCCTCAACGACTTGGTGGTGACCGAGGACGGAGCGCTTTTCATCACCGACACCGACGAGGGATCGATCTTCCGACTCGCGTCGCCACAGGACACGCTCGAACGTTTCCTGCGACCCGACCCGGTCCGGTATTCCGCGGCCAACGGCGTCACGAGCGCGCCGGGCGGCCGCGTGTTGTACGTCGCATTTCTCCAGGGGATAGCACGCGTGGACGTCGAATCGAAATCCATCGCGCTCATGCCGGCACCGGACACGGTGAGCACGGCGTCGATCGATGGACTCTACTGGTACCGCGGGTCGCTCATGGGTGTGCAAGGCATCCCGTCGCTCGAGCGCGTCGTGCGATACTCCCTCTCGGCGGATGGACGCAGCATCACCGCCGGCGCGGTGCTCGAGCGTGGCCACCCAATCGTCGTCCAACCCACGACCGGGACACTGGTGGGCTCACGCTTCTACTACATCGCGAACAGTCAGTACGGCCGACTCGACAACAACTCGAGCAAGTTCTCGCCTCAGACCGGCTCGCCCGTTCGCACCGCTGTCCGGGTCATCGAGCTTCGGCCGTGATCGCGGTGGACGCGGCACCGAGCAGGTCGGGACGGAGACACGCCGCGTTCCCGAGATAGATCGGCGTTAGGCGTCGGCCGTCGGAGACGCTCACGTGCAGCAACACGCGCACACACCGCTCGAGCATGCCGTCCGTCTCGAGCTCGGCCACGCACATGAGAGGGACGTCGGTCCAGCCAAGGCCGCGGGCGGACGTCGCCGGGTTGCGGCTGCGAACGTCTGGGGTGGCGGAGAAGATCGCGCTCACCAGATCTCGGTCGTCGATGCCGTTCGCTCTCACGAGCTGCCCCAGAAGCTCGTGCACTGCGTCGTCGACAGCGGCAGGCGTGTCGGCTTCGACCGTGATTGCACCGCGGACCGCCTTGAGTCGCGGCTGGGTGGGGGTGGAAGTGGGAATCGGGTGCTCGAGTCTGGACGTCACCATCGCCAGCCATCCTTCGCCTTCACGACGACGAAGCGCGTTGCGTTGGCGGGATTGTCCTGCACGCCCTCCGTGATCACCACGAGGCCGTACAGCTTCGCGACGCTCGAGCCGGCGATGACCGCCAGTGAGTTGGAATCGGTCGGCGCGTACGGCGAGAACCACGGCGTCGAGGCCTGCCGCGCCGCCTCGAGCCGCACCCGCCTGCCTAACGATGCGAGCTCTCGCGCCGCGCCGGCGGTGTCGTGAGCCACACACGGCTGCAGCGTTTGACGCGTCGCGAAGAGGCGTTGGCACTGCGCCAGCGCAGTCGGGTGGCTGCCGACGTAGCGGATGCTCGTGAGCGACGCGCCCGGTAACCCGAGCAGGCAATGCACGACGGGCACCGTCAACTCCGAGACCGTCTCGAGACGCGACTCGTGGTGCGCCAGCAGCATCGACGTGTCCTGAATCTGCCCGATCGTCGAATTCCACACGGGAATGACGGCGTAATCCACGCGCCCGCGACCGAGCAATCCGATCGCCTCCGCGAACGTCGGAGCGGCAACCGCCGTCGCGGCACCGCGCCACTCCCGGGCGATCGCCATTTCGCCATAGGCGCCGGGTTCGCCCTGATATGCCACGTGGGGCGGCGTGGCGACTCGCATTTCAATCATGCGCACACCCGAAGGGCGGAAGGTGAACCGCTTTCCTCGAACGTACGGAGCGGGACCGAGACGGGGATGTCGAGCGATCGGCCGCACGTCGCCGCCAGCGCCGCGACCGTTCGCATCATGAGGGCGAACGCGTCGAACGTGAGCGACTGCGCGCCGTCGGAGAGTGCGTTCGCGGGGTCGGGGTGCACTTCGACGATCAACCCGTCAGCGCCGACGGCGACAGCCGCGGCGGCCAGAGCGGGAACGAGGTCTGAGCGTCCCGCCGCGTGACTGGGATCCACGATCACGGGGAGGTGCGTCTCCTGCTTCAGCACCGGAACCGCGGAGATGTCGAGCGTGTTGCGTGTGGACGTCTCGAACGTGCGAATGCCGCGCTCGCACAGGATCACCTGCGTATTGCCCTGAGCCATCACGTGCTCCGCGGCGAGCAGGAGCTCGTGCACGGTAGCCGAGAGGCCGCGCTTGAGCAGCACCGGCGTTTGGCGTTCGCCGACCGCGGCCAGCAGTGAGAAGTTCTGCATGTTGCGCGCGCCGATCTGGATGACGTCGGCAACGGCACCAACGGCGTCGATGTCGCGAGCATCCATGAGCTCCGTCACGATCGGCAAGCCGGTGACCTCGCGCGCTTCGACCAGCATCTCGAGCGCGGCCGGGCCAAGCCCGCGAAACGAATACGGCGACGTGCGGGGCTTGAATGCGCCGCCACGAAGCAGTCGTGCGCCCGATCCGCGAACCGATGCGGCGGAGGAGAGCAGCATGTCCCGTCCCTCGACCGAGCATGGCCCGGCGATGACGGTGAATGCCGGACCGCCGATCGTTTCCCCGGCGACGTGAACGGCAGTCGCGGGTTGCGTCGGAGTGGATCGGGCGGAAAGTCGATTGTCCGGCATTCGAAGAGCTCCTCGTTTTCGGCAAATAGCGCGGAAACAAAAAGAGCCCCCGAGATTCTCGGGAGCTCATAGCAGGCTGTTGCGGTGACCAGCGTCTATTTCGTGCGCGCGCGCCTGTAGCTCCCGGAGAGTGTCCAGTAGCTAAAGTAGTAATAGAAGGTGGCGGCGGCGCGGTTCGACATGGTCCAGCAACCATAACGACTCAGCCGGTGCTCGCGCAAGATCGAGCGCACCGGCACGCTGCTCGCGGCCCGCGGACGGTCCACCAGTCCCCGTGCCGCCAACTGCGTTGGTAGCTGTCGTAGAGCCGGTGTGTGGGGTCGATCGGAGCGGCCAAACCCCAATCGGCGTCCTCGTCGATCAGCCAGCCGCCGGGGCGCAGGCACTCCATCATCCGTCTGATGGCGTGCTCCTGCCTGCCCACGAGGTGGAACAGCATCAAGCGCGAACACACCAGGTCGAACGAACCCGGGCCCAGCGCTTCGAGTGAGTCCTCGAGGATGTTGTGCTCGACCACCTCGAGATTGGGAAGGTCGATCCGCTGCAGGTACACCGTGTTGAGGTCCGTCGCGACCACGTGCCCAGTGGGACCGACCTGCTCGGCGAGCCACGTCGCCATCGAGCCGCGTCCCCCGCCAACCTCGAGACAACGCCAACCTCGTTGAACCAAAGCGCGTCGCCGGCGCGTCGTGGAGTCGAAGAGCTTCTCGAGAAGGCTCAATCGCTCGTCTTCGCTCCCCTCTCGGCCGGCCGCAGCAAGTCGGTATTCTGACACGGCGAGATCGTAGTTACGGATCCGCAGGCCAAGCAAGCATGCTCAGGCGAGACGATGGCCGTTGCGTTTACGACCGATCGGTCGTACTATTTGCGACCATGGCCAAGGGCAACGTAACCAGGAATCGCATCCTCGAGACTGCCCTCCGCTCCGCGAGCGTCGGTGGGCTCGAGGGCATCACGCTCGGCAAGGTCGCGGCAGAAGTGGGCATGTCGAAGAGCGGTTTGTTCGCGCACTTCGACTCGAAGGAGACGTTGCAGGTCGACGTCCTGAACGCGGCGGCCGAGAAGTTCGCGGAGGTCGTGGTCGCGCCTGCGCTGACGGCCCCTCGAGGTGAGCCGAGGCTTCGCGCGCTGTTCGATCGGTGGATGGTGTGGGAACAGCACGAGAGCCTTCCGGGCGGGTGCGTCTTCATGCACGCGTCCGCGGAGCTCGACGACAGACCGGGTCCGGCGCGCGATGTCCTCGTCGACCACCAGCGCCGATGGATGGGAATGCTTGCCAAGGCGGTTCGCATGACGATCGAGGCGGGACACTTTCGCGCTGACGTCGATTCAGAGCTCTTCGCGTTTCAGCTCTACGGCATCGTGCTGAGCTACTACCACTCGGCCCGACTCTTCAGGGATCCGGACGCGAAGTCACGAGCAGTCGCTGCATTCGAGTCGGTGGTCGCCGCGGCAAGACCGAGCCGCCCTAGCTGAACCCTCCACCTGGTATCGGGCGTGTCGCCTAACGCTTCTCCGGCCGCGAAAAATAGCACGACCGATCGGCCTGTTCCGCTTCCAGTGCGAGCGCTTCGTCTCTGGTTTGCGCTCGAATCGCGCTTTTCGCCGAGCACAGCTGAACGAAGAGCCGCACGCATGTTCGCGACACCACCACGTCAGAAAAACCGCAAAATCGAGCCAGGAAGTCCTTCAAGTGAGGCGATGCGAGCATATCGCATCGATCTGAACGATGGTCCGTTTCGCATATCCGCGACGACGTTCGGCGACGGGCCACCGGCGATGCTCCTGCACGGGTGGGGCGGGTCGGCGAACGACATGCTGCCTCTCGCGCGAGCGTTCGCGGGCGCCGGGTGGCGATCGGTCGTGTTCGACATGCCTGGCCATGGTCGGTCGCCCCAACGGGAAAGCTCGTTGGTCGAATTCCTTCGGGCGATGCGCCTCGTCGCCGGCGCCCTCGGCACGCCCGAGATCATCGTCGGCCATTCGTTCGGTGGCGCCGCCGCCGTCTTCGGTATCACGGAGCTCCTACTGCCTGTTCGGGCGGCGGTGCTCGTCGCGCCTGCCCCGGGTCCCTCCTACTACGTCGACCAGTTCGTTCGCGCGGTAGGTCTGCCCGCCGCGCGAACGAACGGCATGGTCCGACAGCTCGTGGAACGAGTCGGGCGCCCGATGGAGTCGCTCGATGCGCTCGTCGCTGCACGTGCGGCGGCCGTCCCGGCACTCATCGTTCACGACCCGCGGGATCGCGAGGTGTCGTTCGAGTTCGCGAAGCAGATGCAGGAGGCGTGGCGTGGCAGCCGCCTCATGCCGGCGCCATCGCTCGGGCACAAGCGCATTCTTCGCGACGCCACGATGATCGACGCGGCCGTCGACTTCGTCAGATCGGTCACCCGGGGTGGCTGAGCGGTGCGTGCCGCCGAACGTCGGCGCGATACCGCCCCGGTGCGCGACCGCGCAGACGTGAGAACGCGCGCGAGAACGCAAACTCCGACGCGTAACCCACGCGGTGCGCGATCGTGCTCACCGCATCGTTCGTCTCGCGCAAGTGGCGAGCAGCGAGCTCGACGCGCCATCGCGTGAGGTAGGAGAGCGGCGGCTCACCAACTAACGTCGTGAACCGACGCGTCAACGTCGCGCGGGAGAGACTCACCTCGCGCGCCAGCATGTCGATCGTCCATGACTCCGCAGGACTGGCGTGCAAGAGGCTCAACGCGCGCGCGATGGTCGGATCGCGAAACGCTCGGAGCCATGACGATCCGGGCGCATGGGGGCCACCGGCCCAGGCGCGGATGACGTGAACGAACAGCACGTCGATCAGCCGGTCGATCACGATCCCGGACCCGGCCGACCTCGTCGTGAGCTCGTGGCGCAGGGCGCCTAACGTCGAGTGCACGGCGTTGCCCTCGGCCATCTGCTGTCCGGAGAGGTACAGCACTGGGGGCAACAACGAGAGCAACGGATGCGCGACCTCCTGATCGTACGTGTACGCGGCGCAGATCACATGCGTCGAGCGACCGGGACCATCGAGGATGATCTCACCAGCGGGATTCTTCGCCTGCGCCTTCGCCACGCGGTCCCAGAGGCGCGTCGGGCCAGTTGGATCGCTCGCTATGACGTGCGGCGCTCCTGTTGGAAGCAGCATGACGTCACCGGCGCTGAGCTCACGGGGCGCCTGGCCAGGTACGCGCACCCAGAAGCCGCCGGCCGTGACGCCGTGAAACGCGGCGCCGGGC
>Ga0207706_10001515_pt1 | contig 23027 bp, 22 predicted proteins | sample KBSC53metaG_FD_184318 | JGI IMG/M metagenome (GOLD analysis project Ga0207706, IMG submission 184318) | Corn rhizosphere microbial communities from Kellogg Biological Station, Michigan, USA - KBS C5-3 metaG (SPAdes) (version 2) | ecosystem: Host-associated > Plants > Roots > Rhizosphere > Soil ... | reverse complement strand
CGATCTCAACGTCGCTTGGGAGAGCGAGTGAGCGAGGTCGAATCACCACCGCCGCAGCGGCGGTGAGCATGAACTGTCGTCTCGTGATGCCCGCGCGCGAATCGGACATGGTCATTTCATCCCGAGGAATCCGCGGATCTGTTTCACCGCGTAGTCGACCTTTTGTTCGTACGCCCGCTTTCCGAGCTCTGGCGACGAACGCCGGGCGTCGCCGCTAAGCGTGGAGGTAGCTACGCGCAGGGTGCCCTGCGCACGCTGGCGGTGATGGGCCGGCTGGAGCGCCAGACGCGCGCCGAGGTGGCCCGCGCCATCGTGGCCGCCTCCGTCGGACTCTACCCCGGCCGGCCGGAAGACGTGTCCACCCCGTGGCCCACCAAGCGCGCCCCGCGGGACGTGCTGGAAGACCGCTACGCCCAGCGCGCGTGGGACACGCTCCAGGCCGCCGAGCAGGACTTTCGCGAGCAGCGCGGGCTGGCGATGGGGCGCGACCGATAGATCCGCGGCAACGGCAACCGCAACAGCGGGTCACACGGAGCAGCGGAGGAGAACGGAGCAGCGGAGAACTTCATCGCAGTTCTCCGCTGCTCCGTTGCCCTCCGTTCTTCCGTGTGACCCGCCGTTCAGATCCTCTCGGAGTGAACGAACCCAGCGATCACGCCGCGTCGCCCTGCACCCCGGGCTCGGCCAGGGCGCGGACGCGGATGGTGGGCTGGCCGCGCTGGCCCTCGCGCGGGAACGACACCTCGTACAGGTAGCCGGCGCCGCCCAGCCGCTCCACCTCGGCCGCGGCGATGCCCAGTTCGCCCGCGCCGCCCACCACGCGCACCTCGCGCCCGGCCTCGGTCTCGCGCGCGGCGAAGAGCTGCGCCATGTACAGCGCGCCCGGCGAACCCTGCCGCAGCAGGGTGGGCGACGTCTCTTCCACGAACGCGGCGAGCTGGTCCATCACGCCGTCGGCGCCGGTGGGCTGGCCGTTTTGCGTGCGCACCAGCATCGCCCGCCCCTCTCCCTCTTCCAGGAACTCGATCAGACCGTACGCCATCGATCCTCGGCCGCCGTGGGTGGATTCATCATCCTGCTCGTCCCGCCGCATGCGAATCTTGTGCACGCACCGCCCGGACGCGTGATAGGAGTGCGTTGATCGCAATCGGGGCGAGAGATCGCGCTTCGCGGCTGGATGGATGACGATGGGGCGCCCCTCCACGTCGGAGAGGCGCCCCACCGTTCGTTGAGCGACACCGCCCGATCGCGATGATGCCGGCGTGGGAGTCCGCGAAGGCGGACTCTGGGCCGTGGTTGCCGCGAATTCATTCGCCCGGTATCCCGCACTACCGCGCGGCCACCGCCACGTCGCCCCCCGGTTTCGGCGCGGGGGCCGGCTCTTCGCGGCGGGGCTCGATGCCGAAGCTCAGGAAGAGGGTGCCCAGCACCATCACCGCGCTGGTCCAGAACGGATAGCCCACGCCCAGGTTCTGGAACGTCCACCCGGCCAGCAGCGGAAAGGCCACGCGCGCCGCGCCGCCGAAGCTCTGCTGCACCCCCATCATCACCCCCCGCTCGCGCGGGCCGATCACCTGCGACAGCAGGCCGGTGACGCACGGGAAGGTGAAGGCGGTGCCCAGCGGCATCAGCGAGACGACCAGCGCCAGCGCCAGGTAGCGCGGCTCCAGGTGCAGCCCGAACGGCAGCGGCAGCGACCACCCCGCCGTCACGTGGCCGGTGAAGGGGAGCAGCCCCAGCCCCAGCGCCAGCAGCGCCTGCCCGATCCGCGCCAGCCGCGCCTCGCCGAAACGGTCCACCGCCCACCCCAGCAGCAGCGCGCGCACGATCACGCTGAGCGCGCCGTTCCACGTGAAGAACCAGAAGATGGTCTTCTCCGTCACCCCGAAGTCGTGCTGCAGGAAGAGCGCGAGCACGGCGGTGAAGCCCGAGAACGCGCCCATCGCCACCGCATAGATCCAGATCAGCCGCGGCGCCGGCTCGCGCGGGTGGGTGAGCACGTTCACCGCGGCCTCGCGCGGGCGCACGGGCGCCGCCGCGCCGGGGTGCGGCGTGTCGGGCACGTGCGACTCGCGCACGAACATCCACACGAAGCCGATGTTGACGGCGCAGAGGATGGCCGCCAGCACCCCCGGCGCGCGCTCGTTCCACACGCTCACCCCCAGCGACCCCAGCGCCGGGCCGATGCTGACGCCCAGGTTGGTGGCCGCCGAGAGCCAGCCCAGCGCGCGGGCGCGGTCGCGCGGCTCGGTGCTGTCGGCCACGTAAGCCTGGATCACCCCCACCGTCCCCCCGCCCGCGCCCTGCACGATGCGCGAGAGGAAGAGGAGGAGCAGGTAGAACGACGCGTTCGCGCCGGCCGCGGGAACGCTGGCCCACGCGAAGATCAGGTACGCGGCCACCGAGGCGGTGAGCGCGGTGAGCAGCACCGGCCGGCGTCCGTAGCGGTCGCTCATCCGCCCCCACAGCGGCGCGCTGAGCAGCTGCGCCAGCGAGAACGAGCTCACCAGCGCGCCCACCACGAAGCCGCCCGCGCCCAGGCGCGTGGCCACGAAGGGAAGCTGCGGGACCACCATCAGCAGCCCCATCATGTCCACGAACGCCGCGAACATCAGCGCGGTCAGGTTCCCCCGCCCTTCGCGCCGTGCCCTGCTTTCGCTGCTCGTTTCCGCTGCCACCGGTGCCGGGGTGAAAGGAACGGATGAATCCCGCTACGAAGCTTTTGCGGAACGTACCGGGCCGCCGCGGGCCCGTCAATCAGCCCGGTGTCAGGGTCCGGTGAAGCGTCGCCGCGTCAATGTCCGGCCGATGGAGCGGCCGGCTCGCGCAGGATCGGATAGGCCGTGGCGTTCGCCAGCCACGGGTCCAGCAGCCCCCACGTGGCGAACCCGTCGTCGGAGCGCGGCTCCAGCAGGGTGAAGGCGAGGCGCCCCAGCGGCTGGTCGGCCGGAACGCGCAGCCACGTGCCCGCCGCGGCACGCGCCGCCGGCCGCCACGCGCCGAACACCCGGCGCTCGTGGTGCCCCTCCAGCTCGCCGCGGGCGGTGGAGGCGGAGTCGATGGCGAACTCTTCCACCGATGGCGGCGCGGCCGCGCGGGTGAAGCGGATGCCGTGCGCGCGCAGCCGGTCGGCCACGTCGCGCATCGTGTCCGGCACCAGCCAGGCGGCGGGGACGCGCTCGGTGGCGGCGGCCTGATAGTCGATGAAGAGCGGCATCCGCTCGGAGTGGACCACGTCCTTGCGCAGCCAGATCAGCTCGCCGCTGTACGGGTTCCTGTCTTCCGACACCTCGCCCATCAACACGGTTGCCGGGCCGGTGCGCCGCAGCCGCGCGGTCACCGCCAGCTCCACCCCCCGCAGGTCGCGCCGGTCGGCCTCGGCCGTGATGCGGCGGATGCGCGATGCGTTGTGCGCGGCCCACTCCACCACCTCTTCCACGAAGCGCCGCTGCACGTCGATGCGGTCGCGGAAGGTGAGGTACGAGTAGGTTTCGCTCAGGATGCCGAAGCGGTTGCGCAGCCCCCAGTAGTGGTTGCTGAAGCGCGGGCGCCAGTCGTAGGTGTACCAGCCGCGCTCGGCGCCGGGTCCGGCTGCCCACGGGCTCTCGGGCGCGGGAACGTTGCCGTAGTCGAAGAACTCGTAGCCGTAGCGCTGCTTCACCGCGCGCTGCACCGCCGGCAGCCACTCGCCGCGGGTGAGCCGGACGATGGCGCTGTCGGTGTTGGGGTGCAGCGGCGCGGCGTAGGTCAGGTGGTAGGCGTGGAAGGTCCCGTCCGTGGTGTGGAGATCGACCAGCACGTGGGGGTCGTAGGCGTTCATCAGCGCGGCCTGCGCGCGGGCCTCGGGCGTTTCCAGCTTGGTGAAGTCGCGGTTGATGTTGAGCCCCTGCGCGTTGGGGCGCGTGCCCATCCCCGCCAGTGGCCCGTGCTGCTGCGGCCGGTTGTTCAGCGCCACCCGTTCGTTCCCGTCGGCGTTGAAGATCGGCGCCACCAGCAGCACCAGCGAGTCGAGCCAGGCCGCGTGCTCGCCCCGGGAGATGTCGCGCAGGAGCTGGAGCAGCGCCTCCTTCCCCTCCACCTCGCCCGCGTGGATGTCGCCCTGCAGGTAGACGACGGTCCTGCCGCTCGCGCGGATGCTCTGCGGCGAGACGTCGCCGAGGGTGGAGACGATGGCGAGCGGAAGCGCGCGCCCCTCGAAAGTGTAGCCGAAGGTGGTGAGCCGGATGCGCGGCGAACCGGCGGCCACCGTGTCCAGGAACGCCCTCACGTCGGCGTAGCGGCTGGTCTCCACGAAGTTGCTGCGCTCGGCCCGGGTCAGCGGCCTCACCTGCGCCGCCGCGGGGCGAAGGGCGAGCGCCACCATTGCGGCGGCGAGCAGCGATGCGCGTCGGCTCATCGGTCGTTCGGGAGCGGGATGGAGGGATGCTGTGTCCGTACGACAACGTACCACCCGCGCGGGGCGCCGCCAACGCGCGGGGCGAAGATCCGGACATCGTTCCACCCCGGCGGGAGCATTCCAGCGCGCCTCCAGCGTTGAAGGTGGAAGAGCGGGACGTGAAATCCGTCGCGCGCGAGATCGGGATCGCCCCCGAGATGCTGCGAGCCTTCGGGGCGGGGTCGGTGCCGTGGGGAAAAAACCGTGAACCGGCTGCGGGCGTGGTTCCACCCGCAGGGAGCCGAGCCCCCACGCCACGAGATCGGCTGGCCGCCGCCGCGGCGCCCCGTCCATTTCGCCGCGTGTAACCGCCACGTCCCGCGCCCACTCCAATCATCCGGATCGGTCGGCACCGCTGGTGGTACAGATCCGTCCGCCGCGGTGTATCCGTATATCCTGTTATCCCTGTAGCGGCTTGACCAACTGCCCTCACGCTCCCGGGAGCCTGCACGCCATGCGCCATACCGTCGTTCGCCGTGTCACCGCCCTTTCCGCCGCCGCCGTGCTGGTGGCCGCCGCGGGCGCCTTCCTGCCGCGCGTGGGCCGGGCCGCCGCGCCGGCGGTCACCCCCGCCGCCGCCGGTGACACGGCGGTGTTCGCGGGCGGGTGCTTCTGGTCGATGGAGAAGGCATTCGAGCACGTGCCGGGGGTGATCGAGGCCGTGTCGGGGTTCAGCGGCGGCACCGTCGCCAACCCCAGCTACGAAGACGTGGGGACGCGCCAGACCGGGCACGCCGAGGCGGTGCGCGTCGTCTTCGACCCGACGCGGGTGAGCTACGAGCGGCTGCTGGACGTGTACTGGCACAACACCGACCCCATCTCCACCAACGGCCAGTTCTGCGACCACGGGCCGCAGTACCGCACGATCGTGTTCGTGCGCGGGGCCGAGCAGCGGCGGCTCGCCGAGGCGTCGAAAGTGAAGGTGCAGGAGCACTTCACGCGGCCGGTGACCACGCAGATCCAGGACGCCGCGCCGTTCTACGCGGCCGAGGCGTACCACCAGAACTTCGCCGAGACGCACGCGGCGCACTACAACGCCTACCGCATCGGCTGCGGCCGCGACGCCCGCCTGCGCGAGCTGTGGGGCGACGCCGCGGGCGGGCAGCAGCACTGACGGTACGGAGCATGGGGTACGAAGTACGGAGTGCCGAGTGCCGTGTTTCTAACGTCTCAAGAGATTGGAGACCGAATGGTCAAGACGAGGTGCGCGATCGCCGTGGTTGCGGCGATCCTCACGGCCGGCGCGGTTCCGCCGGCGGGCGCGCAGGCCGCGCGGCAGGCGGCGGCGCCGGTGTATACGCGCCGCAGCGACGCCGAGTTGCGGCGCGCGCTCACGCCGATGCAGTACCAGGTCACGCAGCACGAGGTAACCGAGCCGCCGTTCCACAACGAGTTCTGGAACAACCACCGGCCCGGCATCTACGTGGACGTGGTGAGTGGCGAGCCGCTGTTCAGCTCGCGCGACAAGTTCGACTCGGGCACCGGGTGGCCCAGCTTCACGCGGCCGCTGGAGCCCGCCAACCTCCGCACGCGCGAAGACCGCTCGTACGGCGTCCGCACCGAGGTGCGCTCGGCCCACGCCGACTCGCACCTGGGCCACCTCTTCGACGACGGGCCGCAACCGACGGGGCTGCGCTACTGCATCAACTCCGCGGCGCTGCGCTTCATCCCCGCCGAGCGGCTGCAGGCGGAGGGCTACGGCCGCTACGCCGCTCAGTTCCGCGCGCCCGCCGCGGCGGGGCAGCGCGCGCACTGACCGGCATCGAACCGAAGATCGACGGCCCGGAGCGGAATCCCCGCCCCGGGCCGTTTCTTCATCGCCCGCGATGTCCGCCGGGCACGCTCACTGGACCGGCCCTGCGGATGACCACACGCCCGCTCAGTGGCCGGCCAGCTTCGCCGCCTCGTCGTGGCGGGTGAGATTCGCCTCGATGCGCGGGTCGGGGACCAGCCAGATCGCCGCCACCAGCACGTAGATCGCGTCCGCCAGCCAAGGCTGCACGAACGAGAGGCCGATCGCGGACGCGTACAGCACGGGTGAGATCTTCCCCTTGCGGTCCTTCCCCACCGCGGCCGCCAGGCGCGACCCCGGCCCTTCGGCGGCGATGATGGAGTTCTGCAGGACGTAGTACGCGATGGCCGGCATCAGCAGGGTGATCCCGTAGACGGCGGTCGGGACCTTCGCGTCGGGGTGCTCGCCCAGCCACCCGGTGGACGCCGGCACCAGCGACAGCCAGAACAGCAGGTGCAGGTTGGCCCACAGGATCTTGCCATTGACGTGGCCGGTGGCGTGCAGCATGTGGTGGTGGTTCACCCAGTAGATGCCCAGGTAGACGAAGCTCATCGCATAGGTGAGGAAGGTGGGGAGCAGCTCGCGCAGCGTGCCCCACCCGGCGCCGTCCGGCACCTTCAGCTCCAGCACCATGATGGTGATCATGATGGCGATCACGCCGTCGCTGAACGCCTCCAGCCGTCCCTTGGTCATGCGGGCATCACGCTTGTTCGGAGGTTGATCGATTGTCGGGCACAACGTACCGAGCCGCAGCCACGCATACACGGACCTCTGTTGGGCGGATTGCAGCGCGGCCCTGGCTCTGGACCAGGGAACTATCCGCGCGTGATCTGGATCAGTTGGCCGGAGGCGACCCGCTCGACGGCATCTTGTACGGCGTAAGAAAGGGGCGGATGTCTTCGATCCGTGTTCCCCCTACCGAGATGAGCACAAACCCGAGCGAGAACCTCTCCAGCCGGTGCTGATGCGGGATTCCCCGGTCGGCCGTGAGGAAGACGTCGAACTGCGCGTCGGCCAGACGCAACAGCTCGCCGTTCTTCACGCCCGCCCAGCCCGCCCGCCGAACCGTCCAGACGTCACATCCGGTCAGCTCTGTCTCCAGTGCATGCGGCAGGTTCTCGTCTGCCAGCACCTTCTTCATGCAACCTGCTGCAGATACGCGTCCGTCGCCTGATCCAGGAAGCGGTCGACCTGTTCCCTGCGGACGGTGGGGAACTGCTCCAGGAATCCGTCGATCGTGTATCCGCCGTGCAAGTGCTCGATCAGCGTCTGCACGGGAACACGCGTGCCGACGAAAATGGGGGTTCCGCCCATGATGTCTGGGTCGCTATGCACCACGCTACCGTCAGCGAGGGCGGTCGGGCGAATGTCTGGCATGGTCGGGAGCCTCCCTGGTGGATGGACACAGCCGGAATATCGAGTAACCTGCCCGTCCATATCAAGCCTCTGGGACAAAAGCCCGGTACCTCGCCGCGAATGCCGGGTGCCGCGGACGTAGACGCGCCCGCCGCGGCTCCCTACATTCCCCGCCCCCCACGCCGGAGGGCGGCGCCGGGGCAGAGGCCGTGACCACGAACGATCCAGGGGAGGGCGGGATGCCGACACGCAACGCGAGCGCCGTCTGGGAAGGCGGGCTGAGGGGTGGCAACGGCCGGTTCGACGGAGAGAGCGGCGCGCTGAGCGGGCGCTACGACTTCGGCTCGCGCTTCACCGACGCGGGCGGAACCAACCCCGAAGAGCTGCTGGCCGCCGCCGAGGCCGCCTGCTTCAGCATGGCGCTCTCGGCCGGGCTGGAAGGCGCCGGCCACGCGCCCACGCGGGTGGAGACGAAGGCCGCCTGCACCGTGGAGAAGGTGGAGGACGGCTTCAAGATCACCACCATGAAACTCCGCGTGACCGCCGTGGTGGACGGGATCGACGACGCGAAGTTCCAGGAGATCGCCGCCGCCACCAAGACCGGCTGCCCCGTGAGCAAGGCGCTGGCGGGCGTGGACATCCAGCTCGAGGCGACGCTGCAGTCCACGTCGTAACTGCGGTGCGGGGGTGCGGGGGTGCGGGGGTGCGAAGTACGGGGTACGGAGTACGACGAGCGGGCCGGCTTCCGGGCGGGGAGCCGGCCCGTTTTCATTTCAGGGTCTGTGTGAGGCCCCGCAGTTTCACTGCGTCCGCGCGAAGGTCTGCATGTCGCCGGCGGCGGTGCGGGTGCGGAGCGCGGTGACGGCGCCGGATGCGTCGCGCACGAACTCCACGCGCGCCTCGGCCGTGGGTGCGAACACCGTCTCGGTGATGGCGGTGAGCGGGTCGCCGGGACGGTCGGCGCGGCGCTGGTAGAGGAGCCGGCCGCCGTCCACCGTCACGATCCGCGTGCCGTAGGTGCCGGCGTAGCGGGCCAGCGTCCCCGCGTCCAGGCGGACGGGGTGCAGTTCGGTGTCCGCCACCTCCGCCGCCCACGACAGCGCCTGCTTGCGCGCCGGGTCCGTCTCCCGCGCCGCCAGCGTCTTCAGCGCGTCGATGCGGGCCACGGCGAGCGCCTGCTGCTCGGGGACGGCAAGGTCGGGGAGCACGCCGGTGCCTTCCCAGCGCTCCCCGGTCGTCGGGTAGAACGCCGCGCCGATGGAGATGGAGATCGCCGTCTGGTCGGTGAGCGGGAAGGTCATGTTGTTGTAGCCCGCTCCCGACGTAGCCGTGCCGACGGTCCTGGCGCGGCCGGCGGACTTGAGGGTGTGGGCGAACGCCTCGGCCGCCGATGCGGTGCGGCCGCTGGTGAGCACGTAGACGGGGATGTCGAGCCGCTTGGCGCCGTTCACCGGGCGGCTGTAGTTCTTCATCGTGTCGCCCATCGTCCGCGCGTAGTTCCAGGTCTGCACGGCGCCGTCGGGCTGGAAGTAGCTCATCAGGTAGTGCGTCATCTCGCTGCCGCCGCCGTTGTGCCGCAGGTCGACGATCATCGCGTCCACGTACTTCAGCGTGGCCATCGCCGCGTCGATGGCGGCGGCCGCCTCGTCGCCCCGCATGAAGCTGGTGACTTCGACGTACCCGATGTTGCCGTCGAGCCGTTCGACCCTGGCCACGCCGTAGTTCTGCCGGCGCTGCGCCGCCACGTCCTCGGCGCTGAGCTGGGGCGGCCCGCCCTGCCCCACCCTGCGGAACGCGCCCGCCGCCGCCGTGCCCGCCGCCGGCCGGTACGCGGCGTACAGGTGCCCGTCGTGGTTGAAGGCCTGCATCTCGCGCGTCAGGATCTCGCCCAGCTGCGGCTCGGTGGCGGCGCCGTCGAAGGCGCCCGCGGCCAGGCGTGCCTTCAGGTGGTTCGCCAGCATCTGCCCCGTGTCGGCGAAGGCGTAGTAGCGGGTGAGCAGGCTGGCCGCGCTGTCCACGATGGCACGGCGCGCGGCGGCGTCCAGCGCGTGGGGCGCCGCCGGCGCCACGTTGGGCGCCTGCGCGGCGAGGTTGGCCGAAGCCGCGGCGGCGGTGAGCGCGGCGGCAAGGAGGGTGCGAATACGCATCGGTGCGTCTCGAATTCGGAGGCCGGGATCGGGATCGTCAGGCGCCCTCTGGTGGACGCGAGGATGGGTGTCGCGAACCCCGCCGAGGGTTGCATCGGTCCGTCCGGCTCATCATCCGCCAACCGGCACCCCCCGGGCCCCCACCCGGAGATTCGCGGACGATACTGGTGTCCGCGAATCTCCCGACCTCCCCCAAAACCGCCGAAACCGCCTGGGGAGGTGAAATGCCACTGCGTCCGGGAGAAAGTAGCCTCGAGGGAAGCGAGCCCCGGCGTTGCGCAACCCGCGACGGCGGACGTATGCTCCGGAGCAGCCGCATCTCCGTTCACCGCCACGCCTTCCGCCCTGATGAAGCGCTTTCCCGCGTACGATCCGCCCGAGTACCTGGAGTGGACGGCCGACCCCGAACTGCTGCGGGAGTACCGCGAGCGCATCGGCGCCGACCCCGAGCGCAGGGCGGCGGTCCGCGCGCTGGACCAGGGCGCGCTGCTGGCCATCTACGCCGGCCTGCTGCGCAACCGCCTGCACGACATCGCCCTCAAGCGCTGGGTGAAGAACGGGGTGATCAGCAAGGCGTGGCTGGGCGTGGGCGAAGAGGCGGCCACCATCGGCCCCGTGCACGCCCTGCGGCGCAGCGGCGAGAATCGCGACGTGGTCGGCCCCATGATCCGCAACGCGGGCGCCTGCCACGAGATGGGGATGCCGGTCGCCGAGATCTTCCGCACCTACCTGGGGACGGCGGACGGGCCCAGCGGCGGGCGCGACCTGCACGTGGGCGACCTGGAGCACGGCGTGCTCCCGCCCATCTCCAACATCGGCGACGTGCCGCCGGTGATCGCCGGGATCGCGCTCAGTTTCCTGCAGCGCGGGCAGGACCGGGTGGCGATGACCTGGATCGGCGACGGGTCCACCAAGAACGCGGGGATCCACGAGGGGATCAACTTCGCGGGGGTCAGGCGCCTGCCGGCGATCTTCATCATCCAGAACAACCAGGTGGCGCTGGGCACCCGCGTCGGCGTCCACTCCGCCGGCGCCTTCGACGACTGGCCGGCGATGTACGGCGTGCTGGGCGGGCGCTTCGACGGCAACCACGTGCTGGACGCGTACGGCGCCGCGCGCGTGGCGGCCGACCGGGCGCGCGCGGGCGAGGGCGCCTCGCTCCTGGTCGCCGAGACCTTCCGCATGGGCGGGCACGCCACGCACGACGAGCGCGAGGCCCGCAACCTGTTCCCCCCCGAAACCTTCCGGGAATGGGGCCGCCGCGACCCGGTGGGGATGTACGAGGCGTGGCTGGAAGGCGAGGGGATCGGCCGCGAGGTGCTGGAGAAGATCGAGGCCGAGGTCACGGCGGAGGTCGACGCCGCGGCCGAGGAGGCGCTGAAGAGCCGCGAGGCCGCCATGCCCGTGGGCGAGACGGCCGAGCTGGGCGTGTACGCCACCGCGTGACCTGCCGGTGACCGGTGTCGAATGGACCTCTTGACGTGAGGATGGGATGAAGCTGAAGCCGGTGAAGCAGGGCGAGCGCATCCGCCTGCGCGGCAGCGAGGCCGCGCGCCCCGCCGGGCTCCCCGAGGACGAGGAGCTGGAGGCGCGCGTGCAGAAGATGGTGGAGCGGATCAGCGACCTGCAGGTGGCGCTGTACGCCGAGGCCAGGCGCGCGCTCCTGGTCGTCTTCCAGGCGCGCGACGCGGGGGGCAAGGACGGGGTGGTGAAGAGGGTGTTCGGGCCGCTGAACCCGCAGGGTACCTACGTGCAGTCGTTCAAGGCGCCCACCGAGGAGGAGCTGGCGCACGACTACCTGTGGCGCATCCACCACTTCGTGCCGCAGAAGGGGTACATCGGCATCTTCAACCGCTCGCACTACGAGGATCTTCTCGTCCCCCGCGTGAAGGAACTGGTTCCGCCGAAGGTGTGGAAGAAGCGCTTCCGGCAGATCAACGACTGGGAGCGGATGCTGGCCGAGAACGGGGTCGCCATCCTCAAGTTCTTCCTGCACATCAGCCGCGACGAGCAGAAGGAGCGCTTCCTGGCCCGGCTGGACGACTCCAGCAAGAACTGGAAGTTCCGCCCGGAAGACCTGGAGGCCCGCGACCGCTGGAAAGACTACAGCCGCGCCTACAGCGACATCTTCAAGCGCTGCAGCACGCCCTGGGCGCCCTGGTTCGTGGTTCCCGCGGACGACAAGCGGGTGCGCGACTACCTGGTGGCCCGCACGGTGCTGCGCGCGCTGCACCGCCTGAACCCCCAGTTCCCCGCGGCCGACCCCGAGGTCCTGTCCTGGCGCGACAAGATCACCTGACCGCCGCCGGTCCACGAAACGATTGACGCGGGTGGACGGGATGCGCGAAATTTCCCGTCTGCCCGCGCCGCGCTCGTGCCTTCTCCCGAGACGGGCCGCCCCGGCGGCGGGAACCGTCTCTCCATCGCACAGCCCGTCTCCCGGCACCGCTCACCCCTGAAGGACCTCATGTACTGCGCCAACTGCGGACTTGGAAACGAAGCCACGGCGCGCTTCTGCGTGCGTTGCGGCGTGGCGCTGGCGGCGGCGGCGGCGGCCCCGCAGCCGGCCACCTATCCGGCCGGCACCCCGTACGCGCAGGCGTCCACCGATCCCTACGCGGGGTATCCCGGCCAGCAGGGATACATGACGCCCACGCAGCGCGGGATGCAGCATCCGCCGGCGTACATGCGGCAGGCGGGCGGGAGCCCGGGCGTGGCCACGGTGCTCTCGGTGATCGTCCCCGGGCTGGGCCAGCTCTACAACGCCGACGCCAAGAAGGCGCTGCTGATGTTCTTCGCTGCGCTGATCGGCCTCCTGCCGTTCGGCATGGGGTGGCTGGCGGTGATGATCTGGAGCGCCATCGACGCGTACCAGGTGGCCAACGGCAGCGGGAAGAGATGGGACTGACGCGCATCGCCGGGCTGCATCCCGCCGAGTACGAACACCCCTTCGACAAGGCGGCGCTGGACGCGCTGGAGAAGACGCGCGGGCTGGAGCTGGTGGTGCGCAAGTTCCACGAATACGGGATCGAGCGCGTCCTGCGCATCCGCCACACCGGCAGCAACCTGAAGGTGACCCGCGGCAGCGTGCCCGAGCTGTGGGACGCCATGCAGGAGTGCTGCAACGTGCTGGACCTGCGCGACGCGCCCGACCTGTACGTGCAGCCGGGCGACCAGCTGCAGGGGAGCTCGGTGGGGGTGGGGAGGCCGCTGGTGGTGGTGACGGTCGCCTGCGTGGAGGCGCTGGAGCCGGCCGAGCTGCGTTTCATGCTGGGCCGCGAGGTGGGCCACATCAAGAGCCAGCACGCGCTGTATCACGACCTGGGCTCGGTGCTCCCCATCGTCGCCGACCTGCTGGGGAGCGCCACCATGGGCGTGGGCACGCTGCTGGGGATGGGGCTGCAGGCGGCGCTGCTCAAGTGGATGCGGATGTCGGACTACACCGCCGACCGCGCCGGGCTGCTGGCCTGCCAGGACGTGAAGGCCGCCACCACCGCGCTGGCCAAGGTCGCCGGCCTCCCGCAGAAGTACTACGAGGTGTTCAGCAACGCCGAGTTCGTGGCGCAGGCGCGCGACTTCGAGTCGATCGACGGGATGTACGACCGGCTGGTGAAGTTCGCCACCCTGTTCTGGGAAGAGAAGCCGAGCTGGGCGGTGGTGCGCGCCCACGAGTTCCTGAAGTGGGTGGACGGCGGCCAGTACGACCAGGTGCTCGCCCGCAAGACGCGCCTGCACGCGCCGGTGCCGCCCCTCCCCCCGCCGCTGCCGATGGCCGACCAGACGCTCCCGCTGGGCCGCGTCTCGTTCTGCCCGCAGTGCGGCAACCGCATCGAGGGCGCCGACGCCTACTGCTGGCGCTGCGGCACCCGCCTGGTCCCCGACAACAAGACGATCGCGCCACCCGGTGCCGTTCGGCCAGCTCCGTAGCGGCGGCGAGCGTCCAGGGCACGATCACACCGAGCCACGGAGGACACAGCGCCACGGAGAACCGCAACGGGTTCTCTGTGGCTCTGTGTCCTCTGTGCTCTCCGTGGGAAGCCCGCGGGGTTTCGTACCGCCGATCAGCCGCCGTCGCGCTCCCCGGCCAGCTCCACCTCGTAGCCGAACGTCGACGCGAAGAGGTCGGACTTCCGCTTCAGCGCCCACCGCTCCAGCAGCAGGTCGCCCTCGGCCTCCACCTCCAGCTTCACCTTCTTCCCGCTCTTCCCGCGCGAGACGGCCGCCGTCACCCCGCGCACGGCCTGCAGGTGCTCACGGTCCAGCGCGTCGGCCAGGCGCAGGAGCGAGGCGAGCTTCACCACGCGGGCGCGGTCGGCGGCCGAGAGCGAGGTGAACGTCACGTGGTGCTCGGCGGGCACGCCCTTGCGGTGGTAGCGCGCCACGTTGGCGATGATGTCGGTCTCGCGCTGCGTGAACTCGGGGATCTCGCTGTTGGCGATCAGGTACAGCGAGTGCTTGTGGTGCTTCTTGTAGCCCACGAACGCGCCGATGTCGTGCAGCACCGCGGCGGCCAGCAGCATGCGCCGGTCGTCGTGCGCCAGCCGGTGCACCTTCTGCAGCTGGTCGAAGAGCGAGCCGGCCAGCTTCACCACCTGCAGCGCGTGCGCCTCGTCGAACAGATAGCGACGCCCCAGCGAGAGCGCGCCCGCCACCGCCTGCCGGTCCTTCCTGTCTTCGTGCGCCTGGTGGCTGGCCAGGTCCTCGGCCAGGTCGATCAGCACCCCGTCCTTCAGCCCCACGGCGGGGACGAGCAGCGCGTCCGCCCCCGCCAGCGAGGCCACGCGCTCGTAGATCATCCCCGCCGGCAGGATCACGTCCGCGCGGTCCTCGCGCAGCCCCAGCTTCTCGATGCGCTGCCGGTAGGAGAGCCTGGAGAGCATCTCCATCACCGCGCGCAGCATGGGGATGGGGATGGCGGCCACCTTCCCCCGCCCCGGCTCCTGCCCCGCCAGCCGCGCCAGCGCCTCGGCGTTGCCGCCGGTGGCGATCGTACCCTTCGGGTTCCAGTGCTGGGCGATGATGGGGATCTGCAGCGTGGCCGCGTATTCGCGCAGCAGCCGCTGGAAGCGCCCGGGCTCGTCGCCCGAGCCGGAGAGCTCCTCGAGCAGGCGCACCGAGCCCATCACGTGGCTCTCGCTCCACAGGATCCCGGTGGCGTCCACCAGCGACACCTCCACGCTCCCGCCGCCCACGTCCACGGTGACCCACTTGTCGTCGCCCATCTTCACGTGGGTGGCGATGGCGACGTTGACGAGACGCGCCTCCTCGGCGCCGGTGATCACCTCCAGCTCGATCCCCGCCTCGCGCCGCACCCGCGCCACCATCTCGGCGCCGTTGCGGCTTTCGCGCGTGGCGCTGGTGGCGACCGCGCGCCAGTGCCGGATCCCCAGCGCGTCCATCCGCCCGCGGAAGCCCCGGATGGCGTCCACCGCCGCGGCCATCGCCTCGGGCGTGAGCCTGCCGGAAAGGAAGACGTCGTGGCCCAGGCGCACGGGCACGCGCGTCTCTTCCAGCACGTCGTACTCGCCCAGCGCGCGGAACTCGGCCGCCAGAAAGCGGATGGCGTTGCTCCCCACGTCCACCGCCGCCACCCGCAGCGGAAACCGCGGCGGTTCGGCGGGGGTGGCCCTGGCCGGCGGGCGGGCGCGAAAACGTCTCAGCGGCATCGGCGTGCGTTCAGGTGTGCGGCGGCGGACGACGGGCGGCCCGCCAGGGGTGTCATCATCCACCCTCGCGCGCCCCGGGTCAAGCGCCGGGCCCGCGTCGTTGCGGAAGAGCGGGTCACACCCCGCGGTTGAGGATCCATCGGACCCGCGAAACCGCGTCGAACAGCCTGAAAGAATCTTCGAACAATCGTTCGACACGCGGTTGACACCGGGGGGCGTGCTGGGTAGTGTTCGGGCTCGGCAACTCCGCGCGCAACGGGCACTTGGGACCTCGTGCGCACATCGCGGCACCGCACCCGATCCGGCACCTGGATGAAGGACCTCGTCACGCTGAGCGTCAACGGCGACACGTACCAGTCGGCGGTGCCCACGCACTGGACGCTGCTGGAAGCGCTGCGCTACGCGGTGGGCCTCACCGGCAGCAAGCAGGGGTGCGACAAGGGCGACTGCGGCGCCTGCACCGTGTGGCTCGACGGGATCCCCACGCTCAGCTGCATCACCCCGGTGTACGAGGCGGTGGGGAAGGAGGTGCGCACGGTGGAGGGGCTGGCCGGCTACCGCACTCCGGCCGGCGTGCCGCACCCGCTGCAGGACGCCTTCGATATCTGCGGCGCCGCGCAGTGCGGCTTCTGCACCCCGGGCGTCCTGATGAGCGCCGCCGCGCTGCTGGAAGAGAACGTGCGTCCCACGCGGGACGAGATCCGCGAGGCGCTCAGCGGCAACCTGTGCCGCTGCACCGGCTACACCAAGATCCTGGACGCGGTGGAATTGGCCGCGGCCAGGCTGCGCGGCGAGGTGGACCCCACCCCCGAGCAGCGCGACGTGCTGCTGCCGCCCGACGCGGCGCTGGCCGCCGCCGCCCAGGAGGGATCGCGATGACCGAGTGGACCCGCCAGAGCGAGCCGCCCGCCGAGGGCGGCGGCACCGGCACCCCGCTGGTGAACGAGGTGGAGCACCCCGACACCGGCGGCGTGCCGCTGCACCCGCGCAGCGACGGCTACAACGCCGAGCTCAGCGTGATCGGCCGGCGCATGCGCAAGACCGACGGGCTGGCCAAGAGCACCGGCCGCGCGCGCTACACCGACGACCTCACCCTGCCCGGGATGCTGCACGGCAAGATCCTCCGCTCGCCGCATCCGCACGCCAGGATTCTCTCCATCGACACCTCCCAGGCCGAGGCGCTGCCGGGCGTCTTCTCCGTGGTGACGGGACGGGAGATGCCCACGGAGTACGGCATCATCGTCTGGACCCCCGACGAGCAGGCGCTGGCCACCGAGAAGGTGCGCTACATCGGCGACGCCGTCGCGGCGGTCGCGGCGGTGGACGAGGACACCGCCAACCGGGCGCTCGGCCTGATCAAGGTCGAATACGAGCTCCTTCCCGCCATCCTGGACCCCGAGTTCGCGCTGACGCCCGAGGGCGCCGCCACGCCCGTCCACGAGCCCAAGAAGGAAGGGCACAACGGCAACATCTCCAAGATCGTCAAGCTCGAGTTCGGCGAGGTGGAAGACGGTCTGAAGGCGGCCGACGTGGTGGTGGAGGGCGAGTACTTCTTCGAGGGGACCACGCACACGCCGATCGAGCCGCACTGCGCCATCGGGATGTGGGAGGAGGGCGGCGCGTCCGTCGGCCGGCTCACCGTCTGGTCCAGCACCCAGGTGCCGCACTACCTGCACCGCGAGCTGGCCAAGGTGCTGGAGCTGGACCCGGCGCGCGTCCGCGTGATCCAGCCGGCGGTGGGCGGCGGCTTCGGCGGCAAGAGCGAGCCCTTCGACCTGGAGTTCTGCGTCGCGCGGCTGGCGATGAAGACCGGACGCCCGGTGAAGATCCTCTACACCCGCGAGGAAGTCTTCCTGGCCCACCGCGGCCGGCACCCGTTCAAGATGAAGTACCGCGTGGGCGCCACCCGCGACGGAAAGCTGACCGCGGTGGACGCGAAGACGCTGCTGGACGGCGGCGCCTACTCGTCGTTCGGCCTGGTGACCACCTACTACTCGGGGCAGCTGCTCACCGCGCCGTACCACATCCCGGCGTACCGCTTCAACAGCACCCGGGTCTTCACCAACAAGCCGGCGTGCGGGCCCAAGCGCGGCCACGGCAGCGTGCAGCCCCGCTTCGCCTTCGAGGTGAGTCTCGACAAGCTGGCCGAGCGGCTGGGGATCGACCCCATCGAGCTGCGCCGCCGCAACTTCATGGGCGGGTACCGGCGCACGGTGAACGAGCTGCGGGTGACCTCCAACGGCTTCCTGCAGTGCCTCGATTCCGTCGAGCGGGCCAGCGGTTGGAAGGGGAAGTTCCGCAAGCTGGGCTCCGGCCGCGGGATCGGCGTGGCGGGCTCGTGCTACATCTCGGGGACCAACTACCCCATCTACCCTAACGCCATGCCGCAGTCCGCCGTGCAGATCCAGGTGGACCGCAGCGGCCGGGTGACCGTGTTCAGCGGCGCCAGCGACATCGGCCAGGGCTCCGACTCCGTCCCCGCCTACATCGTGTGCGAGGAGCTGGGGGTGCCGCTGGACTACGTGCGCGTGGTGGCCAGCGACACGGATCTCACGCCGGTGGACCTGGGCGCCTATTCGAGCCGGGTGACCTTCATGATGGGCAACGCCTGCATCGACGCCGCGCGCAAGATCCGCAAGCAGGTGCAGGAGGCCGTGGCGGAGGAGTGGGGGGTGGGCCCCGGACGGGTCCTCCTGGCCGGCGGGCGGGCGATGGACGCGCAGGACACCGGCCGCAACCTCGCCATCCGCGAGGCGTTCAACCTGGCCGAGGCGAAGTTCGGCACGCTGGGCGCCGTCGGAAGCTACAACACCCCCAAGGACGTGCACGGCGACTACCGCGGGGGGACGATCGGCGCCAGCCCGGCGTACTCGTTCACCGCGCACGTGGCCGAGGTGGAGGTGGACCCCGAGACCGGCTTCGTGGAGGTGAAGACGATCTGGGTGGCGCACGACTGCGGCCGCGCCCTCAACCCCACCCTCGTCGAAGGGCAGATGGAGGGCTCGGCGTACATGGGCTTCGCCGAGGCGCTGATGGAGGAGCACGTCCTGAAGGACGCCGACCACGGCCGCGCCGGCCTGCACAACGCGCCCTCCCTCCTCGACTACCGCATCCCCACCTCGCTCGACACCCCCGAGCTGCGCTCGCTGATCGTGGAGTCGATCGACCCCGAGGGCCCGTACGGCGCCAAGGAGGCCGGCGAAGGCCCGCTGCACCCCTCGATCCCGGCGATCGCCAACGCCATCTACGACGCCGTGGGGGTGCGCATGGACGCGCTCCCCTTCACCCCGCCGCGGGTGTGGCGCGCGCTGCGGGAGAAGGCCGCCGCCGAGCCGCGGCACGAGCCCGAGCGCTACGCCGCGGACTGAGACACTCCGCGGAAATGGCCGCCCGAAAGCGGCCGCATCCATCTATCGCGTTTTCCGCCCCCGTTCGCTTGGCTTTCCAGCGCATGTGACGCTCTGGACGGCAGACGTTTCCGCCGCCCCGCGTGACCGAAGGAGACTCATGAAGATCCTGAAGCTCCCGCACCGGCCGGCCGTCGAGGACCTGCTGGCCCTCGACGAGAAGGCGGAACTCGTCAACGGGCAGATCGTTCTGATGGGCGGCGACGGATTTGATCACAACCGGCCAAAGCAACTCGTGTGGATGTCGTTGTACTCCCACGAGACGAAGCACGGCGGCGGATACGCGGTCGGCGACGGCGGCGTGTTCCTGGTCCAGCTGCCCAACCGCGAGTCGTTCAGTCCAGACGTGGCGTGGTTCGAACACCGGAACACGGGTTCGTGGTTCCATGGCACACCCGCGCTCACGGTCGAGATACGCAGCCCCGGCGACTACGGCCTGCGCGCCGAGCGGAACTTGGCCGCCAAGCGCGCCGAGTACTTCGCGGCGGGAACCACGGTCGTGTGGGACGTGGACGTGCTTCGTGAGGGGCTGATCCGCGTCTACCGCGCGGCCGATCCAGAGAACCCGGCCGTCTACCGGCGCGGCGACGTCGCCGAGGCGGAGCCGGCGGTGCCGGGGTGGCGCTTTCCGGTGGACGAGTTGTGGGATTGAGCGCGGCCGGCTGAACCGCCCTTTCCGTTCCCCCTCCGCGCCGCCCATCTTTCCGGCGCGCGCACCTCCCCACGCTCCTCCGCAGGCGGCACACACGCTTGATCCGGCTCCCGCTCTTTCCCCTTCCCGTGGTGCTCTTTCCCGGCGCGCCGCTGCCGCTGCACATCTTCGAGCCGCGCTACCGGCAGATGGTGGCGCGCTGCATCGAGGGCGACAAGCGCTTCGGGCTGATCTATCACGACCCAGACCGGCACGGGCCGTTCACCACCGAGCCGGGGCAGGTGGGCACCGTGGCCGAGATCCTCAAGTTCGAGCCCCTCCCCGACGGCCGCTCGCTGATCTACTGCCGCGGGATCGAGCGCTTCGTGATCGAGGACGGGATCGAGTCGGGCGCCGCCTACTACGAGGCGGTGGTCGCCCCGTACGACGACCGCGCCGACGACGAGGCCGACGTCGGCGCGCGGCGGCGCGAGTCGGTGGCGCTGTTCTTTCGCGTGCTGCGCGAGGCGGTGGGGCACGACGAGGAGCTGCCCGTGGTGGACCCCGGGCGCGAGGTGGCGTTCCGCATCGCGCAGGCGATCAAGATCGACCCCGCCTGGCAGCAGCGCCTGCTGGAGACCGATACCGAGGCCGGCCGCCTGGACATCCTGGACGACCTGCTGCGCGCCGTGCTCGACGCGCACGGCCGCGGCGAGTGGAAGCCCGAGCCGGACTGACGCCCGCCGAGCCGGCGAGAGACGTTGCGCACCCCGGTTTCAGGGCAGCACAAGACCGCGGCGGGGCTCAGAGCCTCGCCGCGGTCGGTGTCCGCGGGTCCGTCAGCGCTCGCCCGAGTTGCTGGAAAGATCCAGCGCCCAGGCGGGCGGGGTGAGCGAGCGGCTGGTGTGCATGCGGATCACCGCATCCACCAGGTCACGGCGGAAGCCGTCACGCTGCTCTTCGGGGACCGACCACGAGAGCACGTCCAGCAACGCCTCGGCGTCGCCGGTCGGGAGCGCGTCGTCGGGCGCCTCGGCCACGCCCTCGCGAAGCTCGCGGGCGTACCACTTCTTCCAGAGGCGTGCGTTGCGCTCGTAAGGCACCGACCCGTCGATGAACTTCTTGGTGGCGCCCACCTTCACGCTGGCGGCCTTGGCCACCTTGCGCAGCGAGGTGCGCGCCACGCTGCGGCGGGCGTGCTCTCGGATTCGGTCGATGCTGGGCTCGCCGGCGCGCTCAGCCACGGGCTCTCCCTTTCCTGGTCAGGAGTCCTGGGCGGCGCAAGGCCGCACGTGTACTGTGTTTACTTGGAGTCGGATTACACTCTACAGATTAGCGTCCGTATCTGGCCCGTGCAAGATGCGAGACTGCGAGAAGTGCACAGTTATACACCGTAGACGCTCCTGCAGCTGTGTTGTCGGTGGCGTGAAGCGTTCGCATTAAATGACTTGGGTGAGATTTTCACGTTCCGCCGAAAGACTGAACGAAGTACCCTCAACAGCCCCAAAACGCCTTGAGCACCGGCCAAAAGGATGGCGCGGGTGGGTGGGCGCACGCGGATCCCCGAGTTGCCGGACGCGTTGGACATGCCGCAGATGACCGCGTCTCCGCACCATTCTGAGGCGGTTCGCCCCACGCCGGTGTCCCGCCCGCAGGGCAGCGGCTATCTTGCCGCCGGAGACCCTGGAACCCCGGATCGGAGCAAATCCCCTCATGCGCTTCACCCCCATGCGCCGCGCGAGCGCGGTGCTGCTGATGGCCGCCGCGGCCGCCTGCGCCACCGCCCACCCCGCGCCGCAACCCGGCGGCGGCGACCAGCGGGCGATCGAGGCCGTGCTGCAGGAGTCGGCGCAGGCCTGGAACCGCGGCGACCTGGACGGCTTCCTCCTTCCCTACCTGAATGCGCCCACCACCACCTACATCGCGCGCGACGTGGTGCGCGGGGTGCCGGCGATCCGCGAGAGCTACGCCGGCAGCTGGTTCCGCGGCGGGCGCCCGGCCGGCGAGCTGGCCTACAGCGGGATCGAGGTGCGGCCGCTGGGGCGTGACTACGCGCTGGTGATCGGCCACTGGACGGTGACCAACCGCGAGACCCGGCAGGCACGCAGCGGCATCTTCTCGCTCACCTTCCAGCGCACGCCGCAGGGTTGGCGGATCATTCACGATCATTCGTCGTGAACACGGATCGAACGGGTGCGTGCCAGGGCGAGCAGATCCCAAATGAAATCCAGCATCTACTCACGAATTGCGTGAGACCCCGGATTCGGTTACCATCGGCGTGGGGGACGGGAACGGGCCGCCCTCCGCGCCGTTTTCGTTCCCAGCCGGGCACCGGATGAGCGCACCCGCACACCCGCACATCGTTCCGCCGCCGCCGCCCACGCCCATCGAGCGGCTGCTGTCGCCGTTCGGGCGCTTCGCGGCCACCGAATCGGCGGGCGGGCTGGTGCTGATCGCGTCCACCATCGCGGCGCTGGTCGCGGCAAACAGTGGGTGGGCCGGCGCGTATCACCACCTGTGGGAAACGCCGGTCTCGTTCCGTTTCGGGGCGCGCGGGCTGGAGTATTCGCTCCACCACTGGATCAACGACGGCCTGATGGCCGTGTTCTTCTTCGTGGTGGGGCTCGAAATCAAGCGCGAGGTGCTGGTGGGCGAGCTGGCCAGCGCGCGCCGCGCCGCGCTCCCCATCGCCGGGGCGCTGGGCGGGATGGCGGTTCCCGCATTGATCTTCGCGGCGCTGAACGCGGGCGGGGCGGGGGCGGCGGGGTGGGGGATCCCGATGGCGACGGACATCGCGTTCGCCATGGGCGTGCTGGCGCTGGTGGGGAACCGGGCGCCCGCGCCGCTCAAGATCTTCCTGGCCGCGCTGGCCATCGCCGACGACATCGGCGCGGTGCTGGTGATCGCCGTGTTCTATACGGCGGTGATCGACATGAAGATGCTGGCGCTGGGGCTGGGGCTGATCGTCGCGCTGGGCGTGTTCAACAAGCTCGGCGCGCGCCGGCCGTACCTGTACGTGGCGCTGGGGCTGGCGGTGTGGGTGTGCTTCCTGAAGAGCGGCGTGCACGCCACGGTGGCCGGCGTGCTGGTGGCGATGACCATCCCCGCGCGCACCCGCATCGACACGGGCGAGTTCTCGGAGCGGGGGCGGCGCATCCTGGACGCCTTCGACCAGGCGGGGCCCGACGGCGAGAAGCTGCTGACCAACCGCGGCCAGCAGGCGGCCATCATCGAGCTGGAGAACACCGCCGAGGCCGCGCAGGCGCCGCTGCAGTGGATCGAGCACTCGCTGCAGCCGTGGGTGTCGTTCGTCGTCATCCCCCTGTTCGCCTTCGCCAACGCGGGGGTGGAGCTGAGGGGCGAACTGGCGCAGGCGTTCACCAGCCCCGTGACGCTCGGCGTCCTCCTCGGCCTGCTGGTCGGCAAGCCGCTGGGGATCACGGCGTTCGCGTGGATCGCCACGCGGCTGCGGGTGGCCGCGCTCCCCGCCGGGTGCGACTGGCGCGCGCTGCACGCCGTGAGCTGGCTGGGGGGGATCGGGTTCACCATGTCGCTGTTCATCACCGGCCTGGCGTTCACCGACGGGGCGATGG
>Ga0207706_10001513_pt1 | contig 23030 bp, 16 predicted proteins | sample KBSC53metaG_FD_184318 | JGI IMG/M metagenome (GOLD analysis project Ga0207706, IMG submission 184318) | Corn rhizosphere microbial communities from Kellogg Biological Station, Michigan, USA - KBS C5-3 metaG (SPAdes) (version 2) | ecosystem: Host-associated > Plants > Roots > Rhizosphere > Soil ... | reverse complement strand
GAGACAAAAAGCCGGCGAATTTCTTGGTGAGAACTCTGTCTGCCGTCCTCTGTTTTTGCTTGTGTCCGGCTGATTCCGACATGGGACGACAGAATCGGCGAACTTCCTGGAAAATCAATCCGCTGTTCTGCTCTTGTCTCGGGTAGATCGAGGTCCTTACAGTAGGCAAGTTTCCAACGATGTTTAAATAGCTCCGCCACTTTTTCGGCTACGGCTCCGACATGATAGGACTGAACGTCATGGAATGGCGTATAGGGATTCTGATCCGCATTGACCCTTTGAGGATTATCAGCGCAATGATCGCGATCATCCCAACGACTCGAGCACAAGTCCAATCCGCCCAAGAATGCAATCGTGCCGTCTATCACGGCGAATTTTTGATGGTGGCTGGCTCCCACACAATGGCAATCATCAAAGCAGAACGTGAGCCGGTCGTTGGTGGTCCAGTTGAAATACCATTTCTGAAACCATTCGCGATCGATGCCGTAGACGGCATTGAAATTCCAGGCAAGAATGTAGATCTGCAGGTTTTCATTCTTCTCACAAAGCCCGTTCAAGAACGAGAGCAAACACACCTCATCGCCGTCTGCGGCCTCCTTTCCACGCAATAACATGACGTCGCTGTCGAATTGCCACCCGGAAATCAAAATGTAGCGTTTCGCGGCGCGCGCGGCCTGATAAAAGGCCCGGTAGTAGTTGCGACCGTCGATCAGCAGGCCAGTTTGCTCTGCGGAAGCGACATCCCAGCAGTTTGTTCCTATATTTATAGTTGATGACATCGTGACCTCCGCTCATTGCACCTTCTCATAGGGTAGCCCAAAATCCGAGTCGCTGCGATGTCATGAGATGCTAGGGAGAATCCTGCAACCAGACAATGTCAGGACGACTAGCCATTTTATTAGTACTTTCATTGCCGTTCTTTGCCGGCGTTCGCTGACACGCGCGCCGAAGGCAGGCGGCGGGCAGCCATAGCTAGAGCACGCGATACGAGATCGACTGCGTAGGAAGGATGTAAACTATAGACTGGCTCATTCGTAGATGACCGTATCAACCAGTTATAACAAACGACGGCGGCCCCGTTGCAAGTTTGCTAGCGTGTTCGACGTAAAGCAGCGACCCATTGCGGTTGGATGACGCTCCACATGCCTTTACGTGGCCCATCGTCTTCGATCCGCAGGTCCACCGCTTCGGGGTTGTGACGCAGCAATGCGGCGGCGGCCTCGAACTTTTCCAGGCCTTCGACACTGGCGAGAAATGCAATCGAGGAGAGCGCAATCAGGTCGGCGAGGTTGTGTCCGTAGAGCCGGCTCGGCTGGCGCCGCACGTCGATTTCCACAGGAGTTCCCGCGGCACGAAGCACTTCCGCAATCGCGCCACCGCCTTCCGCGGGTACTCCCAGCAACCGGCGGCGCTCTGTGATCACGGCGAGATGCCGCGCGTTGTCGCCCGTCTCGCCGCCGCGTTCGATAAACCTTTTCAGCGCGAGACCGGTGTAGCCGACGGTTTCGTCGGTCACGACGATGAACAGCACACCGCCCGGTTTCACGAATCGCACCATCCGCGTGACGCTGCCTGCAAGGTCATTGACGAAATAGATCATGTGCAGCGCGAGCCCGAGGTCGATGCTGCCATCCGCCGGTAGCTTCTCTCCCGAGCGCTCCGCCGCTACGTCGATTTCATCGAATTCTGCGGCCAGCGCCACAGCGGACCGCAAATGCGGCTTTGTTTTTAGAAAAGCACGATAATTTGCGAGATATTCTGGATTGGGTTCCTCGAGCGAGATGCGGGTGCCCTCTCGCACCGAATCCGCGACCAGCGCAAACGTTTGACCGTCGCCCGCTCCGAAGTCGAAGATGTGACCGTCCTTCGGCACCGAAGTTTGTATGACCTGACGGAGCTCCGGCACAAACATGTCGCGCTGGTCGGTGCCCATCATCAGCACGCGCCCAAGCGGGTCCGGCTTGAGTAGCCGGGCAAAGGCATTGCGGTACTGGCGATGCGGGTCGAGCCCCTCAAACTCGTTGCGCACGAGTTCGAGCGCGTCGTCAAATTGAGGCGCGAGATTCTCTGCTTTTTTCTGGGTAATCTGAATCGGCATGAGACCGTTAGCTACCTTCCCGTCCTATAATCTGCGTTACAATTGCTTCGGAGTTTCCGAAGTAATCGCTGCCCGCGAGGCCTGCATCCACCCTCTTTTGTGCACCGTCGTAGATCTCGAATGTTCTGTCACACCCGTTGCTTAGACTTTGTCTTTATCTTCAAGCGCGCCGAACGCAGGCGCTGGGCGGCGATGGCGTGTGATGCTTTCAAACGCCGACGCGATCTCGAAGAGCGTTGCTTCATCGAACGGACGCGCAAGGAATTCTAGAGCAACCGGCAACTCGACTGCTTTAGGCTCTTCCAAACGGCAGCCGTTCGGATCGCTCTCGTCCGGCACGCGATCGTAGACTTCCCGGGTGAATCCGGCGGGCACCACGATCGCCGGAAAGCCGGTCAGCGGGCTGAGGCTGACCGCGAAGCTCGATCCGGAGCCTCGGTAAGTATCAAGATCGGATTGCAGCACCGGCTCGCCGGGCACGAGTTTCGGATCGGACATCACCGTCCCGGCTTTTAAAATTCTCGGCTCCGTGTAGGCCTCCACGCTCTTCGCCAGGCGATTGGTCAAGATCGTATGCGGTGGAATTGTCGTGTAAGCATAAACCAGCGCCTCGAGATTATTTTCCGCCATCACCTGGAGAATAATCCGCCGCAACGTCTCCATGCGCAGCAGATGATCGGTCTCCGTCTGAGAGTCCAGAGTTGTCGCCTCGGGGCTGAAGGCTCTCTTGAGATTATCCAGGTTGCCGGAAAACATCGGCATGGCGAGCATGTCTTTCAGATCTTTGAACTTGGCATCGCCGCGCTCGCGGAGGTAACGATTGATGGCGTAATGCGCTTCGCTTCCGCGCGCTTGGGCGGTGAGCATGCGCAGATTCATGCCGCGGGCGCCGAAAGGAACCAAACGATGATCCAACGCCATCGATACGATGCGATCGATCGGCGTCTCGGACTCGGGAAACGCCGCGGGAAAATTTCGCTTCAGCCAGCCGGGCTCGAGATAAGGAACCAGATCCGCGATTGTTTTGTCGACATCGACCGGATCGACGATTGTCGCGCCGGCCTTTTTCATCGTGGCGAGCGCCTCGTTGGCGACGCGGATGTGATCACGATCGGCGCGGCTCGCCTCGATCATCAGATCGCGCAGCACGCCGAGCCTTCTTCCGCGCAGCGATTTACCGCCGGCATGCCGCGCATATGAAACCTTCGGCCGCCTTGCGCACGCGCCAGTAACCGAATCTTTGGGATCGTTGCCGGCGAGAACTTCGAGCAGAATTGCCGCGTCTTCTACCGTCCGGCAGAGCGGGCCGCCCCGATCCCTGGTAAATGACAGCGGCACGATGCCGTCGCGGCTCACCAACCCTTGAGTCGCCACCAGGCCGACTAGGCTGCAGCACGAAGACGGAAAACGCACCGAGCCGGAGGTGTCCGTACCCAGGGCGCACATGGCGAGATTAGCAGCCACCGCGGCCGCCGATCCGCCGCTCGATCCGCCCGGTATCCTGGTCGTATCGTAAGGGTTGCAGGTCTGGCCGCCGAAGGCGCTCCGCGCGATCCCTGCGGGCGCGTATTCGTCCATGTTGGTTTTGCCGAGCAGGATCGCTCCGGCCGCGCGCAGCCTCGCCACCATCGTCGCGTCGTCGGGCGGGCGATCGTCATTGTACTCCGCCGCCGCTGCCGCCGTCGTGCGCATATCGTGGGTATCGTAGTTGTCCTTGATCGCGATCGGGATGCCGTGGAGCGGGCCGACAAACTTCCCGGTGCGGGCGAAGTAGCGGTCGAGCTCGCGCGCCCGATCGAGCGCGTCGGGATATTTTGCATCGTCGCGCCCGCTGTGAGTCCGTTTGAGTTTTTCCGAAAAACCGAGCGCGATGCGCTTGGCTTCTTTCAAGTTCAGAGTGATGAAAGCATTGAGTTGCCCGGCGTTCGGAATCGGCGTGATGTCTCCCAACTGAAGTCCCGTAGCGCTGTCGATCTCGCCGCGCACGCAGACCCCGTTGTAGGCCTTGATGCGCGCGAGATAAAGATTCACGAGCTCGCTTGCGGTGAGCTTCTTCGCGCGAAACGCCCGATGCGCTCCGGCAATCGTGGCTTCCTCCACCCGGAACACGGTTTTCTTTATGGTTCTTTTTCCGGCAACTTTTAACTTTCGCTTGGAACGCATGTTCATGTTCACTCCTCTAGTCGGGCTCCGTTCAACCGCGTCGCGCAGTCTGCCCTGAGCTGAGCCGAAGGGTTCAAATGGTTCAAGTGTTTCAAGCCCTGGATCGGGTCCAGCATCCGTTCTCGTGCACCGCAAGCGCCGGAACGCATCTGGTTTTCATTTCGTTAGATTTGCGCCTCCGGGAAAAACATTTTGCAGTCCGACTAACTGCTTCGTTGCTGCCTTAAGACATTGCGGTCCAGTTCGATCGCACTCAGTACGTTGGGTGGTTACGTGGGCAGCAAACAAGGAATCATCTGTCGGCTATGGCGGCGATAGATGCGGAAGTCCGAGTCGGTGGTAAGAATGATCGGGTCTGCAATTGTTTCGCTCATGCGCACAAGGCACGCATCGGCTAGGCTTATCGGTACGTTGGCATACTTCTGCAAGAGTTTGATGACGGAGTCTACATCATTGTCGAGGTCGAACGCCACCATGACAGCGCGGCGACGGAGCAGGGAGCCGAGTACCGGCACGCCGCGCTCGCCGAGAAGATGAAAAGCTTCGGACAGGACAGCTTCGCAGGTTCTCCAAGGTGGACCTTGGTTGGATACCTGCGCAACTGCCCATTGGTGGTGAGAGTCGCGGCGGCTAAGTAATGCAACCAGAAATCCCGCGTCAACGAGCACGTTTTTTGCCATACCCGCCGGCTTTCAAATACCGCTTCTTGTGTGCGCTCAGGTCCGCCGGCAGATCGTCGATCGAACCGATGAGATCCGAGACTGTGTTGAATGCGGCAGATTCGCGCCGTGCGGGCCGAGCGGCGCGTTGCAGGCGCTCTCGGACAACATCGGACTTCGAACATTTCCGCCCACGTGATTCCGCCTCAATCTCGGAGACTAGAGGTTCTGGAAGTCGTACCGTCAACGTCTTCATACGAGAAGTGTATTACATCATTGGCGGGCACGCAAGACAAACAATACCGTCATGTCGAGGTTTGCCAGTGACATTGCGTCAACTGCATGGGAACACCGAGCGCCACCGACCGGCCGTTCTCAGTGAGAGGTCCGACTCAAAACATCCCAACTTGCGCGATCTCGGTTTGTCACGTTCAGTTAATGTCTGCCGATGAAGTCCAGCACATAGTGGTTGAAGTCTTCCGGCTGCTCCCAGTTGATCGAGTGTGAAGCTTCGGGCAGGACGATGAACTCGGCGTCGGCAATACAGGCGAGCTGGCGGCGCATGACCCAGGGCGGGCACTGCAGGTCTTGATCGCCGGGCATCAGCAAAGTCGGCACGCGAATCGTTTTGAGCTTTTCGAAGGTAATGGTGGTTCTTTGCGGCTGCGCCGGCGCGCCTTTTTGTTGCGAGTTGTTGTGAATCTCCAGCCAGCGCTTCAAACCTTCGGGATTTGTCGCCATGTAGCCCATGCTGACTTCGCGAAACTCCGGCGGCCAGCTCCTGAACCCCGGAAGGGTGGTTTGCTCGCGCAGCTTGCTCAATTCTTCATCCACGATCGCACCGCCGCTCGCGGCGACCACTAAACTGCGCAGCCGCTCAGGATGCCAGAGAACGTAATCGTACGCGGCGAATCCCCCGCCGGCGACACCGACGAGATGGAAGCGGTCGAGCTTCAGGTGTTCGACCAATGCGTGAAGGTCTTCCGCAATCGTGCCGGGTTGAGGACCCGTCTGCGGATTCGCTCTGCTTCGACCCCAGCCGCGCCGATCGAAAGCGATGGCGCGATAGCCTGCTCCGACGAAACCCGGAATGTTGTATTGCCAGCCAGCGGCGTTTCCCGTATTCGCGTGAAGCAATACAAGCGGCACACCGGTGCCGCCGCTGTCGGCATACCATAGGCGCACGCCGGGCAAGTCCGCATATCCTTCAAATGTTGAGCTAGAAGGCTGTGAGGTAGAGTCCATGACTTAACTCCATATGGCGTTTCGCTTGACTGTGCGCGACTCCGTCATTCCCGCACGCTTTTAGCGCGAATCCAGGCGAATTCGGACTGGACCCCCGACTCATACATTCGGGGGTGACACGGTATTTGTATGCCGTTTTAGTTCGCCCGCCGGGTGTTTTCGAAGGAACCGCATACTTCACCTTAGAACGCGCCCTCTTTTTCCAATTTCCGTACGATGCGATCGTCGATCAGATCTTCGGCCTTGAGCGCGCGAAACTTCTCGTTCGTCAATACGAGCACCCGAATGCTGTTGCGGATCCCCTCCACCGTCGGATAGATCCGTTTGGTGTAAAGCTTGCGCATAAACTCGTAGCCTTCGATCGCATCTTCGGTCTTCGCCAAACGCAGCCATTGAACCAGGCTTTTCACGACGGCGCTTTTGTTTTCCGGATTCTGAATAAACGTAATCCCATCGAGCAAAGCGCGCAGCACGTTTTCGACGACTTCGGGGTGTTGCGCGACGAAACTCTTGCGCGTGTAAAGTCCCGAATCCAAAAAAGGAATGTTGAGATCGGCGAGATCGGCCAAAATGGGATAGCCCTCGCGCCGCAAATTGGTCGCGAAAGTATAACCCAATACCGAACCGCCGATGATTCCCGATGCGATCGACTGCGCGCGTACGCCGGTATTGCCGATGATCCGAAAGGTAATGTTGTCGCGCTTGGGATCGAGGCCCCAGTGATCGAACGCCAGCATCGTAAACATCCAGTTGCCACCGCCGAGGCTGGCGACGCCGATCTGTTTTCCTTTGAGATCGTTCGGCGACTTGATATCTTTCGTCACCGCAAATGCGCCGATCAGTTTATTGATAAAGCCCGCGACGAAGACTCCGTCCAATCCATTCAGCACAGCGCCGAGGCTCGTCCCCGACGTCGTGCCATAGTAGAAATGCGATTCTCCCGCGGTGAGAGCGGAAAAAGCGATCGGCGCGTTCGGCATCAGCACCAGTTCCACGTCCAATTTATACTTGCGGAAGAAGCCTTGATTCTGCGAGACGATCAGCAGCCCTTCTCGCTCGCTGAAACTTGCCGGAGTGATGACGATCTTTGCCGGTGGCGCGCCGGCGCCAAACACCGGAGCTTCCGCGCCGAAAAAGAGCAACAGACAAATTCCCAGAATGATCGGCATGCCGAGCTCGACCTCACTGTGAGAAGCGTGACCGGATACTAGAAGGAAGCTCCCATACCGTCAAGCAAGAAATCTCGGCATGCGGCTGCACACCAACCTTTGTTGCATTCGGCGCTAGCGCATTGTAATTGGCTCACCTATGACACCGCTGCGGCGCTCGTTGTTGGCAAAAAAATCCGGTGAGCTTTTATTGAGAGACGCCGGCGGCGCTTACGCGCTCCGGCCGATTCTCGGGCCGCTCCAACTCACCAGCCTTGGGATTGGCGCAATCATCGGCGCCGGCATTTTTGTCATCATCGGCGTCGTCGCCAAAGATAAAGCCGGCGCCGCGACAATGCTCTCATTTGTTGTCGCCGGGACGGCCTGCGGTTTTGCCGCGCTATGCTACGCCGAGTTCGCTTCCATGGTCCCGATCGCCGGATCCGCCTACACCTACGCGTATGCCACGTTGGGCGAGCTTTTCGCATGGATCATCGGCTGGGATTTGCTGCTCGAATACGGCGTCGGGGCGGCGAGTGTCGCCCATGGCTGGTCGCACTACTTCGTTGACTTTCTCGGCCTGCTAGAAATTGTTTTGCCGCCGGCGTTCATCAATGCTCCCTTTGATTTCGATCCCGGGAGCGGCCGTTTCGTTGCGACCGGCGCGATGATCGATTTGCCCGCGCTGTTGATATCGGCAGCGCTCACGATCATTCTCGTGATCGGTATCAAGCGCAGCGCCAACTTTAATTTTTTCATGGTCGTGATCAAGCTGGCGGTGGTGCTCCTGATCATTGCCGTCGGGGTTTTCTATATCGACCCCGCCAATTGGCACCCCTTCGCGCCGTACGGCTATGCCGGCGTCAGTCTTTTCGGCAAGACCCTGATCGGACAACATGGAGCGGGTGGCGAGCCCCTGGGAATGATGGCGGGCGCCGCCGTCGTATTTTATGCGTACATCGGCTTTGACTCGGTCTCCACCCACGCCGAAGAAGCGCGCAATCCAAGCCGCGATGTGCCGATCGGAATCATCGGTTCACTCCTGTTGTGCACCGTTTTATACATTGCGGTCGCGGCGGTTCTGACCGGCATGGTTCCCTTCCAGCAAATCGATATTGACGCGCCGCTCGCCAAGGCTTTCAGCCGAACCGGGCTGCCCTGGGCCCATGCATTGGTTTCGCTCGGCGCGCTCACCGGCATCACCTCGGTGTTGATGGTGCTGATGCTGAGTCAGCCGCGCATCATGCTGGCGATGGCGCGTGACGGTCTTTTGCCCAACGTTTTTTTCGGCGCTGTGCATCCCCGATTCCGCACGCCGTGGAAATCGACGATTTTGACCGGCACCGTCGTTGGACTGATGGGCGCCTTACTGCCGCTCCGCATGCTCGCCGAGCTCGTGAACATCGGGACGCTCCTCGCATTCGTCATCGTCTGCGCGGCGGTATTGATCATGCGCCGGACGAATCCGGAAATGCCGCGGCCTTTTCGCTGCCCGCTCGTTCCCCTCGTGCCGCTGCTCGGCATCGCATTTTGCTTGTTGTTGATGTTTTCTTTGCCGGTGGAAAACTGGCTGAGATTAATCGTCTGGCTGCTGATCGGCTTCGCGATTTATTTCAGCTACGGAAGACGGCATAGCGTTCTCGGGCGCACCCTCGGATAGGTCTTTGCCCGGTTCATTTTGTCAAAGCGGCTTTCGGCCGATTTCCCTGAGCAGCTTGTCCCACTTTTCGGCAGCCTGGTCATACTGTTCCGTCGAGAGTCCGGCCTCGGGGTACCACAACTTGAAGCTCACCGGCTTGAACGGGCTCCCGTAGTCGAGGTCGCCGAGAATTTTTGCCGCTTCGGGACTCAGAAGAAAATCGGCCAGCAGAGCGGCCGCGTGTGGATGCGGCGCCCCATTCACCAGCGCCACCGCGCCTGCATTGGCGGGAACGATTTCCATCGCCGCCCAATCGATCGGAGCGCCTTTGGCCTTCGCTTCGAGCGCGTGATCGCGGAAGATCGTCGGCGACAACGCCACTTCTCCTGAGATTACGAGATCGGCCATCGCGCGTCCGGAAATCGCATGCAACGTGATCTCTTGCGCTTTCAACTTTCGGATGAACTCCTCGCCTTTCACTTTGAGAATGCCGCCGATCGTGCGCGTGCCGGTTTCGTTCGAAACAAAGCCGATCTTTCCTTTGAGCTGAGGCTTGAGCAGATCGGCATAATTTTTCGGCACCAGGGCGGCGGGGATGAGATTGGTATTGTAGCCGACGCCCATGTAAGTTTCGCGGTCAATGGCCCAATAGACGAGCCCGCGCGCAGCACTTTCCTTCGTGGCCGGCGGATACTTGGCGAGATGGGGCGAGGTGAAAGCGATCAAAAGCTTGTTCTCGCGGAAAAAGCGCAAGGTCGGCAGCGTCGTTTCGATGGTATCGGCGATGATCTGCTTCGCCTGAGCCTCGGCGCTGATTTTGGTCATGATGTCCGAGCTGGTGCCGCGATAGGGTTCGATTTTGACGCCGGGATATTTCGATTCGAAGCCTTTGGCCAGCTCTTTGTAAGAGCTTCCGGCAAGCGAGGTGTACCAAACTACTTTGCCCTCGGCTTTGGCTCCAGCCACGAGCCGCTGCTCCCGATCCGCTCCAGCGTAAGCCGCGAGATCCGGAGCTGAAGCCGCTCTACCCTGCGTCCATGCGCCGCTGATACCGTTTAAGAGAAGACAAATTATCGCAACGACTACGATTCGTTTCGCCAGGCGCTTCACGAGTGCTCCTTTCAAGGGCTACGCGCGTCCTTACTGCGGCTCGGAGTAGAGCTCCTTGGCCCGATTCTCGGAGACGTAGCCCAGATCGATATCGCGTTTGATCGCCTTGAGATCACGTTCCTCCGGTTTGCCGTATCCACCACCGCCTGCCGTAAGAAAAGTCACCGTCTCTCCGGGATGAACCGATAAATGGCTGAACTTTCCGGGCAGCCTCTCTGCCTTGCCGTCGCGTTGAATAATCGTCTCGTTCACGGCACCCTCGGCGCCGCCGAGCAAACCCCAGGGCGGGCATTTGATTCGATCGGTGTTGCGGCTCAGAAAAAAACCCTCGAGCGGTTTGACTTTTACTTCGACGCCGATGCCGCCGCGAAATTTTCCCGCGCCACCGCTGTCCGTGCGTAAAGCATGACACTCGTAAAGCAGCGGATAATAGAGCTCCTGTAATTCGATCGGCGTATTTTTCACATCCCCCTGGCACATGGAGACAGCGGCAGAAACACCGTCCTCGCTGGGGCGGCCGCCCCAGCCGCCACCGATGATATTTTGGCAGACGTAGCGCCGCCCGGTTTTCGAATTCAGACCGAAGATCGCGTAACCGCCCATATCGCCTTTGTGCGCGGCAGGCACTCGGTCCGGCAGCGCCGGCGCCAGCGCGCGGAAGATCGTGTCGAGCACGGTCGGCAGCGACAAGCTCCAGCCGCCGATCGGCGCGGGACGGCGCGCGCTCAGCAGCTTGCCCGCGGGAAGAATCACTTTGAGCGCGCGAAACGAGCCTTCATTGACTTCGCGGTGCGGCGCGGTCAAAGCCTTGAACGCCACCCGCGCCGCCGCCATACCGCCGCTCGACCCGCAATTGATGAACCCCGGCACCTGATCGGCGACTTCGGAAAAATCGATGCTCAGCTCGTCGCCGGCCACGGCAACCCTTACTTTGATCGGAATGGTTTTGTTCATCACCCGACCATCGTCGTCGAGAAACGACGAAGCTTCATAGACGCCATCGGGAATCGCCCGCACGGCTTCGCGCACGAGTTTGTCGGTCTGATCCCAGATCGTCTCGACTGCCTGGAGAAAAACTTTGCCGCCGTACTTGCGGCAAATCTGATTCAAGCGCTCTTCGCCGGTGCGGCAGCACGCGATTTGCGCGCGCAGATCGCCGAGGGAGGACTCGGGAAAGCGAATATTGTCTTCGATCAACCGCAGCACTTCCGTATTGACCCGGCCCTCTTTGTAAATTTTCACCGAGCGCACCTGCAGCCCCTCTTCATACACGTCGCGGGTGTTGCTCGAGCCAAACCCGGTGCTGCCGCCGCCGACGTCGATCCAGTGCGCACGGACGGCGAGGAAGCAGAGCAGCTTTTTCTCCCAGAAAAAAGGCGTATACACCACCATGTTGTTCAAGTGCTGCCCGCAGATTTCCGGATGATTGACCAGAAACACGTCGCCCGGATGGATATCGTCCAAGCCGTAGATTTCCACGCCATCCTGGACGGCGACGCCGAGATCGGCGAGAAAGATCGGCAGCGCGCCCTCGTTTTGCGACAACGTGCGGCCTTGATGATCGACGATGCTCACGCAGTAATCCTGCACCTCGTAGATCATCATGTTGTACGCGGTACGCTTCAGCACCGCCGACATCTCGTTCGCCGCCGCCTTCAGAGCGCAGCGGATAATCTCGACGGTAATCGGATCGATCGGCATAATTCCTCGCTTGGCTCACTTCAGCCGCGCGAAAAACCCTTCGCGCTGGAGCTCCAGCAAGAGACTATTGTCGTAGAATTCCTCCGCTCGGGCGGTTTTTGCGCTCGCGCCGCCCGGCTGGGTGGCCAGGAACTTGAGCACCGCCGCGACACCTTTCTCTTCGGTAAGCGGCGGCTGCGAAAACAGCTTGGAATAATATTCGAAGCTCCGTCTGGCGATGCCGTCATCGGCGATGCGCATGTATTTTTTCATAATCGGCAGGCTTCTTTCTCCGTCCGTCTTCAGCACGTGAATCGCTTCCACGTAGGCCATCAACATGCGTTTGACCAGATCGCGGTTGGCGCGCAGCAGCTCTTTGCGCACCACCAGACCCGACTGGGGAAACGCATCCGCTCCGGTAGCGAAATCCGCCAGCGCTGTCAAATGATAGCGTTCCGCTTCGAAACTGAACGGTGGCGCCAGCACGGTGGCGTCGATGGTGCCGGCAACCACGGCGGCGAGCCGCGGCTGCGTCCCAGGGATGGCCAGCACGGTCACCTGCTTGGCATCGATGCCCCAGCGCTCGAGCGCATTGAGAAAAAAGAACGTGTTCATTTCCCCGGGCCCGACGAGCCCGACGGTTTTGCCCACCAGGTCCTGCGGTTTTTTTACCGTCTTGGGCTGGCCGACGATGCTGACCGTCGGTCGATTGGTCGAGGTGGCAATGATCACGAGATCGGCACCGGCGAGATTCGCCTGCACGGGCGCCACGCCCGCACTTTGCGAGAGCTGTAAGGCGTTGGCCAGAAGCGCCGCCGTGCTGCGCGCGCCGCCCGCAATCCGCACCAGCTCGGACGTCATGCCGTATTTGCCGAAAAATTTCATCTCGTGCGCGATCCAGATCGGCGCTTGATAGCCCAACTCGCCGCCGTAACCGATCGTGATCTTGACCGGCGCGCCGCTTTGGCCGGCGAACGACGCGGCAACCTGCATCGCGAGCAACAAACACACAAACCCAGCAGCGAGACACAACTTGAACACTCGGGACGCCTGACTAATCACTGCTCACCCTTTCTTCGGTTCGTCCTTGCCGACGTAGGACTGGCGATAGGTCTGCAAGGTTTTGCCGCGGAGCTCGTAGAGAAACTGAATCACCCGCTCGTTGCTCATGAATTTGTCCTGCTCGTAATGATCATGATGGACGATTTCTTCCAGCGGCCGGCGCACGCCCTCGGACGGTTGCACCGCCGGATATCCAACCGGAATGATCAAGTAGAGCATCATCAAATCCGGCACACCGAGAACTTTTTTGAACGGCTCTTGCACGTGGATCGTGACCCACTGCGTCGCCAGTCCGAGCGATACCGCGGCGAGGTGCATGAACGTGCAGGTGTTGGCCAGACCATCGGTGAGATGCGACTGATCGCGGCCGAAGGTATGCGCGCCTTGCACCGTCCCCCATTGGCGCCGGCCGTCGCCGACGACCACAATGAGCGCCGGCGCTTCCGACCAGCCCGCGCCGCGCCGTTGGCGCTCCACCGCCTCGTCCGCGGTCATTTGATAAGCCGGATGGCGCAGCTCGAACACACGCTGCTGCTCCATCCAATAAATGAAATCCGTGTTGTCTTCGGAATAGCAGCGAAACAGATCCTTTTTCACCTTGGGATCTTTGACGACGATGTACTCCCACGGTTGCGAGTTGGCGCCCGACATTGCCCAGCGGCCGGCTTCGAGAATTTTATCAATATAGCCATCGGGAATCGGATCGGGTTTGAGCTTGCGCACGCTCGAACGGCGCCGAATGATGTCGTAGAGAAGATCGTAACCGGGAGTGGTGTCTGCGGTCATATTGAGCCTCCAAGGAAAACGCAACTTCTGACACAATACTTATATCTCACCCAAACGAACCGCTTCAATTGCAGCTCCACACTCTGTCATTCGGAGCACCAGCGAAGAATCTAGATCCTTCGCCGAAAAGGTTCAGGATGACATTGCGCGCCCGATTCGTATCAGCCCGCAAGCGCTGCAAGAACACCCTCGAGCGATTGCCGCTCTTCTAATGATCTAATCTCTCTTTGAACGAGCAATGCCCTCTCGTCTTCGACCACCGGCGCGGCCAATGACAGAAATTTCTCCTCGATTTCTGCGGCACTCATTGGATTCCCGCTCTCGCCCTTGGGAATAATGACTTCTTCAGAATGGATCGCGCCGGACACCGATCTCACCACGACCCGGCCGGGCCAAGACTTCGGATAGTGGCGCTCGAGATCGGCGCCCGCGCTGACTTTGACTTTATTCATGAGCTGCCACACTTTATTGTCGTGGAGAAATTCCTCCTCGAACGAAGCTAGATCGAGCTTGCCCCGCAATACCGTCACGGCCATGACATACTGCCCGCTGCCCACCGTCGCAGCGTGGGTCGGCGTGATCGATGGCCGATTCATCATCGCCGCGTTTTGCGCCGGGAGGAAAAGCTCGATCTCGCCGGTCGTTTCCGGTCGCAGCGAATGCTGTCGAACGATCTTCAGGAGAGCTTCGACTCCGGCGTGCAGCTGGCGCGCGCACGGATAAGGCTTGAATGCGACCTCCGGAAGATGAAAACCAGCGAAGCTTCGAAGATATTCCCATTTCGGCTCGCTGCACAACGTCGGACCAAAACCGCGCGCATCTTCGAACGCCCGCTTCGGTCCGGTGAATCCCTGCTGCGCCGCGAGCAATGATTGAATGCCGTTTCGCGCCGCATGGCCGAACGCGAGATGCCGAGCGGTCGCGCCTTCGTTGCCACCGGTCAGCAGACCACCGGTGTGCAGTGCTGCAATACCAAGCGCATTGGCGGTTTCTCGCGCCGTCCAGTTGAGAAACTTCGCGCCCGCTGTAGCCACGCCGAAGGCGCCGCAGATCGTGCTCGGCCACCAACCGCGCGCAAACAGTTTTGGTGCATCGATAGTAAGACCAACGCGAATGATCGTCTCATAACCAGCAACAGTCGCGGCGATAAAACTCTCGCCGCTACCGGCATGGTTTTCAGCCAGTGCGATGAGCGCGGGAATAACCATGCCACCGATGCACGTTCCGGCCCCACCGTGGATGTCGTCCATCTCGCCGCAGTGTGCTGCAACGGACATCGCTTCGACAGCATCGAGCAAAGAACTCCGCCGTTGAGATCCCAAAAGTCTCGAATTTGCGTTTGCGCCGTTGTTCGCGACCGCCAGCTTATATGCAAGCTTACCCGCGTGAAGACGCGACCCGGCAAGTAAACAGCCGAGGGAATCGATTATGTGCAGCTTGGCGGAATCGATGATATCGGCGGGCACCGTCTCGAACGAAAGAGATGCAACGTATTCTGCGAGGGTTTCGCTAAGAGTTTCGTCAGCCATGCAATTTGTGAGAGTCGCTGCGTGATTGAGATCCTTCGCTTGCGCTCAGGATGACGGCCGTTTTCTGTCGTGTCGAAGAACGTGAGAGATCTTGAATTAAATTAATCCGACCGAAATTTTGTCTTCATGCCCCGGCCGTCACCTCGATGACCAGATGGCCGAACTCGTTCACCTGCATGCGATCGCCGGGATAGAGAAGAATCGTTGCGCCGACTTCCTCGATCACCGCGGGTCCTTCGAGCCGGTCGCCAGCGCGAAATCCAGTCCTTAAATAAATTGGGCAATCCACAGGCTCGCTCTCGAAAATCACCCGGCGCCGGCCACGCTCGCCGCGGTCTGCATCGTGCGCCATCGCAGTCAAAGGTAATTTGTTGTCGAATTTTCCCAGCGCCGAAAGGCGCAGATTGACCATCATCACGGGCTCGTTTGGAGCCGAGTGGCCATAGTGTTCTTGATGCAACTGATCGAAGCGCGCGCGAATCGCTCCGAAGTCGCTCAGCGCGCGTAGATCTTCCGTCACGGGAACCGGCAACGTGTATTCCTGTCCGCGATAACGCATATCCAAAAACCGGCGCAGGATGATGTCCTCAGGCTTAGCGCCTTCTTCCGAGAGCGTGTCGATGGCGGATTTTTCCAAAAGTGAAAATGCGTCGGCGATCCGATTACCGCTTGTTTCCGCCAATTCACGCACGAAGGTTTGCACGTAATCGTGCTTCAAATCGGCCATCAGCATCCCGAGCGCAGAAAAATGCGCCGGCATGGGCGGTATGATGACGCGCGGCACGGATAATTCCCGCGCAATCGCCATAGCGTGCAAAGCGCCGCCACCGCCGCTCGGCACCAGAGCGCAGTCGCGGGGATCGTAACCCTTTTCCACCGAGACGGCGCGCACCGAAAGCGACATGTTGAAATTGGCGATGGTGAGAATGCCCAGCGCCGCTTCGTCCAGCGACAAGCCGAGCGGTTTGCCGATCTTCTCCAGAATCGCTTGCGCCGCTTTCTCGCGCTGCAAGCGGATGCCGCTGCCGAGAAAAAATTCCGGATCGATGCGCCCTGCGATGAGATTGGCGTCGCTCACGGTCGGTTCGGTTCCTCCCTGACCGTAGCAGGCAGGCCCGGGCGAAGCGCCCGCGCTTTGCGGACCGACTTTCAATCCGCCCGCGGGATCGATCCATGCGATGCTGCCGCCGCCGTTGCCGACCTCGACAATATCGACCACCGGCAGCATCATCGGATGGCCGGCAACATAACCGCCAACATAGTAGCTGCTGGTTACTTCAGGATGGAAATCTTTGATCAGGCTCGATTTGGCCGTGGTGCCGCCCATGTCGAAAGAAATGACGTGGCGGCAGCCGAGCGTCTCGCCCAACTGCGCCGCGGCGATGACGCCCGCGACGGGACCCGATTCCATCATGGTGACCGGGAGCTTCTTGGCGGTTTCCGCGGCCATCACTCCGCCATTGGATTGCATGACGCGAAACGTACCGCGAAATCCGGCTTGGCCGAGCATTTTTTCCAGTGAAACGAGGTAACGGCTCACCAGCGGTCCGACGTACGAATTCAACACCGTTGTCGAGGTTCGCTCATATTCGCGAAATTCGCGTAAAATTTCATGCGATAGCGAAACATAGACGGCGGGAAATCGCTCGCGCAGCAGTTCACCAAGCCGTTGCTCATGCGCCGCGTTGGCGTAGGCATGCAACAGACACACGGCGATACTCTCCACGCCAGCAGATTTGAGCGCATCGATCGTCGCAGCGGCGGATTCCTCGTTCAAGGGCGTCAACACTTCGCCCGTCGCGTACAGGCGCTCGTCGACTTCGAGCCGCAGGTCACGCGGGACTAGGGGCACCGGCCGTTTGAAAAAAAGATTATAACCCTCGGGCCGATTGCCGCGGCCGATCTCGTAAACATCGCGAAACCCTTTGGTTGTGATCAAACCCGTGCGTGCGCCCTTGCGCTCGAGCACGGCATTGATCGTAACCGTCGACCCATGCACGAAAAAAGTCGCATCACCTACATCGATCTTGGCGCCAGCTAGGCAATCGTTGATGCCGCGCGCCAAATCGTCAGGCGTGGTCAGCGATTTACTGCGGAAAATCTCCCCATTGTCATCCACCGCCACCAAGTCAGTGAACGTGCCGCCGATATCAACCGCAATTCTCATGAAGGGTTTTGCTGAGTGTAAGTGTCTTCTGATCCGATCGTCTAAGAAAGATTTCTCCCGGAGTTTACCCTGAGCTTCGAACGGGGTCGAAATGACAGCCTCTGTTGTGATTCCGACAGAGCGAAGCGATGAGGAATCTTTCTTTTCTTAACTAATGAGCAGCGACTTTGCCCCGTCCGCGGTCACCTCGAAACTATCGCCGAAGATAATCATCTTGCCTTCCGTCTGAAATGCGGCGCGTAGCGCCAGGGTCATATGCTCGGCTAAAATCGTCGGGCCGATAGCCGGCGCGCCGACCTCTTGCGCATCGCTCTCGTTCAGAAACGGCGCTTCCCACTGATTGAGCCCAATCCCGTTGGCAATGCCGTATACCAATGCGGTCGCGTAGAAGTCCTCGAGCGCCCGGCGCCCGGTCTCCCCGATTGCCGCCACCGCGCCACCAGTTTTCAGCTCGCGCGCCATTTGCGCAACGGCTGCTTGCGCCTGGTCGTATGCACTTCGCCGCTTCGTGTCATTATCCAAAATGAAAGTCCGCCCTGCCTCGGACCAATAACGTTCATGTTGGACTGCCAGGTAAACCGCCCAATGATTGCTGACGGCTGCGGCTCGTTTGAAGCTCGGCGGATTGAGGCGCGTTTCACCGGCGAGAATACGAATATCCTCGGCGCCTTGATCGCGCGCCAACCGATCGATATCGGCGATGATCTCGTATTCTTTGCGTCCGGGCTTGATCAATCGCCCGGCTTCGCGGCATATCGTGTTCAGCAACCGCCCCGCAGCACGCATCGCCTCAAGTTCCAGAGGAGTTTTCGCTAGGCGATCAGACACCATGAGCGGGTCGCACGCGTGCCAGGTCACAGTTGGCAGAGCGGCCTTCATTTCTTCGAGCTGCAGCAAAGGAAACCCTTTGCCGGAATCCGTCAAGCCGATTTTCGCCCTTTCAAGCCCTCTCTCTTTCAGCAGCTTCGCGCCGTCGGCACCGACATTGTTCGAAGCGCGAACGTCCTCAACCCAGGTCAGCGTCTTGGCAAACGGCACGTCGCGGCTGCCGATGTTGAGCAGCAACGAAATCGCTCCGTCGCGCGGCACGACGGCGATGCCGCCCCGCACCTTGGGAAAATAATTCGTCAAATAGCAAAGGTCAGCGAACGAATAATTGTCACCATAAATCACTAGTGCGTCGAAATTTTGCCGCGCCATTTCACTGCGCACGTTATCGAGACGCGCTTGAAACTCAGCCTGCGGCACTTCGTTCGGGTCCCAAGTCGAGCAGCCTCGCTTCAGAACCGAATGTCGCCCAAAAATCATTTTCTACCTCATGGCGCCGGCTGATCCGGCGGCTTGAACGAGTTGAACGGATCGAACAATTTGAACGACAAGGTTCAAGCCATTGAATTCATCGGCGGTTTTATTCTTTGATGAAGATATCCCAGGACGATTTCATCAGCGATTCGGCCTTGGTTTTTGTCATCACCACGGTATCGCCAAGCGTCAGATAACCGGTCTCGGGCAAATACTGGTTGGGGTGGATGATATAGGTCATGCCTTCTTCGAGCCGTGTCTGGTTCGCGTCTTCCAGGCTTCCTGGCGCGAACGAGCCACAGCCAAGGCCGTGGCCGCGCACGCGCATGAACGGCGGCCGGCAGTATTGCTCGTAACCGTACTCGATAAAAGTGTCGTTGATCGCCGCCGCCACCGCGCTCGCCGGCGCACCGGTTGTCGCGGCTTCCATGCCCAAGCCCATGGCTTTTTTAAGGATGGCGTATTTCTCGCGCACGACCGGCGCCGGTTCACCGAGAATCATCGTGCGGCAAATCTGCACGAACAAACCGCCGATGCAGGGCGTAATCTCACCGATAATGATATCTCCTTTTTGCGTGATCCGATCCGTGGGCGGATGGAGCGCCTGATTGTGATGATTGGCGACGACCATGCCAAAGTTGTCTTCAGCGCCGAGCGAGCGCATGCGATATTCGACGATCGCGGCAAGCTCGTATTCCTTCAAACCAGGACGTGCATCTTCGTGCAGCGCTTTGACGCCCGCATCGGCGATCTCGGCCGCGCGCCGGAGCCGCTCCAGCTCGAACGGCGTCTTCGAACGCGCCAAGTTCTCGATAATGTCTTTGGCGTTGACAGCCGTTCGGCCGAGCGCTTTCGTAATCTGGTCGTGCAGGCCGACCGACATCGCTTCACGTCCGATCAGTCCCGCGTTGCCGGAAAGCGCGGCCAACCGCGACCAAAATTCTTTGAACGCTCGCACCTCTCGAACAAAAGATTCTTCCTGCGCGCGCGGGATGTCCCACACCGGCGAGAGATAGAGAACCGGCGCATCTTCTAAAGGAACGAGCAGCATCGTCTCCGGCCCGACGCTGATAAAATCCGTCAGATAAGCGACGTAATTCATGCGCAGAAAATTGTGCCGCCCGCCTTCATAAACGAGCAGCGTCTGCAATCCTTTCTCCCGCATTGATTGCCGCACGCGTGACAATCGCCTGTCGAATTCTTCTTGCGCATCCATAGTCACCTCGCCACGCTCAAATCTCCCCTTGCCCCTCTTTTTCAAAGAGAGGAATTCATTTTTGTTTTTAACTTCCCCCTTTGGCAACGGGGGATGAAGGGGAATTTCTTACATAACCTAGCCGCCAATCCCGTTCAATCAGCTCCGGCGCGCGCTCACTCGGTAGACCGTAACCGCCGCCGCCGGCAGTGAAGAAAACGACACTAGCGTTCTTTTTCAAGGGGTAGTTGGGCTTCTTAGTGAGCCAGCTTCCCGGATCATCGGCCGTTCGCTTCACCAACGCTTTCGCTTTCGCGCCGCACACGCCACCGAAAATTCCCCACGGCGCGGTACGTTGCCGTTCGATGTTGATGTTGGTGAAGGCATCGCAGAGCACGCGGACCGCGATCTCAATCCCCAAGCCGCCGCGAAATTTCCCGGCGCCGCCGCTGCCTTCCCGTAGTTGCTGACGCTCGATCAGCACCGGGTAATACAATTCCTGCAGCTCCACCGGCGCATTCTGTACATCGCCCTGGCACATCGATACGGTCGCGTTTTCGCCATCCTCATGCGCGCGGCCACCCCAACCGCCGCCCATAATGGTTTGACAGAGAAATCGCCTGCCGGTCTTGGGGTTGATTCCGAAAAATGCATAACCGCCCATGTCACCCTTGTGACCCGCAGCAACTCGATCGGGCATGGCGGGGGCCAAAGCTCGCAGAATCAAATCGATCACAGTCGGTAGGGTTCGGCTCCAGTTTCCTACGGGTGCGGGCGGCTCAGCGCTCAAAATCTTTCCCGGAGGAATAACAATTTTTAACGGGCGAAAGCACCCTTCATCGATGACCGAGTCGGGCGCCACGAGCGATTTGAACGCAACTCGCGCCGCTGCCACCGCGCCCGATTCCCCGGAGTTAATCGACCCCGGCACTTGCTCGCTGATCTCGGAGAAGTCGATGGTCATTTCACTGCCGGCGACTTCGACTCGAACCTTGAGCGGCACCGCTTTTTCCAAATCGACGCCGTCACTGTCAAATAAGGCTTCGGCTTCGTACCGGCCGGGCTTGATGCGGGCGACCTTGTCGCGGGCCAGCAGCTCGGATTGTCGCCAGATCGTTTCCAGACACTGCAAAAAAGCTTTCCGACCGTAACGACTGACCAGCGCGGCGAGGCCGCGGTCGCCAATGCGGCACGCGGCGATTTGCGCGCGCAGATCGCCAAGGCAGGATTCGGCGAAGCGCACGTTATCGGTGATAATTTGAAAAATATCCTGATTGGGTTCGGCGCCGCGATAAAGCTTCAGCGAACGAAACTGTAATCCTTCTTCGTAAATTTCCCGCGTGCCGCTGAAGCCGAAGCCGACCCGGGTGCCGCCGATGTCGATCCAATGAGCGCGCACCGCCAGAAACGCCACGAGTTCACCTTCGTGAAAAAATGGTGTGTAGACCACGACGTTGTTGAGGTGTTGGCCGCACACATAGGGATGGTTCATGATCAGCACGTCGCCGGGCTGGAAACCGTCCCGGCCATGGGTGCGCACGCCATCGACGATCGCGGGCCCCAAATCGGCGAGAAAAATCGGCAGCGCGCCGAAGTTCTGCGAAAGAATATTGCCGTCCGGATCGACGATGCCAACGCAGTAATCGCGCACCTCGTAGATCATCATATTGTAGGAAGTCTTACGCAGCACGGTGGCCATTTCGTTAGCGATATGCGCCAAGCCATTGCGCACGACCTCAACCGTGATCGGATTGACGGTGGAATTAGGCATTTCAGTTTGCGGTGAAAGAGTATTCACCACAGGGACACGGAGGCACGGAGGTCTTTATCTTACTCCTGCTCCACCTCTGTGCCTCGGTGGTAAAAGTTTTGTCGAGTCATTGTTTTTTCTCTTCGGCACTGACCGCGCGCGACGCGGAGTAGCCGGACACCGTGCCTTCACGCAGCGAATAAAGATATTTCACCACGTCTTCATTGGACATGTACTTCGCCATGTCGTAGCGCTCGCGATGGACAAAATCCTCGAGCGGCCGGCGTACGCCTTCGTGTGCGGGCACGTCGGGATAACCGATGGGAATAATCAGATAGAGCTTCAACAAGTCGGGCACGCCGAGAATCCGTTTGTGCGGTTCTTCGATGTGAATCGAAACCCACTCTGAAGTGAGACCCAAAGACGCCACAGCGAGGTGAATCAGAAACGAAGCGTTGGCGAGGCTATCGGTCAAGTGCGACTGCTCCCGCCCGAAGGTATGCGCGCCCATGACCGTCCCCCACTGGCGCCGACCGTCGCCGAGCACGACGATGACCGCGGGGGCCTGGTGCCAATTGGCTTTCGCCTTGTTAAAGCGAAGCGATTCGTGCGGATCGTTCTTCACCTGGTATGACGGATGGCGCAAGTTGTACTCGCGCTGCTGTTCCATCCAGAAGATAAAGTCGGTGTTGTATTCCGAGTAAGCATCGCGCAATTGCTTTTTGATCTCCCGATCTGTGACAACGACAAATTCCCAGGGCTGCGAATTGGCTCCCGACATCGCCCAGCGCGCAACCTCGAGAATCTTGTTGATCGTATCTTCGGGAATGGGATCGGGCCGAAACTTGCGAACGCTCTGGCGCGTTTTCACCAGCTTCAGGAGCGTGTCATAGGTGGATTGATCAACAGTCATTCGTGTCATTCCTCTCCGTGAATCCGATTGATCATCTGGATGGCGAAAGTGGGAGTGTTGTATCGGAATGCGCGAATCAAATTCAAATGTCATTCTGAGCCGAAGGCGAAGAATCTTGCGCTTGCTGCCACTTGTAACGAATCAGATCCTTCGGCTGCGCCTCAGGATGACATTATGAACAGTCTCTCAAATCGATGAGACATACCGCACCCGTCGAATCCTTTACTTCGCCTTCAACACCTCTTCCAACACCGACTCGTCGATAAATTCGTTGGGATTGCGTTTCGACACTCCCGGCATTTTTGTTTCCAAAGTGGCCAGGAACTCAGTGATTCCTTCGCGCTCGGTGCGCAACGTATCGGAAATGCTTTTGACGAAGTAATCGTAGGTCTTCAACGCTTCCGCCTTGGAACCGACGTGAATGTATTTCTCGATCACGCGCACGGTCAAATCACGGTTGCCCTTCATCACTCGTACCGATTCCAGATAAGCTCGCAAATAGCGCCGTACCAGATCGCGCCGCTCTTTTAAATCCCGTTTGCGGCCGACGATCGACAGCTCCGGATAGCGCATGCCCATGGCGT